>Ga0123353_10003146_pt1 | contig 20733 bp, 40 predicted proteins | sample TergutLab28metaG_3_FD_92763 | JGI IMG/M metagenome (GOLD analysis project Ga0123353, IMG submission 92763) | Labiotermes labralis P3 segment gut microbial communities from Petit-Saut dam, French Guiana - Lab288 P3 | ecosystem: Host-associated > Arthropoda: Insects > Digestive system > Gut ... | reverse complement strand
TACCCACAGGGATGTTTAACCATGTACCGCAGTTGCATAGAGCTTGTGAAGTACCCTATGGTGCCTATTGAATTATTCTTGGGTAACGTAGACCTCGAAGGTCTTAGGCTATTCAACCGAGCTTGTGGTTCGCTTGCTCACAAGCCCAAGCTCTTTAGACTTGGGTAGTTGACATTTGACATTATTGGCATACTGTGGGTTGTCAACCCTGTATTCTTGACCTTTTTTGATGATAAATTCGCCTACATAAGCTTGCGATTCGCTAAACTCAACAAACGCGCCATAATCCCCGACAACGATGCGTTGGTAGTCTTTGCATATCGGGGTTCCGTTCAGTGTGAATAATAGGTTGTTGCTTCCGTCTTCGTTAAGAATGTTAGGTATGTTTTCCGCGAATAATGCCCTGTACCGCTCTGATTCTTCTTTCGGTAACGGCTTGTATCTATAATGCTCTGCCAACTCCGTCTCGATTTTCAGTGTGTTCATTTTAAATTTCCTTTTTTCTGTATGAGAGTTAACTTACTATGCCCTGCACCCTGCCGACCTCACCTGATTCCAACATGACCTTGATACCGTGCGGATGACTCGGGCTTGTTGTCAGTATCTTCTTGACTTTACCTTCCGTTACTCTGCCGGTTGGTTGGTCTGCTTTCTTAATAATCATTACAGTGGAGCCGTGTTTGATTTCGTCTCTGGTTGGTGTTCTTATAGCATGCATGACGTTTCTCCTTTGTTTTTTCTTGTGTGTGGGTTATTGCGCTGTTTTGCTTTTGAGCACTTCTAGCACATTCGATATGTCCTTGATTTTTCGTTCCGTTTCTTCCAAGTCGAACTTTAGTTCCGCAAAAATCCGCTCCTGCTCCACCAGTGCTTTCCGCAAGATTATACGGGCATAATCGGATTCTTCTTGTTCGATTACATCATCGCTTAACGCCTTTACAAGTTCGTTGGTTTCTTTTTGTGACAGCTCATACATATCGCTATCCCTCCTGCACTTTCTTGAATCGTGCGTATGCGCTTTCAATTGCTATTTGCTTTGTGCCGCAGAACTTGCAAGTAAAATCATCGCCCGGAATATCGCTGAAAACTTTGAAGAAACCTATTGCTTCTTTGCTGCATTTTTTACAACGAAGATAGTAATAGTCTATTTCTAGTTGTGGGCCGGTCTTTAACATGTCGATTATTTCCAGCGAACTGATTCTCCTTTACACATTAAGTTTTAAGTAACAATTATCCAGCGCAAATTGTTGAGTGCCGCATTGTTCGCAATTAAAGGTTATGGGAAGAAAGTCTGTAGTTTCGTATTTGTTCTGGTCTACGGCATCGCATTTTCTGCAACGGAGATAATAATACTTCACATTCAATGGCGATTTACCTGTTAGCGCATCCAACAAAGCCGTATCGCCGCTCTTATTATTTTCTCTTCGTTTCTCAGCTTTATATTTCTCCGCATAACCTTCAAGCAAGGCTCTGATGTTCTGGTCGAATATCTCACAGGTATACACGTCGCTGCCGCACTTGTAGCAAACAGCAATAGTTTCAGTATATTCGACCTCTGTGCTCCTGTGCCAATCTGTTCTCGGTCGGTAGCTGACGGCATACGCCACATCTTCGTTGCACTCTTTGCAAAACGCGTTTTCTGCTACTGTCGTCATATAATCACCTCAAAAAACTTTCTATAATTTAGTATCATTATCGGGGTATCTGAATCTTTTTCTCCTCCTATTTTCTGTACAAACTTGTTATTATCAAACGCATCCTCAAACGAATCCAGGAGGTCATTGGAGATTATTTTGTCTACAACGAGGCCGCATAGCGTGTTGTTTTTCCGTAATATTATTACGTTATCGCCATAGCTCTCATCCGGCACTCCAAATATCGTGCGCACATTGAAGAGCGGCACGTACGTATCTCTGAACGCTGCTATACCAAGCACATAATCGGGCGTTTTAGGCATTTTAGTGAAGGACTCGATAATCTCTACGCAATCAGTATGCTTTGAGTTAATCGCGTACAAAGTTTCTTCTACAGAAAAAGTAATATATGGGAACTCAGATTCAGGTATCCCGTCTTCTTCTGTTTGCGGTTTTTCGTTGCCTGTTATACTTGTAGTTGCCATTCCTTGTCTTCCTTTGAGCTTTTACTCATACGATGCCAGCAATACCTTTGCATTCTCCGCGATAAGCGCTGCTGCGCCCCTTATCCGATTAACCGCTTATCGGCTTTAAACAGTTCACCGCACAAATACGCGATACGCTGCTCTAAGCGTTCTATCAGATTATTTGCAGCCTCAAGCTCTCTTAAACGTTCCGCAATATTGTGATAGTCGCTGATTGCGGCTCTTAAGCCCGGCTCTTCTAACAACGCTGTATGCACACTTTCTCTGTCTGTTATCAGGTTCTCTCTTGTAATAGTCATAATTATCGTTTTCCCCTCAAAATAGTCTCTATACTATTAGTATGCAAGAACAGAAAAGTAAAAGACTGTTATTGCGGTATCGCGGCTCCGGCTTCCAGTGCTATTGTTAACGCATACAGATTATCCGCCATTATAGATAGGTAGGTTGTACCGTTAGCTCTATCACCTTCATTGGCTGACTGCATGGAGTCCAGTACCACTATCTGCTGACCTCCGCCGGCAGAGTTCTTGATAATGGTTTCAGCTATCGCATTATCTGAACTCTCGGTCACTATCACGTACGGCAAGCCCAGTTCATCAAGCTTATTTGTAAGAAACACTATAGTTGAAAAGCTTGCTTCCGATTCAGCGGAACAGCCCGAGAACGGTGCATAGTAGCGCAGCCCGTAATCGTAGAACATATATCTGAACGGGAACCTGCACGCGAATAACAGCGTATCGCGTTCCGCAAGCTCTACTACATTAATGAACATTTTGTCCAGTTCAGCAAGTTCTACTATGTATTCGCCTGAATTGCTCCTATACAGCTTTTCCAGTTCAGGGTCGAGTTGTATGAGAGTTTCGGTTATCGCTTCTACGAACTTATGCGCGTTCCGTAACGAGAGCCATACATGTTCGTCTATATGTTCATCGTCATGGCTGTGATGCCCATGCGAACCGCAAGAACTGCCATGATTATCGTGCTCTATAGGCTCTACGCAAAGCAGGTCTTCTTCACATAGTACGCTCATCAAGCTCATTACGACCATGTCCCTGTTAACCGCTTGAGCAAGTACACCTTCTACCCAATCATCAGAATCGCCGCCGATATGGATAAAGATATCGCATGTCGCTATCGCCGCTATATCGCTTACTGACGGTATAAAGCTATGAAGGTCTACCCTGTTATTAATAAGCAGGGTTATGTTCTTAAACTCTGCGCTATCACCCAATATCTGCATTACCCAAGCGTATATCGGGAATATTGTGACAACTATATTCAACGGTTCGCCTGTTACTATAGGTTCGGGTGTTGGCAACCTTATTGAGCCGCCGCCTATCAAATATTCATCTTGTACCAGCGGCTCCGCTATTTCTTCCGGCAATGTTTCGGGTAACTTTTCAGGGGGTATACACGCTGTCGCGGATATTGTCAGCAGCATGCAGGTTAAGATTATCGAGATTACTTTTTTCATTTGTTTTTCCTCCGCTATTATTTTAGGATTAGCTCCCTGTTAATAGTATGTGGTTTTTATAAGCAAAAGGTGCGGCTATACGGCAATTTTTCTCTAATAATAGAAAAAACGCCCCGAAGGACGCTTTTCTTTTCTGTTAAATGGATGTCAAGCTGTCGCACGTAAGAGACCGATTAGCGAATCGAGTGCCCTGATACCTTGTTCGCGCAACTCAAAGGCATTTTCACTCCATGTTGGGTCTTTGGTTAACTTTACAGAACCTTGCGCTACACCAAGTCCCGCATGGACTATGAGAGCCTCTTGTATGAGGTCTGCCAGCTCTTCCTCTGATTCGCCATGTGACATTATATTTAGTGTCACATCGTAAGGTTGTAGTTTTCCCATAACGTTACCTCAATCCGTATCTATCCGCAAAGTAGTTAACTACTTCAGGGATTAGCTTCTTGTATCCGGGCTGATTATCTGCACACCAATCCGCCAGTTCTGCCATTGAGTCAAACGGCTTGATGAAGCTTTGCCCTGACATTATCTGATGTAGGAGCGGCGCAAGTTCTTCTATGAAATCCTTGATTCGCCAACCTTCCCATATGTGTCTATCCAAGTTAATTGATTTTGCCATGTTGCTTATCCTTCCTGTTTCCTATGCTATTAAGCCGAACGGTCGTGTTTTCTCGAAGCTGCCGAACACGATTTCGCTTAAATCAAATGCATGTACGGCCAGCTCGTCGTCAACAGGTGCTCCGTCTTCTGATGTGATTACATCAAAAAGTTCTTCGTAATCGCCATCTTTAACAACGGTAACTTCTGTGTTCCCAATCTCCAGTTCAGCTACTTCGCCTGCTGACAGGTGTTCGCAATCACTGATAAAGTTATTGATTGTACACTCATCCGTTTCTGTAAGCATTATCATTTTCATCTATTCTTCCTTCCTGTATAAGACCACATTGCAATAAGCAAATGCGTCTTCTATCATTTTGTATACAACGCTCCAATCGCCACCGCCACGGTTACAGCCAAGCATATACGGCATCGCTATTGTTTGACCTCTATGTTTGGCTGCTACTCTTATAAAGCATTTTTGCAGAGCATCATATGACGTGTATAGATGTCCGTACCCATAAGTGTTTTGACCGAACAGGTTATACACAATCTGCGTGTTCCCGTTTACACGGACACCTTGAGCTTTGCCGAGAAGCAGTTTCTTGTTCGTAAAGCTATCGCAATACTTCTTGTAACTCGAGTATACTTCCGGCCACTTTGCCTTAATCTGCTTCGCCAACCCGCTTCCCATGACTCCTTGACAGTTAACTTGGTGGCAGATAACACGTTCGCCTGATTCAAGCAGGTCGCCGTCTCTGATTGTTATAGGCATCTTAATCCCTTTCCTTACCGCTGATAACTGTTACACAAACGGGACATACATCTCGTCACCGAACTGCTTGACTATCATCTTGCATATACGGTGACTGTCTTCGTTACGTCCGTCTGTGCTTTGTCCGTATCCTTCCGTTGAGCAGTGCCTAACCCACTCGAAGCACAAGGCTGTGAACCGTTGCTGTAGCGTCTTGTGGTCTTGTGCCATGAACCTGCAAAATTCCTTGTTCTTACATGACATTGTGTTCAGAAAGCTGCTCATTTGATGTGCCATTTGATTTGCTTCCATAGTATTTTCGTTCCTTTCCTTTTCGTTAAGCCTCTACCCGTACACCACACTCAAATATACTGCAAATCCAAAACCCGTAGTGTTCAAGATAACGCACACGAGTCATGCTGTTTGCTCTTCTTATTTCTGAACCGTTAGACATTGCATATATCCTGTATGTGTGTTTTTCTGATATTTGGCGCAGGAGTTCCAGTTGCTCTTCCATTTCTTTTTCTTTGTCGGACATAGCTTAACTTCTTCCTTTCGTTTTATTTAAGGTGCTGTCGAGCATGTCGCGGAGTTCCTGTTCGGAGAACAGCTTATTAAGCTGGTTAATTGTCCTTTGCTTTTCGCTGATAGCTCCTATTATGCCGAGCGGAACGGTATCGCTAAGTTCCTTAAACGTATCAACTTTCTCAAAAAGACTGTTGATGATTTCTGTTTTTCTCGTATCTGCCATGATTCTTTTACAAGTATCGCAGCCGTCAAGCGTGTCGTCATCTTCGTCGTAGTATTCGAGAAGGAAACCGCAATCGGGGCAGCAATCCTCGATTTCTTTAACATCCATTTAGTTATCATTCCTTTCTTCTTTTATTTTTTGGTTATACTATAGTATGTGGTTTTAGAGGTGGTCATAAGCCGCATATACAGGATTTTGCAAACAAAAAACTCCCCGAAGGGAGTTAATTGCTGTTAATGGATGTTTCTAATCCGTTACTTCTTCGGTTTGAACATCTGTCCACGCAAAGTTCCATGGCTTTTCCAGCAAGGGCTGTAAAGCATCTGACGCTATGCGTTCTGCAGCGGTTTCGCTTGCTGCGTCAATATACGCGGTGAGCTCCAATGTGACTTTGAAACGTTTGATTTTCGCATTGTTTTCCTGTTCCGAATCAACGAATTTGATACCGCAATCGTCCATGAATACGGCCAGCCTGTAGATTATTTCGTTAAGTGCGGTAAACCTATCAGACTCGATGTTGCCGTAAATTCTGCCTTCGCGGTCTACCAGTTCGTATCTTACGTTTTGCATCAACAGGTAATAGTCGTCCAGCATCTCTTTTAGACTATTATACTCTTCGCAATCCCTGCCGCCGCGACGCGACAACAATAGCTTGCGCGGCAATTCGGGTTCATAGCGCCAACAGATAGATGCTCCTAAGTACAAATCTAAGTATCCTACGACCGCTTCATTCGATGAGGAAAGGATTTCTTCCTTCGACGGGCATGGCGGTATCTCTACAACATCGAACCCGCACTCAGATATCAGCTCCTTTTTCTCGTCATCTGTCATTTTCGACAGGTTGTAGTATGTGATGTCTTTCTTTGTGTTTTGCATTATTGCTTTGCTCCTTTTCTTATATGCTCTATCAGGAAGCGCGGTTTAAGAACCCTGAATATGAGCATACTGATAGTCCTGCATTTCGGTTTGTAGAAATAGTAGAACTTACTATGTTTTGTCGGTGTGCTCATGCTTGTTTACCCATTCTTGCTTTTAGAAATGCCTAAGTCCGTAAACCTTATATGCGGATTATTCGCAATGATTTCCGCTTTTCTTTTCATTGCAGCCTCAAGTGTTGGCAAACGACTTTGTGTAAGGTCCCAATTGGTTCCTTCGTCGTAGACCATTACGTCATATGTCCCGTCATCAGAGGTTTCATCGTCGATTTGGATTGCCATGCTCAGAATCTCCGGTTCATTATTGTCATAGTCGTCATAGTCGTCGTCATCGACGTCATCATCATCGCCTACCAAGTCATCAAGATAAATCTCTGTGAACTCCGGCATCGTAAATCTAACGTTCGCTTCTTCAAGTGCGTTAGAAATATAAATAGGAAGTTCAAAGCTTTCATCATAGTCATCACTATAGAACTCTTTAACTTTCTGCTTTATAATCTCTTTAGCCATATCCAAGTCTTCATCGTCAACAATGAGGATACAATTCAGTGTGCATTCGCTTGTTTCCGCGATTATTGTTTTTCCTTCTAATTTTTCGTTCATGCCATCTTTCCTTCCTTCAACTCAATCACTCTCTGATTCTTGCTACCACGCCATTCAAGTGACATGGTGCGCTGTTCCTTTATGAACGGGCCGTCAACCAGTACATCCGTCATCTCTAATAAGTTTTTGATGTCTTGGTTTGTTTCTGACGCTTCCAGTAAATCTTCGTATGTTTTTCCTGTGTAGACCCATACATTAAGGTCATTTGTCCATGCGTAGCCTGCAAGCTGAGCACATTCAGCAGCTTGGTCAAAGGGTTCGCCACCCGATATTGTCAGACCGTCAATTAGCGGGTTTGACAACATCATGTCAGCTATTTCTGTGACCATCATTTCCGTACCGCCGTTGTAATCCCAAGTATCAGGGTTATGGCAGCCTTCACATCGCATACCGCACCCTTGCGTGAAAACCACGAACCGGATACCGGGGCCGTCAACGTATGATTCTTTTTCTATTCCCGCTATTCTCATACGTTAGCTCCTATGCGCGTTCAGCAGGATTCTCATGCGTGATGAGTAATACTGCGCTTGTGGGTTCGGCAAAGAGTTTCTTGCGAACACTTCGTTTGCTGCTTTGACCAGTGATTCGTAGTCCACGATATCAGCAGGTTTCATTTGCCATAAGAGATTGTGCTTGTTCGTGAATCTCCGTGCTACTTCGTAAAGCCTTTCATTGATTCTTTTAACATCCATTGAATTTGCCCTCCTTATTCTAAAATATTTATGGTTATACTTTAGTATGTGTTTTTTGCTATAGTGGTAAGTCGCATATACGGAAAAAGGGAAAGAAAAGCACCCGGAGGGGGGCACTTTTTCTGTATATATGTGATGCTGTGCTCTACGCAATAACGCTCTGTGCTGCTTTAATCTCTCGTTTGCGGTGCCTTTGCAATTCTGCGACTGCTAGCTTGTGTTGGGCGCGTACAAATCTCTCCATGAAGTCATAATCAGGGTTGCGGGATTTCGTAATAGGAATAGTTATCGTGATGTCTGGAGCATCAGATGAGTAAAAATTTTTAGCGTAACTATATTTCCCTGCGATTTGCGATTCGATTATTGGAGCAATGAACATTAATATATGCTTATTGTACTTTAAAACGTCATTATACAGAACAGTTACGTGGTCATCTGCACCGTATTCGCAATCTCTAAAAAACACAGAGCCAAACATATCAATAGTTAAGCTGTTTTCCGGAAACACTTCTGCTTCAGCGTTTCCCACGCAACATGATATCCCCCTGTTTCTTATTCCAGCGGTAACAAAAGGAAGTTTTCCCGCTATGCGTTGGGAAGACTTAATGCGCTTGCCTTGTTTGATAACGTTAAATAATTCGCCAATGCGATACTTTTCATAGCTGACGCGGCCGCTCCTAAACAATCTCAGAGCATTAATCTCGTCTAGCGTTAAGACGCATGAACTAAGAGCGGCGGAGCGTAGATAATTTTCCAATTCGCGGAGATGTTCTCTTTTCATTTGGAGAACGCGCTCTTCTTCTATTTTGCGGATGTAGCTTTCCATATAATCGAAGTCGATTTCTTTCTTTTCGTTGATTGGTAATGTGATATGTATATTATTGCTTTTTAACATAGAACTTGACAATTGGCTGCCGCAACGGGAAAATCGCTTTGCTAAGGCTGCTTTTAATGCTGTCACTATATATAGGCCAGTATAGCGATTGTAATTGTGATTCAACAAGGTCAACACATGAACTTTCATTTCAACTGAAGCTTTATACGGGTGGTAGAACACACCGTTTTCAGAGCCCATAAAGTTTACAGTTATAAAATTTTCATAATGTCTTGCGTTAGCGATATTGCTTGTATCGTAGTAACCTATTATGCCATTGTCGGTTGACTTTGCTGATACTCTTGGCGTAATACCTTGTGCAAGAGAACTCGCATGCACATTTGAGCCGGTTCTGACTGTAAATATTTCGCCAATGCGCAACTTTTCCATCCTCATATAGCACCGCCTTTCGTAAGCCTTCCGACTTCCCATGTCATATAATCTGATACAACTTTCTTGAAGTCTGCCTCCATCGGCAATATGTCTATTTCCATATGAGACTCATAATTCCAATCTTTGCCAGAGGCGGATATAAATGCTTCTATGCAATTTTTTTGCAAATCCCATAGCTTTTTGTGGAATTTTTCGTGTTTGTCGGCTTTATCTCCAAGACTATAGAGTAATGGCATATCAGCATATCTCTCTTGCGGGTTGTCAACCTCGGAAGTGCCACGTTTTGTTCTTTTATAGCCGTCGTTCCTGAAATCTATGAACTTAACCAAGTCTCTGTCGTATCTATGAGGAACTCCCGACTCAAAAACGTATATGCTAGTTTGCACTCCAGCGTAAGGCATAAATAAATCAACAGGCATCTTAATGCTTGCAAGCATGCGGTTTTTTTCTAATATTGCTTTATTCGTTGTTTCTGCTTGACCGCTCCCTGCTGAATCCTGTACTATTATGGCAGCCTTACCATGTTTTTGCATATTCTCTAGCCCAAACTTTAAGAACGGCATGCCATTTTCTTTGTAGCTAAACGGCGGGTTCAATAAGAGCACCGTTGCCCCAAAGTCCTTGTACAGATTCTCTGGCTTATCAAACGACGAACCCTTCTCAATTTTTGCATTACCGTCGCCCCGCAGTATCATATTTGTTGCGGCAAGAGTGTACATCTGCGCATTTATTTCGACACCCATAAGTCTGTTTTCTTTAATGTCTTTAATTTCTCTTTTTGCTTCCGTTGTGTCTTTTCCATGTTTTGCATTCACCTTATCAATCATAATCTCCATGCAAGTAATCAAGAATCCCGCCGAGCCTGTTGCTGTATCGAGCACCTTTGACTTTTCGTTAACTTCTAAGATTTGCGCCATTAATTTTGTCACGTAAGGAGGAGTTAATACTATTCCAAGCCCTTTACCATCCCCGAGAGCATATTTAAGAAAAACGGAGTACATCTCTCCCAGAATGTCAAGATGCCCCGCAACGTCCTCGATTTTTACGAAAACATTGTCGTATACATACTGAAATATTTGCCGCGTTAAAGACGCTTCGCTTATTGATTTAGAAACCAGTTTATCCGATTTGATTGGCGTGTCTCTATCAGGGTCTCTTGATATTGCTCCAAACGTGCTATTCATTAATGCCCTTTTTTCATCGGGAACGCCTTTCCCAGCTAGATAAGCTTCGATTTTGTTTACTATTTTTACACTGTCGCGTTCATTATTTGCTGGTAACGACTCGAGCTCCGCCGGTTTAAGACCTCTCACAATTACATTTCCGTCTTTGTCCGTTGCGTCTTGCATTGACAGCAGCATACCCGAAACATAAACTACACGCTCTGCCGCTGTTATTGCGTGGTTGTTCATTAGTTTGTTAAGTTTGTTTGCTATTTCGAGCAATTCACTTTGAGATTGAATTAATATGTTGTGTTTTTCTTCTTCTGTTAAAATAGCGTCCTTGATGAACGCATCAAAAGAATCAGAGCTTTCAAGAAAGCTTAATGAGGTATATTTTGTCATTATTTTTGGCTCTGCTTCAGAGCTATAGATATATGTCACCACGATTTTTGTATTATTAGAAGCATCTCCAGCAACACCAACAGCTACAACACCGTCATACTTATTAAAACGCATCATATGTCGAGCGTAAGAAACAGCACCGTTTAAAGCGTAGGCTTGCACATCACGGGTATTCATACTAATTGTGCCGTTGCTATTCTTTGCTTCTAGTTTTCTCAGTCCGACTTTATTTTCTATGATTACAGGGACACGAAAAGACTTAACATATTTTTCAACAGCGAAGTCTAGTCGCCCTGTCCCTTTTTTGCCGGTTTTTGACGCTCCTCCTAGCGTTTCTTTTAGGCTGTCGCTTACATTTTGTTGGTCATTAAAGTCTATTTTAAATAAAAGTCCTATTTTCTCAAGTTGTTTATGCACGTATCTGTCAACGTCCCGCTCATCTTGATATGTTTTTGTGTTTTGTCGCATACGCTTTGCCCCTTCATGTTTAATAGTTTTTCGACTCTATTAATAGTATGTGGTTTTTCAAACCAAAAGGTACTCCTATACGAAACTTTATTTTTACGCAAAAGAAAAACGCCCCGGAGGACGCTTCTCTTATTCTTAATGGATGTTAGCCAGCAATGATTGTGGCAGTGTTTGTTTCCATATTGATTTCCACTTCACACTCGTCGCTGTCATAATAGTCGCCGCTCTTATCTATCTCGATATCGAGGAAATATTCTCCTGAGCGTAAACCAAAAGATTTTGCCATAAGCAAGATTTTCTCTTCCGTATTGTTTTTCAGCATAAGGATAGTTTCTTCCTCCAGTGTTTCAGGTGCTCTTTTTAAGTATGTCACTTCCCCCATTATTTCGTTGACGGGGGCTGCGTAAATGTCTTTCCCCTCAATCAACTCTGAAAGTGTCAGCGTTAAGCTATAGAGCCTCGTTGTATTTTCCTTTACTTTCACCTTTATATTCTTACGCATGATTTTCTCCTTCCGGTTTCGGCTCTCTACAATTAACGCCGGTTTTTACGCATCCGGCCAAGAATGCTCTGTAAATGGCATTCAGGATACGCCAGCGTGTATAATAAGAGCCCTTGACTACAACGATACTTTTGTCGCCGTTTGTCAACGAATCTGCCAAATCAGTGAAGTTTTCCCGTTCGCTTTCGGTTAAACGTGCCCATGTCCATGATTTATTTATCATTTCCATGTATTCCGGTAATGCGTTTTCTTTGTGTTTTTGATAACTCATGCTACTCCTTCCTTTTCTCTTATGCTAAACACCCCATGATGATACAGATGCCTGCTATGATTACCGCCTGTTTCATACAAGTCAGCACCATAGTTATGAATCTCGTCATCCGGTATAAACAGTCCTTCATCGCCGTTAGCTTCGTGCATATCAATCAACTTTCCTACAGCGTCCTGTGCGCTCTGAAAATCTTCTACTTCGATTTCCGCTTTATACGGCCAAGCTAAGCCGCTGCCGTACGTTATTTCAAATGTCTTCATAACCAACCTTCCCTTTTTCCTGTTTCCTGATAATCCGCTTCCGATTTGAACCCAAGTTTTCTATAGCATTTCTCCAAGTCTTCATAGTTGTGTATAGAATACGCTGATTCCCATTCGTTCAGAAACGTTTCTTTTAACAGCAGGAACCGTTTGCCTATAGCGTAGATATAGCTGTCCAGCAATGTACCGGGTATTGTGGCTATAAGGTTATCCGGGTTTTTGTCAGCGTACCGTTCTACTGCGGACAGTGAATATAGTTTTGTTGCCATTATTCGCTTCCTTCCCGCATAAACGGAGCGTCAACCAAGAACTTTTCGCCTGCGTCTTTGTATTCGCAACCCAAGCACTCCCAGACATCATCGAGTCCCGGTCTGTGGATTACGTCGGTGCAATCGCTAATTAACTCCATGAAGGAGCCGTCTTCGTCAATCATCCATGATTGCGCCACATGTGCGGTCGCTGAGAATATATCTCCGCCGCATTGGGGGCATTTATACTTTTTTGTTTTCCTTGCCATCAGTTTTCTCCTTCATTCATCGCTTTAATAGTGAACTTGTGGGTGTAGTCTTCGGTTGTTTCGTCAGCGTAGACAAATACATCCACTGTTTCCGGGCTAAAGTTGTCGTTGTCAACATCTTCGCCTGTGTACAAATCACCGAACGCGCCTTTGAACGACTGTCTTACAAGAGCTATATCCTGTATTATGCTGCCGTCCGGTCTGTCGAAGGAGATACTTATTTCCTGCTTACCGCCTGTATCTTCTTCTGTAAGCACTGTAACGCCGAGCATGATGCTACCGTCACCACCGATTTCAATTAAGTGTTTCATTTATTTTCCCTTCCCGAATGTTGTCGATACCCCGACATAGATTGACCTGTCGCAGTAATCGCCGAACACACTTGCTTCGTCCCGGCATATGAAATGCCCTAAAACGTCTTCGCTCATACCGCCGTTATGGAAGTTCGGCCTGTTCAGCGTAACTGTATGCGCATCTTTGTTCTGAATGCCGTTCATAAGATTCGCGATATCACATTCAAAGTTTTTAACATGCATCTTCGCTGTACATGATTTACAGTATTTCTCTGCTTTTTCCTTCAACTCTTTCAATGTTTCGCCCCAATAAGCGTTCTGACAATCAACGCATTGGATATCACCGTCAAACGCTAACTGCGAAACAAGAGCGATTTTGTTGAACTTTGTGCTTCCGCATTTCGGGCAATTGTAGTTCTCTTCCAAGATTATTTTCTTCCTTTCTCTTTTTGTTAATAGCTTTCGCGGCTAATCAAGGTTACACCTTCCGGTACGCTCCAACCTGATAATGCGTGACCATAGCCGTTGTAAATGTAACAAGCATTCTCGGCATGCCTGTCTCTTATTTCGCGGGCATCAGCCAGTTTATCAAGCTCAACGCCAAGGATTTCGTACTTTAAGTTGGTTTCTATGAAGAACTGTTCGTGGCCCGCAATATCCAGTATCAGGTACGCCCAGCCGGCATAATTACGGCCTTTGGTTACGATGCCGATACGTTTAACGGTATATGGCATAAAACCTTTTGGAACACCTCTTGCATTATCCACCTTTTCGCGTTTGATTAAGGCATGCATTATCCGTGACGGGCTCAAAAATACTTTGGCATATTGGGAGCGAAGTTCTTCGAGACCAAAGATAATCGAGCCTGTTATACTACTGTTCGTTCTGTGATTACCTATATTCTTGATGAAGATAGCACCTTCGTCATAAGTCAGCGAATAGTCGAACGAGCCTTTCCAAGCGCCTGTACATGTAGACGCTGCAATATGCGCGTTATTTACCTGTAACAGTTCAGCTATATCGGATACCAATGCGTTAATGGTTTCCAAGCCGGTCTTTGTGAATCTGTTTTCGGCTCTTTGTCGTTCTGTTAAATTTGCCATTTCAACTTCTCCTATAATTATCCCGACTTACGACGGTTATTGTTTCATTGATAAACGGGTCTATATACGGATAACCTCGTCCGTTATATATGTAGTCAGAATAGTCAAAAATGTTGTTACTGGCGGTTTCGTAGGATTCTTCCAGCAAGTTAATCGCTACATCAAGGATATTATGCCGCAATCCGGGCGATGTGAACTGTTGTTCTTTATGCCCGACATCAAGAATCAGATACGGCCATCCGCCATAACGGTCGCCTTGTGTTGATATCCCGAGTCGTTTGACCATGTACGCCTGAAGGCCATGCTTCATTGCTTTTGTATTGTCGGCAAACTCACGCCTGATTAAAGCGTCCAGTATTCTTGCGGAGTTAAGGAATACTTTTGCGTATTTGTCGCGCCAGTCCTTTAGGTGCGCTGTGAGGATGCGTGTTGTTTCTGTTATTGTCGCGTTACCCCTTATAGTAACAATTGGCATGTAGCCGCCTTTGTAAACCAGGTCGTAGCGGTCATACTCAAAGTCATGGGGACACGTTTCAGCAACATGAGCATCGCTTACCTGCCATAGCTCACCTATATCAGAACACAATCCGTGAATGGCCTTTAAGCCTGATACTGCAATCTTACTTTCCGCTCTTTCTCTTCCATCCATTAAGTTAGGAACTCCTTTCTTGTTATATTTATTGGTATGTTATTAGTATGTGTTTTTTGCTATAGTTGTAAGTCGCATATACAGCTTTTTTGCAAACAAAAAACTCCCCGAAGGGAGTTAATCGCTATTAATGGATGTTAAATATCTCATACTACCATCTCTACTGCCGGCACGAAGTTAACTGATTCAGCTTTGCCACCAGTATATTCCAGCAAATAGCTAATCACGTTCTGCGTACTGTACTCCGCATCCTTGTGCTCCTTTAAGAAGTTGCTAACAAGGAGTTTGACCGCTTCGTTTTTTATCGGGTCGTAAGTTTCCAACACGAAATCATGATGCCCGGCAATCATCCCGCCGTTAGTGGTTTTAGTTAACCTGATGTTTTTTGTGTATTTTTTCATTTCTCCACCAGGCCTTCTCTCTTGTCCGCCATCTCCGTTAACATAGCCTTATGCGCCATCGCAGCTACCTGAATAAACTCACCGGCCGCATGTTCAGCTTGATATTTCATGTCTTGCAGCATTTCTAAATACTCTTCTGTCGGGCAATCGCCTTTAAGACGTTCCCAGAACAGCGTTATGCCGTCTGATAGTTGTTTGATGCTATCTTCTGTTTCTTCAAACTCTTCACGCAAGATAGCGTATGCTTCGTGTCTTGAATTATGAGTGGCTCCGAATTTGGTGGCCGCTCTATCGTATTCGGAAGCTACAGCGTTTCTTACGTCTGAGAGCAAGTCCTTCATTTTTGTTTCTTTCAACTTTTCTTCTCCTTATTTTATCACCTTGCTATACTTGCGTAACGTGTTGCATGACGCTGGCGTTCATAACTGTCACGGGTAATTACCGTTACGCCTTCTTCTAAAGGGCTGGTTGGAAATCTTTGGCCATAACCGTTATATATATACTTGAACCCCACATTGGGCACAAAGCTCAATTCGCCGGTATCAGCCAGTTTCCCATAGTCAGCATTGAAGATTTCGCTGCTCAGGTTATCGTCCGTTATGAACTGTTCCCGACCTTCAACTTCGATTACTAAGTACGCACTGGTGCTATATCCTTTTGCCATTATCCCTATCCGCTTAACAGTGTAAGGGCTAAGCTCTTTCTTCTTGAGCGATGCCGCTCTTGCATTGTCTGCGTTTTGGCGCTCGATTAAAGCATGCATTATCCGCGCCGGGTTCAAAAACACGCGGGCATAGTTATTGCGCAGGATAACAAGGTGTTCGATAACTCTATCGGTTGTTTCTTTATTTGGTATACTGTCGCTTATATCGCACAAGCGCAATTCTCCGCTATCATAAGAAAGAAGAAATATTGACGATGCGGACCTTCTTACGGCTGTTATGTGAGCGTTGTCCAACTGTAGCAGTTCTGCTATGTCGGATACCATCGTGTCGATAGTTGCTTCGCCCTCTGTTGTGATACGAATATATGCTCTTTCTTTGTCTGTCATGTCTTTTCCTCTTACACGTTTAACGAACAATACACTTTTATCAAACAGTCAAAGCCGGTTATGCGCTCCAGTACATATTCATAGTACCAGTTCCCACAGCAATCGTAAGGATGTGTGCAGAAAGTTGATTGTTCCTTGCACCACTCTTTGATTGTTTCTACCGTGTCGTTTGGTTCGAGAGCGTATAACTCGAATCTTATATAAGATTCTCCGTCGTCCGGATATAATACGACGTTATCAAGGTTTAACCTGTTCATTTCAGACATAATGTATTCTGAACAATCTTCGTTATTGTTTTCTTCCCAATCCAGATACTCGTCGTATGTGAGGTTAATAGTGTTTGTGGATTTAAGTTCCATATCTGCCTCCCATTATGCCGATACGCTTTCGCGTTGTTTCCGCTTCTCAATAAAAGCTGCTTCTTCCGCTTTTTCAATCTCAAAACACTTGTCAATGTTAATAGATTGAAAGAAGGGTTTCATCGCGGAGTCAATCTCTTGAATCCATTTTTGATACTTTTCGATTTTCTCTTGGTCATACGAATCTAGCTCTCTGCCTGATTCTTCAATACCAATAATCCAGTCCGCTATAATTTGTTTCCGCCAGAACAGACCGTTTGCGATAGTTCTGCGTTCTTTATGCGAAAAGATTGTTTTGAGCCTTTTTACCTTTAGTTTAAACTTTCGTTTGAGTTGTTGGGATATTTCGTAAGTCATCATTTTCTTTTTTTTCTCCTTTTCCTTTTCTCTAAAGTCCGCTGGCACGCATTAAGCAATAATTACCCAATGATATACGCACAAACTTTCGTGTCTGGCAGACGCTTAATTCTTTACCGCCGCCATGTTTTCCGTTTTCGTATGTGAATAGCAAAAACGTGTCATTCTTCTTATCGCCGTAACGTAATGTGTAGTTGCCTGTCTGAAATTCCAAATCGCTGTTATTTCGCAAGATGCCCATGATATACCGCGTGTTAAGGCGTTCCTTTTTCTTAACATCCATTAAATTTCTAACTCCCTTTCGTTATAATATATAGTCTTATTATTAGTATGTAGTTTTTGCTGTACACATAAGCCACATATACAAGAATTTTGGCTTGTGATATGATTATTTTTGTGTTATTGTCTGGTATGGTTCTTGTTCATTTTCTGTTGTTATGATGTTTTGGACGAAGGACGAGGGAGCGACACGAGGGTTTATCCGGTAATGGGATGTTATGGCGTGAGGACGGTTGGTATTTGGACGAAGGATGCGACGGAGCCATTCCGGCAATGGGACTAGAGCGGTTGGTGGCGGTTCGTTGTGGTGTGCGGTGCGGTGGCCCTTACGGGGAGAAGGATGCGACGCGGGGTTATTCCTTCAATGGTTTTAGAGGTAGGTTTGCGGTGGTTCATTATTGTGAGGCTTGCGATAGTTAATAGTGGTGTGGATAATTGGGCGCGCAGAATTTCTTGCATGAGAGTTTTGGTGTCATACAAGCGCGGTGATAATTATGACTGATGAAGAATTTGCAAAGAAGATATATTGTTTTGTTCTGAATGTTGATTGTGATGATGGTGACGCTGATACGCAGGGCATTTTGGATGTTATTAATACGCTCTCTGATTGGGAACAGAAAATAATGCGGAAATACTTTGAGTGTGGGAGTTCATACAAGAAGACAGGCGATGCTTTCGGGATTAACCCCGAGCGGGCGAAACATGCTATGATGAGGGCAAAGCTGAAGCTGCGGCATCATTCGAGGCTTATCAAGGTTAGTGTTAAGAGGGGAAGAAAAGAGGAATAGAAAAAAGCACCCCTAAAGGTGCTCTTTCTTTTTTTTGTGATTGTTGTGGAGTCATGCTGGTTCGGAGGTATAGTTTCGCAAGTGCTCTACCTCATAAGCATCGTTGTTTTTGTTTTGTTTGTACGGCGGGAGTTTTATAAACTCACAGTCTCTTACATCATCGAAATTCGTCGCGAAGTCTATTTTCGTTTTGCTGTCGTCGTCGTTTATGCGCCACACGCCAAGTGGGGTTATCTCGAATATCAGTGACCGGAACCTTGATGCGCCCACAACGTTATTAAGGATACATCGGGCATTGTTAAGTGTGCTCTCGAGCCTTGTTCCAGACGCTACCTGCCTTCCTTTGTAGCCTATCATGAAGCAGAGAAAGACCGTTTCGTCTTCTACTATGCTGTCCACTAGACCAGCGTCTTCGCCAGTTGAGTACAGACCATCTGGTGTTATCTTACATCCGAAGCATTTTGACCATTTCGACGTATATTTGAAATACCTGTTATTAATTTCGCGAAGATATGCTCCTAGGGACTCTTCGTCATCGAACAGCTTTTGCACGGATATATTCCAAAAACTGTTAATAATAACACCAACATATTTTTCAGAAATCATTATATTTCTCCTTCCTGTGTTAGTTTTGATTAAGTTATCAAAGTACAATAGTATATAAGGATTATCGGTCATAAGGATAGGTTTGTCAACATTGCTAACTCTCATACAAGTTTTTAGGAAATAATACTTGTTATAACGATGGACACGAAAAAACGCTCCGCATAATGAAGAGCGTTAATTCTGGTGCTTCTTAGTTCTTTTCACGCTTGGGGTTGCTGCTGTAAACAATCCCATTTTCGTCAACATAGCGAATCTTATCGTTCGTTTTGTATTCGCCTGCGCTGCCGAAGTCAATGCTGATGTTCACCTTGCCCAATTCTTGCGTTCTTCTTTTTGGGAAGTTCATCAACATGCGTAATTCCACTGTGCGCGAAGGGTCTTTTTCTTTTCTTGCTAGCGGAGCGGTGATTTGACCGCGTGCGGGAACGGGCGTGTGGAGGCCTTTTTTCTTGTTAATTTTTCTTTGTTTTTGCTTCTTTGTCATGACATAGTCCTTCCTGTCTCATTTTTCAGAGACAAATAAAATAAAGAACCCATGTCAGCCGCTCGAACTTGGAAACACCATATGTCTTTCTATGATGTTGCCGAATCGGAGCAGAACCAACACGGGCTCAATACAACAGTTCAGCTAACATCGAAAGATTAAATCTCTCCTGTTATCTGAAATTAAAGTTGCATATGTAGTATGTGTTTTCATAGTGTGTTATAAGCCGGATTTTTGCGTATTCCAGTGCAGTCTCTTTTTTGTATAAGAGTTATTATTACTCTGCGGACTTGACCTCACCTCCATGTGTGCTCAATATATACTGCGCGAAAGAATACAGCGCGTCGCTGTTCTCATACCCTGATACCGTGTCGCTTCTTGCTTGTTTTCCTTTTTTCAGCTCTTTGTTCAGCCAAGCGCAATATTCGTCTATCCATGTATCATCATTTGTAGTACATGTCAATGCTCCAAGCTGATAAAACAGGTCACAGAAATCCTGTCCTGCAAGACTGTTTATTATATCTGCAAGCTTTGTCAATCTGATATTCTTTTTTCGCAATAATTTCTCTTTCAATTTTGCGGTCTGACCCTCTATCTCATCCCGCTCGGCAGGCGTTAACTTCGAATCCTTATACTCCTGAAGATTGTTAACGCGGGGCTTTTTCTCTTTTTCTTTCATACAGCAATTCCCTTTCTCTTCCGTATCAACATCTCGATAGCCTTATCGTTACCTTTTATAGCCTGTAGCCGCACATTGCAACCGAGCCGGTGTCGCAGCTCGTCTCTTGTGCCAGTCATGTCAACACGATTATCATAAATGTACTTAATGAGATAATCTCCACCTGTGTTTTCTATTGCTGTTATATGTACATCGGCATGTTCAGCAAAGGCTTCACGTATCAAATACTCTTGATATTGCTTATCTCTTTTCTGTTCTTTGATTCGGGCTTTTTCTTTTATCCTTTCGTTTTCCTCTCTTTCTTTTGTGTCCCAATACGCGTTGTTATGAGGCTTGAAGAGAGTACATTGTTTTTCGAGGCATCTGTGCTTTTTCAGCAGTGCTTTACTTATCCAGCCACGATGCTTGATATTATGACAAAATCCGACGACGTTAGGTAATGTTGTCTGTTTTCTGTCTAGCAGCCTATATTTCTTCGTTTCTGCAAGTGAGAGAGGTTCTGTGTTGTATGAGACTATATCAAATGGTTCAGGTTCATGTTCATGCGAAAGATACAATGGATGATGTGGATGACCTTTTACTGATATTTTGCCAATCTTGACAAATTTACTTATTACTGTTGCCGGCAAACACTTAATTATGTCAGACAAGCACTTACGAAAATAAGAACGCTTCTCGATTAACGTTCCCCACGCAGCCCAGACATCACACTCGTATTCCGAAATGAACTTCTCAATCACACGCAGATTCTCATTGTGTAAGAACTCGTCTATTTCTTTATGCAAATCTTTCGGGTTTGGCGCGCGTTGAGGATATACGTTGAACATCATCCAGCCATCATATCCGTGCATCTCTGCTCTGTGCTTTACCTGTATGAGAGTAGGGTCTAGCTTTTCTGGTGTTGCGGTG
>Ga0123353_10003145_pt1 | contig 20734 bp, 12 predicted proteins | sample TergutLab28metaG_3_FD_92763 | JGI IMG/M metagenome (GOLD analysis project Ga0123353, IMG submission 92763) | Labiotermes labralis P3 segment gut microbial communities from Petit-Saut dam, French Guiana - Lab288 P3 | ecosystem: Host-associated > Arthropoda: Insects > Digestive system > Gut ... | reverse complement strand
GCACACCGCGCCGTGGGGGACAGGCTCACCTGCCTGTTCGTGGACACGGGCTTCATGCGCAAAAACGAGGGCGATCAGGTGACTGCCCTGTTCCGCGGCACCTACGCGGTCAACCTGATCCGCGTGGACGCGGAGCAACGGTTCCTGGATAAGCTTGCGGGCGTGACGGAGCCCGAGCGCAAGCGCAAAATCATCGGCGAGGAGTTCATACGGATCTTCGAGGAGGAGGCCGGAAAGCTCGGCGAGATCGGCTGCCTTGTGCAGGGGACGATCTACCCGGACATCATGGAAAGCGGCGAGGATGGGCACAAGCAGGTGAAGGCCCACCACAACGTGGGCGGCATGCCCACGCGCATCGAGTTCGAGGCCGTGATCGAACCGATCAAGCTGCTGTACAAGGAGGAGGTCCGCGAATGCGGCCGGAAGCTGGGCCTGCCCGAGGCCTTCGCTGGGCGGCAGCCTTTCCCCGGGCCCGGGCTGGCCGTGCGCTGCCTGGGCGCGCTGACCAAGCCCCGGCTGGACCTGCTGCGCGAGGCGGACGCGATCTTCCGCGAGGAGATCGAGAAGGCGGGGCTGCAGAGCCAAATGCAGCAGTATTTCGCCATCCTGCCCGGCGTGCGCAGCGTGGGCGTGCGCGGCGGCGCGCGGTGCTACGAGGAGATGGTCGCGCTGCGGGCTGTCGCCACCAAAGACTTCGTGACCGCGGATTCTGTCCGGCTGCCGCATGAACTGGTCGAGACCGTGGTGCGGCGCATCACCGGCGAGGTGGAGGGCGTCAACCGGGTGGTGCTGGATGTGACGCCCAAGCCGCCGGCCACGGTGGAGTGGGAATAGGGGGCAGACATGAAAACCGGTTTTGACAACGCGTCCTACATGCAAAGGCAGACAGAGCAGATCCTCCAGCGGGTGGAGCGCTTTAGCCATAAGCTCTACCTGGAATTCGGTGGTAAGCTGTTCGACGACTACCACGCGGCGAGAGTCTTGCCGGGCTTCCATGTCAACGGCAAGATTTTGCTGCTGGAGGCCCTGAAGGAAAAGACGGAGATCCTCATCTGCATCAACGCCTCGGATATAGAGACGAGCAAGATCCGGGCGGATCTGGGTATCCCCTACGACGCGGACGTCCTGCGCCTGATCGACAGCGTGCGGGGCATGGGGCTGTACATCAGCAGCATCGTAATTTCGCGCTACAAGGACCAGCCCGCCGCCGACATCTTCAAGAACAAGCTGGAGCGCCGGGGCGAAAAGGTGTACATCCACCGGCCCATCAAGGGTTATCCCGCCAACATAGACCTGGTGGTCAGCGATAGGGGCTATGGCTCCAACCCATACATCGAGACGACCCGCCCGCTGGTGGTGGTCACGGGGCCGGGCCCCGGCAGCGGGAAGATGGCCACCTGCCTTTCGCAGCTATACCATGAGCACAAAAGAAACGTCCGGGCGGGCTACGCGAAGTTCGAGACCTTCCCCGTGTGGAACCTGCCGCTGAACCACCCGGTGAACCTGGCCTACGAGGCGGCCACCGCGGACCTGAACGACATCAACGCCATCGACCCCTTCCACCTGGAGGCCTACGGCGAGACGGCCGTGAACTATAACCGGGACATCGAGGTATTCCCCCTTGTAAAAAACATCCTGGCCAGGATTATGGGCACGGAGGAGACTTACCTTTCCCCCACCGACATGGGCGTGAACATGGCGGGCCACTGCATCACCGACGACGCCCTGATCCGCCAGGCCGCCAAGCAGGAGATCGTACGGCGCTGGTTCCGGACCTGGTGCGCCTACAAGGAGGGCTCCCAGGGGGCCGGCGCCATCGAGAAGATGGAGATCATCATGAAGCAGCTGGGGCTTTCCCCCGAGGACGGCCCGGCGGTACGCCCCGCGCTGGAGAAATCCAGGCGCAACGGCTGCCCCGCCATGGCGCTGATTCTGCGGGACGGCAGCGTCGTGGCGGGCAGGACCACCGGCGTGCTGGCCGCGGCCTCGAGCCTGATCCTCAACTGCGTGAAGCACCTGGCGGGCCTCCCGGACGGCATCCATCTCATCGCACCCCACGTGCTGGAGCCCATGCTGATGCTCAAGGAGGAAATTTTACGGGACGTCAACCCCCTGCTGGGCCTGGAGGAGGTGCTCAACGCCCTGAGCATCTGCGCCGCCACCGACCCCGCCGCGCAGAAATGCCTGACCGAGCTGCACAAGCTGCGGGGCTGCCAGGCGCATTCCTCCCACATCATCTCCAAGGCGGACGAAGCGGCGCTGCGTAAGCTGGGCATCGACGTCACCTGCACGCCCGAATTCCCGTCCGAGCAGCTGTATTACGCGTGAGGAGGCCGATTTTATGCTGGGCAAGCCCATCGTCTACAAGGCGCTGTTCCCCATCATCGCGCTGGCGCTATCTATCGTCTACGCCCCTATGAGCCTGCTGCACTGGATCGCGCCGCAGTGGGGGCAGCTGACACAGGCGCACGAGTTTGTGGGCATCCTGGCCCGCGGCGCATGGTATGAGCCCAGCTGCAAAAAGCCGCAGAGCCCGTATTTCCAGCCAGGGGACGCGCAGTTCCTCTGGGAGCCAGGGGACCGCTGGACGCTGGGCTTCGCCAAGCGCAACCTCACCGACGCGCCCGAGGTGCAGAAGGGCCTGGAGGAGGGCCGCTTCCTTGTGGCGGGCTACAACCGCACGCCCGCGCGGGGCATCATGGACGACCTGTATGCCCGGGCGGTGTACCTGGACGACAACACCGGGCGCGGCGGCATCCTATACGCCTCGGTGGACTGCATCGGGCTTTCGAACCGCGACGTGAACGCCGTGCGCGCGCTGGCCTGGGAATGGGCCGGGCCCGCCGGGATCAAGAGCATACAGGTCGCGGCCACGCACACCCACGCCGGCATCGACACCATCGGCCTGTGGGACGACCTGCCCTACGACGGCAAGGATGCGTGGTTCCAGCGGCATCTGATCGAGCGGACGGCGGCGGCGCTGCGGGAAGCCTATGAGAATCGCGTGAACGGCCGGCTGTTCGTCGCCGAAACGGACATCGCGGACATGCTGGAGGACACGCGCGCGCCCGAGGTGTTCGATCCGAAGCTCACCTTCTTCCGCTTCCGGCCCGATGACGGCAGGGATGTCTACCTGCTCTGCGCGGGCTGCCACGCGGAGCTCATGGGGCCGAACAACCCCATGATTTCCGCCGATTTCCCGGCCTACGCGGCGGAATACATCTACGAGCGGACCGGGGCCGAGGCCATGTTCCTCCAGGGGGCCGAGGGCGCGCTGATCACCGTGCGGGACCTGGAGACCATCCTGGACGAGCACCGCAAAGGCAACGTGACCTACGGGCCGGGCCTGGCGCGGCCCTTCGGCGAGGAAATCGCGCGGCGCGTGCTGGCCGTTGACCCGGACTCCGAACTGCGTCCCTTGCTCAACATCGCCAGCAGGGAGTTCGAGCTGCCGCTGGAGAATCTCTCGCTGATTCTCGCGCTGAAGCTCGGTTTGATCAACCACGAGGCCTACTCCACGCCATTCAAATCGTACAAGTACGCCATCACCGGCGAGCTGAGCTACATCCGCCTGGGGGACAGAGCCGACGGCGTGGACATCCTCTGCGTGCCGGGGGAGCTCGCGCCTGAGCTGGCCTTCGGCGGCTTTTTGGGCAAGGGGGATTCCTCCACTGGCAAAGCATACCCCCGCAAGGCGACCTTCGAATACCTCAACGAGTACGGATTCGCCTCCCAGCGGCAAATTGTCTTCGGGCTGTGCGGCAACTTCATCGGCTACATTATCCCGGACAACGACTTCCATGTGGACTGGTTCCAGCCATACTTGGGCATCGCCACCGACCGGCTGGGCCGCAGGCACTACGAGGAGACGGTGTCCGCCGGGCCGCGCACGGCCAGGGTGATCACCGAGAATTTCCAAAGTATTTTTGAGGGGATCCAACTATGAAGAAAATACTGTGCGCCTTGCTCTGTGTTTCCTTGCTGTGCGCGGTTTTCCTGCTGCCCGCTTCGGCCCTCACGGAACCGGAAAAACTCAGCCCCTGGCTGCGGCCGCTCTATGACCTGGGCGACTTCGCGGCCAAAGGCCTGCTCGGCGCCATCACAGCAGCCTATCCCCCGCCCCCCGGCCTGTCGCGGGCGTTCAATGACCCCCTGCTGCCGCCGGGCACGGGCGCGTTCCTTACCGCGCCGGCGGGCGGAAAGGTCTGGAGCCTGGGCTACGCGAAGGCCCCGCTGCTGGAGGGCTACGGCGGGGACATCTACGACGGGCGGCACTATGTCACCGGCGCGATTGACGCTGTGGGCAAGCGCCAACCCACGGGCGTATACGACGATCAAATGCTGCGCGCCACCGCCATGAGCGACGGCAGCGGACGTGGCACGGTGGTGTTCATCTCGGTGGACGCCTACGGAATCACATCGACCGATGTGCTGAAGATCCGGCGGGCGGCGCTGGCCCTGGAGGGCATGGAGGGCGTGGTGAGCCTCAACGTGTCCTCGCTGCACCAGCACAGCGTGATCGACACACTGGGCATGGGCGGCAACCTGGTTGCGGCGTTGTTCGCCAACCCGCTTGCCCTGTATACGGGCTGGTACACGCCCTTTACGGGGAAGAACCCTGCCTTCATGGCGCATCTAACGCAAGCCGCGGCGCAAACCGCGCGCAAAGCCGTGGATACTATGACCACCGGCACGATGACCTACAGCCGGGCGGATATCTCGGAATTCATCCTCGACCGGCGCACGCCCGTGGCGTTCGACCCGTACATCCACCGCCTGCGGTTCGTCCCGGACAGCGGCGCGGCCGAGACCTGGCTGTGCAACATGGCCCTCCACCCGGTGGGTACCGGCCTTGTGCCCTGCGTGGTCACCGGGGATTATCCCGCCTACATCGAGCAGACTATTTTTGAGGCCCACGGCGCGAATTTCCAGATGCTCCAGGGCGCGATAATGGCCCTTGACCCACCCTACACCCCCGGCGCGCTGCCTGAGGAGGGGCGCTTTCTGGAGCTGGAGCGCTTCGGGCGGCGCATCGCGCAGCGCCTGCTGGACCTGCCCCCCACCGCCGAAAGCCCGGTGGAACCCATTCTCAACATCGCCCACCGCGGCTACGCCCTGCCCATCGACAACCCCCTGCACCTGCTGATGTTCCGGCTGGGCATTCTGGAGGCCAACGCGCGCAAGCGGAATCTCTGGGGCACGAAGGTGGAGCTTTGCACCGAGGTGGGCTACGTGGAGTTCGGCACGGACCTGGCGGCGGCGATAGTTCCCGGCGAGCTGGACGGCAGCCTTGCCTTCGGCGGCGCGCTGACCTGCGGGCAAGCCTGGAACGGCTGGGAGTGGAAGTTCACGCCCCTGTGTGAAATGCTCCCACCCGGCAAGACACTGATGGTCTTCGGCCTGACCAACGACATGACCGGCTATATGATCCAGCCCAACGATATCAGCCACTTCATCGTGTTCGAAAACGAGGAGATCAATACCGCCGGCAAGCAGGCCGCGCCACTGGTGCTGAAAACCTTCCAGGAATTGCTGGAGGATATGCTGCCCGCGTAGGGCGGTCAACAGAATATTCCCCGGCCCGTGAAGCCTTGCCGCAAGCTTCACGGGCCTGTTTTTTCACTGTTTGTCCCATCCGCCCATAGAATGGAAAGCGATACAGCCGAGTTTTCGGCAATCGTATAACAGAACAGTCGCAAAAAGCATATTCATTAAAAATTAAGGAGGTATAACCAATGAGGCTTTATCAACTCTACGTCACGCAAAACGAATGCTATAAATCTGGGCGGACTATCGCGCCCCAGGGGATCATGGTGCACAGCACCGGGGCCAACAACCCCAAGCTCAGCCGCTATGTGGGCCCGGACGACGGCCGGCTCGGCAAAAACCCCTACAACAACCACTGGAACCAGCTGCGCCCCGACGGGCGGCAGATATGCTGCCACGCCTTTGTGGGGAAGCTGGCTGACGGCACCGTGGCGACCTATCAGATTCTGCCCTGGACGATGCGCGGCTGGCACTGTGCCAGCGGGCCGAAGGGCTCGGGCAACAACACGCTTATCGGCTTCGAGGTCTGCGAGGATGGGCTGACGGACAGAGCCTATTTCGAAGCCGTATACCGGGAATCGGTGGAGCTGTGCATCCACTTGTGCAAATTATTCCACTGCGGCGCGGATACCGTCATCGACCACGCGGAGGGATACAAAAAAGGGATTGCCAGCAACCACGCGGATATCTCCCACTGGCTGCGCCGCTATGGCCTGACCATGGAAGATTTCCGCACGGCCGTGGCCAAAGGCCTCGCGGAAAAGATATGAAGCGCCGCGTGTGCCCGAGGGGGTGAAAGGTAGGACGAAATGAGCAATGAAATTATAATCGCGGTCATCGCCGTGGTTTCCGGCGGCGCCCTAACCGGGCTTCTCAATGCGTTCTACGAGCGCAGCAAGAACAAGAACGAACAGAAAAGCAAGAATATCGACGACCGGATACGCGCCTGGCAGCAGCTTTCGGACAAGAACGAAGTGCGTATCGCGCAGCTGGAACGCAAGCTGGAGGCCCTTGAAAAAGACCTTTACAGCCTGGACCGCTATATCTTGACCCTGGAGAAAATCATCCTGCGCGCGGAGCTGGAGGTCCCGCCCAGGCCCAGCCTGGAAAGGGAGCGGCTTGAGAAAGGATGAATTCGGCTGCCTGCCCGCCGCCTGTTCTATGGACGGCGGGCAGCCTTTTGGGCCGGCAGCATTGGCACATACAGGAAAAGCCCCCTTCGTAACAATTTATTCACTTGCTTTTTTTCGAAAAATGTGGTATAATGCGTATATATTTTCTCACGAAAGGGGGCTGCGCGATGCGTTGCCGGAACTGGATGCCGGTGGCCGTATTATGCGCCGGGCTGCTGCTCGCAACGGCGCAGACGGTGTGGGCGGAGCCTGACGACACCATCCCGGATGATTCCACATCGACGACAGCCGCGACGGAAAGCAGCGGGGAACCCACCACCACCCAGCCGCGCAGCACCTACGACTGGGAGGCGCTCACCGACAACCATGGCGTGACGCTCTATCCGCCGCCGCCGGACGAGGGCGCCCTCACCTCCGCCGGCCCGACCACCACCACGAAAAGAACCACCCGCACGGAGCCGCCTTTCAACTGGAACCCCGCGCACCCGGAGGACACCTACTCTGGCCCGACGCCCTATGCGCCCCTGCCGGATTTCAACGTAAAAGTGACCGACGAATACGGAAACGTGGTCACCGTGCTGGTCAGCGGGCCGCCCACCACGGAAACGACCACGGAGGAGGAGATCTCCACGCAAGAGGAGGATACCACCACCGAGGAGGAATCGGAAATCACAGAGGCCCCGCGGCCCACCATCCAATGGGCCATCGCCGCGGCGGCCGGCGGGGCGTTGTTGGCGGCCATCGTGGGCGGGGTTGCCGTGGTGAGAAAGGGCAGGAAAGACGGCGACGACGACGATTATATCTACGAGGAAGAAGCGCCGCCAGAAGCCCCAGAGGAGTAATCCCATCCCCATATTGAAGCCAAAATGAAATGATCCCCTTTCCGCTGCGGAAGGGGGATTTTTTGTTTCCCTGTCGGACATCCCGGCATAGAATGAAATGAGTTTTCCTCAGCCCTTTGGGGGAAATTTCGCACGACTACGTAAAGAAGGGAATGAAAACTACGCAAGGTATATCTCCGCAGGCGGATTTCACCGTCTGCTATCCAAATTATCCCACGCTTTGCGGCAACAACCCCGGTTGCTGCGGCTGCGGCGCCTGCCCCACAGGCGCAACGGGCCCGACGGGCCCCACAGGGCCTGCCGGCAGCGGCGGAGGCGGAATCACTGCCCCGCCTTTTGCCGTGATCGTCAATGCCGACGGCACCTTCAGCGTGATTGACACCGCCACAGGCCAGGCCATTGGCACCTACCCACTAAGCGCCATCGGCGGCGCTTCGGCCTCAAACCCCATCAGCGGGCTGGCGTATATCGTCCTGCCCGGTGAGAATGAGCTTGCCGTGGTGAATCCCGCCACGGGGCAGGTCGTGACGACGGTCCCTGTGGGCAACAGCCCCAAGGACGTCACCGTCGACGCCAAGCACAACCTCATCTATGTTCTCAACAGCGATGGCACGGCCTCCATCGTCGATGGCGCCGGTTATCAGGTCATCGGCAGCCTTGTTGTCCCCGGCGGCGACGCCAGCGGGGTGGTGTTCAACCCGGTCAACGGCCTGCTGTACTTCAGCAACGCGGCGGACAATACGGTCTACGTGGTGGATCCGAACCCGTTGGCAAGGAGTACTGTGGTCGCGGACATCCCCGTGGGCAGCCAACCGCAGAAGGGCGCGGTAAACCCCTGCACGGGGCTGCTCTATATTCCCAACGCCGGCAGCGGCACGCTTTCGGTGATCGACACAGCCACAAACACCGTGACCGCGACGGTCCCCCTGGGCTACACCCCCGTGGCGGTGACGGTGAACCCGAACACAAATATGGTATATACCGCCGACGAGCACGGCAACGTGTCCATCGTCAGCGGTAACACCAACACGCTGGTGGACACCCTGTTCGTCGGCGGCGAGCCCAACGGCATCAGTGCCGACACGGTTCACAATAAGATCTATAGCACCAACAGCAGCGGCGGCACCACGGTGATCGACGGCGTCACCAACACGGTGGAGGATACGCTGCCCACGGGCGCGGGCAACAGTGTCACCGTGTTCGACCCCAACACGGTCGGCTGCCGTGGTGGCGGCGGCACCACGGGACCCACGGGGGCCACGGGGCCGATCGGCGAGACGGGGCCTACCGGACCAGCGGGCACCCCCGGCGCGACAGGGCCCGCAGGCCCGCAGGGCATTCCCGGTAACACAGGGCCGGCAGGCCCCACGGGACCGCAGGGCCCGCAGGGAGCCGGCGGCATCCCCGGCAGCGAAGGCCCGGCAGGCCCTACAGGCCAACAGGGGCCGATCGGCCCGCAGGGGCCCCAGGGCGTCCAGGGCCCAACCGGCATAAGCGTCACAGGGCCCACCGGCCCGCAGGGAATTCAGGGCGAGACAGGCCCGGCTGGCACAACCGGCCCCCAGGGCGCAACGGGCGCAACAGGCCAGGGCATCACCGTTCTGGGCGCGTATGACACCTATGAGGAATTCATCGCGGCGCACCCCACAGGCAACCCCGGTGATGCGTATATCGTAGACGGCGAGCTGTTCGTTGCGGACGAGAACGGCAACTGGGTCAACACAGGCATCGTGCAGGGCCCCGAAGGCCCGACTGGCCCGACTGGCATGGGTGCCACCGGCCCCACCGGCGCGACAGGTTCGCAAGGGATCCGCGGCCCGGCAGGCCCCGCCGGCGCGACCGGCATTCAGGGCCCCATCGGTCCGCAGGGCCCCATCGGCGCACCCGGCCAGGAGGGCATGCCCGGCCCGCAGGGCGCGCCGGGGCCGCAGGGCGCGGAGGGCATACAGGGCCCGGCGGGCCCGCAGGGCACCGTAGGCCCCGAAGGGCCGGCGGGCGAAACAGGCCCAGCTGGTGAAACCGGCCCAACAGGCGCCACAGGCGCCACCGGCCAAGGTATCACCGTTTTGGGCGCGTATGAAACCTACGAGGAATTCATCGCGGCGCATCCGACCGGCAATCCCGGCGACGCGTATATTGTGGACGGCGAGCTGTTCGTCGCGGATGAGAACGGCAACTGGATCAACACGGGAAGCGTACAGGGCCCCGAGGGCCCGACCGGCCCGGCGGGACTCCAGGGGCCGACCGGCCCGCGCGGCAGCACCGGCCCGACCGGCCAGCAGGGTATTCAGGGCCCACAGGGCTCGCAGGGCCCCGAAGGCCCGCAAGGCCTGCAAGGCGTGACCGGCCCCACGGGTCCACAGGGAATGCAGGGCATCACCGGCCCCACGGGTCCGAGCGGCCCCACGGGCGCGACGGGCGCCACGGGCCATGTCTCCATCGGCGAGGCGGAGCCTTTCGAGCCCGGCACGCAATATCCCATCGGCTCCCTGGTGCTGTACAATGGCCAGATATACGTCGTAACCTCCGCGCCGCAGACCGGCGTACCCGGCGAGGACCCCGCGTTCAGTCTGATCGATATCCTCGGCGGCATCACCGGACCCACGGGCCCGCCAGGCCTCACCGGCCCCACCGGCGCCACGGGCCACGTCTCTATCGGCGAGGCGGAGCCCTTCGAGCCCGGCACGCAGTATCCCGTGGGCTCCCTGGTGCTGTATAACGGCAAGCTATATGTCGTGACTTCCGCCCCGCAGACCGGTGCGCCCGGCGAGGACCCCGCGTTCAGCGAAATCGACATTCTCGGCGGCACCACCGGACCGACAGGCCCACAGGGCATTCAAGGTGAGACAGGCCCCACCGGCCCACAGGGCATTCAAGGTGAGACAGGCCCCACCGGCCCGCAGGGCATTCAGGGCGAGACAGGCCCCACTGGCCCACAGGGCATTCAGGGCGAGGCAGGCCCCACCGGCCCGCAGGGCATTCAGGGCGAGATAGGCCCCACCGGCCCACAGGGCATTCAGGGCGAGATAGGCCCCACCGGCCCACAGGGCATTCAGGGCGAGATAGGCCCCACCGGCCCGGCAGGCGCAACTGGCATGCCCGGCGCGACGGGCGCAACCGGCTCCACAGGGGCCACAGGCCCCGGCTCGTGTACGGAACCCCCCTACGCCTATGTTGCCAACGCAGATGAGCAAAGTGTTGAAGTCATCGACCCCATTACCCATGCCGCGCTCACGCCCATTCCTGTCAGCGGCCAGCCACAAAACCTGGGGGCCGACCCTGCTTTGCGCAAGATCTACGCGGTGATGCCCGACGGCACCCTGGCAGTGATCGACGGCAATACCAACACCGTGGTTGCCCACGTCGCTCTGTCCGCCGGAAACTACTACACCAGCACGCCTTTCGCGGTGAACCCCAACAATCACCTGGTATATATCCCGAACCCAGGCGAACCCCTTGTCAATGTGGTCGATGGCCGCACCAACACCTTGATAGATGTGATCACCGTCAACAGCGATACGACCTCCGCCGCTGTTGACCCCAAAACCAACCTGGTGTATGTTGGCACGTATGAAGGCATTACCGTCATCAACAGCAATTCCAACCAGGTTGTCGCCGCTTTGCTGCCGGGCAGCAACATCAACAGGGTCCGTGTGGACCCCTGCACCTGCCGGGTTTTCGCCATAACCTCTGACGGCATGCTCCATGTGCTTGACAGCAGGACCGGCGAAGAGCTCAGTCTGCCTGATGGGCCAATCGAAGTCGGGGCGGCTATGGATCTGGACAGCAGCCTTGGCCTGCTCTACGCAACCTCCCCTGACAACACGGCTGTAGACGTCTATGATATCTGCACCATGCAACAGGCCGGCATACTTTCGCTGAGCACCGAAGCCGGCTCCTTCCTTAGCAGCATTGCCGTGGACAGCCGCAACCATCTCGTCTACGTGGTAGACAGCGGGGTCAATCAGACCTATGTGGCGGACGGCGGCATGAACCAGGAACTGGCCGTTGTGCCCGCCATGGGCAGCACCAACCAGCTTGTCTCGGTGGCCACGCTGGCCTGCCCAGGCTGCTGCGGAAAATGCTGCGGCGGCGGCGAAGGCGCCATCGGCCCAACGGGGCCCACGGGCGCAACCGGCACGACAGGCCCACAGGGCCTTCAGGGCATCACCGGCCCCACAGGCTCCACGGGGGCCCAGGGCGAACCCGGCCCCACAGGCCCCGCGGCTGAGCCCTGCGTGCCGAAGAACCTTGCTTACGCGCGGGTAGGCAGCGATATCATCGCAATCGACATGAACACACAAGAGGAGGTCGGAACTGTCCCGCTGCCGTTGGGCGTCACGCCGACGGGCAGTATTGTTGCCGACCCCGAAACCGGGGAGATCTATTTCGTCGCGGGCACTGTCGGGTCCTTCACTCTGCATGCCGTTGACCCCGTAACCGGCGATGACCGGTCAGTCCTGATATCGTCGGGCGGAAACGTGCTGAGTCCGGCGTATATCGTCCTGAACCCGACGTCGCACCTGATCTATGTGAAGACGAACACGAATCTCTCCCCCTACTCGTGGACGTTCATCTATGATTCGGAGACGCTGGGACTGGAAGGCACATGGTATTATGGCTACAACACTATGGTTGCGGACACCACCAGCGGACTGCAATATGCGGCCAGCGGCGGCGATACCATCTCGATCATCGACGGCAACGCGTCGGTCGGCAGCATTACCATTGGCTCCGCCAGTATAGCTTCTCTTGCCCTTGATACCGCAAATCATCGCCTGTATGCCAGTAATTTCAACGGCACGATCTATGTCGTCGATACCACGGACGACACGGTGATCGACTCCTTTGCCGGGCCCGGTACCAGCCAACAACTTTTCGTCTATCCCGCCGGCCACCAGCTGTTTGTCACTTATTACGTGGCAGGCAACAAATTTATCGCTGTTTACGACACGCGCAGCAACACGCCGCTCAGCGACACGACGAATATCACCGGGTCGGATGGCTTCGAGGTGGACCAGCAGACCGGCCAGGTCTTTGTCGGAAACCAGAGCGCCACGCTGATGATGCGTTTCGACGCGGACGGCAACCCGGAGATTCTCGGTTCCGTGAATACGAGTATAGCTGCCAGCAGTTTCGCCTTCTTTCACATCGTATGCCCCACCGGCCCGACCGGCCCGACTGGCCCAACTGGCCTCCAGGGCGAACCCGGCGCGACAGGCGCTACTGGCCCAACCGGCCCCGCCTTCGAGTGCCGCTGCAACTACAGCACGTATTATATCACCGACGGCACCATTACGTCCAGCACCGATTTGATTACCGTTGACTCCACCACCGGCGGGATTGTCGGCAGCTTCCCGCTGGCCGCCGGGCCCATGCTGGCAGGAGACCCGGGAAACGGGCGGCTGTATCTCGGCAGTGCAGACAGGACGCTGATTTACGTCGTCAATCCCGAAACCCAGAGCGTCGTTGATACTATCAGCCCTTCCATCGCTGGCCCCTTCTACAACAACTTTGCCATTGACCCGGCGCTTCACCATCTCTATATTTTCGAGGCATCCGAAGTCCTGATCTACGACACGGACACCAACGCGCAAATTGATTCCTTCAGCGTAAGCGGCACGATCGCTTTCTCTACGCCACAGGGGCTTGTCGACCCCACCACGCACAATTTGATCCTGTTCTTCGGCGGTTACCCCACCGGCTGCGGCAACGTGGGTGTCTTCACGCCCGCAGGCAGCCTCCTTGCCTCCAACTCGAGCTTCTGCGGCGGCCCCAACGACGCCGTGCTGTCGCCGGACGGGCAGACCCTTTACAGCATCGCCTCCAGCCTTCTCAGCCCGGACAACAACCTGCACATGCTCAATACGGGCACCGGCGCGCATAGCGTCACCGCCCTGCCGGACACCAATATCCAGGGCATCGGCGTCAACACCAATAACGGCCTGGTCTATCTTGCGGATACCGTCAATGGCCTCTATATCTACAATCCCTCTTCCGGCGGGTATACCGGCCCATATAATGTCGGCAGCTTCGGCAACGTCACCTCGCGCCTGGGGATGGCCTTCGACGCAAGCAAGGACCAGCTTCTCATCCGCAGCACTAGCCTGCTGAAAACCGTCAACACCGATACAATGACGCTTGTGGGTGACGCCCCGTCCACCGTCCCATTGGGTAGCTATCAGAAGGCCGCCATCCTGTTCCATTCCGACCTCTGCTGCGGCGCGACCGGCCCCGCCGGCCCAACGGGCCCTACCGGCGCGGGTGCGTGCAGCCAACCCGCCTATGCCTTCTTCGCCTCGGACGACGGCAGCGACGGCTTCTGGACGCGGTATGAGCCCCTGAGCATGAATATGCAGACAACGGCAAACGCGCCGCGCGATATTCGCTATACCGCGGCCGACCCTGTCCTCGGCAAGATTTATGCAACCAACGGCGCCAACAATGAGTTTTCCATCTATCAGGATGGGACATGGAACACCGTCCAATTCGGCAACGCGCTCGGCAAGCCCCTTGTGAACCCTCGGACCCATCTTGTGTATATCCCGGACTTGGCCCCGTATGTTATCAGGGTGTTCAACGGCCTTACGGACGAGTTTCAGACCTATATTGACCTGGGCGGCTCGCACTTTGCGGCGCACGATCTCGCGATTGACCCCGACGGCAACCGGCTGTACGCCGCGACCGATCATGGCATTATGGTTTGGGATCTGTGGGGAGAGAACCTCTACACCATACCGGTGACAGCGTACCTCCTTACGGCCAACCCCTGCAACGGCGACCTCTATGTCCACGCAGACAGCAGCATCGAAATATATGACGGCAAAGACGGCGCGCTGAAGAAAACCCTGCCTATCCCCGCGAACGAATTCGATATAGATCCAGGCACCAACCAGCTTTTTACGGCCATCAACGAGGTTGTGGCTGCCTTTGACCTATGCACGGGGAATGTACAGTGGCAATCCAATGTGAGCTTCAGCACCTCCAATGTTACGGGCATCACGGTGGACCGGACGAACCATCTGGTCTATGTGGCCGAAAACGGTTCCAACACGGTGACAGTCTACGCCGCCGCCACCGGCTCTGCCGTGGACACATTCGGCCCCGGCGCGCCCATCGTTTCCAACGTGGCCGTGCTTAGCTGCGGCGGTGGCTGCCGCCTGTGCTGCGACCCCTGCGAGGGCGTCACAGGCCCGACGGGCTGCACTTTCACCGGCAATGTGTTCGCCCTGCAGGATTTTGAGATCGGTGTGCTCGACCCCAACACCCACCAGGAGACCTCCGCCATTCCCCTGCCCCCGAGCAGCCATCCCGCGCAGGTGTTCGCGTACGATTCGAACAACGGCCGGTTCTTTGTCGGCACGGACTATGATGTCCAGGTCTTCGACAGCGCCGGCGGGTTTATCGATACGCTCGGCAGCACCATCGCCATGGATATCGTGTTCAACAAGACAGCCGACAAGGTGTATTTCGTATCGCCCCCGGGTGTGGTGTATATCTATGACGCAAGCACTTTCGAGCACTATCAGATCATCAATTTAACACCCGGCACCATTCTCGCGGCCGATCCGGCAAGCAACCAGGTTTTTGCCGGGCAGCTTGGCGACGACCTATATGCGATTAATGGTACGGACGATAGCTATTCGGCAATATCCAATGTTCACACCGTGTCGCTGGCAGTCGATTCCAGCCGCCACCGCTTATATCAGGCCGCCGACGGCGCAATTGTTTACGTTTATGACACCCTCACCAACACCGAGGTGGATTCTTTCGCCCTTTCGGGCGGTACGCCGCTGGGCATCGCTGTGAACCCCCACGCCGACCAGCTGCTTGCCAACTACGGCAACCGCATCGAGATATTGGACGCGGGCGACGGCAGCGTTATCGACACGATGTACGACACCGGCATCACCCATATGACCGTAGACCCGGTAACCGGCCAGCTGTATTATTACAACGCCGCGGGCGACACAGTCATACGCGACGCCGCAACAGGCAGCTACCTGGGCTCCATCGCCATGGCGTCTGTGCTCGGTTTCGCGCCCGCCACCGAGGAAGACTGCCCGCCGGGCCCCGAAACGTGCCCCGGCGTGTTCGTGGCGGGCATCCAAAGCGGCGCGCGCAATATGGGCGGCATGTCGGCGGGCAATGACATCGAATTCTATCCCACGCTGGTGAATCTCGGGGACAATATCATCCCACTGGGCACCACGCACTTCCAGGTGAACACCGCGGGCGTCTATGAAATCGGCCTGCGCATCGCCATCAGCCGGAATGTGCCGGGCGACTACCACTTCGCCTATGAGATCCTGATAAACGAGGATACCGAGGAGGCGATCTCCTACAGGGCGTGGGACCGGATCCCGAACCAGGCGATGATGAGCGATTTCTCGCAGATTATCCAGCAACTGGAGGCGGACGACGTGATTTCCGTGAGGATCACGAGCTATACCTCCGATCAAGCGATCTCCGACTATCTCGGCGCGTATATCTCCATCCACAAAATCTGCTGAGCTTCGATAAACTTCGACACAGGGGCGGCCCCGCGCCGCCCCTTTTGTTAATTTTTAAAATAGGCTTTACATTTCGCTGAAAAAATGAGATAATAGAAAAAGAAAAATTTAGAAAGGGGAATTTATTCTTGCGTAACTTACAAGACCTGGCCGCGCTGTGCGCGGAAAAAAACAGGATTGACCCCGAGCTTTACGTCCTGAACAATGTGCAGCGCGGCCTGCGCGACAAGGAGGGCAACGGCGTCCTGGCCGGGCTCACACAGATTTCCACCATCACCTCGTTCAAGAAGGTGGACGGCGTGAAGACCCCCTGCGAGGGCGAGCTGCGCTACCGCGGCATCGACGTGAAGGACCTATGCGCGGGCTTCCTGGACGAAAACCGCTACGGTTTTGACGAGACCGCCTACCTTCTGCTGTTCGGCGACCTGCCCAATCAGGCCCGGCTGGCGGAGTTCCACGCCACGCTGGCGGAAATGTGCCAGCTGCCCCCGCATTTCGTGCGCGATGTGATCATGAAGGCCGCCCGGGGGGACATGATGAACCTGCTTTCCCGCAGCGTGCTGACCGTGGGGGCCTACGACAGCCTGTGCGACGAGACCGATATCCCCAACGTGCTGCGGCAGTGCCTGCACCTGATCAGTATCTTCCCCCTGCTGGCCGTCTACGGCTACCAGTGCTACAACCACTACGAGTGCGACGAGAGCCTGTACATCCACCGGCCCGACCCCGCCCTTTCCGCCGCGGAGAACACCCTGCGCCTGCTGCGCCCCGACAAATCCTATACCCCCATCGAGGCGAAGATCCTGGACCTCGCGCTGGTGTTGCATATGGAGCACGGCGGCGGCAACAACTCCACCTTCACCACCCACGTGGTGTCCTCCTCCGGCACGGACACCTATTCCGCCATCGCCTCGGCCCTGGGGAGCCTTAAAGGCCCCAAGCACGGCGGCGCGAACATCAAGGTGGTGCAGATGTTCGAGGACATGAAGCGCAGCGTGCGGGACCTGACCGACGAGGACGAGGTGCGGGCGCATCTGATCAAGCTACTCAACCGGGAGGCCTTCGACAAGAAGGGCCTGATCTACGGCATGGGCCACGCGGTGTACTCCCTTTCGGACCCCCGGGCGGACCTGTTCAAGCAGTTCACCCGGCAGCTGGCCACCGAAAAGGGCGAAAAGGCCGAGTTCGACCTCTACGACATGGTGGAGCGCATCGCCCCCCAGGTGATCGGCGAAAAGCGCCGCATCTACAAGGGCGTTTCCGCCAACGTGGACTTCTATTCCGGCTTCGTCTACAGGATTCTGGGCATCCCCCAGGAGCTGTTCACGCCCATATTCGCCATCGCGCGCATCGTGGGCTGGAGCGCCCACCGCCTGGAGGAGCTGATCAACCAGGACAAGATCATCCGCCCGGCCTACCAGAGCGTCATGGCCTCGCGGGCGTATATCCCCACGGAAAACAGGTGAACCACATGAATAAGAAGGCACTCAGCTGGGCATTGATGATTCTGGGGCTGGCCGTGCTGGCGGCGGGGCTCGTGCTGCGCTTCGCTTTCAATAACGGCGCGGTTTCACTGGACGCCGCCGCGCTGAGCCTGATCGGCCTTTCGCTTTCGCTGGAATACAAGGGCACGAAGTATCTCACCGTGTTGCGTGTTTTCCAGGTCCTCGCGGGGCTGATCATCATCGCCAACGCGGTGAGCTGGTTCGTACCCACCCTCCCCTACCCCGCTGTGCTCGTCATCCGCCTGGGGGCCATCGCGGTGAACCTGCCGCTGGCCGCGCTGGGGCTGAAGAAGGGCGAAGAAACGACATGATACGGGCGGCTTGTTAGCTGTCCCTACAGGAAAGAGGCGTTATCATGACCTTGCTGCAGGCGTTGCTGTCCGGCGTAATTCAGGGGCTCACGGAGTTCCTGCCCATATCCAGCTCGGGGCATTTGATCATTTTCAATGCCCTGTTTGGCGAAGGCGGCGGGGACTTGGCGTTCACGGTGTTCCTGCACTTGGCCACGCTGCTGGCCGTGGTCGTTTGTTTCCGGAAAGACGTCTGGTCGCTGCTACGCGAGTTTTTCGCGGCCGCATGGGATCTTCTCAGGGGCAAGCCGAATTTCAGGACCCCCGAGCGCAGGTTCCTGCTCATGGTGGTCATCGCGACTATCCCGGCAGTGCTGGCCGGCGCTTTGATCAAACTGCTGGACCTGGACAGCGTGCTGAAAAGCATCTTCGTTGTTGCGGCTATGCTGCTTTTGACGGCGGCGTTCATGTTCACGGTGGATAGGCTCAAGGGCGTGTTCACCGAGAAGGACACGCCCTACAGGGTGGCGCTGCTCACCGGTTGCCTGCAGGCCGTGGCGATTCTCCCGGGGCTTTCGCGCAGCGGCAGCACCATTTTCGGCGGGGTACTGGGCGGCCTGAAGAAGGAATTCGCGGTGAAGTTCGCGTTTATCCTGTCCATACCGGCCATTCTGGGCGCCGCGCTGATGGAGGGGCTTGACGTCATCAAGTCGGGCGGCCTCGAGATTAACCTGCTCAACTGGCTGGCCGGGTTCGCCGCCGCCGCCGTGTGCGGCGTGCTCGCGATACAGTTCATCAAGCTGCTGATCAAGAACAACAAGTTCTATGTGTTCGGCATCTACTGCCTGGCGGCTTCAACCTTCGCGTTTTTGGTTGGTTTTGGCGTCATACGCTTTTAAAAAAATAATTCAATAAGGAGTATCACCATGGAACTGAAAGGCTCACGCACCGAACAGAATCTCCGCGACGCTTTCGCGGGGGAATCCCAGGCACGCAACAAGTACACCTACTTTGCTGGCAAAGCCCGCAAGGAGGGCTTCGTGCAGATCGCGAACCTCTTTGAGGAGACCGCCAACAACGAAAAGGAGCACGCAAAGCTCTGGTTCAAGCAGCTGTGCGGCGGCGAAATCCCCGCCACGGATGTCAACCTGCTTGACGCGGCCCAGGGCGAAAACTACGAGTGGACCACCATGTACGCGGACTTCGCGAAGACTGCCCGGGAGGAGGGCTTCGAGCGCATCGCCTTTCTGTTCGAGTCGGTTGGCAAGATCGAAAAGGCCCACGAGGAGCGCTACCGCAAGCTGCTGGCGAACGTGCAGGGCGCCCTGGTGTTCTCCCGCGACGGCGACCAGATCTGGGAGTGCGGCAACTGCGGGCACATCCACGTCGGCCCGCAGGCCCCGCAGCTATGCCCGGTATGCGCGCACCCACAGGCATATTTCATGCTGCGGGCGGAGAATTATTAAAGCGTTTACGTGATGATGTGGCGGGCGGACCGCAGGCCGCCCCTGCAATCACTCTTTTTCAACAGCGGCCACTTCCACGCCCAGCTCTTCGATCTTTGCAAGCTCGTCCTCAACGGCATCCCAGTCGGTGATTAGCATATCGAATCTGCCGGCGCCACAGACCTTGATGAACGCCCGGAAGCCGATCTTCTGGCCGGGCAGCATGAGGACCCTCCTGCGTGAATTCTCGATCACGGCGCGCTGGAATGTAGCGGTCTCGTCCGTCCCGTTGGAAAATCCAAAGGCCGCGTCGCAGCCCGCGCCCGTCATCAGGCACAGGTCGAAGTGCATGTTCTTCACAAAGGCCGTCGCGAGGCTGTCCACCAGGGACGCTGTGCCGTGCATGCGCATCTTCCCGCCCACGATATAGACGGTAACGTTGTCCCAATACTTCAGTTCATCCGCCAGCGTGACGGAATTAACCACGAGCGTATACGGGATGCCCCTCGGGAGATATTTCAGCATGATGAAGCCCAATGAGCCGCTGGTGAGGTAGACGACATCCCTTTCCCGCACAAGCGCGGCTGCGCGTTTCGCGATAGCGGCGTAGTTGTCGCTAGGTTCCATGTTGACGTAATCCCTGCGGCGTGGCGGGATGTTGTTCACCTGCGGCAGCGGGATCGCCCCGCCGTGGGTGCGTTTGAGTAGCCCCTGTTCCTCGAGCAGCCTTAGGTCCCTGCGGGCCGAATCCACGGAAACGCCATACTGTTCCTGGATTTCACCGATGGCGATGCGCCCTTTTTCCTGAATGGTTTGCAGGATCGCTTGGTGCCGTTCTTCGATAAACACGATATAGTTTCCCCTTTGTTCATTTTTATTGGCAATTATCATTCGCATTATAGCGCGATTGTTAACGTTTGTCAACGTTTTACTGGAGGTTCCCCGTGAAAGTATTCAACACACTCACCCGGCAAAAGGAAGAGTTCAACCCTCTGCGCCCAAACGAGGCGCGCATCTACGCCTGCGGGCCCACGGTGTACAATTTCATCCACATCGGCAACGCGCGGCCCTTCTGCCTGTTCGACACCCTGCGGCGCTACCTGGAATACCGGGGCTACAAGGTGATGCTCGTGCAGAATTTCACCGACGTGGACGACAAGATCATTAAAAAGGCCAACGAGGAGGGCGTGCCCCCCCAGGAAGTCGCGGAGCGCTACATCACGGAGTACTGGACGGACGCAAAGGGCCTGAACATCCGCAAAGCCGCGGCGCACCCCAAGGCAACGGAGAGCATCGCCGATATCATCGCTATGGTGGGGCAGCTCATTGAAAAGGGCCACGCCTATAAGTCGCAGGGCGACGTGTATTTCAGCACGAAGACCTTTGACGGCTACGGCAAGCTGTCGCACCAGCCGTTGGAGGACCTGGAGGCCGGGGCGCGCATCATGGTGGGCGAGGT
>Ga0123353_10003144_pt1 | contig 20736 bp, 17 predicted proteins | sample TergutLab28metaG_3_FD_92763 | JGI IMG/M metagenome (GOLD analysis project Ga0123353, IMG submission 92763) | Labiotermes labralis P3 segment gut microbial communities from Petit-Saut dam, French Guiana - Lab288 P3 | ecosystem: Host-associated > Arthropoda: Insects > Digestive system > Gut ... | reverse complement strand
CGTACAGTAATCACCTTACCCTTGGGTGTTATCAACGCCTGAGCAATAAGCGCCTTGTCTTCATCCACGCCATCTTCCTGCCATACGGTGGATGTATACTCCCCTTCTTCCTTACTCGAAAAGAAATGCTCGGCATCCTCAAGGAAAAAGGCCAGCATGTCCGAATATTTCCATGGTGCGGAGCATGGTCCGTTTTCATCATCCGGATACAACTAGCGGTAGAAGCAGGGAATCTCCCCGATCGGAACATAATTTTCAGGTCCAACCCTTTTCAACACGGCAATATCAGCAGCACTGAGTATCGAATGTATGAGTTCGTTATCTTCCATTTAAGTCCTTGCCAACATGTCCCGCGCCAGGGTTTCAAAAGCTTCATTTACAGCCGTTCCCGTTTTGGCGCTGGTACGCAGAATTTTTATACCTGAAGTCAATGCTTTTTCCACATGCTCATTATCCACTCCCCAATTGGGCAGGTCGCTTTTATTCAAAAGTAGTAAGTTGGGAACATCACGGCCCAGCACATCCAGCACGGTCTGCCTGAGCTTGAGGGCTGCTTCATACGTTTCCAGGCGGGTCAGATCGGCAACAATGAAAAATCCCATCGCGCCGCGAAGGTAGAGCATATTGATCTCGGTATAATCATCCTTGCCTTCCATATCCCAGAGAACGAGAGACATGTCCGTACCATCAATATTGACGCCCTTCTTGCTGATTTTGACGCCGATAGTAGTGAGATATTTGTCGGAGAAAATAGAATTAATATATTGTTCGACGAGAGAGGTCTTGCCGACAGAAAGTAAACCCAGCATACAGACTTTTTTACTTATCATTTTTGTGAAATATATCCTGTAATTTGTTTTGCTATATACTGCCTGCTTTTATCTTGGCTGCTCCTTATACAACGGAGCAATGTTATTATCAACATTTTCCTATGGTTTTTTCAGCACCGGCAACTGGTCGGTCTCGGCAACTCTTACCAGCCGCACTCTCAGATCGATTTTTCGTCTGTCCTGATTTTCCCTCTCTTCATTGTTGCCGTGAGTCAAATCAGCACCGATACCATAAATCGTGGTAGGAATATTAGCCTGCCGTGCAAAAAGTTTGGAAGCAATCATCTTTGCCCGCGACTGGCTGATTTCATAATTACGCCTGTCAGAGCCTGTCGCGTCCGCCTGCCCATAAATCGTCAGGTTGACAGTCAGACCCATTTCGTTGGCCAGGCGCTCTAAGGATACCAGGCTGGCGACCGCCTTGTCCAGAGCCGGCTGATCAGACGGAATAGGTGTGTCGCCACCGGGCGGAAAACGGATAACTGCCGTCTCGACAGACCGGATCAGATCTGTCAGTTCGGCCACGCGCGGATCATGAAGTCCGGAAATATCCACGCTTAATACGCCTGGTGTTGTCATAGCTATCTGCCGTGCATCAAGAATCCAGTTCATGTCCGCCGTACCGGACAAAAACAGAACTCCATTTTTGTAACTTATCTCAACATCCTTCGGCGGCAGGGTTTTTTTCATCACCCTTAGCTTGATGACATCCGGTTCATGGGAAACAAAAGGAATACTGTGAATATTAAAATTGTTCGGGTTATAGCCCTTATTACCAAATATCTGGGAAAACGGACGCGCCAGTTCATCCTGCAAACAAACTATCCTCCACGGGCTGAAGCCCCAGGACTTCTTCACATCCAACACAAGCAGGCCTGGTTCCTCACGCAGAATATCCACCCCCTTGCCCAATCTATAAGAATGATATTGCTGTGCAAGGAAAAAAAACACAATAAAAACACCCACACCGGCAACCAACCGTTTCATCCATACCGACGCGGGCTTATTGTCATGCTCAAATTTCTGGATCAGACAATCATGCAGGTACTTGTTGACAATCGCAAATGGAGCGGAATCCCCCTTGAAACCCTCGAGCAAGCCGGCACATTCCGCCAGGATCAACTCCAGGTTTTCATTCAGCCTGCTCAGGAAATCACCCGGCGGCGTACCCTGAACCATGCAGGCGATATAAGCCAGGGGACTTCTCACGATATAAATTGTATAATTATCCATCTTCAAGGAATTGATAGAACTGCTGTCATCCTCATTGCTAAAACAATCACGGGCAAAATCTTGAATCGCTGTCAACATGCCCGACACCATGTCTGCATCTTTGCTCGTCACGCCGTCATTGGCCGCATGGGAAAGGACCAGCCCGGTTTCACTATGGATCAGAAAAATCTGATCCACCCTATAAACCATGGTGCGCAGCATGACAACTTCACTGAATGACTTGCCGGTACGGAACGCCTCAATACGCCACTGAATACCCTTCAGGGAAAAGGAGTACTCAAGGCTTTTACTGAGGCTGTCGAGCATGGAATTGAAAGACTCGGAAATGGAGCGGCGGATTGTCGAACCAATCAGGGGGAAAAAAACGTTGATAAAATCATTCGGATTCTTCTTCAGGGAGGCCTTGAGGGAGTTTTCGACAATCGGCTCAAAAGCTCTGGTGAGCATATTGTCGTGGCTTGAACGCATGACAATAGCTTCAGGAAGAACATCGCCGATCTCCCGCGCTTTCGTCGTATAGTCATTGAGCCTGTATTCCAGATCGTTGATTTTATCGATCTCTGCCTGAAGTAACAGCGAACGTAACTGTTTAATTTCTTCTTCAGGCGGAACGCCGCCGCCCTCCTCAAACGAGGGTAAAGGTGTCTCAGGCATAATGATTGTTCTTACGTCCGTTTTGTGGGTCGTGTTTTATCCTGTTTCCCATTGTGGATACCGTCATGGTCACCATTAGATTCCGCTGTTCGTCACGATACAAAAGCGTCATCTTGCATCGGAAATGGAAAATGGTGTCCGTCCTGTTGCAGAGAATGACGCGTCAGTGGCGCCGGCATGAAACGGATTGTTCTCAGGCACCGGTTGCGTCATTTGTATGCGGCTGATGTTCATCCTGATTATCGGACGTATCCTGTGTATTTTCTCCAATAGTCACTTCCGTCATGTCTGTTGACCACTGGTTGCTTAGTTTAACCGCCATCGCCGTAAGCATGCTGGAGAGCGTAGAGCGGTAAACCATATCATGGCGGATTTGCGATGCCGTTTCGGAAATTACATTTAAGGCCGCCGCGTATTTTTCGTCAATCTTGTTATTCAGGTTGTTTGTCTCCGTTTGCACCAGTTTTCTGATTTCCTGTTCGGCATTGTCGAGGGTATTGGAAAGCGCTGTGATACGGCGTTCAAACGCTTGTTCAGCGGCGGTGATATTTCCGGCCAGCGTATTGAAGGCTTCAACACGTTCCCTTTGCTCTGCTTTAAGTGCAGCGTCGCGCTCTGTCGCTTCGGTATTGACGCGATGCAACAGAGAAGCTGTCTCGCTCCGCATGAAATTCTCAAGAGAATCCAAACGAGCCTTCAAGGCCTCTTTTGCATCATTAACTTCGCGCTGGAAGCGGGTTTCCTGCCGCTGGAAACGGGCCTCGATATCTTTCAGCTGTGTGCCGAACAGCAGATCACGCACTTGGTTCATAGAAACAATATCATTACTGTCTTTATTATTTATCATTACATCACCCCCATGAAATACACAAATTAAGCAACTTTTTCTTACACAATTTTTCCTTATAACATATAAATATCAATTTTGCTACAAAATCTCATAGTATGGGATCGTTTTTAGGTCTGGAACATCACTTACCATGGAAACGTGGTAGTTGGAGCGGATTCTACCGAGATAGTGTGATAGCAAACAGATATGCAAAAAATGCAACATCATTTCTTGCCGCTGTCTGGATCAGATGCATTCACCTATGGGCGTCTATAGGATAACGATAATATCTGACACAGCCATTGGCTCGCAGGGGCATTTAATTGGTGCTTCCCTAAAAAGAAAAAAAATAGACGATTCCAATTTCGGCGCAAGAGTGGTATCAAGGCTGTTAACCTGTGTGCAGCAGGGACAAAAAGTGTCCCTTGGCCGGGAAAATGCGAAAAGCATGATGATTTTCTCACCGCATCTTTCCGTCTGTCTGCTTAAAAAAAAAAATGAGATACGTAGGCATAATAACACTGCTTACGGGAAATGCACCTATGAATCATATACAAAAAAACAGACACCGTAGTCTTGACCGCCAGAGCGATCACCAAGAGATGCTCTCCTATTACGCAACCGAGGGGGCTTACGAAGAAACATCACGTGATATTCTAAAACACTTTTACAGCATTGCCAATAAATACGATTTCATGAATACCTTTCTCAGCCTGGGTATGCATCACCTTTGGAAACGTAGTGCGGTCAAAATGATCGGCTTACGGGAAAACAGTCTCGTCATTGACGTGTGCGGCGGGACGGGAGATCTTGCGCGTTACGCTGCAAGAGCCATGCAATATCGGGGACAAATTATTCTCTACGATATCAGCAGCAATATGATACGCAAAGGCATGGAAAAGATACGCCAAATCGGCCTTGAAGAGCATATACATTGTGTTCAGGGAAATGCCGAATCTCTGTCATTCCCTTCTCATCTCTTTGATGCGGCCATGATCGGCTTTGGTATTCGTAACGTTACCCACAAGGAGGTATGCTTGCGGGAAATGTACCGGGTTTTGAAACCAAGCGGAAAACTCATGTGCCTGGAATTTTCTCTTCCCACCGCATCATGGCTTCGCGGCTTTTACAACTTTTATTCCTTTCGCATTATGCCGTTTATGGGAAAGCATATCACCGGCTCACGGGAAGCCTATCTCCATCTGCCAGAATCAATCCGTCAATTTCCCCCTCCCCCGGTTTTCGCAGATATGATCAGGAAGGCCGGTTTTTCCGATGTCTCTTATAGATCCATGACAAACGGTATTGTCGTTGTATATCTGGGATATAAAAGATGAAATCACGGTCATGGCAATAACACAAAGAGACAGACCGGATTAGTCGGCTTACGCATCTCATATATGGGAATATTGCCTGCACCGCGCAGTACAGTGTGTTTACTTATAGCGTTCTAGGCCAACTTTTTCCATAACATGGTGAATTTCCGGCAGACATCAGGAGCGGAACTCAAGGATGTTCGTTCCGGCGTGGATGTGGATTCCACAAAAACAAAATTCCATCCTAGATATTCGCAGATACAACCAAACTGGTCGCGTATGATGCGATATTGAGGATTGGACAGATCGCTCCCCCCCGTAATCACCAAACCGATCTTTTTTTCCTGCTGGGAGAGCACTTCTATCTTGGAATACATTTTGTCGATAAACATTTTGAGTTGCGAGGAAATTCCCCACCAATATACGGGAGTTCCCCAAATGACAGCATCGGCCTTGCAGAGCTTTTCCATCAAGGCGGCGCTCTGGTCAGGCATGACACATTGGCCTCCGTTGTCCTGGCAAGCATTACAGTTAATACAGCCGCTCAACTTTTCTCTGGCCACATGAACAAGATCAACGTTACTATCGGGCATATTCTCTTTTATGCCTTTCATAACCGCATCCAAAGCCGTTATGGTATTGCCATCCAAACGAGGGCTTCCGTTAAGAATCAGTATTTCCATCATCTTTCCTCCATTATTTTAACGCCGTATAAAACATTTTTTGCCCTTTTATCGCGATGATGTCAATCACATATTTCCGTAATGACAAATATACCAGGATGGACGTAGACCGTTTTCATGACAAAGGAAGCGATGAAAGCTGGCACTAACAGCAGCTATGCCATAGTAGTCTGTTACTTTGAAACGTCACCTCCAGAATTTGTCGGTCCAGCAAATAGCTCAGGTACGATTTTAAGGTACTTCCCACCAGAGCGTACTGGTTGAAATCCATGGTAAGGTGATAGTAATCAAACAGGGTCTTCAATATGTCTTCAAAGGAAGAAGACCTTTCACAGGTATGCCGAATAATTTCCACAATTTCCAATACTTTCTGCCTGTTTAAGGCGACAAGAGGCCTTATATCATCTGTCGCACCGCCATGGGCCGGTATGAAAAGCTTCCCTTGCATAGTTTCAACAGTATCCATGGTTTTTAAATATTCCCCCACATCGTAAATAAACACGATATGATATTTCCTAATGATTGTTTCACCGAGAAGACTGTCCGCTAAAAAATAAATCTCATCCGGTGTTTTGACGCCGATCATAGCAAAGGAATGCCCTTTGAGGGGCAGCACGGTCATTGCCGGAGGTAATTCCAAGGAGGAAATATCATGGATGCGGCAGGGATCCGCGAGTAAGAACTTGTTGCGGAACGGTTTGGCCGGAAAACCTCCATAAAGCAGGGATGGTCCGAAAATAGGAAACTCACAAAATGCCCTTTCGGGTCCCGTGGTATAGAATTTACAGCCCGTTCTGTCGTAAAGAAGCCTGTTGCCTCCAAGATGGTCAGGGTGGGCGTGGGTATTAATAACCGCTTCCAGTATCCACCCTCTTTCGGAAATGATTCTTAAAACTTTCTTCCCCGCTTCTTTACCGTTACCACTATCAATCAAAAAGACCCTGTTATCCGGTAGGCGATATATGCCCATTTTTACCGGGCAGTTAACATAAAAGGTATTTTCCCCAACCTGGAAGAGTTCGTACATATCTTCATCGCCTCATTTTCTGGATGACAGGAAAGGGAGTATGTGCCAGCAAATTCACTTTATTCTCCCTACGGTGGAGATCATCATGTACAAAACATTTTCGTAGAGAGGAAAATGAAATCCCTCTTCGTGGTTTTTTGCCGGAAACATGCCGACACTGCATGACCTATTATATTTCTAAAGCAAATACCGATGAGCCACATTACCTTTAAGTTGATGCGGAAGGGCGCACATAAAGGGATACTTTTCTTAGGCGGATACTTTCCGGCGTGACTTCAATCAATTCATCATCGGCAATAAATTCAATACACTGATCCAGTGAAAGACGACGAGGAGGCCTTAGAATGACGGTAGCTTCCGATGTTGAGCTGCGCATATTGGTCAATTTCTTTTCTTTGATAATATTGACAAAAAGATCGCCAGGACGGTTGCGCTCACCCACGATCATGCCGCCGTAAACTTCCGTTCCCGGTTCCAGAAATAATTCACCGCGATCAGTCATAGCTAAACAGGCATAAGCAGTCATACGGCCCGGACGATCGGCAACAAGAGTCCCCGTAGAACGTTGAGGAATGGGACCAAACCATGGTTCGTAACCGGCAAAGATGGAGTTCATGACTCCTGCACCTCTGGTATCGGTCATAAAATGGCTGCGAAAGCCAATCAATCCGCGGGAGGGAATCATAAATTCCATGCTGACGCGACCGCTCCCCTTATTGGTAAGATTCATCATACGCCCTTTGCGTTCGGAAAGTTTGGTGGTCATAATCCCTACGTTTTCTTCCGGAACATCAAGGAACAGGTGTTCCACCGGCTCTACCTTCACGCCGTTGTTTTCCCTGGTGATAACACGAGGCTTTGATACCATGAATTCGTAGCTCTCACGGCGCATGGTTTCAATCAATATGGCCATCTGCAATTCCCCTCGGCCGCAAACCTCAAAAGCATCCTGGCGCTCCATAAGCTTCAGTTTTAAAGCCACATTTCTAAGCGTTTCTTTCTCCAACCGTCCGCGTAGATGACGGGAAGTCAGATAACGGCCCTCCTTTCCAGCCATCGGACCATTATTAACGTAAAAAATCATGGATACAGTTGGTTCGTCAACGGCAATGCGAGGAAGAGGCTGTGGATTTTCCAAGGACGTAACGGTATCTCCGATATGACAATCTTCCACACCGGCAAAAGCGAGGATGTCACCGGCAGTGGCGTGATCAATGGCTTTCCTCTTCAAACCGTGAAAGGTATACAACTGGGAAAAACGAATTCCCGGTGTATTATGGTCATAACCGCAGAGCGTGTAGGGTATATTCATCGATATGGACCCGCTCATCAGGCGGCCAACAGCCAGCTGTCCTACGTAGGGATCATAGTCCAGATTGGCGATGAGAAACCGTGGGACATCATCGTCTTCCGCGTCCGGAGGCGGGATGGAGGAAACGATTTCCTCGAAGAGAGGTTCCAGGGTATTGGACGAATCGTCCAGGCTCTTACGGGCAAGTCCTACTTTGGCATTGGTGTAAAGGATAGGGAATTCAATCTGTTCCTCCGTGGCGTTGAGGTCAATGAACAAATCGTAGACTTCGTCAACAACTTCGCTGATACGGGCGTCAGGGCGGTCAATTTTATTTACAACCAAAATGATGGGAACCTTCATCTTCAAAGCTTTTTGCAACACAAAACGGGTTTGAGGGAGGGGTCCTTCACTGGAATCCACAAGAAGAATTGCTCCATCAACGATATTCAAGCTTCTTTCCACTTCACCGCCAAAATCGGCATGACCGGGGGTATCGACAATATTGATTTTAATATCCCCGTACCAGACGGATGTGTTTTTGGCCATGATGGTGATGCCGCGTTCCCGTTCCAGATCCATAGAGTCCATAACACGCTCCTCAACGGACTGGTGTGCCTTAAAGATGCCTGTTTGCTTCAACATTCCATCCACAAGGGTGGTCTTGCCATGATCTACATGAGCAATAATTGCGATATTACGAAGGTTATTTTTTTTCATCGGTATCCCTTTATGATGACACTAATCCCTGGTATAAAAACAAAAAGGCCGCGCCATCGTAAGTTTTTTGATACGATGGGGGCCGTCATTCCACCGAAAGCTCACAAACACTTAATGGTACCTATCACCCGTCTGATAGAAAGACTGTACATTAATCACAACTACCTGAAGATCCCAAATGTACCCTTTAATCAGCGCTTCCCCAGCAAATTCAATCTTAACTGCTGAAGAATATCATTCATGTCCAGCGGCTTTCCAACATGCCCGTTCATACCGGATTCGAGACACTTCTCAATGTCCTCCCTAAATACATTGGCGGTCATGGCGATAATCGGTATTGTTTTCGCATTCGGAATATCAAGCGCCCTTATGCGGCGAGTGGCCTCATAACCGTCCATCTCAGGCATCTGCACATCCATGAATATCATCTCGTACTTGCTCGGCGTTTCGCCGAACATGCGTACCGCCTCCGTACCGTTTTCGGCACACTCGATATTCAAAAGCGTAGCCTCAAGCAAGGCCAGAACGATTTCACGGTTGATTTCAACGTCCTCTACCAGCAGGATGCAATGACCTTCAAATATCCCAACGTTGTCCTCAAGCGCATCCTCCTCCTGTTCCGAATTGACTCCAAGACATTCGTTTATAATATCCACAATCATGGATGGGAAAAGGGGTTTTGACACAAATTTATCAACACCGGCTTCCCTTGCTTCCGCTTCGATCACGCTCCATTCTGCCCCTGATATCATGACCACAATGGATCGTCCAGGTTCTGCCGCTTTTCCCTTCAGTTTTCTCGACAATTCCACTCCGTCTATACCCGGCAATTTCCAGTCAACGAAATAGATATCATATTGACCGTTCTTTTCCACTATGTCAAACGCTTCCTCAGCGCTGCCAACTACATCGCATAATATTCCCACCTCTTGCATGATTCCCTGGAAGTACACCAAAATATCAGGATCATCATCTACCGTCAGGATACGTACATTCCCTATATTTATACTGGAACCTAACAGTCCCTGTTTTTTTTCTTTCCCCCGTTTCATCCGAATCGTAAAAGTAAAAACAGACCCTTTCTCAGGCTCAGACTCGACCCATATCTTGCCGCCCATCATTTCTACAATGTTTTTAGAAATCGAGAGCCCCAAACCGGTGCCGCCGAATTTACGCGTTGTGCTGCTCTCCGCCTGCTGGAATGATTGGAATAAATGGGCTTGCTGTTCGCTGCTGATACCGATACCGGTGTCTGACACGGCAAACTGTATTATGCAGATACCGTTTTCTTCTTCTGTCAGTCGGGTGTCAAGGTTGATGGAGCCATGTTCAGGGGTGAATTTAACAGAGTTGTTGAGCAGGTTTGTAATGACCTGCGCCAACCGCTGGTCGTCGCCGATCATGGTTCTGGGAATATTCTTGTCGATATGCACGTTAAATTTCTGTTTCTTTTCATTAATGCGGAAATTGATCACACCCACAACCCGGCGTAGCATATGCTCAAAACTGAACTCAGCCGTTGAGAGTTCAAACTTACCCGCTTCAATTTTTGACATGTCCAAAATATCGTTGATCACGCCTAGTAAATGCTTCGACGCGTCTTCTATTTTCGTAAAGCAGTACTTCATCCGCTCGGGAAGGGACGCGGATATACCGATTGATGTCATTCCGATAATAGCGTTCAGCGGCGTGCGGATTTCGTGGCTCATGTTAGACAAAAAGGCGGATTTCGCCACCGACGCCGCTTCTGCCGCCTCCTGCTTTATCGTCAGGGCTCTTGAAAATACGATAAGCCCGCAGATGACAAGCAAAAGCAACGCTGCCACCGTCATAGCCAGTCCGAACTCAAGCGGATTGGATTTCCATACAGGCAATACGTGATTTACGATGATATGGCTCGTCGGCAGGTTTTTTACGTCAATATGGTACTTTTCAGCCGTTTTATAATCAAATTTCCATCGGTTGAGGAATGTCGAATTGAAAATAATCGGAATCGACCCAGGCGGCACTCCCTTTAATATATCCGCAGCCATAGTGGATACGATACTCCTCTGTTCATCAGTACCGGAAACCATCCCGCCTAATGTTCCATGTCCCATATAGGAAACGGTCATACAAAAAACAGGATTCTTCGCCGCTATCGCAACCATTTTCTGTACATCTGTTTCTGAGTAAAACGAGCCAGTGACATCTGAAAGATAACTTCCTATCAAAACCAGCGTATCAGGCCCAAAACCACGTATATCCTTCAAAATATCAGCAAACAGTTTATTCTCGCTAAAAATAAATTCCACGGGTAAGTTACGGGACTCTATGCTTTTCTGTATTTCTTCACGTATTGCTATACTTCTGGAAATATAGTAATCGTTCAGGATAAAGATGCGACGTGTCTTCGGATATAGCCGCAGCATCTCCGATGCGGTTTCATAAAAAGAAACCGTTTCGGAAACGCCGGTGACATACGCTTTAAGCCCATACAGCTGGGAATCCTTAAACCCATGGACTCCGAAAAAAACAACCGGCACCTTGGGAAACAGCAAATAATAATTATTCAGCACGAACTCAAGAGCTTCATTACCGGAAGCAATAATCAAAGCGGGATAACGCGCAACATAATCTGCACGGATCAGGTCTGAAATGATAGAGTTAAAGTTAGCTTGGCTATGGAGCTCGTTCGAGTTCAAGTTTATGCTGCGGTATGTGAGGGTGGTATCAAGTTCAAGGTTTCTGCGGATAGATTCTATTTGGCTGCGCTCCCACTCGATCTGCGTATTATAAGAGTTTATGTGCAGTATAATTTGCTTGTCGTTGGATAACTTCTTGCTGTTGTGAATCAAAGCTATAGTACCATCAGCAAACATGTCCCTATAAGCTTTTTCAAGAAGAGGCACCAAGTAGGCATACTCCTTATTTGCATACGAATAAACCGGATGCCGCTCGATTACACCCGCTCTCTTAACTCCTTGGGGGAATCTGAACTCAAAATGTGCTATCCGCGGAAGGATGATTACATCAGTCTCATTGCTGAGCAAGGAAGCCCATAAATCCTCAAGGGTATTTACTGTAACGAGTTTACTGGCTTTCGCCCGCGAGACATTATTTGCTATATATTCATTCTGCCAGCGATAACCCAACCGTAATCCGGCCAAATCGCCCCACTCGGCAAGCCGGTAAGTATCGCCGCTACGAATGTAAGTGGTAAATTCCACATTATCTATAGCCACAGGAATTTTTAGCAGGTTCTTGTATCGCACCTCCCAGCCATCCGTCTGGAGCGGCAAGATTGCGGCATCACCATAATTTACATCAGCTACGGCAGTACGCATTCCCGTCACCTGAGAAACCATCTGATAGCCTGAACGCAGTAATGCTTCATACATTATGCGTCCGGTAGTGATGGACTGATCATCACTTATGGCAACCTTGATCGGGGGTATGTCTTGGCTACCGGCCCAAACAGGCAGATGTGCATTCGATATATGCAGAACAATAATAAATATTATGCTTAGGAATAAATTAACTTTATGCCTCAATGTTAAACTCCCGCTAGTCCAGTAAAACCAGAACTCAAAAATTTGAACAGCAATTTGTCTTCTTTCGGTGTATCATTATGGTATTTACCTCACACAATAAACCTTATAATTATAATATTATTAATAATAAAACCTTTGTTCTGAAAATTCAAGTCATTCATAATGCTATTATGATTACCCAAGAACCCAAAATGGTTATACACAAACAAATCACCTTTTGCAATTAGGATGAGTTTTATACCGGGCTACATCCTCAATGAATTCGTCCCCTATTTTTTGTTTGCCATTGTCTCTCTGGCCAGTCTCAACAACTATCTGTTCGTTTTTAAAAATGTAGTTTCGGAAGGTCATTCACGATTTTTCTGGTTTCGAAGCTTACTGTGATGATGCTTAACAGCAGGTCGAGGGTGTAGCGCTGTTGGCCGTGCTCGGATGCCTAATCATTGGGATCGTTTTTGATGCCGCTGTTCTTATCCGTCTTTCTTTGATAGCGTTCCATAGCCCACTCGATGGCGGATCGGCCGTTTACCACATATTCATAAGCTTCCGGCGGGATGCCGGACAACCTGATCCACGGATTGTATTCGATTACGGATTTGTCTTCCTTGTTGGGAAAGCGCATCCTTTCCACTTGGAATTTTTCTGTTTCGGTGCCTGTAACTGTTACCGCCGGGCATGGCGGCTGTTCTTCGTAATTAAGATGCAAATCAGCCAACGCACGTCCGGCCTTGCTGAAAGACCAGAAATCAAAGGGTTTTTCCACAAGGGGCAGGCGGGGCAGGTTTGGGCTGTGGTTTTAGTGGATCGCTTTCGTGTTTCTTGCTATTCCGGCGATGGCTTCCCTTGCTCCACAATGACCACCGTTTCGGCAATTTTGTCATGAAATCCCTGTTTCTTGCCGTCAAACATGATCCACAGAAAGCCCAAATTAAAGAAAAAAAAGGAATTAGCATAGCCAAACCAGCGCAACAAAGCGGCCCCCATGCCTAATGGTTCCCCACTGACGCGGGTCACACGCAGTCCGAAGAGCATTTTCCCCGGGGTTTTTCCGCAAATACCATGAAAATAGGTAAAATAAGCCATACATATGAACAGCCAGAGAAAATAGATAATAAGTGCGTCTTTTCCTATACCTTGTATGGTGCCATAAGATTGTTGTATATGCGCGCCCGGCAAAAAAAACATCCCGCAAACCAGCACACTCAACGTCAGAAGCATGATCAGAAATCCATCCAGAGAAAAAGCGTATAATCTTCGCCAGAATCCGCCATAAACAGGGTTTGACATGGAAAAACTCCTCATTATAAATCAATCTGTATGAAAGATACCTCTTTCATATTGGAGAATGGCCAGTATGGATAACACGGCCGTTTCAACTTTCAACACACGCTTTCCGATGGTCACAGGAAGAAATCCCTCAGACCCTGCACAGGCAATTTCATCCCCGGAAAAACCACCCTCCGGCCCGATAACAAAAAAATAATTACGATGATCTCTTTCTTCTTTCTGGAAAAGCTGACCAATGGTTCTATCTCTTTCCCCTTCCCAAAAAATGACCTTTACCGCCTGCTCTTCTCCCCTTTTGAGCATCTCCTGATATGACAATACAGGCTCAACCATGGGAATGAGGGGACGGCCGCATTGCCGGGCCGATTCGGCGGCAATCTTCTGCCATCGCCTAGCCTTCATTTCCGCAGAGACCTGTGTCAGACGCACAATTGTCCGCAAAGAAGAAAAGGGAATAAAACGCGTAACACCCAGCTCAACAGATCGCTGAATAATGAAATCCATCTTATCGGCCTTGATGAGGGCCTGACAAAGCGTTATGGAAAGGGGCGAATCCTGCACAAGGCTCTTTTCCATGATTTCCACAAAAACACCGGCGGAGGAGACAGAACATACGCATCCCTCATATTGATACCCATGTCCATCAATCAAAGCAAGGCGATCTCCAGCGCCTATACGCAAAACACGGCGTGCGTAGTGCAGGGAATCATCGGGAAGAGATACCACATGACCTGGCTCCATGCTTTGCGGATAATAGAAACGTGGAACTGTCATCCTGTTCCTTCTTTCCTCAGCACATAACTGATCCACTCTTTTTCAACGCGGGTATCATGCAAGACCAAAGGATGACATAGAAAATTCTTTTCAATCATCTCCCTGTTTTCCGTAATAATTCCAGAGATGATAAGGTATCCTTCCTCCTCCAGACGAGATATCAGGGTTTCTTTGAGGGTCACAAGAAGTTTTTCGGTAAGATTGGCAACAATCAGATAATAAGAGCCACTCAGAGTATGTACGGGACGACTGCGAACAAAAACATGGTCGGCAACATCATTAACACGAACATTTTCACGGGCAATTTCTACCGCTTTTTTATCAATATCCAGACAGAGCACCCTGGAAGCGCCTAGTTTAGCGCAGACAATACCAAGAATACCCGTACCTGTTCCCACATCCAGAGCATTCCAGGCTGGTATGGTACGATCCTTCCGCATTATTTCCTCTATCGCTTCAATGCACAACCTTGTCGAGGCATGCTGACCTGTTCCGAAGGCCATTCCCGGATCTATTTCAACGATGATATCGCCGCCATCAGGATTATAGCGCTCCCACGACGGTTTGATCACAATGGATAACCCCACGCGCAGTGGCTTGAAATATTTTTTCCACTGCTCTTCCCAATCAGGATCTTCGATAATCTCCTGCTGTATTATCCCCCTGGGAAGACTCGGAAATAAATCGACAAGATGATCAAGATAGGTATCAAGGCGATGAAGTTTGCCCTCCCAATGGGAGTCAAGGGGCAGATAAGCGTATAAACGGTTATTCCCCCGCCATTCTGGCAGTTCGTCATCAGCCGATGATGACACGAGAACTTCCTCATAAACACCATTGGAACCAATCTCCATCATAAAATTGGCGACACTGTCTATAAGTTCCTCGGAAAGAGACAATTCCAGCTTTATCCATGTCCGCTCCTGAGCTCTCATCTTCTGATTAATCATTTCCATACCTTCTTTCCTAGTGAAGCATTCATTATCATGTATAGGAATTTATATCTTTTTTTCTGCCACATTTCAAGCCGCTTGAATTTAAGCAGGCTTCATGCTAATTTTCCGTCCAAATAAAAAAGCTGCGTTTGCGTAACCAAAGAATATCTTTCCAGGATATGAAAATCTCATCTGAGCAAGGATTTCTGTTGTGAAATACTACCCTGTTTTTCTTGATATTACCGAAAAGCCATGCGCTGTTGTGGGTGGAGGAGAAGTGGCCCTGCGTAAGACACAGAGGCTTCTGCAATGTCACGCCCTGGTTCGGGTGATTACAGAAGAACTGTCACCTGATTGGAAAACATTGCAAGGTAAAGACGGCCTGCATTTCATTCGTGGCAAATACGAATCCTCCCATATAGAGGGTATGTTTTTGGTTATCGGCGCAACAAACAGGCGGGATGTTAATGAGCGCGTCTTCCGGGATGCACGGGAACGACATATCCTCGTCAATATTGTTGACGACCCCATGCGCTGTGATTTTATTCTTCCCTCCATTGTGGAACGGGGTGATCTTTCCGTTGCCGTATCGACAGGAGGGAAAAGCCCGGCAATGGCGAAACATCTGAGAGAGGAACTGGAAAACATACTGGGAACAGAATATGAAACCGCCCTGGAAATCCTAGGCGATATTCGTCGTATTGTGCAGGCGCAAAATCAGCCATCCAGCGATAATCAAAAGAGTTTTACCAAGTTGATATCATCCGATATGCTCCGCTTAATCCGGGAAAAAGACTGGGATTCCTTGAGAAAGCTTATCGCAAACATTGTCCCGGAAGCGGGCAACATACAACTGCCATCATGATGACTACAATCATTCACATTACCCTGATGGGCTACCTTGCCAGCACCGTAGGATACTGGATATCTCTTCCCATAAAAAGGATTGTTGTCGCGAAAATATCCACTTGGATACTAGGATGTTCGTTCCTGTTTCATACCCTTACCCTAGTAATCCCTTATATACATACCGATCAAAGTTCCCTAAACAGTATTTCGGGAGCTTTATCCCTTTTTTCCTGGATCATCAGCGGAGCCTTTATCCTCTTTCAAACAAGAACAAAAACACGCATTTTAGGGGTTATTCTTTCCCCCCTGATCCTTCTTGTTTTTTTTGCCGCATCATACCAGATAACGGGAGACAGACTGCTTCCTCCGCACCTCCAGGGACCGCTTGTAACCATTCATGTCATTCTTTCTGTCGCCGGTGAAGCCTTATTTGCCCTGGTTGCCTTGGCAGGAATATTATATCTTTTCCAAGATCATTTCATCAAAAAACGGCGTTTTCATGCCATGTCACGCCTATTACCGCCTTTAAAAGATCTTGACCAGATTAATCGTTTTGGCCTGCTCGCCGGCTTTCCTTTGCTGACATGTGGGCTCCTCTCCGGAGCAGTCTGGGCGCAGTCGGTTTGGGAACATTTTTGGCTGTGGGATCCGAAAATGATTTGGGCCTTTGCCTTGTGGTCAGGTTACGCCTTCATTCTGCATCAGAGAATGGCTATAGGTTGGCAGGGACACAAAGCAGCTCTTTTGTCCCTCGTGTTTTGTCTGGTATTTCTTTTTTCTCTGGTGGTCATTACCTTAATTTTCCCTACCTATCACATGTTTTCCTGGTAATATGGATATTATTCTTTTGGGCTTAAATCATAAAACGGCTCCCTTAGACATACGGGAAAAACTGTCCGCTCTATGCCGAGAGGGACATCATCCGCTCCATGATTTTAAGGTAATTGACGGTATAAAAGAAGTTTTTTTCCTGTCCACATGCAACAGGATAGAAGTTCTATTCCGCGTTGATCAGGATACGGAAAAAGTAATTTCACTGGTGAAAGGATTTTTACAGCAGAAGGGATCTTTACCGGCAGAGGAAATAAATCGCTACGCCTATGTTTTGTTCAATGAACAAGCTGTCAGACATTTGTTTCGTGTCGCTGCAAGTCTTGATTCTATGGTTATTGGCGAACCTCAAATTCTCGGCCAGGTAAAAGAAGCCTATCGTGAGGCAGTGGGACTGCATGGAGCAGGCATTCTTCTGAATAAGATCCTTCACTACGCCCTCCGAACGGCAAAGCGCGTGCGTACCGAAACGGGAATCGCCTCTCATGCCGTTTCCGTCAGTTACGCCGCCGTAGAACTGGCAAAGAAAATCTTTGGTACTCTTGCCAAAAAATCGGTACTTTTAGTCGGCGCTGGGGATATGGCAGAACTTGCGGCCCGCCATCTCATGGAAAGCGGCACAACAAGAATCGTCATCGCGAATCGAACATTTGAAAATGCTCTCCATCTAGCGGACCAATTGAAGGGAGAAGCTGCACACCTGCAAGACCTTGAAACACACCTGCAAAACACGGATATTGTGATTACATCAACAGGTGCCACAAACTATGTCATTTCCAAACAAATGGTTGCGTCGGCTCTTTTCCGGCGCCGGAACAGACTCTTGTTTCTGATTGACATTGCCGTACCACGGGATATCGACCCGGATGTGGCGTCCATCAATAATGCCTATCTTTATAATATTGACGACCTGCAGGACATTGTGGACGGAAATCGCGTTATTCGTCAAAAAGAGACAGAACGGGCGGAAACCATTATTACCGAAGAACTCCACGCTTATCTGGAATGGTTTAACGCCCTGGAGGCCGTTCCTACAATTGTCTCCCTCAAGGAAAAAACGGACAACATCATCAGCCGTGAATGGGAAAAATCCTCTTCCTGGCTACAGACACTACAGGACGATGATCGTCATCATATCAGGGCGCTCTTATCGGCAGTTGTTAATAAAATTCTTCACGATCCATTCGTGGGATTGAAGGGGAAAACAGCAGATCAGAACGCAAAACCGTATATAGCTGCTATCAGGGATATGTTCAATCTGGAGGAAGAATCATCAAAAAAGCCATCAGAATAGGAACACGGGGAAGCAAACTCGCTTTAACTCAGTCCACTTGGGTCGCCAATCAGATACGAGCCCATCATCCCTACCTTTCCATAGAAATGGTTGTTATTAAAACCCAGGGTGACCGCTTTCTCAACACTCCCATCGCAGATGTGGGTGGTAAGGGAGTATTTGTCAAGGAAATAGAAGATGCTCTTTTAGAGGGCCGCATTGATCTTGCCGTCCACAGCATGAAAGACGTACCGGCAGAACTTCCTCCAGGACTGATCATTTCCGTTACACCAACGAGAGAAGATCCAAGGGATGTGCTGATTTCACAGAAAAACGTTATCATGGAACACATACCGGAAGGCGCACGCATCGGCACCGGTTCTCTGCGCCGTATCATGCAGATTCTCACCCAAAACCGGAAAATTGACGTGGTTCCCCTTCGCGGTAACCTTGATACGCGAATAAGAAAAGTAACGGAAGGCACACTGGATGGGGTCATTGTCGCCGCAGCCGGTATAAATCGCATGGGATGGAATCACCGTATTTCACAGTTCCTTTCAACGGATGTGATGCTGCCTGCGGCATGCCAGGGAATTCTCGGCATTGAAACCCGCATTGGACATCCCCTCTCAGCGGAGCTTCAAGTCCTCCATGACCACACCACATGGCTGGAAATGACAGGAGAAAGGGCTTTTCTAAAACGATTGGGAGGAGGATGCCATCTCCCTGTCGCTATTTTGGGGAAAATCGAAGGAGAAACTCTCTATCTTGAGGCTCTGCTGGGAACAACGGATGGTCAGTTCCTTATCCGCCGAAAAATTTCCGGCCCCATGGCGGAAGCGGAAAAATTGGGCGATGCCCTGGCCGAAGCGCTGCTTCAAAATGGGGGGCAGGATATTCTCGACACCCTGAAATGTCTTTAAAAGCAGTAAACTTGCCTGTTTTCAGAAAATGAGAGGTGTTTTGTGATGAAAGCGAAAGTTTTTCTCATTGGTGCGGGGCCAGGAGATCCCGGACTCATAACGATAAAAGGTATGGAAGCCCTCAAAAAAGCTGATGTAATCATTTATGATCATTTGGTAAACGAGACCATCCTGACGCACAGGAAAAAAGATGCCCGGTTAATCTATGCAGGAAAAGAAGGGGGAAATCACAGCCTCACCCAGGAACAGATTAATACCTGTCTTATCACGGAAGCGGAAAAAGGGCTTAACGTTGCCAGACTGAAAGGAGGAGATCCTTTTATCTTCGGCCGTGGCGGAGAAGAAGTTGAAATTCTGGCCCAGCGTGGCATTTATTTTGAGGTTATACCAGGAGTTTCTTCAGCCATTGCTGCTCCCGCCTATGCCGGCATCCCTCTGACACATCGTTCACACGCCTCCAGTGTCGCTTTTATAACGGGACATGAAGATCCGACAAAAGATAAGAGTCACATCAATTGGAAAAGTCTCGTCAAAATTGAAACACTTGTTTTCTTGATGGGTGTCAAAAACCTTTCCCATATCACAACCCGCCTCATAGCCGCAGGAAAACCACCTTCAACCCCTGCCGCACTCGTTCACCGGGGTACGACTCCCAGCCAGAAAACGCTGACAGGTTCTTTGGATACTCTGGGCAAACTTGCGGAGGAGCAAGGCTTTACCCCTCCCGCCGTTCTTGTTGTCGGCCACGTTGTTTCACTACGCCCCGCTCTCAACTGGTTTGAAAAAAAACCACTGCTGGGTAAGGGTATTGTGATCACACGTCCTGAGGCACAGGCAGAAGAATTTCAAACTCTTCTCCAGAACGAGGGAGCACAGCCATATCTGTTCCCCACCATTCAGATTATTCCTCCAGAAACTTTCCAGTACCTTGATCAGAAAATTAAAAACATGGGAAAATACGACTGGCTGATTTTTACCAGTGCCAACGCTGTTCGTTTCTTTTTCCAGCGGATGAAAGAAATCCCCTGCGATATAAGGAACCTGAAGGGGATTAAAATCTGTGCCATTGGCCCCACCACTGCCCATTGTATTGAAACTTATGGTCTCTCCGTTGATCTCATTCCGGAAAAATTCTCTTCCGAGGGTATTATCGCAGCCTTCGGCAAAGAAGATATAAAAGGGCAGAATATTCTCATTCCCCGTGCGGGAAAAACAAGGGACATTCTGCCACGCGAACTTACCGCTTCCGGAGCAAATGTGGATTGTGTCACCGCCTATCGAACCGTTTCCTCCGGCAGAAAAAAAGAAGAACTGATAAACTGGATTAACGAAGGACGAATACATGTCATTACTTTTACCAGTCCCTCTACAGTAGAACATTTCATCGCCATGATGGAAGGCAACCATCACCTCCTCCGAGAAATCAAAATAGCCTGCATCGGCCCTGTCACAGCGGAAGCATCTCGAAAGGCAGGACTGGAGGTGGATATCCTGCAGGAACGCTATATCGTCCCGGCAATGGTTCAATCCATAAGTGAATATTTTGCTACGTCGCCATCGCCATGAAACTATTGCACAAACAGCTGAAGTCTTTTCATATAATAATAAGTTGTAACGCCCTATGCTGCTACCTTCTTGCGAAGAATAACAGATATACTATCACAAAGGTAGTACAGATTCATTCCACACTCGCATGCATATGTATTATATTGAAAGTTTGTTGATCCACAACTACGACAGGCACTAGG
>Ga0123353_10003143_pt1 | contig 20737 bp, 22 predicted proteins | sample TergutLab28metaG_3_FD_92763 | JGI IMG/M metagenome (GOLD analysis project Ga0123353, IMG submission 92763) | Labiotermes labralis P3 segment gut microbial communities from Petit-Saut dam, French Guiana - Lab288 P3 | ecosystem: Host-associated > Arthropoda: Insects > Digestive system > Gut ... | reverse complement strand
TGGCTTCCTCCGAAAATTCATCCCCTCCGGAGAATCGCTTCCCCTTCAAAAATGCCCTCAAGGCTGCACAGCTAAATCAACCAAAGCCTCATACACTGAATCGTTGTTTAATTTTCAAGGTGCGGTGTGCCTCCTGCTCGGAGGCGCCTAGATATAATATCACCAACCAACCACCTTGTCAACCCTTTTTTTCGCTTTTTTTGTGAAATAGTTCACGCGCCCGGGTGTTCAGCGCCGAGCATTCACCTTCCGGCCAAACCTGAATACAATGGAACAGGACTTGTTTCCGCAGTTGAATAGAACTTACCGCAAAACATGAAAGGATCCTGTTCCATGCCTACGCCAAGTGGATGTTCCTGGAGCAATGACTGCTGCCCGCCGGGGCAGTGCAGCCCAAAGGGCCGCAACTGTTTCTGGGGATGCTGTAATAAAGGCGGCCGCCGCTGTTGCTGCTGCAGACCGCCGTTCCTGCCGCCCGGCGGCGACTGCCGGTGGGATCGTCCAGATCCTCCAAAACCACCCGATCCATACCCCCCCTGCCCACCGGCAAGGCCCGTTCCACCCGGTCCGGAACCGATAGAGCCCCCTTTCCCTTGTCCACCATGCCAACCGTTTCCACCGTCCCCACCCTCTTGTTGCCTCTGCCCGCCGCCAAGTCCCGTTCCACCTGGTCCGGAACCGATATTGCCCCCCTTCCTCTGCCCGCCTTGCCAACCATTTCTTCCGCCTTGTCTGCCCCCGTGTTCCCCCTGCCAACCTCCATTCCAGCCCTTCTCTCCGTTTCCGCCCTGCCCGCCGCAGCCGCCTTTCCAGCCCTGCCCTCCTTGTCCGCCAAGGCCGTTCCCGTCTTCATGCCTCCCAGGTCCGTGTCCGGATCTTCCTCCCCGCCCACCTGTGTGTCATCCACCCCCGTGTGACAGACCACCTCTCCCGCCCCCTCCTCCGTGTAGCAGTCCCCCTTTCATGCCGGGCCCGCCTTCGCAAAACGACGGCTCGGTCTTCCCCGTGTGCGAGTACTTTTATTTCCCCGCGATGAACAGCGGCGGCAACTGCCGTGGCAATCGCTCCAACGCCAGCCCCAGCGGGCATTATGTCTGCGCGAAATATTATCAGTGAATACAATAGAGAAAAGCGCGCCGCCTGTTTACATACGAAACCGGCGGCGCATATTTAATTGTGCATTGTCAATTATACATGTTAATTCTCTTTTACCGGCACCCATATCTCGTACCAGCGTTTCTCCTTCTCCAGCCTAGGCGCCAGATGATACACCTCCACCTCATAGTCTCGCGTTTGGCTATACCCCGATCCATCAAACCACGCGCCGAAAATCTCCCTGCGAAGCCTGGGTAGCTCGTCCCCCGCGAAGCCGCCATAGCCTGTCCGGAACACGGCGTAAGTTCCCCCAGGGATGGCGATATCTTCGAGGGTCATTCCCCTCCTGGGAGGGGTGACCGCAGGCCGGGGTGGTTCCGTGTCCTCCGGCCTGCGTGCAATGCAATACGTGCCGCCGTCCCATATGCCGAACCACTCCCCCGGGTACGCCGCGCTGATCAGCCCCGGCGCGTTGTCGTGGTGGTCCGCCCACATGAGGTGCTCCTGCTCGAAGCGTTCGGACGCCTGTCCCTCGAATTCCTTGCTCACGCCCCTGAGCTTGATCTCCTGCGTTTCCACAATACGAAGGTCCATTTCTCTGCCTCCTTGAAAACTGATATTGAAGGCAAGCGCCGGATGAATCTTGAACGCCGCGCCGGGTATTTTCGCCTCGCTTGGCTTCATCCCGTGCTGCCTGGCGAACGCCCGCCGGAACGCATCCGGGCTGTCGTAGCCCCAGCGCAGCGCAGTTTCCAGCACGGCGCTGCCCCGCTGCAGGTCGTATGCCGCCTGGGTCAGCCGCCTGCGACGTACGTATTCGCTTACGCTCATGCCCGTCAGATAGCTGAACATGCGCATGAAGCCGTCCGCGCTGTGCGACGCAAGCTGCGCCGCCCGCTCCATATCCGGCTTTTCGTGCAGATGCGCCTCCATATATTGTACCGCCGCGTTGAGCCCTTGCAAAACATCCACTCCGCTCACCTCCGAAGAGAGTATAGCACGATTTCGGGCAGATGTCCCGTCATTTCATGAGCGGGTTCTGCAGGGCCTGGAGTGAAAACGCGGGGAAGCGCCTGTTGTTCTGCTGTTGCGGATTCGGCCTGGCGGCCTGGCGGGACGCATTGTTGCCGGCAGGCTGACGCTGCACGCCTGTCCGCACCGTGCAGATGGCCGAGGGCTCGCTCACGCCCGTATCGTGGTAGGACTGCACGCGGTAATCCACGTTCACGTCCACCGGCAGGTTCTCGTGCAGGAAGCCGCCGTCGAGGGTATGGCCAACGGCCTGGAAATCCTCGCCTTCCATGCGTGCATAGATCACATAGGCGGCGGCGCCCCGGGCGTGCGTCCAGCGCAGCTCCACGGCGTCCAGGTTGACGGGCATCCCGCGCAGGCGCTCGGGCGGCTCTGGCGCGGGCAGCCGGGGGAAGGTGAGCGCCTGCGCCATGGCGCTGGCCACGCTGGAGCGCCCATCCATCACGGCCTGGGCAAAGTAGTAGTACTTCGTGCCCGCCTCCGGCACGGTGTCCAGGAAGCGGCATTCCTTCGTCTCGGCGATCAACCCGTAGCAGCACCAGGGCGTGGCGCTGCGGTAGAGCCGGTACTCCACATCCTCTGTACTGTCCTGCCACTGCAACTCCACCAGGTGCGTACCCCGTATCTTTGCATGCAAATCGATGGGGGCGTCCGGTACGGCGGGAGGCGCTTCGGCCGGTTCCTGCTTTTTCTTCTGCACACGCAGGCGTTTGCCTGCAAAGGCGGCGGAAGGCTCAGGCGCGGGCTCAGGCGCGGCTTTGGCCGGCAAGGACACCGTCGCCGTGGGCGTAGCGGCGCTCTGCCCCTGCTCATTGTAGGCGCGCACGGCGTAATAGTAGGTCTTGCCCGCGCGCACCTGGCTATCTATGTAAGAGGGAACCTCCACCGCCGCCACGGGCTTGAGATTGCCTTGGTCCTCCCCCCGCAGCAGCAGATAGCCGTCCGCGCCCTTTGCCTCGCCCCACAGCAGCGTAGCCTGGTTCTCCTGGAAGGCGTTGGCCAGCACGTAGGCAGGGGCTGCCGGCAACAGCATAGCGGGAGGCTTTGGTTCCGAAGTAACCGACGGGATGAATACGGCATCCTCCAATGGCTGTTCGCAGCCCCTTGGCTGCTCCAAATCTGTCGGCAGCGGGAAACCCGAGCCACACTGCGGTGTTTCCCACGGGTAGAGCGCGCGTTGTTCCGATTTATCCATAGGGCATGCTCCTTGCAGCTATTCTATAGAGCGAAGCGTTCCAATATTATTATATGTAATAGAGGCCAGACGGTTACACCGCCGCCTGCATGCGGTATTTTGAAATTTTCCACGAATTTGACTTGACGAACGGACATATTTCTATTATAATTCTATAGGGAACCAATACCCAAAAATAACATAAGGGGAGTTGTTCATAATGGCGAAATTGTTCAAGAGTGTCCTGGCCCTGGGTCTCGCCGCGCTGCTGCTGTTCGCGTTCGCGGCCTGCAAAGGCGATCCGCCCGAACCCACCGCACCCGAAATCACGGATGAAATCACCACCACAGAGCCCGAGACCCTCGATGTTGTGATGACCACGGAGGAAGACATTTCAGAGGAACCAACCGCCGCCGAGGCGCCCAGCACCGCGCCCGGCGAGACGACTGCTGATGAACCCACCACTGTGGCCGGCAAGCCCGCCACCAAGGCGGAGATCGTGGCCTACTACAACGCGGCTGCAAAAAAAGTGAAGGCCGATAAACCCGGTTTTGTCATGAATGACCGTACCCACATCGACGACCAGAAAATCTGGATATCCAGCAATGCGCTAAACGCCATTGCCCCGGGCATCATCCGCCTTGCAAAAAACTCGTTTTCCAACTGGTCGGACGACAGAGTAACGGCTAAAGGCGCAAACCACGATAAATTCCCGCCTTTTGCTGACATCCAGGATTCCTGGATAAAGAGCGCCACCTGCACCGAGAGCGGCGCGAATTACGTGATCCGTCTTAACCTGGTGAACGAGCGCGTGGCGGTGCTCCCCACAGACAACAAAAACACCATCCACGGCAAAGTGATGGACAATGGCGTCCACACCACCGGCTCGGTGAGAGACGGCGCGGCTGATATGGGTGTGGACATCAGCAAATGGGACGCCCAATACAGCGGCAGCTACATCAACGCGACCATCAACAAAACCACAGGCGCAATTGTATCGGTGATTTACTATGTCGACAGCGTGGTAAGCGTAACCGTGAAAGTGCCTATCATCCCCGCGCAGGACGCCACCATCCCGCTGGCCACTGAAACCAGGTATGTGTTCTGATAATCCTCAAGCTGCATATGTTTGGAGACGAACTGAAGGCAGGGCTGCAAAGAGCAGCCCTGCCTTGATGTTTACTGCGGACTCAGCCGGCCACGATTTCCTTCAGAACCTTGCCGGGCTTGAACACCGGAACCTTGGTCGCCGGGGCAATGAGAGACTCGCCAGTCTGGGGGTTGCGGACCTTCTTCTCGGCACGGGCGCGCACCTCGAAGGAGCCGAAGCCCACAAACTGCACCTTCTGCCCGGCAGCCAGGGCGGCCTCGATGCACTTGAGAACGGCGGCGGTGCAAGCCTCGGCCTGCTTCTTCTCGATGCCTTCCTGCTCGGCGAGCGCGCTGATGAATTCATTCTTGTTCATGCTTGGTTTCTCCTTTTAGATTTTTGGTCTATTCGCAATGTATATATGAAACTGAAAGAGTTGTTCTTTCAAGTCCATACGCAGTTTAATGTGTTGCCTTCGCTAAAGCCCAGAGCCTGTCCAGTTCCTCTATTTGCGCTTCCTTCATGTCGATGCCCTGCTCTTTTGCCATCTGCTCCACGGCCGCGAAGCGTGTGGAAAATCTGTCGCTGGCCCCGGTGAGGGCCTCCTCCGCATCGCAACCGGGAATGACACGCGCGATGTTGACCGCGCTGAAGATCACGTCCCCCAGCTCTTTCTGCGCGTGCACCAGGTCGCCGGCCAGCAGGGCCTCGCGCAACTCCTCAATCTCCCCGAGCAAGTCCAACTCCAGGCGGCGCAGGGGCGTCTCCTCCCGCCAGTCGAAGCCCGCCTTGGCAGCCTTCTGCTGGAGCTTCTGCGCCCGCATGAGAGCCGGCAACTCCCGGGGGATGCTGTCCATGGCTTCACTCGCGCTCCCCTGTCCCTTGGTTTCGCGCTTGATGGCGTCCCAGTTGCGCAGCGCATTCTCGGCGTCCGTGACGCTCACATCGCCGAAGACGTGGGGGTGGCGCTCGATGAGCTTGCGGCAGATTCCGTCGGTCACGTCGTCCCAATCGAAGGCGCCGCGCTCGGCAGCCATTTGCGTGTGCAGGCCCACCTGCAGCAACACATCGCCCAACTCCTCGCACAACAGGGCGTCGTCACCCTTGTCGATGGCCTCCACGGCCTCGTAGGTCTCCTCGATGAAATTCTTGCGTATGCTCGCGTGGGTCTGCTGCGCGTCCCAAGGACATCCACCGGGGGCCCGCAAAATTTCGATGACACGCCGCAGATCCTCCGTGTCATAGCTTTCTTTGGCAAGGAATTGCGCGAGATTGGGCATTTCTGTCATAGGATGGGCATTTCCTTACAATATAGTATTTTACCCGATTAGCTTCCATTTTGCAAGTGTTTTTCCAAGTTTTTTTCCCGCCGGCAGAATCTCCAGATCCTCCCGCGTCACAGCGCGGCACAGCAGCATGCTGACGGCGTAAATCGCCACCGCCAGGGCGATTGCAGCGGCAACCGCCAGCAGCATAACCATGCGCTCGCTGGAGACGAACTGCGGGGCTAAACTGAGCGCGAGGTCTTTCGCAAGCCAGGCGGCCGCGGCGCAGAGGCTTGCGCAGAACAACGGCTTGATCAGCACCGGCATCAGGTGTACCTTCGTCTTAGAGACACGTAAGAGCATAAACAGGTTTATGCTGACGATCACGGCATAGAACAGCACTGTGCCAACGGCGGCTCCCTTGACGTTGATCTCCGGGTTGCTCACCAGCACCTGGTTTGCGCCTATTTTCGCCAGCGTGCCCGCGACGAGGGACTTCACGGGGACGTCCGTGCGGCCGATGCCCTGGAGCATGCTGATCACAGGTGCGGACACCGCCATGAGGGCCGTGGCGATGCCAAAGATCGCCATCATGGGGGCGGCGTGCTCGGCCATGCCGGGGTTGTTCTTCTCGTAGAACAGGGTCATGATCTCCTTCGAGAGCACCGCCATGCCGAAGCCCGCCGGCAGGGAAATCATCAGGGCGATGCGCAGCACGGTGTTGATGTGCTTTTGCACGGTGGCTTTGTCGCGCAGCGTCCACGCGGCGGCGATAGCCGGCAGGGCCGAGACCCCCAGCGCCGTGATGATCGTCGGAATCAGCGTGCGGAAGTCCAGCGAGGTGTTGTAGACGCCCCAGATCCAGAGCGAGTGGTCGCCCACGGGCTTGCCCGCCAAGGCCTCGCCGTAGATGCGCCCGATAACCTCCGGGAATCTCGCCACGGTACGGCTGAGAAGGTATCTGACATTCGCCACGTCGATAAAATTTGTTACGTTCAGGATCACGGAGCTGATCACAACAGGGATAGCCACGGTGATCATCTCCCGGGCGAGCTTTCTCCTGCCCTCAGGAGGCGGAGCCAGCTGCAGCTGCTCCCGGGTGATGCCGTCGCCTTTGATGCGGTGGTACAGCCAGAGGTAGGCCAGGCTGAGCACCGCGCCCGCCGTAATGCCCATGATGGATGCCGCCGATGCCCATGGGTAGAGCATGCTTTTTGCAATTTCCTCCGAAGCAGCGGCCCTGCTGAAGATAGTGCCGCCGGCGTTGTATTCCCTTAAGCCGCCCTCCATCACGAGCAGCGCAAAGCCCAGACCCAATATTAGCTTGCACAGGGCCTCCAGCACCTGAGAGACCGCCGTGGGCTTCATGTTGCGCATACCCTCGTAATAGCCCCGGTAAGCCGACATGGCGCAGCAAAAATATACCGTGGGCGCGATGGCGACGATAGACGGGATGGAGCCCAGGGCGCCATCGGTCAGATACATTGCGAAGGGATAGGCGACGGCCAGTAGCAATGCCGTGCCGCCAAGGCCCGCGATGAGAAACAGCCGCTTGGCGACCCTATGGATCTCTCGCGCGTCCCGGTACAAGCCCTGGGCGCAACGCTGGGACACCATGCGCGAAACGGCGATGTTCAGCCCCGTGATGGCGATGGCGTAGATGGGCAAATAGATATTGAAGGCATCGCTGAAATAGCCCTTGCCCTCCATGTTGTAGGCGTTGGCCAGCGGCAGCTTATACAGCAGGCCGATGACTTTGACCAGCATCATGGAGACGGTGAGGATCATCGCGCCGCCGAGCATGCTCTGGCGGGCGTTCGCGCTTACGCGCGTTTGCGCGTTGCTTTCCTTCAAGCCATTTACCCCTTTTTTATTTTGTGAGTTACGGAGTAGCGGCGGCTGACTGTCTACGGAGTATAAGCAGGACGGCAAGTGCGGCAAGATTTGCAAGGAATACCCATATGCCGTGTCGCGCCACCAAGCATAATATGTGCTGTATAGTTGTCTCCGGTGTCGCGGGCGCAATGAGCGCACAGGTAAAGTAAATAGCGAAGATAGCCACCAGAACCACCGCTACTACTTTGGTTGCATTAGCCATTGCTATTGCGCTCCTCCTTCTATACTCTGTTATAACCCCCCTGTCGCTGCGCTCCTTCCCCCCTACAGGGAGATTCTGACGATGCGGCAAGTAAGTGGGGCTAACACAATAAAACTATCGCTCTGTCAAAATCCCCCTGTAGGGGGGATGTCACGCAGTGACAGGGGGTCTATAAGTATTATATATGATTCTTCCAGAAAAATCAAGCGTTTCCTAAAAATTCGCGTAGCAGAGAATCGCCAGGCACCATGCCCTCAGGCAACCGCTCAAAGCGGCGCAGGGACTTCGCCAGGCGGTACGCCGCACCGGCGCCGGCTGCGTCCGCCGGGATGGACTCCAGCAGGGGCAACACCCGGGTTGCGAATACGCAGGGCTCGTAGATATGAATAGAATTGATGAGAAAATCGGCATTGGGCTTGCAAGGGGTGAGCCACTGCTCCTCGCCGCGGGTCACGGAGGGCCACATGGCGATGGTGTTCGCGGCGGCGCTGCTGCGGAACTGGAAATCGCGCAGGATACGGCGTACCAGGCGCATGTTGCGCTTGTTGATCACGATCTCGCGATGGTTGTATATGCGAGAGGCCATGCTGACGTAGACTTTCGTCACGGCCTCGGGCGGGAAACGCAGGGGTTCGGCGATCTCCGGGTGCAGGGCGTGCAGGCCCTCCAGCACGATGGTATCCTCCGGGCCGATCTCCAGGGGATCGAACCAGGTACGTCCGCCCGCGCCGAACTTGAAGTGCGGGATGTCCCCCCGCCCGGTCTCCATCAGGGAACGCAGCGTTTCGCGCAGCAGCGGGAGGTCCAGGGCGTGAACGCTTTCGATATCGAGGGTGCCGTCCGGCAGGCGGGGCAGGTTCTCCGCCTCTAGGTAGAAGTCATCTAGGGAAATGCGGTGCGCCCTTGTATTCGGCGTGCATAGGGCGTCGGCGATTTTCTGCGCCGTGGTGGTCTTGCCGGAGGCGCTGGGCCCGGCCAGCAGCACCAGCTTATGCCCGTGGGCGCTGCGCACCTTACCCGCTATACCGGTGATGATATTCGCGTAGCGCGCCTCAGCGTCCGCCACGAGTTTAGCAGGCTCGTTCCGCGCCATGGCGTTGATATAATCAAGTTGGTTTTTTATGGCCCCCATATTTTCTCCTTTGTACGATTTCTCACTTATTATATGCCTCGTAAAACGCTTTGATTCTTTCCTTGCGCTTCAGCAGCTCGTCGAAGCGGGCGAAGTACTCGTAGGGGTATTTCAGGCTGAACACGCGCTGGAGGTAGTCGCTGCCGGGGGCCTTGAGCTTTGTGACGCCCCCCGCGCCGCAGGCCAGGATGGTGTGGCTCTCCTCCATCATGTCGATGTTATAGCGGCATTCTTGCCCGGGCAGGGACCAGCCGATGTTCTCTAGATTACCCAGGCTGCGGCTCTGGCGGTACATGTAGTAGGGCCTGTAGCCCGCCGCAGGCAAAAGAATCGAAGCCGTGCGCAGCATTTCAGCGCAGCTTTCCGCATCGTGGATCTCCCCCAGCGCTTCCGAGCGCCGCAGCGCCGCCGAGCGCTTGAGCGCCAGGGTATGCACGGTGATGTTTTCGGGCCCCAAATCGATAATTCTTCTCAATGATTCTGTAAACCCTTCGGATGTATCCCCCGGCAGGCCCGCGATTAAGTCAGCGTTGAGCGCAAAGCCAGCCTCTTTCGCCATCTCGTAGGCCTCATAGAATTGCGCAGCCGTATGCCCGCGGCCCGCCCGGGCCAGCACTGCGTCGTCAAGGCTCTGGGGGTTTACGCATACGCGAGTGACTCCATGCTCATGCAATACGCGCAGCTTTTTGGGGGTGAGGATGTCGGGCCGCCCGGCTTCTATAGTGAACTCGCCGGGAAGTTCGAAGCATTCTCCCAACGTGATGCAGATTATCTCCAATTGCTGCAGGGAAAGAATGCCCGGCGTGCCTCCGCCAACATAAGCAGACTCTAGTTTTAAGCCCAATTCCATCGCGATTTGACCCGTGTGGGCAATCTCTGCGCAGAGTTTTTCAATATAGGCCGGGATGAGCTTACGCGCGCTGGGGCGTTCTATTGTATGCGAGACGAACGAACAATAACTGCACCTGCTGGGGCAGAAGGGAATTGAGATATACAGGCTGAACGAACGCGACGCTGTGCGCGCGAGAACAGGCTCCTCCGTTTGGGCCACAGCTGCGGCCAAGGCCGTCTTTTCGGGGCTGACCCAGAGGGCATCGCGAAAATATCGCTCGGCCTCCGGAATGCCCTTGTCGCGGCGCAGGCGCAGCATGAGCTTCGAGGGCCGCACGCCCGTGAGCAGACCCCAGGGCGGCATATAGCCCGTTGCGCGGCGCAGCAAGGTGAAGAGCATCTTTGCCATGGTGAGCTCGGGGTTGTCTCCCGGGGGGCCTGTGATGGCCAGGCGGCGCTTGCCTGCGAATAGCTTAACCTGCCCAACGCGTGTTATAACTGCCGGCGACGTGGCTATTACGCGCAATCTTCCGATTGGCTTTTGCAACCCGCGGACCACACGAAGATTATCCACCGGATAGAATACCCGGCAGAGGTTCTCCATTTCGAAGTGGTAGGGGTGGTTCAGGACGTATAGCAGCATTATCTTCTCACATAGGGGTTGTACTTGCCCTCATGCGCAAGGGTGCTCGCCTGATAGTGCCCCGGCAGCACCGTGCACTCCCCCGGAAGGTCGTACAACCGCCGCACAGAATCCTGCAGCACGGCCCAATCACCGCCGGGAAGATCGGCGCGGCCCACCTCCTCACGGAACAGGGTGTCGCCCGTGAAGAGCAATTGCTCTTTTTCGGCAAAATAACATACCCCGCCGGGCGTGTGGCCGGGGGTGGCGATCACCCGCAGGCTGCTTTCGCCCAGGGGAAGCACATCGCCGTCTTGCAGCAGTAAATCCGGGGTAATGGGGCTCTTGTGAAAGGAGGGGCGGCCCGGGAGGCTGTCCATCTCACCCGTAAAAAAGGCGGCGTCCGCTTCGCCGATGCCAATCCGCGCGGCGGGGTAGGCCTCCTTGGCGCTTGCCACGCCCTGTATGTGGTCGAAGTGCCCGTGGGTAAGCAGGATATAGCGCAAATCGCCTCCCTGCGCCGCGATGGCCTCGCGCACACGGCGATTGAAAACCCCGCAGTCGACCAGGGCCAACATGCCATTGTCGTTGAGAATATAACAGTTGCTTTCGAGCATCCCCACAGGGATTGTAGTATAGGTGAGCATCATGCTTTCCTCCATAGGTCTGTGTCCATCAAAATCGTCACCGGGCCGTGGTTGAGCAGTTCCACGTGCATCTCCGCGCCGAACACGCCGGTTTGGACGCTTCGCACACCGGCGAAGCGCAGGCATTCGCAGAAGTACTCATAGAGCGTGTCGGCCTCTTCCGGCGCGGCGGCAGAGGTGAAGGCCGGGCGGTTGCCCTTCTTCAGGTCGGCGCAGAGGGTAAACTGGGAGATCACCAGGGCCTCGCCCCCGGTGTCCAGCAAGGACAAATTCATTTTTCCGGCTTCGTCACGGAACACGCGCAGCCGGGCGATTTTCCCGGCGAGCAGCTCCGCCTCGGCCTGGGTGTCGCCCTGGGCCACGCCTAGCAGCACAAGGAAGCCAGGGCCGATCTGGCCGGTAATCTCGTTATCGACTGTGACGCTTGCGCAGGTGACGCGCTGGATGACCGCTTTCATGTCAATCCCCCAATTTTTTCTTGTATCCCCTGTTGGCTGTCGGGTGAAACCCCACGGATTCATAAAACTTATGGGCATCTTTTCTGTTCGCTTCCGTGACAAGGATAATCTGCGTACAGCCCCGCTGTCGGGCCTGGTTTTCCAGCGCCCCGAACAGCAGCTTGCCGATGCCACGGCCACGGCAGCTTTCGTCCACAATCATGTCTTCGAGCACCAGGAAGGGGGTACAATCGCCATATAATTCCCGGCACACGATGCCCATGACCGAGCCAATCAGTCTATCTTCATCCATCGCGCCAAGCAATATGTAGGCCCCGTCGCCTTGCATCGCCTGGAAGGAATTTTTCATTTTTTGCACATCGGAACGCTCCCGCCAAAACTGAAAATACAGTTCCGCCAAGCATTCCATGTCATCCAGGGTCAAATCGCGAATTTGCAATTAGCTCCCCCCTGTCACTTCGTGACATCCCCCCTCGCAAATGAAGGGGGCTTATTTGTGCTTCACCGCAAACTTTGCCCAAATCACTCAACCCAAGCCCCCTTCGCTTGCGAGGGGGGGGCCCGAAGGGCGGGGGGAGCGTGGACTCACACGTCCAGCCTGTCCATGTCTTCAAGCCCCTCGCCCCTGATGATCACGCGGGGCACGCCGTCGGTAATCATAATAACAGGCGGGCGGGGCACACGATTATAGTTCGAAGCCATGGAGTAGTTGTACGCCCCCGTGGCCAGCACGGCCAGGGTATCGCCGGGGCGCACGGGCTGGAGCTTGGTGTATTCCTGGATGAGGTCGCCGCTCTCGCAGTAGCGCCCGGCAACGGTGACGGTATCGGTGGGGGCCTCCCCCGCCCTGTCGGCGCAGAGAATGGTGTACTTCGAGCCGTACATCATATAGCGCGGGTTGTCGCCCATGCCGCCGTCCACGGCGACATAACGGCGTATGCCGGGGATGTCCTTCACCGAACCCACGGTGTAGAGCGTAATGCCCGCAGGGCCGGCGATGGAGCGGCCGGGCTCCAGCAGCAGATAGGGCAGGCGCAGCCCCAATGCGGCGCACTTCCTCTTCAGAACAGCCGCAACCTTCTCGAAGTACACACCGGCGGGCAGGGCGGCGTCGTCCTCGGCGTAGTGGATGCTCATGCCGCCGCCCAGGTTGAGCTGCACCAGTTCTATGCTCAGTTCGTTCTTCACCTGCGCCAGGAAGCCCATCAGCACCTCCGCCGCCAGCTCGAATGGCGCGGCGTCGAATATCTGTGAGCCAATGTGGCAGTGCGCCCCCACCAGCTCCAGGTTTTGCGCGGCGGCGGCGGCCCGGGCGGCCCGAATGGCCTCGCCGGTCTCCAGGGCGAAGCCGAACTTCGAATCGATCTGCCCCGTTCGAATGAACTCGTGGGTGTGGGCGTCTATGCCCGGCTTGATGCGCAGCAGAATCTTTACGCGCAGATTTCGCTCGCTGGCCATGCTGTTCAGCAGTTCCAGTTCGGTGAAGTTGTCCAGCACGATGTATCCCACGCCCGCGCGCATGGCGTAATCCAGCTCGAAGGGGCTTTTGTTGTTCCCATGGAAATAGATGAGCCCCGGCGGGAAGCCAGCCGCCAGCGCCGTATGTAGTTCGCCCGCCGAAACCACGTCCAGCCCCAGGCCCTCCTGGTGAACGATGCGGCAGATTTCCTTGCAGGAAAAGGCCTTGCTGGCATACAGCGGCATACCAAAGCCGCCGTAGAACTTATCGATCGCCTCTTTGTAGTCCCGGCAGCCGCGCCGCAGCTGGGCCTCGTCCATCACATAGACAGGCGTCCCGAATTCCCGCGCCAGCTCTAAAGTGTCGCAGCCGCCAATGGTCAGATGACCCGCCCCGTTCAAGCCGAGGCAATCCGAAGTAAACATGCTTTTTCTCCCCACACAAAAAAATTACTTCTTAATTATAGCGCATGAGGGGAAGAATTGCAAGTACCAATACAGAATACAGTCAAAATCAGAAAATATTCCCCCAGGTCGGCTTTTCCATCTCACGTACGGTTTTCACGCACTGCAGACCGCGCACACACTGCTCAATAAACAGCGCCTTATCCCGCTGTTCAAGATACGCGGGAAGCGCCCCGATCGTCCATTCAAGCTCGTTGAGATTCACGTGGGGCAGCATGGTGTGCAAAAAGCCCTCGTGCTTTTCCCAGATACGCACCACCTCGTCCGTCGCGGCCTCCCACCCGGGGGATTCCGTCACGGCGCAGGCCAGGGCCGTCTCCAGCGCCCCACCGAGCTCCCGGGCAACCCTGTTCACGTGCAGCATACATAATACCGCCGCGCCGACGGCCACTACCAGCAGCGCCACGGCAGTGATCAGTCGGGATTTCATTGCAGCTTGGCACCCCACTTCCCTTTCTCCAGAGGCTGGAACTCCGGCTTGAGCTGCACGCTCAACTGCCCGTTGGTTTCGATCATGCACAGCTCCACCTGCGTGATATCGAACACGTCCTTCAGGCGCAGGGCCTCCAACAGGTCGTCGTAGGAGATGCGCAGGTCGCGCAGCTGGTTGAAGTCCAGCTTGCCACTTTCGATCACCGGCACGGAGTTGCCCTGGGTGAGCGTGCGGAAGCCCTTGCTCTTCATGGAGACCACCGAGCTGAGGATCTCCAGGCTGATCAGCACGGCCGCGGCGATGAGCGAGGTGGCCATGGGCAGGCTGTTATCCTGGATTGGGATGGCCACCAGCTCCGAGAGCAGGATGGTGACCACCAGCTCCGTGGGCTGCAACTCGCCCACCTGGCGCTTGCCCATCAGGCGTATGGCCGCGGTGATCACGCAATAGAGTATTGCCAGGCGAATGACTGTTATGATCATATAGAAAAACACCCCCGGGTAGTATGCCCCGGGGGTGACAGGTTATTATTGGGCTTGGTGCTACGTTATTTCCTCTCCCCCACAACCTGCACCTTGAGGATATTTGTGGTGCCCGTGGTGCCCAGCGGCACGCCGCCGGTGATAACCACCGTGTCCCCGTTCTCCGCCAGGTCGATCTGTTTCGCGCAGTCGATGGCATGCAAAAACAGGTCGTCCGTTGACATCTGGATCCGTGCCATGACGGGATACACCCCCCAGGAAAGCGCCAGCTGGTGGAAGGTTTTTTCCACGGGGGTAGCCGCCACGATGGCAGTCTGCGGACGGAATTTCGACATGCGCCTGGCCGTGGTGCCGGATTTCGTCACCGCGATGAGCGCCCTGGCGTGGATATCCCGGGCGGTGGTGCAGGCTGCGTCGCAGATGGCGTTCGTGGTATCGTCGGCGTCGGTGAAGTAGCTGATGTCCCTGTAGGCGTTTTGCTCGAATGCATCCTTTTCCGCCTGGCGGGCGATGCGCGCCATGACCTCCACCGAAAGCACGGGGTACTGCCCCACCGTGCTCTCGGAGGAAAGCATCACAGCGGAGGTGCCGTCGAACACGGCGTTGGCCACGTCCGAAGTTTCCGCGCGGGTGGGGTTCTGGCTGCTCACCATGGATTCCAGCATCTGCGTGGCGGTGATGGCCATCTTGCCTGCGCTGTAGCAGGCCTTGATGAACTTCTTCTGCAGGCCCGGCAGGCGCTCGTATTCCACCTCCACGCCCATATCCCCCCGGGCCACCATGATGCCGTCGGACACGGCGAGGATCTCGTCGAAGTTCTCTATACCCTCGATGTTCTCTATCTTGGAGATGATCTTGATACTGTGCCCGCCGTTGTAGTCCAGGAACTTGCGCAACGTCAACACGTCCTCCTTTCTCCGCACAAAGGAGGCGGCCACGAAATCCACATCGTGCTCAATACCGAACAGCAGGTCGGCCTTGTCGGCCTCTCTCAGGTAGGGCATCGTCAGGCGGCTGCCCGGTATGTTCACGGCCTTGCGGTCCTTCACAGGGCCGCCAATCACCACCTCGCACTCGATATCCGTCTCGGTGACGCGCAACGCGCGCAGCGCGATCCTGCCGTCGTCAATGAGGATTCGCGTATCCGGCTCAATCTGTCCCGGCAGGTCCTGGTAGCTGATGGAGACCCTTTGCGCGTTGCCCGGCACCTGCCGCGTGGTAAACGTGAAGCGCCTGCCGGGTTCCAGCAGCGCCTGCCCGCCCTCCAGCAGCCCTATGCGGATCTCCGGCCCCTTGGTGTCAAGCATCACCGCGGCGGCCAAGCCCAACTCGTCGCGCACCTGCCGGAACAGGGCGATGGCCTCCTCGTGGCTCTCGTGGGTCCCGTGGGAAAAATTAAGGCGCACGACGTTCATGCCGGCGCCCAGCATGGCGCGGATGGTCTGCGCGTTGCTGCTGGCCGGCCCCAGGGTCGCTACGATCTTCGTTTTACGCATAGCTGTCTCCTGTCAAATAAACAGAGTTATGCAAAGGCCAACTGGCCTCAATATAATTATATCGCAGCAGGGCTAAAAAAGCAAGACATAATTTTTTTTAGCGCGGCCAAAATTTTTGCGCCGCGTCTTGTTTTTTTCGCATTCGTATGTTAAAATGACGTATCACGCACAAAAGGAGGTCGTTACCTTGGCCAAGAGCGAAACGCCCCAGGGACGCAGTTACATCAGCCGGGGCGAAACCGTGCGCTATATCATGTTCGATATGGCCAACAGCTTGAATATCGACGGAACAAACGAGCGCTTCCTCAATCAGGTATTAAACATCCGTTTTCAAACGCGCACCTGGCTTGACTGGTTTATCATCGGTCCCTGGGACATTCTCAACGACCTGTTGTTCGCCCATTGGATCGACCGCACGCGTACGCGCTGGGGGAAGTTCAAACCCTACCTCACCACCACGCTGGTCGCCGGCGTGCCCATCATGTTTTTCTATTTTTTCATGTCGGTCATCTTTTGGGGCACGGACGGCGACCACATGCCGAAAATCATCGCCTACGTGTTGTTCCGGGTGCTCAAGGACCTCAACGACACCTTCCACGAAACCGCGCGCAGTTGCGTGCTTGCCACAATCACCCCGGACGTGGACGAGCGCTCGCGCCTGACGAAAAACGCGAACTTTTACTCCGGCATATTGGGTGCGTCCGTGCCGGGTTATGTCATCGACCTGGTCTTCACCGTGCTGTACAACCGGGAGGGCGTAAGCAGCATACAGATGGCCAAAGATAACCGCGATGTCATCATCTGGTTCGGCACGATACTGGCGGTGCTTTCCGCCGTGTTCGCCATCATCTTCGCCATGAAGTTCAAGGAACGCGTGCAGCAGAGCATCGAAATCCCCAAGCTGCGCATGAATATTAAGGCCGTGATGCGCAACCGCCCGGTGATGCTGATGATGCTCTCCGAACTGCTGGGACAGTTTACCGTCAAGGGCAGCTTCGAAGGGCTCTATTACAACTCCGTGCTACGCTACCCCATTATGCAGACCCTGGTGGGCGTACCTGGGGCAGTGACCTCCTATATACCCTACCTGCCCAAAGTGTGGAAATGGCTGCGCGGCTCGTTTTCCACCAAAACCCTGTGGATACTCAGCGAGCACACCATGGTGTTCCTGCGCGTGCCCACGGCGCTCATCGGCATGATTGGGAACATCTATCTCGACCGCTGGAAGATCTTTCCAGTCATTATGGTACAGGAGACCCTGTTCACCCCCAGCCTGACCGTGCGGGGCATCATGCGCAAGGAGATGAACAACGAGGCCATGGACTACGCCGAATGGCAGAACGGCTTCCGCAACGAGGCCATGCTCGGCGCGCTGCGCGGCACCGTGAGCAAAATCTGTAACTACCTTTTCGGCGGTTTTTCCAACCTGATGCTGGAATGGATGGGCATCAAGCAGGGCGAGGGCTACCTGGACCAGTCGGAGCGCAACAAGCGCAACATATTCCTGTTCTGGCTGCTGCTGCCTGGTCTGACGGGTGGACTGCTCAGCCTCATCCCCAAGCTGTTCTACAATATCAATAAAGAAGAGCGCGTGCAGATGTACGCCGAGCTGGCGGAGCGCCGCGCCAAGGTGCGGGCAGAGATGGACGGGGTCTAATACCCCGGCAGCGGAATATGGTCCAAGCTCACCACCGGGACGCCGTCGAAGGCATCCCGGCGGTTTTCTTCCGTCAGCACGCAGGCGTTCACGGCGACGGTGCAGCTGAGCTGATTCGCCACAGCGTATACCGCCCGCAGGGTGCCGCCGGTGGATAGCACGTCGTCCACCACACAGATGCGCTTGCCCCTCAGCAGGTCCTGCTGGTCGCGCCCGAGGAAAAACTGCTGGGGTGCGGCGGTGGTGATGCTCTTCACGTCCATCACCAGTGGGTCGGTCATATAGAGCTTGCGGGCCTTGCGCAACACTACGTAGTCCTCCTGCCCGAGTTGTCGGGCGAGTTCCTGCGTCAGGGCGATGGCTTTTGACTCAGCTGTCAGCAGGATGTCGAAGTCATACCCCGCCAGCTTCTGCACAAGGGCCTGCGCCGCGGCAAGATTCCAGTCCGCACGCCCCATGGGGTCGAAGGCGTAAATCCCGAAGCCGTCGTCGCTTCTCACCAAGGGCAGCTCAAGTTCCAGTTCGCCCAGGCGCACGGGCCAGATTGGGGGCCAGGTTTGGTTGCTCATAAAGCACTCTCCTCTCAGTCAAAAAACGCTTCGAATGAATTGATAGTTTCGCCAGTCCTGGGCAAATTGCACGGGAGTCACCGCCAGATTGTACAATTGCTGCACGACGTAGATGAAGGCGGCGAAGTAACCGAACTCGCGCCCGTTGTTCCAGGCGTTCCGCAGTTTGGCCATGGCGCCGTCCCAGTCGTAGTATAAGAAAACCCAGCAGGTATCGCTGGTTACGACAGCTTCGCTGCCATCCTTCAGTGTAGCGGTTACCACGCAGCGGAAGTACAGGCTGGCGGCGTCGTTAACGTACATGCCGGCTGTGGGCAGGGTCAACGCGGCGTCCTGCGCCCCTTCGATTTTCCTGAAGCCTCCCGGTCCCAGAGCGATGTAAGCATATTGCGTCCATTGGTAGCGCAGGGGCGAGCCGTCGCTTTCCTTTGGCGCTTCCGCTTGCACTTCCAGTTTAATGTCTTCGCCTTGAACGACAAACAGATGCTTGGCGGGCTGCTGCGTAATGCTGGGAACGTAATCCGGATGTGGCACGGCACTTACTGGCAGCACCAGGACAAAAGCCAATGCGCAGGCGAGCAGAGCGCAGAGTATTTTTTTCATACGAAAAGCTCCATTCCATCAATTTGCTCATTAGTCGCTTCGAAGAAGACAAAATCCTTGCACACAAAAAATTTTCACTTGCATAACAGTGTATATAGTGTGGGCTTCATGTGGAATTCCTCCATCACCGAGAGAACTTCCTCCATGGCCCGGGCATCCCCTGCCCCGCGTTCTCTCTTTACCGCCCTGATAAGCAGGTTCTTCGGCGTGTGCGAAAGATCGACAAACTCCAGCAGCTGCGTCTTGTAGCCACGATGCTCCAGCAGGTTCGCCCGGATCGCGTCCGTCGCCAACGCCGCGAACCTCTCCCGCACTATCCCATATCGCGTAAACAGAGTTAGCGCATCGGACGATATCTGGCCATTGAGCTCGTGCTGGCAACAGGGCACGGCGAAGATATACTTCGCTCCCCACGTTACGGCGCTATATAGCGCGTAATCTGTGGCTGTATCGCAGGCATGGAGCGAAACCACCATGTCTACGCGGCCCGGCGGCTGGTAGCCGTCAATGTCACCGGCTTCGAAGCGCAGCCGGTCATAGCCGTATTTTTGCGCTGCATGATTGCACTTCTCGATAACTTCTTTTTTCAAGTCGAGCCCTGTGATGTGCGCCTCGATCTTTCGAATGAAAGTCAAATAATAATAAAGCACAAAAGTCAGGTAGGACTTTCCACAGCCGAAATCAACGATGCGAATCTCTTTCTCATCATTGACAATATCGTCAACGAGCTCCAGGAAGCGATTGATCTGCTTAAACTTGCCATATTGGCTTTTGACAACCCTGCCATCGATAGTAAAAACCCCCATGTCGATCAGAGGCGGTATCGCCGTGCCCTCTTCGAGGATATACTTTTTCTTTCGATCATGTTCAAGCCGGGCTCCCGGCACTTGAGTTTTATTTGTTTTGCGCGAGAATGATAGCTTGCCGGCCTTGCTCACCAGCAAAGAGTATTCATGTTCGCCATCCCAAGCGTTCGCCTGCATGAAGTGCTCTTGTAGGTACTCGCGGCACAGCTGAATGGCCTCCTCTTTCGAGGCAACGTTCTGATGAAACACCTGCGCCCCCCGGTAACGGGCAAACTGATACCCGCCCCGGTAGGGCGCAGCCTCTATTTTTTTCAGGTCGCTCGCTTTATCCCGGTTCTTGCTGATCACCAGTTTGTAAAGGCTGTCCGTAAACATGGCCTGAAAGCAAGCCTGCAAATCTTCGGTCATGGGTTGTCCTCTGCCAGGGCTTTGATCACGCGTTCCGTATCAGCAGCAACCTTTTCCGCCGCGATCTCCCCGTGCTTGAAGAACATCAACAGTGAAGCCGGCTCGTATGTGTCGGAGAGGCAACGGATCACCAGCAGGGGCACGCCAAGCTCGTTGGCTGTCTTCGCGGCGGTGTAGGTCTCCATATCGATGCACACCGCGCCGCTTTTTTGCGCAACACGGGTCTTGCGCCTCTTGTTAAAAATAATCCCGAGGCTTGTGGAAATTTTGGCCAGCTGTGCGTGAGGCAGGAGCTGCGCCGCGAACCGCGCGAGTTTTTCATCCGTCGCCTCTGCGCCGCCACCCACGTATCTCCTCCCCGAGGCCGGGAAGGACGACAGCGCGATGACCGTTTCGGCAAGGCCGATCTCAGGCACCAGCCCGCCGGATACCCCGTAGTTGACAATCAGATCCGGCCGATAGTTATCAACCAGCGCGCGGGTGCCTTTTTCGGCGTTGCGCATACCCCAGCCGCACTGATGGAGCACCACCTCGGCTTGTCCTATTTTGCCGCATAGGAATTTCTTGCCTGCCCTGTTTTCGGGCAGCGCGCCCTCGATTCTCGCGGTCAGCTTGGCGGCCTCCATGCCCATGGCGACGAGTATCGCGATTTTCATATGTTTCTCCTACTTCAGCTGTGAATTCATCGCCACATCGAACAGCCTGTCGCCCATCATGGCCTTCGACGTCACCGAAAGCCGCGCGATCTTCCCCGCGAGATATCTCGGCTTGGGCTTCTTCGCGTTGATGGCCGCCATGATGGCCTTCACCACGGCCTCAGGCCCCGAGGCCGCGCCGCCGCCCGTGGCTCCCGCGAGCAGCCGGTGGGCCTTTTGGGCGAACTCCTCGTAGGCGGTGCCCTCGCTGGCCTCGAGCA
>Ga0123353_10003142_pt1 | contig 20739 bp, 18 predicted proteins | sample TergutLab28metaG_3_FD_92763 | JGI IMG/M metagenome (GOLD analysis project Ga0123353, IMG submission 92763) | Labiotermes labralis P3 segment gut microbial communities from Petit-Saut dam, French Guiana - Lab288 P3 | ecosystem: Host-associated > Arthropoda: Insects > Digestive system > Gut ... | reverse complement strand
GGATATTTCTCTTTGTGTCCTTTGTGTTTCTTTGCGCTCTTTGTGGTTAAATTTACCACAAAGGACACGAAGAAGCACAAAGGGCACAAAGGAAAAAGTGTCGATTTGTTGACGTATTGCAGTGTAACACAGCAGCGTGGAATGGGCAAGTGTGTATGTTTCCCGTGAAACAATCACAACACCTCCGTCTGTCCCGGTATGGGGAAGGGGTAGTCCCCATTTTCGTCCGGTTGCACGGGGGCAGGACTGTCGAATGATGTCAAGGCTTCAACGTTCGCCAAGGATTTTTCCGACTTGAACGCATCGTCCCAGGAAATCCGTTGTCCCGAGTCGCATGCCAAGCGACCCAAAATGCCGGTCATTGTCGTATAAGCACACCGCTCCGCCTCGTTGTGCGGCTTGTCATTGCGGATCGCGTCAAACAGCACGTCCTGCTCGGCTTGGTACTCACCTCGGAATTCGGGACCGGTGTATTCCCAAATCATGTTGCGAGCTTCAGGATTGTGCCCCCGATAGATTCGCGGCTGTCCGATTCCCTCGCCGAAGATCGCGCACCCCGTCGTGCCGTGAATGGTCGCCTGGAAGCAGTACCACGCATCCTGAACGAAACGCCCCTGGGCATGGAATCGGGTGCCGTCGGCAAACGCATATTCCACGGCGTATTGATCGTAGATTTGATCCTTATCCTTCCGAACCCGCCGACCACACTGCCCCTGCGCCACGACAGGATAGGCATCCTTCGCCCAGCAGCATACGTCGAGGTTGTGAATCAGCCAGTCGAGTAGCGGAGAGCCGTTGATCCACGTAAAATTGCTGTAATTGCGAATTTGATGAGAAAGCAGACTCTCGTTCTCACGTCGTCCGCCAAGCCCAATAGGACCATGCATCCGGTATGCCCAGCAGGTCATGACATCGCCGATGATCCCGTTGCGGATTTGGGTGATGGCTTCCTGCATGGAACGCTTGTGCCGGGTCATCAATCCGCCGACGATTTTGAGGTTCTTTGCCTTGGCGGCTTCCCCCGCTTTGAGAATCCGGTGAACCCCCGGAGGATCGACGGCGAAGGACTTTTCCATGAAAACGTGAACCCCCTTTTCGACCGCATATTCGAGATGCAACGGTCGAAAGCATGGCGGACTTCCCAGCAGAACGACTCCGCCGGGACCAACGGCATCAATCGCATGCTTATAACCATCGAAGCCGACAAATTGCCGGTCTTGGGGAATGTCCGAGTCGGCGGGGAATTGTTCGGTCACCCCTTGCAGTGCTCCTGCAACTCTGGCGGGAAAAACATCCGCCAGTGCAACAACTTTCTTGGGACCTTCCGTTCGCAAGGCATCGAGGACCGCTCCGGAACCTCTACCGCCGCAACCGACGAGGGCGACGTTGATCATGTTATTTTCTGCGGCGTGAACGAGCGGGACATTCATCGTTGTTGCCAGCATCGCTCCGACGGCTCCGAGACTCGACTGTTTGAGAAACTCCCGGCGACCGGTTTTTGGTTCTGTTTGCGTTGATTGTGTTTGCATTGAATTGCGCTTGTTGGGGTGGACATTGATCGCCTCTATTGATACTCTATTTGCGGCAGTTTGTCAAGCGATTGCGGTTTGCTCGCCTTACGGTTTGCTTGCCGATGTTTCACGGGAAACATCGGAGCAAAAACTGGACTTGACTGGAAACGCAATGCAACCTACAATGGGCGGTAATCAAGATAGAGAGATGTCAAAATGGTACCATTAACGCTCGATTTTCCACTGTCTGCCACTGACAATCAAACCATGCTTGCCCCCTTTGAAATTTGGGAGGTCATGCTAGATGACTCAACCATCAATTTTTTTGAACCGCTCATTGTCCAGCCGGAAGTTCTGTCGCCGGAGGAACTGGGAGATCCATCATACTGGACGGCTGATGTCCCCGAACTCGATCTTTCTGCCGTCGGGGTCAGTCTTGAAGAACTGGAAAGTTGTGTGCGAAGTGATATTCGGATGACTTGGAAACAGGTTGTCCGAAAACGTGATAGAGAACTTACGCCGCATGACCGGACGATCAAACAGCGATGGCTTGAAATTGCCGAGGAGGTTGGTGATGAGTAGTGTTCGGAAAGGACGTGTGATCGACGCAGCACTTTGCAAAAAAGGATTTCAACGAGAAACCGATGGCGATCATATCCGTTATGTTTTTTTGGATTCCGATGTGAAAACAAAAATCAGTCACGGTGCGATGGGTGATACGATTGGTGCCAATCTGATTTCCCGCATGGCTCGGCAACTGCACTTGAGTACGTCGCAATTCCTTGCTCTGATTGACTGCCCACTGGATGAAGCCGGTTATCGATCAATTCTTGAAGAACTCGGAATGATTTCATCATTTATTGCCCTCACCGTCCCAGCAACCGCCGCAACTCCGCGTCATTGATCGCAGAGGATAAAAACCACATGGCACCGCTACGATGGACGACATTCATGCCACCGGGATGCGAATTGCCGGTTCGATTGCGTGCCAATACCTCTTCGACAGTGATCACCGCCTCGCCCAGTGGAACGGGCTCCTCCAATTCGACCAGCAAAAGCGTGTCGGAATTCTTCGGCAACGCATTTTCGTATTGAACCAGTACATACGTCGTTTCCTCTTGCGGCTAATGATGAGGCGTACAGGATAGACGTATAGGATAGTTGTACCGTATTTTTTCACGCAGAGGCACGAAGGCACAGAGAATGCGAATGTTTCACGGGAAACATTGCTGTAGATGAAACACAAAAAGCAGTAAGTGTTTACGAAACATCGAGATCAATTCCATTTCCGTAGATTTCCTCCGCGCTGAGGTCAATGCTATCATTCCATGAGATACCGTATCCACCGGGTTCGACTTGCACCGCATTTTGCAGTGCCGGATGGCGAAATAACAACGCGAATTCAGGACGACACTCCCAACGTCGCAAATCGTACCCCTTTACCGTGCCATCTAAGAAGACAACACGGAGTCGAAATGGCGCGACAAGGGCAACACTTTGTATGCGGTGAAAAACAGGTTTCGTCATGGTTTACTCCGGGACGTACACCGGTTCCGCTATTGTACGTCGTTCATAGAAAAACGCAAGTCCAAAATGCTTGCGACTCTTGTTAATAGAATTGTCCCGTCGCACCATCACGCATCAGCAACGCCCGCAACGTTTCGAGGTCTATATTGTCCGATATAAACCGAACGCTCCCATCGCCCAGCGCGACGTTGACTCCGCCAGCATGGTAACTGCTGATTCCCATTGCATCGACATTGATCCCCCTGACGGCAGTCTCGAAAGTAATCTCCTGCGACGGATTCATCCAGTTGACCGGTGTGCGTCGCTCTACAAGAAAAATGGTGTCGGACAAACCACCGGCAATGCCCTCTTTTTTCGTCGGTTGCGAACCAGTGAACGGCGTTTCCGCACCGTACACTATCGAATAGGTCGTACCGCCCACCACACGAACAGGTATGTGGAGACAAGTCGAACATTGGGAGGCTTCACGAGGAGAACTCGGACATCGAAACATGTTGGGAACTTGCTCGTGAAATTGTCGGTTATGTTCGCTGTCCCACGGTTCGCCTAACCGGATTTGTTCGTACAGTATGGTTTGTTCCATATAAGGCAGAATCAAAACCCGCCAACTGTGTAGCGGTTTGCCGTCTTCGTCAACGGTATAGGCGGGCGGGAAATATCCATGTACATCGTGGTAGAGATGGAAAGCGAACGCAATGTGTTTCATGTTGCTGAGACATTGCGCGCGTTTTGCCGCCTCACGCGCCGATGGAACGAAAGGAAGCAATAGAAACACAAGCACGCCGAAAAAGAGTATCCCGCCGACAATCGTGTACGGCTTGAATCGGGTACGGTCTCCCGGCTTCCAAGCGGCGGCATCAATGACCGCACAGAAAAACGCAAACATCAAAGGGAAACAGATGCCGAGAAAGATGAGAACGTGAATAATGTGTATCCCCATCGTTTCTTGCGAAAACCGATCCATGAAGAGGAGACTTACGATGAGCACCGGCAGGAATCCTGTCAGGAGGAAGAGCGCAAAAAATCCGATTGCCGCTCCTGCCCTTTTTTGGAGCAGTTGTCCCAAGCCGGGTAACAGGAGCGAACAGAAGGCATAAAAGGTGTTGATCGGACGTTCAGGTTCGGTCATGGTGTTAACATGGGCAACATGTTTCACGGGAAACATTCGTTGTGACAGGAGATTGCTGTAACAGGAGAAGTCAGGAGTATACTGCCAACGGGGACAAATTGGTCATTTTGAATTCTTTGCGTACCTTGCGAGAATCTTTGCGTCCTTTGCGTTTAGGAATTTAACGCAAAGGCGCAAAGGACAGTTTCATACCGTTTGCAGTATAGAGAAGATTCAAATGGCGATCTTCTAACTTCTGACTCCTAACTCCTAACTCCTAACTTCTAACTTCTGACTCCTTCTTGCTCAAGTCGCATAGGGATTATCCAGCGTTGCCTTGCCGGGTCTTGCGATCTTGTAACTGCCGTCTTCGTTGGGCATGACCGGAGAGTCGCCGTCCAGTGTCAACTTGTCGATGTTCGGAGCGTACTGCCACGTCGATTTCCACGCCGCTTCGGCTGTAACTTCGTTGCCCGTTTCGGTTGCCATCCGTCCCAAGATTGCCACGAAGGTTGCGTTAATGCCGTATTCCATTTCGTTGAGGTCGGCGTTGTCACGGATTGCTTTGAACAACACGTCGTGTTCCCTCTGATAGGAGTCGTTCCCACCGGCTTGCGGTCTCCAGAACGGGTCTTGCCCTCGCCAGTTTCGGTAGAACCTCGGATCACCGACCCCTTCACCCACGTGAGCACATCCTCGCGCTCCGTGGACGATTGCCCGGAAGCCAGACCAGGTGTTCTCGATTCCACAGGTGTACATGTGCATGAGTTTTCCGTCGTCAAACATGTACTGTACGGAGGCATTGTCGATCAAATCGTCCTCATCGCGGCGGAGGAGTCGCCCACCGATACCGAGCGCAGAGACCGGTAGTTTTTGGTTTGCCCAGCAGCAGATGTCCAGATTGTGGATGAGCGCATCGACGATGAACCCGCCGGTCAGCCAGTTGTAGTTGAAAATTCTCTGAAGTTGCCGCTGGAGGTGTGTTCGGTTTCCACGTGCTCCGAGCGCGTGAATCCCCGGCTGGCAACGGTAGACAAGGAGCGAAAAGACTTCGCCCAGTCCGCCGTCTTGAATGGCTTTGACCGTTTCTGCCGTTCGGAGGTTATGCCGGTTATTGAGCCCCACGCCGACTTTGAGCCCCTTTGCCTTGGCGATTTCGTTCGAGGCGCGGAGGGACAGGAGTCCCGGTATGTCCACGGCAACCGGTTTTTCGGCGAAGACGTTGAGTCCCTTTTCGACGGCGTAGGCGAAGTGCAGGGGGCGAAACGCTGGCGGCGTTGTCAGCAACACCACATCGCCGGGGGAGAGGGCATCCATCGCTTGTTTGTAGGCATCGAATCCGCCGAACGCCCTTTCTTCCGGCACGTCGATGAGGTGTCCCTTGTCCTGCTCGGTGAAACTTCTTGCAATGTTTCTTGCCTGACTTCGTGTTTTATCGGGAAAGACATCTGCCATTGCCCGCAGTTTGAGGTTGGCATCTGCGTTGAGTGCCTGCCCTAATGCTCCCATGCCTCTGCCGCCGCATCCGACGATGGCAATGTTGATCGTGTCGCTCTGCTGGGCGGCATGAACGTGGGGAACGTTCATCGCCGATGTCGCCAACACTGCTCCGACTGCGCCGAGACTCGTTTGTTTGAGGAATTCCCTCCGTCCATTCTTACGCCCTTTTTCAGGTTGTGTCTGCATTGATTTGCTCCTGTTTTAGTTGAATGTTGACCGTTAATACCGTCAATAACCCAATATAGATACACCATTCGCATCGGTTTGTCAAGTGATGGGAGGGATAGTGATGGGAGGAATTCACACCGCTAACAAGTTCGGTTTTCCCGTCACTCCCGCGAAAGCGGGAGTCTAGGAAACAGGGTTCACGTCTTTCGTCTGGATTCCCGCCTGCGCGGGAAGGACGGAAATTGAGCAAACTTGTTAGCGGAGTGTGTTTACGCTCTGTTCTTGACAACCTCGCCCCACGGCACTACACTTATGACGTATGAAATGTGTGCTCCTTCTCTCTGATCGATTCAAAATTGCTACGCCGGTGGAAATTGAGTTTTATCCTCAAATGCCTGCCGGGGGGGACATCGATGAACGAAATGTCGTCTTTGAAGATGGACATTATCAAGGAGAACTGCATATCGAGGATACGGTGCCTGCTGGAGGGGGGGGCAACATCGAGACCATCGAACTCTTTCTCAATGGCGATACACCCATCGGACACGCCAATCGTTATGGAACCTCTTACGTCTTTCGCTTTGAAGATGCAAGCCACAATGAAACGACCCAGCCGTTTCAGTTATTGTACGATATTCTCTTTCTGTCCCTTCGCATCACGCGGCGCGGCGAAACGGAGCCGACTGTGTTGTATAGCCGCTATATGGCGTGCATCAGCAAGCAGCCGGAAGATACGCAGAATGCCGTCGATATGTTGAAATCGCTCCTCAATTTTGAAGATGATAAAATCGGCAACTGGATGTTCGGCGACCGAACGACCGAGTCTCTCCACGGCGACCAATCCGGCAAAGGAGTTCTGCGGCTCCAACAGCAGACGTACCGCTCGCCGACGGCGTACATTCAGTTGATCGAGTCGATTGCGATTTGCTATCAAAGCAATTTGCAATACTTCAACACGCTTGCCCGGCACAGTATCAAGAAAACGAATGTCGTCCGGGAATATGCCAAAGCCCGCGATGTGTCGATCACCGGTTTTCAGTGGCTTATGCAAAATTCGGATCAACTCGTACCCGTGTCGCAAAAGACGGCTGTGTTGCGCCGAGGGAACTATTACATTCCGCGAAAGATTCTGATGCAGGAGCCGGTGAGCAATCGAGACGTGTATGAAAACCAAGTGATTTTGAGTTTTCTCATGCTGGTGCTAAAAAATGCGCGGTTGATTCAAGTGATGCTCGCGGCGGATATTGTCGAGCGGGAAAACACGTTGCAAAAAATTCAAGGCACCGTTCGGGAAGGCTATCAACCGCCGGCAATTTCCACGATTTGGCAACTGCCGCTGCAAGAATCAAAGGGCTTTTGTGAACGGTTGAGTATCGTGACCTCGCAACTGGAATCGCTCTACAACAAGTATAACGAGATTTTGCAATGCTCTAAGTTCGATGTAAAGACTTTTCCGCAGAAGACCAAGACGTTTCAGAATGTCAAACCGTACAGTCAGGTTTTCGAGCAGATTATGAAGTGGTTCAAGTTTGGCGACTTCGATATGAAGAAGAACCGGATTATTTTCAACTTGCGGACGCTGGACAAACTTTTTGAGTATTACAGTCTTTACCGCCTGCTGAAAATGTTGGGGGATGCCGGTTTTGAGAAGGTCAAAGACAGGTCGGCAATCATTTCGTATCAGTATCGAGTGCTTGACAGTTGGTACGCCAACGAAATCGATGTTGCGAACACGTATCATCTTGAAAAGGATGGTTGCCAGTTGACGTTGTATTATCAGCCGGTGGTGCATTCGGATCGCTTTGAGAATGATTTGACGATTTATCGGACGACGATTCCGCGTCGGTCGCAGACGAGTTGTTATTACACGCCGGACTTTCTCCTCAAAATTACGCAGGGTGACAAGCCGCCGGTCTATGTGGTGCTGGATTCAAAGTATTCCAATCGATTGAGTATTTTGCGTCGGCACGAGGATAACAGTCAAACGAATTATCTTGATAAAATTGTGCTCAAATACTCCTCGCAGTTTGCATCGATGGAGACACGGGAGTCCCCGAAGATGATCTGGATTTTACAGGGTCGCGTCGGCGACGGCGACGAACGGGCGGTGTTTCGGTTTCACAATTCGCCGCTGTCGAAGTATTATCCACCGAACACGAATTACGGCATCATTTCGGTCAATACGAAGAGCGATTCGCTGCATGAACTGTGGAACGAGATACGGCGGTTGCAATGAGTTACCCAGAACTGGCAACCCCAGAACCGGTAGCCCCAGAACCGGCGGCAATGGCTTCCGGCAGTTGAAATCTGTTTTCGTACAAGGCTTTGCCAATGATACACGCATGAAAACCGCCCTGTGCAAGATGGCGAATGTCGTCCAACGAGGCAATGCCGCCGGAAACAATGAGCGGAAAGGGGACCGCCTGACGCATCGCTTCCATTTCGGCAATGTTCGGTCCCGCGAGCATGCCATCCTTTGTGATGTCCGTATAAACCAGTGCCGACAGAGGTAAATCAACATACTTCTTTGCCAAGTCTGTCGCAAGAGTTTGACTCGTTTCGAGCCAACCTTCCGTTGCAACGAGTCCATTGCGACCGTCAATGCCGAGGACCAATCGGTCAGGAAATTTTCGGGACATTTCGCGGAACCAGCCCGCTTCTTTCAGTGCCAGTGTGCCGATGACAAGGCGATGGACACCCGCGTCAAGATAACGTTGAATCGTCTCTTCATTACGGATACCGCCGCCGATTTCTATCGGAATGGACAAGTTTTTAGCAATTTCACTGACGAGGGCAAAGTTGGTCGGTAGTCCGTCCTTTGCTCCGTCAAGATCGACAATGTGCAGGAACTCGGCACCTTGCTGTTCCCAGTGCTTCGCCATTTCGACAGGACTATCGCCGTAGACGGTCTCTTGGGCGTAGTTGCCTTGTTGAAGTCGAACACATTTGCCGTTGCGTAGATCGATTGCGGGGAGGATTAGCATGGTAAAGTTGGAGTTGTGTCTCAAATTGGAGTGTGTCTCAAAGAAACGACGTACCCCAATTTTACCCTATTTTGCCGAGATTTTACGGCAACGTCCAAACGAGAACGGTGTCTCCGTTCACCGTAATGACTCTTTTTCCGAGCGGCGAGACGGCGGCGGACTCGATCTGTCCCGGATGTCCGTTGATTCCCCGTTGGACTCTCCCCGTTCGGGCATTCAAAACTTGCAAGGAGTTGTCCGCTTTGACCGTAACGATTCGATGTCCTTTCGGCGAAAGGGCGACAAACTCGATGTCCTCGGCAAACGGGCACCACTGCAACGTTCGCACCAATTTGCCCGTCTTGGAATTCCAAATCTGGACGACATTGTCTTGGAGCGTAACGAATCTTTTTGTGCTCAACGCATCGGCAAGGGACACATCATCGCACCAGACCAACGCGCGCACCAGTTTACCCGTCTTGGCATTCCAAATACGGACGTAGTAGTCGTCGACGGTAACGATTCTCTGTCCGAGGGGTGCAAAGGCGATGAACTGGACTTCGCCGGTGTGCCCCCTGAGTTCAAGGGCGGGTTTGCCTTTCGCGGCATGAAGTTGGGCGACGAAGAGGAACGAAATACAGACGACAAGGTAAGCGATTTTTCTCATGGTAATTCTCCGTGGGTTAGGGGGTTGGGGTTGGGTTAAGGATTTTCAATAACCCGAGGGATAGTATACCACATTCCTTACTCGACCGCAATACCCTAACCGGCAAACTTTACCTATTTTGCCGAAAAAACGTCAGTATGGGTAAAATGAGTTACTGCTTCAACCCATCAAGTTTCATTTCGAGTTTGACATTGGCACGCATCATATCGTCCCAGGTGAGCAATCTTCCTTGTCGCGTTGCGTCTCGACCGAGGATCGCGGTCAAATTCGAACGAACGGATGGTGCAACCGTGGGGTTGCTAACATCGCCCGCGATGATCTGCTCGGCAAATTCCTTGGCGTTTGTAACGGCTCCCGACCAATAATTGTCCGCACAGTTGCCCCCTTCATACGGATTGACTCCGCGAATGCAAACATCACCGAAATAGTCGGTCTCCAATGTTCCCTTGGTTCCCCAAGCCTTGCAAACGATCTCGTCGCGCACGCCCGGAATGAATTTGACCGACGCAAACTGCAACGTTACATTGCCGGGAAACGCATAAGTGACGTTGTAGTGATCGTAAATGTCGCCGTTCTTCCGTATCTTTCGACCACCGAGTCCGGCAGCATAAAGCGGATCCGCGTTCGTGACCCAAGTCGCCACGTCCAAGGCGTGAACGTCCTGCTCCACGATGCAACATCCCGAAAGTTCCATCGATTGATACCAGTTCAATAGGTACGATTCTGGACCGGTCAAGACAGTATCGTGTCCTCCACCCCCCCACGGATAGAACGCATAAACACTGACTAACTCACCGAGATCGCCAGCGTGGACACGTCTCATGGCTTCCCGGAAAAAGCGGTTGGCACGCGTTTGGTAATCGACGAGGTAGACCAATTTCTTCTCCGTCGCCTTCTTCCCTGATTGAGCAATCGACACACAACCGGGCACATCGACCGCGACCGGCTTGGAAAGGAAAACGTGCTTCCCGGCATCGACGGAATCCGCCGCCTGCTCGGGATGAAAGCAAGGAGGGGTTTGAATCACGACCGCATCGAGTTTGCTATCCAGCAGACGTTTATAGCCGGAGAGCGCACTGTATTGCCGATCTTCGCCGACACCGACTTTGGCACCGACGGCTTTCACACGGTTCTCGAAGTAATCGGCAACGGCAACCCATTGGTAGTTGGGGTTCTGCTTGAACACTTCGGTAATCCAATCGCCGCGTCCGCCGCAGCCGATCAGACCGATTTCGATTTTGGAATTCGCCTGCGCACCGACCACGGACTGCGGATTCACGACCACCGCCGTTGCCGCCGCCGCGACGGAAGCAGAGAGAAATCTTCGCCGAGAAACTGTCATCATATTGTTACCTTTCGTTTTGTAGGACACTTCTGTGGGTCCCATTGTAGTCGGTTCGGTTTTCGCAGTCAATCGTTGGACTCGATGAATTTTCAATTTTGCCCTTGCGTCAAAATCCATTTTTCGTTACACTCTCCCCAGTCACGGGAGTTCAAGGATGAATTTCCCCTATGCACGGAGGCTCTATTTTAATGCCGTTTTATGCGCCGAGACTGAAATCAGTTCTCACGTCCCTTGTTTTGGCGGTTTTCACCGTCGTTTTACAAAGTACAGGATTTGCTGCTGCTCCCACGCCGCTGATTACCTCGTCCGTGAAACTTCGGGTCGATGGAGCCAATGGACACGATTGGGGTACCGGCACCATCATTGATGTTCGGCAGAGTTCCAATAGTCCCACTGGGCAGGAAGCCCTCATTTTGACGTGCGGACATATTTTTCGGGCATCGCAAGGACAGGGAAACGTCGAAGTCCACCTCTACGGCGAAAATTCCACCGTCAGGGTGTACGGCAGATGCTTGGATTACGATGATTCGGAACTCGATTTGGCTCTCGTTGCCATTGCCCCGCCCGGTCCGGTACGTGCAGTGGCAATTGCCCCGGAAGGCTATCGGATTCAACCGGGACAACAGACGTGGAGTGTCGGTTGCGATAGCGGCGGCAATCCGACAGTGCAAACGCATCAGATCATGTCCGTTGACAGAATTAGCAGACCGGGAATGCGAGTGCCGTTTCATTACGTTCAGGTTTCCGGCGCACCAGTCGGCGGTCGCAGCGGCGGCGGACTGTTCAGTGCCGAAGGATATTTGATCGGCGTGTGCAATACCGGCGACCCCACTGTCAACGACGGACATTTCGTTCCGCCACAGATGATTCGGCACATTTTGGAGCAAACGCTCCCAGCATACGTTTATCAGGAACTATTGCTCGGCGAACCGTTGCGTGCAACACCGCTGCCAATGGCATCGACAGCACCGACGACATCGATAGTGCCGACAACATCGATTGCACTGGCTCCACTTACGCAGATTGAGTCCCTCCCGAATGTCCCGCCGATGGCAATGCCAGCTGTACCCGCTCCGATGTTTGCCGCAAACCAAAATTTCGGTGGCATCAGTCGGGAAGAGCAGGCGACACTGGAAGAAATCGAACGCCGCAAGCAAGACGGTGCCGAAGTGATTGTAATTATCCGCTCGCCGAGGAACCCGGAGATTCCGAGCGATGTGATTGTGATGAATGGAGCGTCGGACAGATTTTTGGATGCGTTGGTCAACAGCCCGACGCAACCGAGCAATCCGGCGTACAATCCGGTCATTTTTTCCTCGCAGTCCCCTGCGAGAACGGCGGGACCGCAGCCGGTTTCGTTTCCGGTGAGGCATTGAGGAGGGAGTTAGAAACAGAGCCGCAATCGTAAGCCGCAATCGTAAGATTGCGAAATGATAAAAAAAGAGCGGACGGGCGTTAGCCCTCCGGTGAGTTCAAACTAACACGCACGGAACGGGGGGCTAATGCCCACCCGCTCTTTGCAACGCATATTTACAAGGAAGTTTATGAAAAACCTACTATTCATCACCGTAGCGTGTCTGTGCCTCTTGGCGGCAGTTAGTTATCGGTGCGCCAGTCGGCTACCGCCGACCAACCGCCCGGCGGTCGGTTGACTACCTTTATGGAAACTTGCGGAACAAATCGGACTGTCATGCAAAACACAACTGGCAAAATCGCAGGAATCGACTACGGCACCGTCCGCATCGGCATTGCAGTCAGCGATGCCGACCGGGTATTGGCGAGTCCTTATGAAACATACATTCGCAAGTCGCCGGATAGGAATGCCCAAGAAAAGGAAGCACAGTATTTTCGGCGATTAGTCAGCGAAGAGCGGATTACGCAATTCGTCCTCGGCTTGCCGTTGCATTTGAGCGGCGATTTGAGCGAAAAGGCAAAGGAAGTAATCCAATTCGGACGCTGGTTAAAGGAAATAACCGGTCTCGAAGTTGACTATATGGACGAAAGATACACCTCGGTGGAAGCCGAACGCATCCTTCGGCAGGCAGGACTAACAGACAAAAAGCGGAAAGAGCGACGCGACAAACTCGCCGCCCAAATATTGCTTGCCGCGTATTTGGAGTCGGGTTGCCGAGGAACCACGGAATTTTTAGGAATAGATGATCAGAAGTTAGAAGATAGGAGTTAGAAGTTAGAATATAAGAAGTTAGGAGTTAGAATATATGCAACCGGCAAAAAGTTTTCGGGATTTAATTGTTTGGCAAAAATCGCATCGATTTGTACTTACTGTTTATAAAATTACACGTTCGAGTTGTCCTCGTGAAGAAAATTTTGGACTAACATCACAATTCCGTCGAGCCGCTGTGTCCATTGCCGCAAATATCGCGGATGGATTTAGAAAACAAAGTAAAGCCGACAAAGCCCGAATCCTCAACATTTCGGAGGGTTCACTGGAAGAATGCCGCTACTATATCATTTTTGCCAAAGACCTTGAATACATGAACGACGACACCTTGTGGGAACTCACAGAAGAAATCGGACGCATGCTTAACACGTATCGTACTAACATTCTAACTTCTAACTCCTAATTTCTGACATGAAAAAAACTGCCCCCCTACTTTTACTACTCATCCTGACGCTTGCCGGTTGTCAGTTTTTATACACAGGTCTCGTGTTGATCGTGGGACCGGAGAGACCGCCGAAGCATAACATTTTGTCTAAAGCCGGTGAAAAACGTGTCGCCGTGGTTCCGCGATCCGTTTATATCAATTCGCTGGAGTTGCAGAATGCGCCCAGAGAAATTGCCCGACAGATACGAGACATCTTAGACGACCCCAAAAATTCCAGAAACAAAAAATTGCGTGTCGTTGAACAGGCAAAGGTCGAAGCCTGGCTTGACTACCACGGCAATGACTTCGATACCTTTCTCGAAGTAGGCAAGGACAAGTCGATCCAAGCCGACATCGTGATTGGTTTCGACATTATCGAATTCCGAATTCGTGATCCGCTGAATGCTTCGTTGCTTCAGGGGCATTGTAAGGTAGAGGTTTGGGCAATCGACTGTGAAACGGGAAAGTCTCTCGCTCGGGAAACACTGATGATTATTGACCCTCCGAGCACGCAGATGCCGAGTAATCCCCAGTTGGCATCGCAGTTCCGACCGCAATTTATTTCAGTGGTTGCCCAGCAGATCGCAGCGTTGTTTCATCATCATAATCCGAGCAAACTTAAGCGGATTGATGCCGATAACCTCGAAATGCACCGGATCCATTGATACAAAACCTTATTCCCATGAAACACTTCCATTGCCTCGCATTGATTCTCCCTCTGTTGGTGGGTTGCACGCAAACGGAAGAGGCTACCCATGTCATCGAATTTGCGTTAACTGAATTCGAGCCTCGCCATATCCCCGGCGGTGCGTCGATGTCCCCCGAAGAAGATAAAATTGTTCTATTGGGCGATGATGGGATCATCCATATCGTCGATTGGAAATTGTGGGCGGATTGGAATGTATGGGCGGTATTATGCACCATCACGGGACACACCGATTACGTCCATTCCGCTCGGTTTTCCCCGGACGGCAAGAGAATCATCTCGACTAGCGACGACGGCACTCTCCGCATTTTTGACGCAGATTCGGGAGCAGAACTGCGACAATTTCCACTCTCTGGCGAAGTCATTTTTGCCACTTTTTCGCCAGACGAAAAACAAATTGTAACGGGCGACAAAGACGGCACTGCTCGACTCTGGGATGCCGACATGGTAACAGAGTTGCAAAGGTTTGAGGGACACATCGATGCCGTCCCATCCATCGTCTTTTCACCCGATGGTAAAAGAATAGCAACGAGCAGCGACGACGGCACCGTCCGGCTCTGGGATGTCGAATCGGGTAAAGAATTGGACAAACTGGTCGGACTTCGTGGCGATCACGTTTCCCAATTTTTGCCCGACGGCATGGGTGTTCTCTTGTTAGGCAAAGACGATGCCTTCATTTGGGACATTGCGGAGGAAGCCGAACGTTGATCGGTTTTGTGTTATAATAGGCGTATGGATACCCTTTCCAGTCCTTTTATTGCCAGTACCGCCCGGAAGTTGCCGGTCAGATACCGATCCGATCTGACTGCCGAACGACAGCACTATCTCGGACAAACCTACTGGATACTGAAAGACCCCATCGGTGCCAGATATTTTCGGTTCCAGGAGGAAGAATACGCCCTGCTCAAACTCTTCGACGGAAACCACAGTCTCGACGAAATCAAAAAAACGTTTGAAAAAGAATTCACACCGCAAAAAATCACCCTCGACGAATTGCAGCACCTGCTCGGTCAATTTCACCAAAGCGGATTGATTGTCGCCGCCGCTCCCCATCAAGGGGAAGAACTCCTCAAACGGGGTAAAAAACGGAAACGACAAGAACTCACGCAAAAATTCACCAACATACTGGCAGTCAAATTCAAAGGAATTGATCCCGATGCATTGCTTACGTTTCTGTATCCATTCGTGCGATGGTGTTTTCATCCGTTCGCACTCTTTGCCGGACTTGTGCTCTGTGTGGCGGCATTGACGTTAATCTTCGTGCAATTCGACACTTTTCAGGCGAAGTTGCCGGAGTTTTACTCGTTTTTCAGTCCGGTCAACATTTTTTGTTTGGGTCTCACGCTCGTCTTTACCAAATTGTTGCATGAATTCGGACACGGTCTCACCGCCAAACATTTTGGCGGAGAATGTCACGAACTGGGAATCATGATCCTTGTGCTGACACCGTGCCCCTACGTGAATGTGTCGGACTCGTGGCTGTTGCCCAATAAATGGCATCGGATGGCAATAGCGGCGGCGGGAATTTGGGTCGAATTTGTGTTAGCGGCATTTTTTACTTTCGTATGGTGGTTCTCCGAACCGGGCGTGTTGCATTACTCGGCACTCAACATCATGTTCATCGCATCGGTGGGCACATTCTTGTTTAACATCAATCCACTCCTGCGATTCGACGGCTATTTTCTCCTTGCGGACTATCTCGAAATCCCCAATCTGCGGCAGAAAGCAACGAAAATTACGACGCAGAAGTGTTCGCAATGGTTTCTCGGAATGGAACCGCCGGATGATCCCTTTTTACCGAAAAAGAATCAAGGTTGGTTCGCCTTCTACTCGATTGCCGCCGTCTGTTACCGATGGTTGATTATGGCATCGATTCTGTTTTTCCTTTACACACTCTTCAAACATTATGAACTCATCATTGTCGGGCAAGCACTTGCAGCGATGTCGTTGTTCAGTTTGTTCGTGATGCCGATTTACAAAGTGATCAAATTTTTCTGGATACCGGGAAGGATTTACAAAGTGAAAGCAATACGTTTTTATTCATCGCTGGGATTATTCGCGGCATTGTTGGCGTTCCTGTTGTTCTTGCCGTTGCCTTACACGGTGATTGCACCGGCAATCGTTGAACTGCGCACAGCAACGGCACAGCAGGTATTTGTACCCGATGTCCGATGGGGAAGTCGACTCTATGAGATTCACGTTGCGCCTGGACAGTCGGTGCAAGCGGGTGAGGTTCTGGTCGAGTTGGAGAATGCGAGACTCCTGATGGAACTTGTCGAAGCGGAAGGACGGTACAAAGAGTTGGTACTGGAACTCCAAACGCTGAATATAATGACGCAATACCGGGCAGAAGCGGCACTGCAAATCAAACCGTTGCAAGAGTCCCTTGCGGTGGCACAGGAACTCCTGCAAAACAAACGCCGGGATGTAGAGTCGCTGGTCTTGCGTGCTCCGATGGATGGAGTGGTCATCGCACCGCCGTGGCGACCGCATCAACCGATGCCGGACGATCAACTGCCGCGGTGGTCAGGCACACCGCTGGAACCGATGAATGTCGGTGCAACCCTGGAGCCGGGAACGGTGATTTGCAACATCGGCGATCCGAAATTACTGGAAGCGATTATGATCGTCGATCAATCGAAGACTCCGTTTTTGAGGCAGAAACAGCGGGTGGAGTTGAAGTTACACGATTATCACTATCGAACATTGACCGGCGAGATTGTCGAAATCGAACGGCAGCCGGTATCGGCACTCGACGTACAGTTATCAACGCGTGCCGGCGGCGAGGTGCCAACGACAACGGTGAACGGTTCAGAAGAACCGAATCGTGCCGCGTATCGGGTGCGAATGCTTGTAGAGAACACGCCGGACCTCTCGATACGGGTTGGCATGACAGGTGTCGGCAAAATTCATGTGGAACAGCAAACGCTCGGCTATCGCCTTTGGTTGCTCGTCAATGAAACGTTCAATTTTGGGTTTTAATGTTGAAATGCATGACGTAAGCCTGCCGGTGTTTTGGCATCTCTTGACTTTTTCCCCCAATACAGGGAAAATTGGAGTGCACAGAAGCAAGCAACAGCCGATCCCATGCCGGAACAACGAAAACTAGAGACCATCCTTACGGCAAATAAACTCGTTTCCGAAGAGCAGTTGAAACAGATTGCCAATTACGCTCACGCCGTCGGCATTGATCTGCACGAAGCGGTGTTGCAAAAGAAAATTGCTCCGCCCGAAGCAGTGATGATGGCGTATGCTGAATCGGTCGGACTGCCGTTCATCCATCTTGCCGATGTTACGGTGGACGAAAGCGTTGTCGTTCAAGTGGAGCCGATGACCGCCCGGCAAAATTCTTTTGTGCCAATTTCCATTGATCAGGGATACGTGTTGTTGGCAACGACGAAACCGGTCATTCCCGACGTTGCGGACGAACTTCGTATGATTTTTGATTTGCCGGTACGGTGTGTGCTTTGTACGCCTGCCGAACTCAATGATGCGCTGACTCAATACTATCCTCGCGGGGCTGTGCGGGTTGCCAAAGCCGAACCTGAAAAAGTGCAGGTGCCAGTGCCGAAACCAAAAAAGAGATCGAAGCCGACAGAACCGATTAACGACGAAGAAATGAAGAGCCGGATAAAGATGATGGTCGTTGCCTTCAATTTTTCCTTTGCCTTCGTTTTTTTTCTTGTGTACTCTCTTCAAATTCCGAGAGCCGTTTACAATTCTGACCATTGCATTTATCTAGTTGTCTTGCTCGGTTGCACTCTCGGCGGTCTGGCGGCATCTGCGACGTGGAAAATATTGAGCCGTTGATGAGTCGCCCGTCAATCCTAAATTGGAATCACCACGGAGAACACGGAGATTTCACGGAGGGCACGGAGATGCGCCCTTTGTGGTAAAAAACCACGGAGGACACAGAGGAAGCACGGAGGGTCCGGAGATTCTGACTCCTAACTCCTGACTCCCAGACTCCTTTCTCCCAACCCCTAGCCTTGCTTTTTCCTGATTTATCCCTAAACTTAATGGGACATTTTGATTACAATGTGCAGATGAAACGACCATTGAAACGCATGGCACGGGGTACGAAGCCGTTGGGGTTAAATCCCCATGATCGGTTTGCCCGAAAGACAATGGGCGATCCGCTGATTGCTGCCGACTTGCTCAGGCATTATACTGATCCAGTTGTCGGTAAATATGTTGACCTCGACAGTTTGACACCGGAGCCAACGCAGAACTTTGGCAAAAAGTTTCAAGAGTTAGTAAAGGATATTGCTTTTACTTCGCACTTGATTGATCAGAAGGGTACGGCGGAAGTCCTGATTATTGCAGAACACAAATCGAAGCCGGAACCATTTGTACTGTTGCAACTGCTGGTCTACCTGGTGCTGTCGTGGTACAAACGCTGGAATGATGCGGGAAGACCGCAATCGACAAAAACATTTCGATTGCCGCTACCGATTTTGGTAGTGCTGTACAACGGTACAGAAAAATGGGGTACAGAAAAATGGGAAGGCGAACTTGACCTCAACAATTTGGTCTCGGCAGTACCCCCGGAATTGGAGCCGTTTGTCCCGGTGGTCAAGGTGCTGTTTATCCGATTGAATCAGTTTGATAAAAAACACTTACCGGGCAAGCCGGAGACACAGGCGGTGGTCGAGTCAATGATCCGTGCAACTGAGGGGACATTCGTTGCCGGTTTGGGGAATGTGATAGGGCATTTCAGGAATTCAATGCTGGATGGTCGAATTCTTGAACTAATCGAAGATATTGTCCAATACTGTGATTGGGTAGAAGATGTTACGCCCGACGCAGTGGATAAGGTTATCAGTAACGTCATCGAAGGACAGGAGGAAAGTAAAATGTCACAAGCAGTGAAAGCAGTTAGAAAAGCCTTTGAAAGAATTGCACGGGAAAGCTACGTAGCCGAAGGGAGAACCGAGGCGGGTAGAGAAATGCTTCTGGAGTTCATTCGGGGGCGTTTCGGCAAGGTTCCGAAAAATATCGAAAGGGCGATCAATCGGATGAACGATCCGATTGCCCTGAAATCATTGGCGGCACGGACCGGAAACTGTAAAACCCTCGACGAGTTTGCCGCGGAGTTGTGAGGTGGGAGGAGGGAGTCAGAAGTTAGGAGTTAGAAGGAAGGGGGAAGAACAACAAGAGCGGGGGCGTAAGCCCGCCGGTGAGCGGGTGAGTGTCGCCGCGCCGAAACGTAACGCCGATTGCCAAATGCCCCAAAACCGGATATAATCGGGACCAACAACGCACAAAGCAAGAATAGAACATGGACGATTTTAGAGACGAAATAGAGAAGCGGCTAAAAGGCTTGAGCCGCGAGCAAATCGTTCACTTTGCCTGGCTGTGCGGTGTACGAGCGTTGCCTTTTCTGAGTGCGAAAAGGGCTTTCGTCTATTGGAAGGAGAATGAGAGACAAAAACACCTCTACAGCATTTTTAAGGTTTTGGATATCTGCGCGGCGTCCGCGCACGAACATAGCAAAGGTTTCCCCCCCCGCGCCGCCTACGCCGCCTACGCCTACGCCGCCGCCGACTCCGCCGCCGCCTCCGCCACCGCCACCTACTCCGCCTTCGCCACCCACGCCGCCGCCCGCGCCACCTACTCCGCCTTCGCCACCCACGCCGCCTTCGCCCCCCACGCCGCCCCCCACGCCGCCGCCCCCCACGCCGCCGCCGCCAACGCCGCCGCCGCCAACGCCGCCGCCGACTCCGCCGGCTACGCCGCCCGCGCCGCCTACGCGGCTCTCCAAGACATCTTGTTTGCAGACATTGAAGCAATACAGAACAACAGCCGCGCTACCCTCAACAACAACACTGGAATCTACGGAAAAATATGGCACAAATTTCTTGAAGACTTAAACGCTATCGGTTGCGGTTACTGGGCACGGCTGTACGAAGACTTGTTCAAAAGTAAGTTCGTTATAGATAAAAAAGAATTGGAACGTCGTCTCGGTGTACCTGATGAAATTAAAGAGCAAGGTGCGGCAACGGTCGGGCGGTATCTCGAAGGATTGGGAGATGATGTAAAATGGCTCAACGAAGCGCGCATCATCATCTTGGGCGAAGCAGGTGCGGGCAAGACAAGTTTGGCAAGACGACTGGTCGATGTTAACGCACCTATGCCCCGAAGAAAAGACAGTACGGAAGGTGTGGACACAACCATTTGGTCCTTTTTGGACAAAGATGGCACCAGTAATATACATGCCCATATTTGGGATTTTGCTGGTCATTCTATTACTCATTCGGCGCACACTTGTTTTATGTCCGCACGCTGCCTGTACATCTATGTTTACAATGGGCGCATAGAACAGGACAAAGATCCCACATATTGGCTGGAACAAATACGCGCACACGGCGGTAACGTACACGGCACTAATTCACCGGTACTTTTCCTAATTAACGAAACCCGGCGCAGAGCAGATATTGCAGAAAATACACTAAAAGAACAGTATCCCTCCCTAGAACCCACGTTTTACCGCGTCGATATAGGTAGCAAGAACAAAACAAAACTGGAAGAGTTTCGTCAGAAGGTCATGGACATGGTACGTAATAAACCGGCTTGGAATAATCAGATTGTTTCGGCGGAAGCGTATAAAATTAAGAATGACTTACAAAAGAGTTTTG
>Ga0123353_10003141_pt1 | contig 20741 bp, 17 predicted proteins | sample TergutLab28metaG_3_FD_92763 | JGI IMG/M metagenome (GOLD analysis project Ga0123353, IMG submission 92763) | Labiotermes labralis P3 segment gut microbial communities from Petit-Saut dam, French Guiana - Lab288 P3 | ecosystem: Host-associated > Arthropoda: Insects > Digestive system > Gut ... | reverse complement strand
GTTCCGTAAGCATGGGAGCCAAACAGAATGATTTTTTCGCAGGTTTCCCCAACAGTATTGAGAGTGTTATCTTTGATTTAGATAATGTCATTGTTTATCATATTTAACCTCTATAATATCTTAAAACACCATCCAAAATCTACTGTTATAATATAACATAAAAGTTAGGATATAAAAAGTGGATAAAATACTTATTCTTTTATTATTTTTAATAGTATCTTTCTAATTTAATATGATAAATATCTTTGGTAATTTCCCTAATTGAAACTCAATGCAAATTTCTTATACTATTTTAGAATCTGCGTTAATCCGTGGACTGTTGGAGGTTGTTATGGAATTTTTAAATAAAGTTGTAGTTGTTACAGGCGGGGCAAAAGGTATTGGAAAAATAATTTGCGACCAGTTTAAAAAACAGGGAGCCAAAGTGTGCATGATCGACAAAGAGGAGAATGACTATTTTAGAGGCGATATAGCTGATGAAAATATATTAAAAAAGTTTGCAGAAGAAGTTATTGCAGATTATGGAAAAGTGGACTGCCTTATCAATAATGCAATGCTCTGCAAAGGGGGGCTTATAAATTGCAGCTATGATGATTTTAATTATGTTCTGCGTGTTGGAATATCTGCTCCTTATCTTCTTACAAAGCTCTTTACTGATTATTTTACAGAAGGGGCAAGCATTGTTAATATATCATCGTCACGCGACAGAATGAGCCAGCCGAATACAGAAAGCTATACAGCTGCAAAAGGGGGAATCGCTGCTTTGACTCATGCCATGGCAGTAACTCTTGCAGGTAAGGTTAGGGTGAACTCTATTTCTCCTGGCTGGATAGATACATCATTCAAAGTATATGAAGGCCCCGATGCTTTTCAGCATTGCGCAGGAAGGGTAGGGAACCCGCTTGATATTGCCAACATGGTACTTTATTTATGCAGCGACAAAGCTGGATTTATTACAGGAGAAAATATCTGTATTGATGGCGGTATGACAAAACAGATGATTTATCATAATGATTTTGGGTGGAAACTTGAAGGATGATTTTTAAGATGATTTCTTATTTATTCTGATATCATCAATAAAATCTTTTAGGAGAACTCATTAAGTTCTAATTATAATTTCAACTCCAACCCTTCATGGGATAAAATAAATTTTGTTTTCTTTACCACTAAACCTTTGACTATCTCTTCCAACTTCTTGTCGGTATGTGTTGGATTATAATGAAAAGCAACCAGGGTAGGCACATTGGCTTTCTCTGCATTCTCAACAGCCATCGTGTAAGTAGAATGTCCAAACCCTTGTACTATCATTTTATCGGAATTATATTCCTCATCGGTGTATTGAGTGTCATGGATCATGACATCAGCGCCTTTTGAGAAAGCAATAACTCTTTGATCTCCTCCAATTCTTGATTCAATGTCCCAAATACAAGCAACAGATTTTTTGTTTTCAAGATCGGTTATACGATAGTAAATTGATCCTTGTTGAGGATGAGATGGCGCAAATGATTGCATAGCTTTAATCTCAAATATTGGCTTATGCGACTGTTTCAAATGGGTTATGAGTTCTCCTTTGCTGCCAATATAAAACAACTGACCATCAGTGATAATGCCATGTTTGCGTTCACTTTTGAGATCTTTGTACTCAATTGGATATGAAGGGGGCGCCATCTTGTCACGAAGCACCATACCAACATTCTTTTTAAGAGAGGCTGGGCCAAGTAAATAAAGTTTTATATTTGGTACAAAATTAGGCGCAAAAAATGTGAAACCTTCGGTATGATCGGGATGAAGATGAGTAAATAAGATAGGGAACTCTTTGGTAGCTGTTTTATTAAATATTTTTGGTAAAATTTCCCTACCAGCTTCGATGATACCAAGACCCGCATCAATGTAAATAGGAATCGTGATTCCGTCAACTTCTTTAAAGATGCCGACACATGCAGTACGCCCACCATACCGCAGCATATCTTTATTCGGAGCAGGATAGCTCCCTCGCACTCCAAAAAATTTAATTAGCATAAACCTATCCTTTTATTGAAATAAATTGAACATTTCACTCATTTTATTCCCTTAGTATAATTATACATATCAGTTTTTATTATTGTCAAGAAATGTTTTTTGTGCGCTATTTAACTCATTCAACATGCTGATTACCCTGATATCATCAATTCTATGACCTGCTGCTCTGATTCAAAGACCCCAAGGCTTCGGATAAAGGATAAATAGAGCAAAAAGCTATATTGAGCTCTAATAAGCTGGTTTTGATTTAAACTTACCATTGCTACAGCATCTGAAAGTTCAGATATTGATGCTGATGAAAGCCTGTATAGTTCCATTTTATTTTCAAGCTGTTTTTGTGAATATTCCAGAGCTTTGCGGGAAGAAATAACAGAACTTGCCTGCGCTATGCAGTTTAGAATCCCGGACTGTATTTCAATGTCCAAAGAGAGTTCTGTTTCCCTGTAATCAAGGCTTGCCTGTTCCTGTGCTATTTTTTTATTTTGAATATTATTTCTTGTTACCCAAAGATTTAATGGGATACTGCCGGATATGGATAGCTTTCCCGGTAAAGTATCTGAACCATAAATGTTATTATAAGTTAATCCTGTTGATACTCCAAGATTTATATGGGGAAAATAATCTTTTGTAGCCAAATCAACTGCTCTGTCTGCTTTCTTCGACGAAAGAGAAGATTTTGCAAGCAAAGGGTTGTTTACATATATTGTTTCCCAAAAAGTGGAATTTATTTTATCAACTTCGTTATCTGTAAGTTTGGAAAGTTTTTGAATTGCATTCTCATAGGTTTCAAAATCAATTGCTTCCAGCCCGGGTATTTCCTTTAAACCTGTAATGGATTTTAGCTTTGCTATGCTAAGGGCAAGATCTCTTTTTGCAAGGCTTTGATTTGTCTTTTTTGATTCATTTTCAGCTACTGCCTGCAAATAATCTCCAATGCTTATAACTCCGCTTTCGTGCCTTATTTCTGCGATTGCAAGACCAAGCATTGAAACTTCAAGCAAAGAGTTTGCTGCATCAAGAGATGCCTGCGATTCAAGAACTCCGTAATATGCAGCATCTGCGGAATCAAGCACTCTAAAATATTCCTGTAAAGCTTCTTTTCGCGCTATTTCTGTTGAAAGTTTATTTATGGAACTTATAACGGAATTTCTCCCTCCATCCCATATTTTTTGAGAAAGACTGATATTGGCTCCTGCATCATAACTATCTGTAATGTTTGTTTCTCCTCCCCAAAGGTTTCCTCCTGCAGAACCTCCAAGGGAAAAAGAGGGTAAGTTATTATAATTCTGCGCTTTTTCGTTAAGAATAGAACTTTCTATGGATAAATTAAGTTTTGAAAGTATTTTGGAATTTGATAATGCAAAGGAGCGTATTTGATTTATATTTAAAGCATCTTCTGCAATACAAAATGCTCCGAAAAAGATAAATAAAATTACTGCCAAAAATATTTTTAGCTTCATAATTAGCTCCTTTTACTCATAACGCAGCGCATCAATGGGATATAGTCCCGCTGCTTTTCTTGCCGGATAATAGCCAAAAAATATTCCAACTATTGCCGCAAATAATACAGAGATAAGAATAACCACAGGATTTACATATGTCTGGATAGACATAAATGTAGTTAAAAATTTACAGACCAATATAGAAAAAATAATTCCTATAATGCCTCCGATAAGGCTTAGGATAATTGACTCTGAAAGAAATTGAAAAAGTATATCTCTTTTTCTCGCTCCTACTGCCATTCTTATCCCTATTTCTCGTGTGCGCTCAGTTACCGAAACAAGCATTATATTCATAATACCTATTCCTCCTACAACAAGAGAAACACCGGCGATTGCGGCAAGCAGATTTGTGAGCACCTGAGATGTTTTGGATACTGTTGCAATCAGATCAGCCATATTCATAATATCAAAAGTAGCAGCGCCATATTGAGTTATATTATGAGCTTCGCGCATTATTATATCTATTTCTTTTTGCGCCTGGGTCATGTAATCTTCCCTGATAACGCTTAATGCAATTGAATTAAGTGTTTGCGTCTGGCTTAAACGGGTTAGGGCAGTATCAAGAGGCACCATAACAACATCATCCTGGTCATTTCCCATAGCGCCTACGCCTTTCTTTTCAAGAACCCCTATAACTTTAAAATGATTTGTTCCTATACGGATAGATTGCCCAATGGGATATTCTGTTTTAAAAAGTTCCGATGCTACTGTAGTGCCTAAAACCGCTACTTTGTTGCGTGATGCAAGATCTTTTTCTTCAAAAAAATCCCCTTCCTGCACATCCCAGTTTCTTATTATAAGGTAATCGGGCTCGACTCCCATTACAGTTGTACTCCAGTTGCTGCTTCCCCCTACGATACTAAAATTTCTTTGCCTTATGCCGGAAACAGCTCTTATATAGCTGGCTTCATTTCTTAATTTTTCAGAATCAGCTTTTGTAAGCCGGTTTGGTATTGTTGTCCCTCTTCTTGGCGTAACAGTAATAAGGTTGGTACCCATAGAGGAGAGTTGGGATTCTATTTGAATTCTTGAACCATCGCCAATAGCTACCATTACAATTACAGAACCAACTCCTATAATGATGCCTAAAGATGTAAGAAGGCTTCTCATCCTGTTTCTAAAAATATTTCTAAAAGAAGAATTTATAAGTTTTAAAGGGCCCATTTTATTTTCCTATTTTTTTTGAAGAATAGCATGTTCTTTTTTCCACTGCATAAGATCATCTGTTGCGCTTCTTCTCTCTTTTACGGGAATATCTGAAACCAGTTTTCCATCCCGCATTGTAATAATTCTTCGCGTATATGCGGCAAGTTCCGGTTCATGAGTTACCATGATAATTGTTTTTCCCTTGTTATTAAGATTTTGAAAAAGGGTCATTATTTCAAGGGTCATTTCTGTATCTAAATTTCCTGTAGGTTCATCTGCAAGGATAAAAACAGGATTATTTACCATTGCTCTCGCAATAGCTACTCTTTGCTGCTGTCCTCCGGAAAGCTGCGAAGGCTTATGGTATAGTCTTTCGCCAAGTCCAACTTCTTTTAATGCGGCAATAGCTTTTTCTTTCATATTTACCTTACGATCTTTTCTGCTGTAGAATAGGGGAAGTTCCACATTTTCAACAGCCGTAGTTCTTGCCAGCAGATTAAATCCCTGAAAAACAAACCCTATTTTTTTATTTCTGATCAAGGCAAATTCATCAGGATTTGCTTTTGAGGTGTTTATCTCATCAAGAAGATAGATCCCTTCGGTTGGTTTATCCAGGCAGCCAAGAATATTCATTAGAGTAGATTTACCGGAACCAGATGGTCCCATTACAGCAATGAATTCCCCCTTATCTACGGAAAGATCAAGCCCCTGTATGGCTTTTACCGTAATTCCTTCAAGCTGGTATAATCTTTTGATCCCTTTGAGTTCGATCATGGGCATAGAGATTTATATCCTTTCCTTAAGAATTATTTTTTTCCCTTCAATATTTTCATCTGTTATTATTTCTGTAAATGAACCATTGTTGATCCCTGTTCTTATTGCAATAACCTCCATCTGGCCTTCGTTGTTTAAGTACCAGAGGGTTCTTATATTTGCTCCGGGTGTTGACTTATTGGCTTGCTGAGGTTGTGCTCCTCCTGTGGCTCTTCGTACAGGGATTTGGGGCATTACAAGACTGCTTAGTCCGCTTTGCTTATTGCCTGAATTTGCAGCAGCTTGTTTTGCCTCCTGAGCTTTTGTATATGCTTCCATCGCAACTTTCTTTTCGTGTTCAGACATAATATTTAGTTTTGCAAAAAATACTTTTTCTTCTATATCATCTTTGGTAAGTATTGATGGTTCATACCGGAGAGCGGCATTTGGAATAATCAAAATGTTTTCTTTGCGTTCTTCTATAAATTGAATTTCACATGTCATTCCCGGAAGCAAACTTCCATCTTTGTTGTCAACATTAATGATAACTTTATATGTAACAACATTATCCACCATTGTAGGCATAAGATGATATTTCTCAACAATTCCCGAATAAACTTTTCCAGTTAAAGCTTCGAGGGTAAATCTTACATTCTGACCTTTATGTATTGATGAAATATCAAGTTCATCTACATTTGCTTCGATTTGCATTTCCCGAAGATCTTCGGCAAGTGTAAAAAGACTTGTTGAATTCATGCTTGAGCCTTCAACAACATTTTGTCCTTCATTTATTTTACGTTCCAGTACAATGCCATCAATAGGAGATGTTATATACGCATATTGGTTGATTTCTGTTTCTATTACATTAAATGATGCTTCTGCAGCAGAAAGTTCAGCTGCATGGATTTCAAGAGTGGTTTTCCCTGTTTTTAGTTCAAAGTCAGATATAAGATTTTTTTCCGCAAGCTTTACCTGGTTTTGATAATTGATAGATTGAAGCTGATAATTTGCTCTTGCTTTAACAACAGAAGCAAGCTGCTGTTCCCTTTTTAGTTTAAGCATATCTGTATTTAGCACTGCAAGTATTTGCCCTTTTTTTATTTGATCATTAAAATCAACATATATTTTTTCAACTTTTCCGCTCATTTGCGCAAGAACACTTACTGTTGATACAGGCGAAAGAGAACCGCTGCTTGATACTGTTTTTTCAAGTGTTCCTCTTACGATTTCCGTATAATCATAAGCTTTATTGTTATTTTTGTTCCCTGCTTTACAACCGGGTAGTATAGTGATTGCAAATATTGCTATAAGTGTTAGGATAACAATTTTATTAATATTCATATTTTATCTCCTGATAATTAAAGCAGATAAACAAATCTTTACATAAATAATATAATGTTAATCTTAATTGTATAATATAATAAGCAAAAATATTTGTAAAATGTTTCTGTTTTATATGTATTTTGTGTGAATTTATATATTATGAGTTATTAATGAATTATTATTTTGTTAATTCAAATAAATATAAGCTGGAGTTATCAAGTTTTTATTCGTTCTTTTCTTTGTAGACCAGAAAATCTTTGAGTCCAAGGGAAAGTTTTTGTCCTTCCTTTAAAGTGTCAAAACTGTTGCTTTCAGCAATAATCCTTATGATTTCTCCGTTAATATCTACCCTGCAATCATTTATATCTCCCAAATAGAACATGGAGATGAGTTTTCCTTCCAAAGTGCCAGATAGCGAATAAGATGAATCTGTAACCAAACTTGATGGTGAATCAATTGAGCGAAGAAGAATATTTTCTGGTCTTATAGCTACAGTAACCTTTCCAGTATATGGTCCTTTATAGGGTATGGACTGGCCAATGGCAAGCTTTATTTCATTGTTCGCAATTTCACCTTTCAAGAAATTAACTTTTCCAACAAAGTCTGCAACAAACTGGTTTGATGGCTGGCGGTAAATCTCTGTGGGAGGGGCAACCTGCTGTATAAGCCCATGGTTAAGCACAATTATGCGGTCTGACATTGCCATAGCTTCGGTCTGATCATGGGTAACGTAAACAACTGTAATGCTGAACTTTTTCTGGAGCTCTTTAATCTCAAAGCGCATGCTTTCCCTTAACTTTGCATCAAGATTGGAAAGCGGCTCATCTAACAGGAGCAGGTTGGGCTCAGAAACCAGTGCTCTGCCAAGCGCAACACGCTGCTGCTGTCCGCCTGAAAGCTGGGAAGGTATTCTTTGTGAGTATTGAGCAAGATGCACAGTCTCAAGAACTCTTTCGACTTTTGCTTTTATTTCGCTTCTGGAAAGTTTAGCTATTTTAAGTGGATATGCCACATTCTCAAAAACTGTCATGTGCGGCCATACTGCATAAGACTGGAATACCATACCTATGCCACGTTTTTCAGGCGGTACAAATACTTTTGAAGAATTCACAACAGTGCTATCGATGAGTATTTCGCCAGATGTAGGTTTTTCAAAACCAGCGATCATACGAAGCATGGTAGTCTTTCCGCAGCCCGAAGGGCCAAGAAGAGTTACAAATTCCTTGTTTTTAATGACCTCATTGAATTCTCTTATAACTTCCACTTTATCGAAGTATTTGGTCACATTATTGATAGTAATGCTGGACATGATCTCTCCTATTTCTCAGATTGAAAATTTACCTTTAGTGATCTTATGAAGCAGCCAGTTCACAAGAATAACCAGAAAAAGAATCGCTGTGGCAAGTGCCGAAGCTACCTGTTGGCTATGATATGTTTGATAAGTGTAAAGTTCAGTCCCTAAGGTTTTTGTGGCTGTAGAAAATAGCAGGGTAGACATTGTAAGTTCATAAAAAGAGGGCATGAAGATCAAAAACCATCCTGCTACAACTGATGGAATAATAAGAGGTATTGTTATATCTTTAAAACCCCTGAGCCATTTGGCTCCGGATATTTGTGAAGCCTCTTCCAAAGAAGGGGAGATCTGGCTCATTGCAGAAACAACTGTTCTCATTCCCATAAGAAGATACTTTATCATATACGCAATGATCATGATTGAAAGGGTATTATATATATTGATACCGAACTTGCCGGACATTGTCATGATCAATCCAAGAGCAATAACCACGCTTGGGGTGCCGCTTCCTACAGTAATTAGAAAATCGGGAATACGTCGTCCTTTTACGTTAGTTCTCATCAGCAGATAAGCCATAACACAAGAGACCACCATGCCTGCAGTTGCTGCTATTGAAGCGGCAGTAAGACTGTTCCCCCATGCCTGAAGAATAGCTTTCCTTGAGAAAATACGGTGCCAGTGCACGAACGTAATGTTATCGAGAGAGAGTCCTTTCCCTATGTTTACGGTAATTGATGTTATTGCTACAGTCAGGAAAGGTAAGATAATAATGATAAATGCAAGGATACTTACCAACAAGGTAAAGACTATCCTCCATTTGCCAAGGTCAACAATATTGGGCCTTGTGGATTTGCCCGATATTGTAATGTACTGTTTCTTTCCAACTACAAAAGTAGAAACATAGAGGACAATATTGGCAATTACCATCAAGAATACCGCCAGAGTAGTCGCATCTGTAAGCCCTTGTTGTGAACCAATGTGGACATAGTCTATAATCCTTGTGGTTACTGTATGAACTCTTCCGGGAGCGCCTATTATAGAAGGAATGCCGTAACAGGAAGCAGCTGAAACAAATACCAGCAAAGCTGCTGCCACAATACTTGGAGCCATCATGGGCAAAGTAATTGTCCTTAGGGTCTTAAAAGGGGAAGCTCCTGAAATTTTGGAAGCTTCTTCCAGAGAAGGGTCCATTTTTTCCATAGCTCTTGAAATTGTTATAAAAGCATAGGGGTAATAAAAAGTAGTGAGTACCCACACCAATCCGCCTATGGAATAAATATTAAAAGGGGCGCTGCTTAATCCGAAGATTTTCTGGATAAATACATTAAGGTTCCCAACATTAGGGTTAAGCAAACGGAGCCAAGCCATGGCGCCAACATAAGGGGGCACCATGTAAGTCATTACAAAAAGGGTACGGAAGAAATTCTTACCATACATATTTGTCCTTCCCACAAGCCATGCAAGCGGGAAGGCAATAAGAATTCCAAAAAACATAGAGAGGCTTGCAGTAATAATGGTGTTTGTAAGGGCATTCCAATTTAGGGGATATGAATATATCCTCTTAAATGTCCCTAAAGAAAAGGAGCCAGTTACAAAGAATGTCCTAAAAACCAGATATAGAAGGGGGAAAACCTGAAATACAAGTAAAAAAAGTACAATTCCCCCAATGACGAACCATTTTACATCAAAACTAAGTCTGTTCCTATTTAATAGTGCAACATCTTGCATAACAGCTCCATTATTGTAGTTCCATCAATAAAATTTAAACCAAAAAGTCTATTTCTTTGTGCTTACAAATTGTTCAAATTTTGTCCGGACCTCTTCTCTCTGACGGTAAACTGCCTCCCAGTTTACCGGTATTTCGTTTATTCGAATTTCTTTGAGAGGAATTGAATCATAAGGAATCGCTGGAAAATCTTTTAAAACAGAATGCATCCAGCCATCTATCCAGGCCTTTTGTCCTTCAGGTCCAAGAAGAAAGTCAGTGATCGCTTCTGCTGCCTTGGTGTTTTTATTTGCATTCCACTTATCATTAATTATCATAATTGGAGAAGGGCTAATCATTACTCCATCTGTTGGGTAAATTACTTCAATTTTTGATTTTTCTTCTTCTCTCTTTTTTAGTACCGATTCTTCAATAACCATGATTACTTTACACTCACCAGTTTCAAGTTTTGTAATAGCTGCTGGGCCGGATTCTATCATTACTTTCTGTTTTCCCAGAGCTTCATAATACTCATAGCCATATTTATCCCTGAGCGCTGTAGCTGCCATCATTGCTGTTGCTGATGTAAGAGGATTGCTCATTGAAATTGCTCCAGCTACTCTTGAGTCAAAAGCAAAATCGTAAAAGGAGTTAGGAAGGTCTTTTTTGTTGTATTTTTCGGGATTATATGCCAACACCATGATGTTGAGTCTTAGTGGATACCACTGGAAATCCTTGTCATAATCAAAAGCAAGTTGGGGAATCAAAGGAGATTTGTATGAATGAAGTATCCCTTGCTCTTTTAATTCCAGGGCATAAGCAATTTCTGCTCCAACAACCATATCTCCACCCAGCTTGCCTGTGACTATTTCTGCATTAACCTTTGTCACAAGAACTCCACCTCCGGTTTGGAAATATTCAATTTGTAGATTAGGGAATTTTTTCTCCAAAACTACAGAAACAGCATCAAGAATATCTTGATATATGGATGTATAGATTTTAATTTTTCCTGTTATACTTTCATCTGCATCCATGGATGATGTGTTTTTTTTATCACCTTTGCAGCTGGCGAAAAGAAATATACTGGCAATAGCGATAATAATTAAAAAATTGAAAAACTTTTTCATATTTTCCCCCTAAATTAATTTAGTTCATTTTATGCCTCAAATTGTAAACCGTCAAGGAAAAATGCACATATTTTATCAAAATAAGTTAAATTTAATGAATAATTTAACATAAATTATATTAAATTATGTTAAATAATAACATATTTAGTTAAATAATCGTGAAATCCGTAAATAAAAACTATTGAAGATAACATTATTTTGTTTTATCATATATAAATTTTTAAAAGGCTTAAAACTTGTGAGGTTCCCATGATATCCAAAGGAAGGCATGACTCGATTATAAAATTACTTGATCAATACGAAAAAGTTGAAATTACGGAACTCTCCAGAATTCATGAAGTGTCTGAAATGACCATACGCCGGGATCTAAGCAGTCTTGAAGAGCAAGGGATTTTGGAACGAATTAAAGGCGGGGCTATCCAGATCAAACGGCTTACAACAGAGGCTTCTTTTGAGAAAAAAAAGCTTTTAATGAAGGAAGAAAAATCTGCGATAGGAAAGGCACTGCCACAATTTATTGAAAATAATGATACGGTTTTTATTGCTGGAGGAACTACAGTACTCCAGGCTGCAATGAACCTGAATAAGTTATCGTTAAGGATTATAAGTAATAATCCTGCTCTTGAATCGATTTATTTGGATAATAGTAATTTAATTATCCTTGGTGGGGAATTTCGCCATGAAACCCACTGTATCGTAGGAGAACAAGCCATTAATATGGTTAGCCAGATCTTTGCGAACAAAGCAATAATCGGAGTTGATGGTGTAAGTATAAAATACGGGCTCACCAATAATTTCTCCTTTGTAGAAGCAGGACTTTATAGGAAGATGATAGAACATACTCATGGAAAAGTGATTGTAGTAGCAGATCACACAAAAATTGGAAAAGTTGCTGCTTTTAGTATCGCTCCCATAGAAAACATAGATATACTTATTACCACAAAAGGGTTTCCTGAAGAATATGTTGATGAACTCGCTGCCAAAGGTATTACCATCGTGATTTCTAACTAGTAAAAATATTCAGTATAATTGTTTTATTACAAGTTTTTAGATTTCATAAGAATATTATATAACTCATAATACTTTCCTATTATTATCCTATAATTTACAATTAATTCTCAAATAAATGTTATAAATTATTGAATTTCAACAAATTAATGTGAAAAATGTCATATAAATCAATTTATTTTGAAAATATATGTTGCTATTTAAGATTTTTATAGTAATACTATTTTAATAGGAGAGTTTTTTAATGATAAAAATTACAGATGATGAAGAACTTGAATTAAAGAGATATGCTGTCCAGCTTAGAAAAAATGTTCTTGCTATTGTTAAAGCAGGAGACGATGGCCATATAGGTGGAGCTTTATCAGCAACAGAACTCATGACAGCGCTTTATTATAAGGTATTAAAAAATATAGATCCGAAAAATCCCAAAAAGGAAGACAGGGATAGATTTATTATGTCTGCTGGTCATAAGTGTCTTATTGTTTATGCAACTCTTGCAGAGAAAGGGTTTTTTAGCAAAGATCTGTTTAATACATATTTTAAGATTAAATCAAAGCTTCCTGGACATCCTGATATGCATAAGCTTCCCGGTATTGAAAGCAATACAGGATCTCTTGGACATGGCCTTCCAATTGCAGTAGGAATGGGAATGAGTTTTAAAATGGATAATAATCCTGCCAAAATATATGTAATTATGGGAGATGGCGAACTTGGAGAAGGGACAAACTGGGAAGCAGCAGCTGCCGCAAGCCATCACAAGGTAGATAATCTTATTGTTATGATCGATAGAAATAAATTACAGATTTGCGGTCCCACAAACGAGATTATGAATTTTGAGCCTCTTGATAAAAGATTTGGATCTTTTGGATGGAGTGTAAGATCAATAGATGGTCATAACTTAAAAGAGATAATCGACACTATTACAGATGCCCCATTTGAGCCTGGCAAGCCTTCATTGATAATCTGTAACACTCTTAAAGCAAAAGGGATCTCTTTCCTTGAAAACACAGTTGGTTCGCATCACTGGAAAGTCAATCTCGAACAAGTTAGTTTGGCAGAAAAAGAACTTGATGCAATTGCAAAGGAGCTTGGATTATGAGTGAGAAAAAAGACCCAAGAAAAATATTTGGAGAAGCGCTTGTGATAGCAGGAGAGAAGAATAGCAAAGTTCTGGCAATTTCTGCTGACTCTTCAAAAGGATCACAAATGACAATGTTTAAAGAAAAATATCCAAAAAGGCATATTGAATTTGGAGTTATGGAAGATGGGATTACCGGGATCTGCGCAGGGTATGCAACTACCGGTAAAATACCAGTTTTTTCTACAATTGCCTCTTTTGCTACAGGAAGGAACTTTGACCAGATGAAAGTTGATCTGGGTTATATGAAGCAAAATGTCAAAGTTGTAGGAAGATGCGCAGGGCTTTCATACTACAATCTTGGTCCTACTCACCATTCTCTGGAAGATATTGCTCTTATGAGAGAAATTCCCGGAATGACTGTACTTAATCCCGGAGACCCTGTTGAAATTAAAGCAGCTACTCTTGCGATGATAGAATATATTGGTCCTGTATATATGAAAATAGGGAGCGAACCAATGCCTGTTCTTTTTGATGAGTCAAAGTACAAATTTGAAATTGGTAAAGGGATTACAATGAAGGATGGCAAGGATATTACCATAGTTGGAACAGGAACTGTATTATACCGCGCTGTAGAAGCTGCTGATATTCTTGAAAAAGAAGGGGTAAGCGTAAGGCTTATCAATATCCATACAATCAAACCACTTGATAACGAACTTATTATTAAAGCAGCAAAAGAAACTGGAAAAATCGTTACTGTTGAAGAACATTACATAACAGGTGGGCTTGGAGGAGCTATTGCAGAACTTCTTGTACTAAATTGCCCTGTGCCAATGAGGATGATAGGTGTTGATGATCAGTTTGGAAGCAATGGCCCTTATGAGGAACTTATCGGACTTTATGGGCTTCTTGGTCCTCAGATTGCAGATACTTGCAGGGAATTTTTGAGGAAAACTTAAAAAGCTGACAAGTTGTTAAACTTGAAGAAAATTAACAAAGAGTTGTTAAAAGCAAATTCCTGGACAGCAAACTGCGAATAGGAGGCTTTTTATGGATATTCAAAAAATCTTAAATATTATGAGGGATTGCCCTTGCGGAAAGGAACATAATCTTGGACACTTGGTTGTAGAAATTGAACCAGGAGTGCTTGAACGAACAGCAGAGATCCTCAAGGTAAATGGCTTTCCCCGTAAGCTATTGGCAGTAGCGGATAAAAATACAATGAACGCTGCTACTGGACTTCCTGAGATTCTCGCTAAGGGTGGGTTTCAATGCGAATGGAAAATATTTGACAATATGCGTAAGGCTGATATGACAGAAGTGGACGCTTTGATCAGGTTCTGCAAAAATGTGGATGGTGTACTTTCGGTAGGAAGCGGATCGCTTAACGATATTTGTCGATTAGCATCTTTTAAGATTAACAAGGAATTTGCAATTTTTGCAACTGCGCCATCTATGGATGGTTTCGCTGCTAATCACGCGCCTATCACTGAACATAGTTTCAAAAAGAGCTTTTCCTGTCATGCTCCATCCATAATCATTGGTGATACTGAAATATTGGCAAAAGCACCAGCTGAGCTAAAATCAGCAGGTTTTGGAGACATGGTAGCCAAATATGTTGCAATTGTAGACTGGAAAATTGCGCATCTTTTAATCGGAGAATATTACTGTCCTCGCGTAGCAGAGTTAATACTGGACGCGTTACAGCGAGTCATCTCCTTAGCAGATAAGGTAACAAAAAATGACCAGGAAACAGCAGGATCGATAATGGAGGCGCTAGTAATGAGTGGAATTGCGATGTCTCTGACTGGTTGTTCTAGACCTGCCTCGGGAAGCGAACACATGATCTCCCACTTTTGGGAAATAAAAAAGCTGGAGCAGCATGAGCTTCCTGACTTCCATGGTAAGCAGGTAGGCGTAGCGACATTGATGGTAGCGCAGCTTTACCATGAAATCGTAAATCGTACCATTGTATTATTCCATGATGACAGCACAGATTGGGATGCAGTCTATGCTGTATATGGTCCAAGTTTTACTAACGATATACAAGAATGTAATATCCCTGCCATAACAGAAGAAATCAGTCCCACGATGTTAAGAAAGCAATGGTCTCAAATCCGTAAGATGATACAGAGTGATTTGCCATCTCCGGCATCGCTGCTCTCACTGATGCAGACAGCTGGAGCTGCGACTTCTATAAAAGAAATCAATATTACGCAGGAATTGGCTGAGATGGGGATGCTCTTTCATCCTTATTTGCGGCGTAGAATGACATTGACACGACTGCTTCCTATGGTTGGCAATTAGAAATTATTGAGAAAACATTTATGCAGAAGATTTTTATATCATAAAACAGAAGAGGTTTGTAAATATGTATGATGTGGCAATAATAGGAGCAGGAGTAATAGGAACAGCAATTGCAAGAGAGCTTTCAAGATATGATCTAAAAATTGTTATTTTAGAGAAGGAAAATGATGTATGTATTGGAACATCTAAAGCCAATTCCGGGATAGTCCATGCAGGATTTGATCCTGAAGAAAATACCCCCCTAATGGCAAAACTCAATGCAGAAGGAAATAAAATGTATGACACTGTCTGCGAAGAGCTTAGTGTTCCATTCAAAAGAAATGGATCTCTTGTAGTAGCGTTTGATGACGAGCAGCTTGAGCATATCAATAAATTAAAACAGCGTGGTATCAACAATGATATTCCAAGCTTAAGTATTTTATCAAAAGAAGAACTTTTAAAAAAGGAACCTGCGATTAACCCGGAAGCAAAAGGGGCACTTTTTGCAAAGACAGCCGGAATAATAGACCCAATGCTCCTTACAATATCATTAATGGAAAATGCCGTAATGAACGGAGCAGAATATTTTCTTAACTTTGAAGTCATCTCAATGAAAAAAGAAGAAGGGAATTATAAAATAACATCGCAGAACACCAAACAGGGTTTGAATTCTGTATCTGCAAAATATATAATAAATGCTGCAGGAATTTATTCGGACAAGATCCACGATATGGCAGCAAAGCCGGAATTCAAAATCAGTCCAAGGCGTGGACAATACTTCCTGCTTGATAAAGAAGAGGGAAACATCATCACTTCCACAATTTTTCCCTGCCCGTCAAAAATCGGAAAAGGAATCCTTGTTGCTCCAACAATACATGGCAATGTTCTGATGGGTCCGGCATCGGATGATATTTTGGACAGGGAAGATGTAGGGACAACAGAAGAAGTACTTAACAAAGCAAGAACAGGGGCAAGACTCCTTATTCCAAAAATAACAACTAGAAATAATATAAGGAACTTTTCAGGGATAAGAGCAGCACCAAATATGGGAGATTTTATAATACAAGAAGCAGATGGGGCAACCAATTTTATAGATGTTGCAAGAATCAACTCACCTGGTCTTGCAGCAGCGCCTGCAATAGCATTATATGTAGTTTCGATTCTAAAAGAGAAAGGACTTGCTCTTAATAAAAAGGGATCTTTTAATCCAATAGTAAAAAGAAAATATTTCATTGATATGACAGAAGAAGAGCAATCAGCTTTAATTAAAAAAAATCCTCTTTACGGCAGAATTATTTGCAGATGTGAAAATATTACTGAAGGTGATATCGTAGATGCAATAAAAAGGAAACCAGGTGCAACCACAATGGATGGAGTCAAGCGGAGATGCAGAGCTGGAATGGGAAGGTGCCAGGGAGGATTTTGCGGCCCAAAAGTGCAGCAAATACTTGCAAGGGAACTTAACTTATCTTTGGAAAAAATTGTACTTGAAAAAAATTCATCATATATACTAACAGGAAAAACAAAGTAGAAGGGACCAGGTAGATTTGTGTGATTTTTTATATTTAGTTATTAACGAATTATTATTTAATCGATTCATAATTATATAGAATTATGATAATTTAGATTTATTATTATCAATAGATGGAGGAATTATGGCAATAATAACTATTGTAGGTTCAGGGCAAATGGGCGCAGCAATGAGTTATCCAGCCCGGGATTGTGGCCATGAAGTTCGTCTTGTAGGTACCCCTCTTGATCGGGAAATTATTCTTGAGGCAAGCAAAACAGGGATGCATAAAAATCTCAAACGTAGATTACCAGATGGGATAAAGTATTTTCAAATTGAGGATATTGATAAAGCGCTTAGTGGCGCAGATCTTCTTATCAGTGGAGTGAGCAGTTTTGGAGTAGAGTGGTTTATTAAAGAAATACTGCCTTTAATTCCTGAAAATCTGCCAGTTCTTTCTGTTACCAAAGGTCTGCAAGACACCCCGGAAGGAGAACTTATTCCTTACCCATGGCTTTACCAATCAAGAATGGGAAACAAAAAACTTTCTATTAATGCTGTGGGTGGTCCATGTATTAGCTATGAGTTGGCTGATCACATTCACACTGAGGTCTGTTTTTGCGGAGATGATATTGGGCTTTTGCGTAAATTAAAGTCTTTGCTTGAAACTTCCTATTATCATATAAGCCTTTCCACCGATGTTATGGGTGTGGAATGCGCTGTTGCTCTTAAAAATGCATATGCACTGGGGATAAGCCTTTCAATAGGGCTTGCAGAAAAGCAGGATGGAAAACTACATTACAATGCCCAGGCTGCAATCTTTGGACAGAGTGTAAAAGAAATGGGTCGTATCCTTGCACTTACCGGCAGTTTGGATGAAAGCATTGTTTTTGGTGCAGGAGATCTTTATGTTACTGTTTTTGGCGGTCGTACCAGGCTCTTGGGAACTCTTTTGGGAAAAGGTCTTTCTTTTGAGAAAGCTATGGAGGAACTTAAGGGTGTTACTTTAGAATCTGTTGCTATAACAAAGTGTACTGCCAGGGCTATAAAAGTACAAATCGTCCAAAATAGAGTAAAAGCTGAAGATTTTCCTCTGCTCCTGCATATGGATGACATTATCTCAAATGGTACTGCAGTGAATATTCCCTGGAGTAAATTTGAATCTGAAACTATAAAGTAAGCAGTTACTGTAAGAAATAATCAGGAAGAAAATAATGTTGCAAACTATCTGCCCTGCATTTTTTTGGCTTTTTCCAGATTATCTTTGGAGATTGCATCATTTGGGTCAATTTTAATGGCTGCTTCAAAATCTCCAATTGCTTTGTCATAATCCTTATTGTTAAAGTACACAATGCCGCGGTTGTTATATATTGTAGCGTCATTTGGATTAAGGCGCATAGCCTGGGTATAATCCTCAATTGCTTTGACATAGTTTGACTGTCGGGAATGTGCATTGCCCCGATTGTTATATGCATCTAAATAGTTGGGATTAAGAAGTATAGCCTGAGTAAAATCTTCAATTGCTTTGTTATAGTTGTTTTTATTATCGTACGCATTGCCGCGGTTGTAATACGCTTCTGAAAAATATGGATTAAGAAGTATAGCCTGAGTAAAATCTTCAATCGCTTTGTCATAATCATTCTTCTTGTCGTACGCATTGCCTCGATTGTAATACATCTCGCTAACATTGGGTTTAAGGTGGATAGCCTGATTGTAATCTGCAATTGCCTTATCATAGTTGGTCAATTCAGAATAGGCATTGCCGCGGTTATAATATGCCTCAGGAAAATCAAGATTAAATTTGATAGCCTGTGTGAAATCTTCAATTGCTTTATTAAAGTCCTGTTTATTGAAATAGAATATGCCGCGATTATAATATGCAATAGCATTATTTGGGTTTTTCTGTATTGCTTCGTTAAAGGGAGCGATGTTCTGCGTCCATGCAAATGGAGATAAGAGGAGCATTGACGCTAATACCAGCGCACTAAGCAAAAGTATTTTTATCTTTAAAATTCTTTTCATAATTATCCTTCCCTTGATCTACTTAACGTACGCTAAGTTAAATATTTTTTCAATACTCCTAGTGCTTTAAACTCAAGGTCTCAGCGTATTTGTGCAGATTTTATATTATTAGTTGCCCTGCATTTTTTTTGCTTTTTCCAAATATTCTTTGGCAGTGGGATGGCTTGGGTTGATCTTTAGCGCAGCTTCATAGTCTGCGATTGCCTTGTCAAAGTCTTTTTTACCAGAATATGCTCTGCCCCTATTGTTATATGCATCTGCATGATTTGGATTCAGCATGATAGCCTGTGTGTAATCTGCAATTGCCTTGTCATATTCTTTTTTATCATGATAAGCAAGTCCGCGGTAGAAATATACATCTGCACTATTTGGATTAAGCCTGATAGCCTGTGTAAAATCTGCGATTGCTTTGTCATATTCTTTTTTATCATGATAAGCAAGTCCGCGGTAGAAATATACATTTGCACTATTTGGATTTATTATGATAGCCATTGATATATCTTCGATTGCGTTGTCAAAGTCGTTTTTAAAAAAATAAGCAAGCCCGCGGCAGAAATATGCCTCATAATTTTGCTTGCGCCTGATAGTCTGTGTGAAGTCTGCGATTGCACTGTCATACTCTTTTCTGTCAGAATAATTAAGGCCACGGTAGTAATATGCATCTGCATGATTTGGATTAAGCCTGATAGCTTGTGTGTAATCCGCGAATGCTTTGTCATAATCTTTCTTCTTGTCGTATGCATTACCCCGATCATAATACGCTTCTGTATAGTTTGGATTAAGCCTGATAGCCTGTGTGAAGTCTGCTATTGCTCTGTCAAAGTCAGAGTTATACTTTTTAGCATATAATATGCCACGATAGTAATATGCTCTTGCATGATTAGGATTAAGCTTGATAGCCTGTGTATAATCTTCGATTGCTTTATCAAAGTCTTTTTTATTAAGATATGCACCACCGCGATTGGTATATGCATCTGCAAAATTTGGATTAAGCTTGATAGCCTGTGTGTAATCATCGATTGCCATGTCAAAGTTGTTTTTATCATAATATGCACTACCCCGGTTGTAATATGCGTTTGCATCATTTGGATTTTTGCGGATAGCTTCGGTAAGGGCTGTAATATCCTGCGTCCATGCAAGCTGGGGGAAGAGAAATAGCGATGCCAATAGCACCATTTGTATAAAAAGTATTCTTGTTTTAAAAATCTTTTTCATTAACATCTCCTCCCAGATAGCTAAAAAAATTGGGATTAGGGTTTAAGATTGCTGTTAGCTCCCTAAACCCATGATCCCAATTTTAACGACAAATTAGATTTTTCTAATAGTTCTATCTTTTTTTGGTTACCAATTCCTCAAATTTTGTTCTGGTTTCTTCTCTCTGGCGGAAAACATTTTCCCAGTTTACCGGCATATTGTTTGCTCTAATATCTTTTGTAGGAATAGCATCAAAAGGAAGTCTATGGAAATTGTTTCTAACTGAATGCATCCAGCCATCAACAATTGATTCCTGTCCTTCTGGTCCAAGTAACCAGTCAGTGATTGCTTCTGCTGCTTTTGTATTGTTATTGGCATTCCATTGAGCATTAACTGTCATAACTGTTGATGGAATAATGATGGTTCCATCTGTAGGATAGATAACTTCCAGTTTGGATTTTTCTTCCTGTCTTTTCTTAAGAACAGATTCTTCAAGAATCATGATTACTTTGCATTCTCCGGTTTCAAGTTTTGTAAGAGCTACAGAACCTGATTCGATTTTTACGCCCTGTTTGCCAAGAGCATCGAAATATTCATAACCATATTTGTCCCTGAGAGCTGTAACTGATGCCATAGCTGTTCCTGATGTAAGAGGGTTACTCATTGAAATGGCGCCTTTTACAGCAGCACTATTTGCAAAATCAAAAAGAGAATTAGGTAATGTGTTTTTTGCATTTTTTTCAGGATTAAAAGCTAATACCATGTTGCATATTC
>Ga0123353_10003140_pt1 | contig 20742 bp, 19 predicted proteins | sample TergutLab28metaG_3_FD_92763 | JGI IMG/M metagenome (GOLD analysis project Ga0123353, IMG submission 92763) | Labiotermes labralis P3 segment gut microbial communities from Petit-Saut dam, French Guiana - Lab288 P3 | ecosystem: Host-associated > Arthropoda: Insects > Digestive system > Gut ... | reverse complement strand
GTGTGAAAAATTAAAATTTATTGCGCATTATATTTGCCATTTTTATCGAACTGTGCTATGATACCGATAATACAAAGCGGCGGAGCCGCGTTGAGCGTCTATGATGTCGTCGCGGGCAGCGGCGGTTTCAATAGAGTATATTTTACAGGAGGAAAGATAGTATGAAGAAATTTATCGCGATTCTACTGGCCCTTGCAATGGTACTTGTTTTAGTAGCCTGCGGCGGCAATGGAAGCAACACGTCCGGTACAAATACCGGCGACAACAGCGGCAGCAGCAGTTCCGGCAGCAGCACCAGCCCCGACAACAGCGGTAGCAGCACCAGCCCAAGCGGTAATGAACCGTCAAGCGGAGTAGAACTGGTGCTGATAACAGACCTTGGCACGATCGACGACAGGTCATTCAATCAGGGTTCATGGGAAGGCCTTGTTCAGTATGCGCAAGAGAAGGGTATCAGCCACGATTACATCCAGCCCGCCGACCAGAGCGACGACGATTACCTCAACGCCATAGACCTCGCTGTGCAAATGGGTGCGAAGGTAATAGTGACGCCGGGGTTCCTGTTTGAAGTACCGATCCATACCGCGCAGAGCATATATCCGAACGTTATGTTCATCTTGATAGACGGTACGCCTCACTCAGGCGACTACACTCCGGTTATCGCGAACAACACGGTCGGTGTGACCTATGCCGAAGAGCAGTCCGGATTCCTCGCGGGATACGCTGCTGTCATGGATGGCTACACAAAGCTCGGGTTCATGGGCGGCATGGCGGTGCCCGCCGTCGTTCGTTTCGGCCATGGCTACATCCAGGGCGCGGAGCTCGCGGCGAAAGAGCTCGGTTTGGCTGACGGCGCGATCACAATGAACTATTACTACACAGGCGTGTTCTGGCCGCTGCCCGAGATCCTGACGATGTCTTCGGCATGGTATAATGACGGCATAGAAGTCATCTTTGCGGCAGGCGGAGCAATTTTCGACTCGATATTCCCCGCCGCCGAGCAGGCAGGAAAGTTTGCCATCGGCGTCGACGTCGACCAGTCAAACCTTTCATCGGCGGTCATCACAAGCGCGATGAAGCAACTGTCCAAGTCGGTGTATGACAAGATCTCCGAGTTCTACAACGGGTCATTCCCCGGCGGACAGCATGTCGTATATGATGCGGCGAACGGCGGCGTCGGGCTTCCGATGAATAATTCCAAGTTCAACAGCTTTACCCAGGCGCAATATGACGCGATTTACGCGAAGTTGGCAAGCGGTTCTGTCAAGGTCGACAATGACATAGAAATCGCGCCGGATGCGATCCCGACGTCAAAGGTCATCGTGACCAGCTTTAATTAAACTGCAAGGTATAGACTAAATAATGGCATTGATGGCGGGAGGCGCATAGTGATCGACTCCCGCCATTAAAAAAATACCGATGGAGTTGGTGGTCTGTTTGGAAAAAGTGATCGAAATGAGGAACATTACTAAGGTTTTTCCCGGCATTGTGGCAAATGACAACGTCTCTCTTGATTTATACCGCGGAGAAATACACGCTATGCTTGGAGAAAACGGCGCGGGAAAGTCCACTCTGATGAGCATTTTGTTCGGACTGTACGGCGCCGATGAAGGCACTATACTGAAAAATGGAGAGGTTGTCGATATTCGCGGCCCTAACGACGCAACGAAGCTGGGCATAGGTATGGTGCATCAGCATTTTAAGTTAGTGCACAACTTCACGGTGCTTGAGAACATAGTGTTGGGCGTCGAGTCGACTCGGCGCGGGTTTCTGCGTATGGACGAAGCGAAGGCGCGGGTGCTGGAGCTTTCCGAGAAGTACGGGCTTGCGATCGACCCGGACGCGTATATATCCGACATCACCGTCGGCATGCAGCAGCGCGTTGAGATACTGAAGATGCTCTATCGCGAAAATGAGATTCTGATTTTTGACGAGCCGACCGCAGTGCTGACGCCGCAGGAGATCGACGAACTCATGGGCATCATGAAAGGCCTTGTCGCTGAAGGGAAGTCCATTCTGTTCATAACCCATAAACTTGCAGAGATCAAACGCGTTGCGGACCGTTGTACGGTGCTCCGGAAAGGACGCCATATAGGGACGGTAGACGTGGAGTCGACCGACGTTGAGAGGCTCTCCGAGATGATGGTGGGCCGCAAGGTCAGCCTTGTTGTCGACAAAACCGACATGGACGCGGGCGAAGTCGTGCTTGCGGTCAATGGGTTGACGGTGCGCAACAGGTTCAGCGGCAAATCGGTCGTAAACGACGTTTCGTTCAGCGTTCGGGCCGGAGAGATCGTCTGCATCGCAGGGATCGACGGCAACGGGCAAAGCGAGCTGGTATACGCGCTGACCGGAATCCAGCATGCTGACGAAGGCTCCGTCCTTCTTGACGGAAAAGAAATCGCCAGGGCGGCTATAAGGCGCCGCAGTAAAGCGGGCATGGCGCATATTCCTGAGGACCGGCACCGCCACGGGCTGATCCTTGACTTTAACCTTGCTTTTAATCTGGTGCTGCAGAAGTACTATATGCCGCTTTTTCAAAGACGGGGATTCCTGCGATATAACGAAATATACAATTATGCCGATGAGCTTATCAAGCGCTTTGATATCCGCAGCGGGCAGGGGGCGCGTTCCGTAACGAGGAGCATGTCGGGAGGCAACCAGCAAAAAGCGATCGTCGCGCGGGAGATAGACCGTAAACCAAGGCTCCTGGTGGCGGTGCAGCCTACGCGTGGGCTCGACGTCGGCGCCATAGAGTATATTCATAAGCAGCTCGTCCATGAGCGGGATTCGGGCGCGGGAGTGCTTCTGGTTTCGCTGGAATTGGAAGAAGTAATGAATGTCAGCGACCGTATCCTGGTGATATATGAAGGGCAGATCGTAGCGGATGTTGACCCTGGGGCAGTGACGCTTCAGGAGCTCGGCCTGTATATGTCAGGTTCAAAAAGAGGCGCCGGGTTTGAAGCTCCGCAGGAAGGTGGTGAGTCCGCATGAACAAAGCGCACCGATTCCTTTACATGATGGGCGGAATGAACGCGTTATCCTCTGTTTTGGCCGTCATAGTCGGCCTTATAGCCGGATTCATAATCCTGCTGATATCCGACCCGTCTCAGGCATTGGCCGGGTTCTGGACAATACTCACGGGCGGTTTCTCCGATATGTTCAACTTCGGCATGGTGCTCTATTACGCGACTTCTATAATCCTGACCGGCCTGTCTGTCGGATTCGCGATGAAAACCGGGTTGTTCAATATCGGCGCCTCCGGACAGTTCACGTTCGGTATGTTTACGGCGATTTTGGTCGCCGTACATTTCTCGTTTCTGCCGGATCTGCTTCGTTGCGCCGCAGCGCTGTTGGGGGGGATGCTTGCCGGGGCAATATGGGGGCTGATACCAGGCGTCCTGAAAGCTCTTCGAAATGTGCATGAGGTCATATCGTGCATCATGATGAACTATATCGGGATGTATCTCGTAAACCACTTGATAACCGTGACAGGCGTCTATGATATGTTCAGAAACATGACCGTAAGAGTGCCCGCAGAGGCGAATCTGCCTTCCCTCGGCCTCAATACTCTGTTTTCTGTTACAAATGAGCATGGCGGCGTGCGCGCGTCAAGTGTGGGCGGCGGCATAATCATTTCGATAATCGTCTGCATAATCATCTACATCGTACTGGAAAAGACCAAGTTCGGGTATGAACTGAAGTCATGCGGGTTCAACCGCGAGGCGGCGCGCTATGCCGGTATCAATGAAAGCCGCGGGGTCATCCTGTCGATGATGATTGCCGGCTCGCTCGCCGGGCTTGGCGGCGCTCTCGTTGCGTTGTCGGGTACGGGCAAAGGCATCGCTGTTGTAGACGTTCTCGCCGGCGAGGGGTTCCAGGGCATCCCGATATCGCTGCTGGGCCTTAATAATCCGATCGGTATCATGTTCTCGGGGACGCTGATCGCCTACCTTACGCAGAGCGGATTCCTATTGCAAAGGCACGGCTTCGCGCCTGAGATCATAGAGATAATCGTCGCGGTCATCATTTACTTCTCGGCTCTGGCGCTGCTGCTTAAAGGATTCGTACAGTTGTTCCTTCGCGAAAAGAAAGAGTCTTTGCAAGATGCGGCGGACGATGATGCGATGTCGGAGGAAGCACCGCAAAACGACAATGAGGAGAAACCGGAAAGGGGTGAAGACTGATGGATACCACTGTCTTAATATTCATTGTTCAGCAGATGATGTACTTTTCCATACCGCTCCTTGTGGTTGCTTTGGGCGGAATGTTCTCCGAGCGCAGCGGCGTTGTAAACATCGCGCTTGAGGGCATCATGATAATAGGCGCGTTCTCTGGCGTCCTGTTTTTGTTCATTGCGCAGGACTACGCCGGCGGCGGCGAGGCGGCGCTCGCGATCCATCCGCAGCTCCTGCTTCTCATCGCGCTGTTGATCTCTGCTGCGAGCGGGGTCGTGATCTCGCTCTCGCATGCGTACGCTTCGGTGCATATGAAGGCAAGCCAGGTCATAAGCGGCACCGCGATAAATATGTTCGCGCCCGCTTTTGCGATCTACGTTGCGCGTACGATCCGCACAGTACAGCAAATACCGTTCTTTAACAACTTCTTTATCCCGTCTGTGCCGGGGCTTGGAGGCATTCCGGTGATAGGAGACCTTTTCTTCCAAAGGACATATATCACAACTTACATCGGGTTTCTTATTCTGGTTGCGGCATGGATCGTGCTATATAAGACTCCGTTCGGGCTGCGGCTGCGCTCCTGCGGCGAGCACCCGCAAGCCGCGGACTCTGTGGGTATAAACGTTTACAGAATGCGTTACGCGGGCGTCATGATCTCGGGAGCGCTCGCCGGCATCGGCGGTTTAGTGTTCGTCGTCCCGACGTCGATAACATTTGACTCGAGCGTTGCGGGATACGGGTTTCTGGCGCTTGCCGTGCTGATTTTCGGGCAGTGGAAACCCGGGCGCATCCTGTTCGCGGCGTTCTTCTTCGGGATGATGAAGACGATATCCGTTACGTACTCGAGCATCTCTTTTCTCACCGCACTGGCGATACCCAGCGTGGTGTACAAGATGATTCCTTTCCTCGCGACGCTGATCGTTCTGGCGTTCACTTCGAAACGGTCGATCGCGCCCAAGGCGTCCGGCGTCCCGTACGATAAGGGAACACGCTAGAAACGTAAAATGTAAAATGTAGAACGTAGAATGTAGGGCGCGACACCTTTGGCGCGCCGTGGGTTGAAAGTGTAGAGTATAACATGAAACCTTTTTATCACATTGGAATGGACGACAGCCATGGCGCCGGGTATGTGATTTTGCCGGGCGACCCGGGGCGCGTTGAAAAGATCGCCAGGCATTTGGACGAACCGCGCTTCTATGCTCAAAACAGGGAGTACACCACATGGCTGGGCAAGCTTAGCGGCCAGACAGTCATGGTGATGTCGACCGGTATGGGCGGGCCTTCGACCGCGATTGCCGTGGAGGAGTTATATAAGACCGGCGTCCACACTTTTATCCGGGTCGGGACGTGCGGGGGTATGGCTGACGACGTTATCGGCGGCAACGTCGTAATAGCGACGGGCGCGATCAGGCAGGACGGGACCAGCAAGGAGTATGTGCCGATAGAGTTTCCCGCGATCGCAAACATATCGGTCACGAACGCGCTGATCCAAGGCGCGAAGAACCTCGGAATACCTTGGCACGCAGGCGTTGTACAGTGTAAGGACTCATTCTACGGCCAGCACTCTCCCGACAGGATGCCTTTGGGGTACGAGCTGAAGGACAAGTGGCAGGCGTGGATCAAGGCGGGGTGCTTGGCTTCGGAGATGGAAAGCGCCACTTTGTACATTGTGGCGCAGATCCTGGGAGCCAGAGCCGGTTGTGTTCTAAACGTTGTATGGAATCAGGAGCGGGCTGCAAAAGGCATGAGCAACCCCGAAGTGCACGATACCGAAATCGCTATCCGTACGGCGGTGGAAGCGCTGCGGCTGCTGATAGAGCAATAAAGGCTCTTTTGCTTTCGAAAACGCCGGAGCCGTGAAGAGAGGTATGGGGTATATTAAATGCAAATCGCAAAAGTGACGGGCACGGTGGTCAGCACCAACAAGTCTGAAAAACTCATGGGGCTTAAACTGCTTGTCGTCCAGCCGCTTGAGATCCAAACGATGGCGGAGAAGGGCGGCCTTGCCGTGGCTATCGACGCCGTCGGCGCCGGTGAGGGCGAGGTGGTCATGATAGTAGGCGGCTCGTCGTCGCGGCAGACGGCTTTGACCGACGGGAAACCGGTGGACATGTCCATAGTCGCGATCATTGATAACATAGACGTAAAAGGAAAACGCGTATTCCAGAAATACGAAGATTAGGAAACTGTTTGACTATGTACACCGGAAAGGTCGTTGGTTCCGTTACAGCCACCGTCAAAGACGAGTTTTTGCACGGCATCCCGTTGTTGGTCGTCCAGACGATCGAGAACGGCAGGGAAGCCGGGCTTATCGTGGCTGCCGACTCTACGCGCCAGGCAGGCCCGGAGGATTACGTATACCTTATCGGTTCCAGAGAAGCCGCCCGCATGTTCCGCAAACCCCTTACGCCCGCGGACGCGGCAATCGTCGGGTTCATAGACGAATACCGTGAGGAACAATAAAAAGCGCTGCTACCTTTAAACGGCAGTAAACAGAAAACCATAACAAAGGCGGTGCGCTTGTTGAAGCTAGCGAAAGTAGTGGGCAACGTGGTTTCGACCATAAAAGATGAGGGATATGCGGGGCAGAAGCTTCTGATCGTGGAGTACTTTGACCGCGGCGGAAAGCCTGACGGCGCCCGTGTGATAGCTTTTGACTGCGCCGACGCCGGCGTAGGGGATACCGTGCTGGTGTGTACAGACGGAGGCGCCGCGAACATGTTTTTGGGAAGTCACTGCATAGCCGATTTGACGATCTGCGGCGTTGTGGACAGCGTCACATTCCATGATGAGACGGGGGTTCCTAATGGTTGATATTGATAAAGCTGTCCGTGAACTGATGGATGAGCTCGCGCTGCCTCCCGCAGTATGCGCCGTAAATAAAAAGATCGGCCCCGCGGACGTCGCCGGCAGGCTCGAACACTCGCTTCTGACGGCGGAGCTGACTATTGAGGAACTGCGGGTCCAGTGCCGCATGGCGCGGGACTTTCGGATCGCGGCCGTATGCGTCGCGCCTTACTATGTCGCTGAAGCCGCAAGCATGCTCACAGGGAGCAATGTGATTATCTGCGCCGCGGTGGGCTTCCCCGGCTCGCTTATCTCGGCACGGGCAAAGGAAACCGACGTCCGTGCCTGTGTAACGCTGGGTGCAAGGGAGATCGATCTCGCCGTCAACATTTCAGCGGTCAAGAGCGGCGATATTGCCAGGGCGGAGAAGGATTTTTTCGGCGCAGCCCAAGCAACGGGGGGCAAGGCGGCCGTGAAGGCGGTATTTGAGCACGGAAGCTTCGACGAGCGGGAAAAGACAGCCGTGCTGGAAATGATCGGGCGCAGCGGCGTGCCTTTTATTAAGATCCAGAATATGACCAGCGGGCACGGAGCGAGGGCCGAGGACATACGGTTTGTCAGGGATGTGCTGGGCGGCAAAATAATGATCAAAATCGACGGCGGCGTGAAAACTCTGGAACAGGCAATGGAACTGTTCCGGGCAGGCGCCGACCGCATCGGGCTGACAGCGACCAAAACGGTGGCGGCTGAGGCTGCGAAAGAGCTTAGGAGGTTTAACTGAGAAGATGGATACGAACCAGATAAATGAGATCGTAAAAAAAGTCGTCAAAGAGGTGATGGCGCAAAGCGAAGGCGCGCAGGCCGGAGCAAGCATGCCTATCCCGCCTCAGTCTCTGGCGGCATATATAGACCACACGCTGCTGAAGTCGGACGCCTCTATAGAGGAGGTGGAAAAAACCTGCGAAGAAGCCAGGCAGCACCGCTTTGCAAGCGTGTGCGTGAACCCCTCTTATATCAGGTTTGTGGCGGAGCAGCTGAAAGGAAGCGGCGTGATCCCGTGCTGCGTGGTGGGATTCCCGTTCGGGACACAGACCCCCGCGGCAAAAAAGAGCGAAACGCTGGACGCTGTGAAAAACGGCGCGAAAGAAGTCGATATGGTCATCAATGTGGGCGCAATAAAGTCAAGGGACTGGCCTTTGGTGAAACGCGATGTGGAAGCCGTAGTGGAAGCGGCAAAAGGCAAAGCCGGCGTAAAGGTGATCCTGGAAACCTGTCTGCTCACTGATGAGGAAATAGTGAAGGCCTGCACAGTCAGTAAACTGGCAGGCGCGGATTTTGTCAAGACCTCAACAGGGTACTCCAAAGGCGGCGCGACCGCCGAGGTCGTAGCTCTTATGCGAAAGGTCGTCGGGCCTGATATGGGCGTTAAGGCGTCCGGCGGCGTCCGAACCTACGAGGACGCCGTGACTATGATAAACGCCGGGGCGAACAGGCTGGGGGCGTCGGCAGGTATCGCGATCGTCGCCGGGCCGAAAGGTGACGGGAGCGAGTCGTGCGTGGCTTGCGGAGCTTGCAGCGCCACATGCCCGACCGGTAACTGCGGAATAGTAAAGAGCAGCTATTAATATTGCGGGGACAGTCAGGCACAGGTCTCCGCAGAGCCTCAGAACTTTTCGCTGAACGAATACGGGAGCAGTTCGCGCAGGGGAACCTCCTTGATGTTTTGCCCGCTGTCTAGATATACGACCGATATCCGGGGGTTGTATGAGTTCAGATACTGCCTGCACGCGCCGCACGGCGTGCAGAAGATGAGTTCATCCAGGCCCCCGACTACGGCAATTTTCTCAAACTCGTCATAACCCTCGGAGATCGCTTTTACCACCGCGCACCTCTCCGCGCAGATATTAGTGACGCCTATGCCCGAAGGGTCCTCAATGTTGCATCCGGATATTACCTTTCCGCATTTCGTCAGCAGGGCGGCCCCGACCTTAAATTTTGATATCGCCGGGCGCGCGAATTCTCTGGCTTCCTTGGCAAGCTCGATAAGCCTTTCGTTGTCCATATCTGAGTTCCTCCTTCTTATGCCGGCGGCCGGGAACGGTCGCCTTTGCTGTTTTTGTTTAGAAAAAGATCGACGCAAAGGCCGGCTGCGACCAGAAAACCGCCCAGCAAAATTGTGATCGAAAACGACTGAGCAATAAACGCGTCGATAATGATCCCCATGAGCACCTGTCCGATAAACAGGATCAGAGAGAGGTAGAATGCGGGTATTTTTGTGACTATGATATTACTGATCAGAATCAGGCAGGCCCCGATGATCCCGCCGATATATATTAAAGGGTTCGGCGAGACGGTCAGACCGGAAAAAACCGGTTCATTCATGCCGAGGATCAAAAAAACAGGGATCGAAAGGGAGGTCCCGACCAAATAGTTGAAGAATGTGCTGACGCCCACACTCGAAAGTCCCGCGAGCCTGGCGTTCAGCGTCCTCGACAATACGATCGTGCAGCCGGCGAGGAAAGACAGCAATACGGCGAGCGTATCAAACCGGTCTATCATGACGGCGATGCCGCATATTGTCAGAGCCAGGCCGATGATCCTTCTTTTGTTAAACGGGTGTCTGGACATACCAAGCCATCCGAACTGGTCAAAGGCCAGCCCTGATATGCTCTGCCCCAGCAAGACCAGCGCCAGCAGCGCGGAAACGCTTATCCGGCCGAACGCGACATTGTTTGATACCGTCGTGATGATGCCGATCGCGCCGCCGAGGTACAGGAACCAGGGGTGGCGTTTCTCAAATGGTCGGGCGCGCTTTATCAGCACTATAGCGGTGATGAACAGGAGCCCGGTAATGTGTATGAACACCGTCGCCGTGTGCACGCCATATTGCTGGGTAAACATGCCGTTGAAGAGTATCATGAAGGCGATTATAAAACCGCTCAACAGCGAAAGTAAATAATACACGGCGCCGCCTCTTTTAAGTGAATTTCCCAAAAGCATGTACCTATACTTTTATAACAGAAACAAAACACTAAATCAACTTATTCCTATTTCAATCCATTTATGCTATGATACAATAGCCGCGTCACGGGGCGCGGCATTGGCAAAAACGTCGCGTTTTTGGTAATAATGTGTTAAGTGCTTCGCACTTATGATACATACAAATGATGAAAAAAGGGAGGAAAGGTTATGTCAACGCCGCATATTTCAGCAAATAAGGGGGAAATAGCAAAAACCGTGCTGATGCCCGGGGATCCTCTCCGCGCAAAGTTTATTGCGGAGAAGTATCTTGAAGATCCCGTGCAGTTCAACAGTGTGCGCGGTATGCTGGGTTTTACCGGGACATATAAAGGGCTGCCGGTCTCGGTCATGGGCAGCGGTATGGGGGTGCCTTCGATAGGCATATACTCATTTGAGCTTTACACGGAGTACGACGTCGACAATATTATCCGTATCGGCTCGTCTGGCGGATACTCCGAAAGCCTGAAGGTTTATGACGTCGTGCTCGTTCTGGATGCTTTCAGCGAGTCGTCTTACGCCAGATATCAGGACGGGTTTGAAGGCGACGTGATAGCTGCGAGCCCCGCGCTAGTGGATAAGCTTCGCGAAAGCGGAAAACGGCTTGGCGTTCCGCTTTTCGAAGGGCGCGTCCATTCGAGCGATATTTTCTACCGCACGCTCAAGAGCGAGCCGGCGTACTGGGTGAAGATCCGCGATGAAAGGAACTGCATCGCCGTCGAGATGGAGAGCTTCGGCTTGTTCCACAACGCAAATGTCACCGGAAAGAACGCCGCCTGCATCCTGACGATATCCGACACCCTGTATAACATGGTCGAAACCAGCTCCGAAGAGCGCGAGAAGAGCTTTACGGCTATGATGGAGGTGGCTCTGGGAAGCCTCTGAATGATTAATGATGAATGATTAATGATGAATGATTAGTGATGAATGTAGAGTAGGGCGCGCCGAAGGGCATCGTGCATTGAGATTTGGGGTAAAGCGCGTGGAAAAACATGAACTGAAAAAACTGATCGACGTTGCCGCGGGGCGAGTTGAAGCGGACTTGGTCATCCGCGGGGCGAAGATCGTCGACGTATACGGCGGGGGCGTCCTTGATGGGGATATTGCCGTATCGGGGGGCTTGATCGCCGGGATCGGCGACTATTGCGGCAAAAAGATCGTCGACGCCGAAGGGCTCTATGCTGCTCCCGGCTTTATAGACAGCCATATACACATCGAATCCTCGTATGTGAGCCCGGAGGAGATCGGACGGCTGCTCGTGCCTCATGGAGGGACGACGATCATCGCGGACCCGCACGAGATCGTGAATGTGTGCGGTATTACGGGGCTTGAGTACATGCTTTCCGCGGCTGCCGAAACGGCTCTGGACATCAAGTTCATGCTGCCGTCTTGCGTCCCGGCGACTCCGTTTGAGCATTCCGGCGCTGTTATCGGCGCGCGGGAGATAAGGAAGGCGCTCGAGGATAAAAGAATTATCGGCCTGGGGGAGTTCATGGATTATCCGGGCGTTATCGGGGCTGCGGACGAAGTGCTGGAAAAGCTCCTGGCTGCGATAGAGGCTTGTAAGCCGATCGACGGCCACAGCCCCGCCGTTTCGGGGAAAGGTCTAAACGCGTATGCAGCCGCGCAGATCCGGACTGATCACGAGTGCGCTACAGCGGACGAAATGCTCGACCGCATTTCGCGGGGCATGTATGTTCTGCTGCGCCAGGGGTCAGCCTGCCATGACCTGCGAAACCTGCTTAAGGGAATAACGCCCGAAAACAGCCGCCGCTGCCTTTTGTGCAGCGACGACAGGCAGCCTAAGACAATGCTGGAGCTGGGACACCTGGACGACCATCTGAGAATATGCATCGACGAAGGGCTTGACGCCCATACGGCGATGCGCATGGCGTCGCTGAACGCGGCCGAGTGCTTTGGCTTAAGCGACCGGGGCGCGATTGCCCCCGGCCTTAGGGCTGATATAGTGCTGTTAAAGGATTTGCGAGGCTTTGAGGTGCAGCGCGTGTTCATCGGGGGAACCGAAGCCGCTCGTGACGGAAAGTATCTGCTTCCCGTCAACAGAAAGAGCATCGAGTCAGTCGCGGGATGCTTTCATGTAAAGGATTTTTCCGGAGACAAGCTGAAAATGCCGCTGAGATCAGACAAGGTCAATGTTATCGGCCTTAAAACCGGCAGCGTTGTCACGAGTATGCTTGTCGAGACGGTGGAACGCGATGAGCGCGGGGACTTTAAGTATGCTCCCGAACTGGATATAGTAAAAATCGCAGTTATCGAACGGCATAAAAACACAGGCAACGCGGCGCTGGGGTTGATAAAGGGGTATGGCATCAGACGGGGCGCGGTCGCGCTTTCTATAGCTCATGACTCCCATAATATAATTGTCGTGGGGGTCAATGACAATGACATGGTGTTTGCGGTGGAGGAGCTTGTCGCGCAGGGCGGCGGAGTGGTTTTGGCTTTGGACAACGAAATGATCGAGCGTATGCCAATGCCAATAGGCGGCATAATGAGCGACAGGAGCGCGGAGTGGGTCGATGAGAAGCTGACAAAGCTGCATGACGCCGCGGTCAATATCCTTGGCGTCAGCGCGGAAGTAGAGCCAATCATGACGCTGTGCTTCATGTCGCTGCCTGTAATCCCGGAAATCAAGCTTACCGACATGGGCCTGTTTGACGTCGCCAAGTTCGGTTTCATTGAAATTGAAGCGCAGTAGGTTGTAGCATTAGACAAAGGGAGCTGTTGACATGACTTCAAGGGAACGGTTGTACGCGAGGATGCGCGGTGAGCCGGTGGATAAGATCCCTAATATGAACATAGCGATGGGGCTGGTCGCGAAAGCCGCGGGAGTGACTTACAGGGAGTATGTCCAGGATCATCGAAAGCTTGCGGAAGGCAATCTGATCTGCGCCGAGCGTTTCGGATTTGATTCGGTCAGCGTGATATCCGACCCGATGCGCGAGGCCTCCGCCCTCGGGGCGGAACTGACATTTCCCGAACACGGCGTTCCGTATTGCGACCCGCCGTTGTTGGCCGAGAGATTGGATGTGTCGCTGCTCAAAAACGCGGACCTTCTAGAGAGCCCGCGGACTCTGGACCGTATCAAAGGCGTGGAGTTGCTGCGGCGGAAGGTGCTCACGGATTATCCGGTGATAGGGTGGGTCGAGGGGGTGCTTGCCGAGACGGCGGACCTTCGCGGCGTCAACACTCTGATGTACGATCTGGCTGACGGGGAAGAGGAGCAGGAGCTTCGCGTGCTCATGGACATCGTGTTTGAGCATCAGTGCAGGTTTGCTCATGAGCAAATCAAGGCGGGCGCTGATATTATCGGAGTCGGGAACGCGGTCGCTTCGTTGATCGGTCCGCAGTTATATGAGGAGTATGGATTCGCGTATGACAAAGCGCTGATAGACTTTATCCATGACAAAGGCGCCATTGTCAAGCTGCATATATGCGGGAACATAACAAAACTGCTCCCGCAGTTAAAGCGGCTTGCTCCCGATATCATAGATATTGATTGGATGGTCGATCTCCGGGACGCCGCCAAAATGTTTCAAGACGCCGTTACATGCGTATGCGGCAATGTCAACCCTGTCGCTGTACTGTATCAGGGCGACTCGGAGCTTGTTGAGCGGAAGGTCCGTCAGTGCGCGTCCATTGACGACGATACGGTCCTTGTCGCTGCAGGCTGCGAGGTACCGGCGGACACGCCGGAAGAAAACCTTCTCCTGATGGACAGGCTTCTTTACTTATAACTACGACTCTGCAACTTCTCTACAACGAATTTTAAGCAATATTGATATTTTTGATGAAAAATAAAACGTTTTATGTTATAATACTACAGGTTTTCTGAATATGACAAAGCGGCGCGTTTGCCGGGCGTGAGCGGCTGAATAACTTATACGCTAGGGGCGGAGAAAATGAGCAAAATGAGAGAATTCATCAACAATCATTTAGTTTCTGATGAGCTTCCTTTCGACGCAAGAGTGCTTAACTTTGTTTGTCTTTTCGGTGCGATAGCCTCGTGTTTCGCGCTCATTTCACGCATCATAGCCCGCATGCCTTTTTTGGCCGTGGCGCCTCTGCTTGTCATGATCGCCGCTATTCTCGGGATATTTCTGATGTCGATCAAAAAAGCGAAGCACGCGACTTTTCTGACGACCCTGATCGTATACGCGGTCAGTATTGTGTTCTGGCCTGTGCTTTTCTTCACCATAGGCGGCCCCGGGTCAGGTATGGCGGTGTATTTCGCGCTGGCGATCATTCTGGATTTTATGCTGCTTAAGGGTTTGACGCGTGTGTTCGCGCTTGTCATTACGTTTGCGGTAACCACTCTTTGTTATCTGTTGACGCTCTATTATGGCGTCGGGACGCTACCGGCCGGCGGGCTGACCACGTACCAGTTACTTGTAGATATCCTGCAGTCGATATTCATCGTCGGAAGCCTTGTCGGCGTAATAATCATCTACCAGACCCGCCTGTACCAGAACGAGAAGAGCAAAGTGACGACGGTAAGCGAGGAGGCAAAACGCAGCGAGGTACTGCTGAGCCAGACGCAGTTGACAGTGTCCGCCATGTTCGAGGCAAACCCGCATATCAACATCCTGTTCGACAGCCAGTTCAAGTTGGTTGACTGCAATCCCGCGGCGGTCACTTTCTTCGGCTTTAAGTCAAAAGACGATTTGCTGGACGGCTTTATCGAGAGAATGGTAAAAAGCATTCCGGCGTATCAGCCGGACGGGCGGGTTTCCATACCTTTGCCGGAGAGGCTGATGAAGGCGGCAAACGACGGTTATGTGAAATTTGAGACAGAACTGCACGTTTCCTCTCAAGTGATAAGGAATCTGAGCGTGGAGTTTAAAAAGATCCCATACGGCAACAGTTTTGCGGTAGTCGGGTATGTCTACGATATGACGGAAATGCACGCAAGGGAAATGGAGCTGAGAAGCCGCGACCAGCAGCTCAGGGAAGCGGTAAAAGAAGCCGAGACGGCTAATCTGACCAAGAGCAACTTCCTGGCCACAATGAGCCATGAGATTCGTACGCCGATGAACGCGATACTGGGGATTACCGAGATACAGCTTCAAAATGAGAATTTGGACGCGGACTCAAGCGAAGCGTTTGATAAGATATTCACTTCCGGTTATATGCTGCTCGGGATAATCAACGATATACTCGACTTGTCCAGGATAGAAGCGGGAAAGCTGGAACTGATTTCAGATAAATACGAGATCGCGAGCCTTATCAGCGATACCGCTCAGCTCAATATGATGCGCATTGGCAGTAAGCCGATCGAGTTTGAACTCAACGTCGACGAGGACGTGCCGACGATACTTGTCGGCGATGAACTGCGCGTAAAGCAAATCCTGAATAACATTCTTTCCAACGCCTTTAAGTATACCGCCGAAGGCACGGTCGTGCTGACGGTCGCCGCGGAACCCGGCAGCGTAAGCGATGAAGACGTGATTTTAGTATTTACCGTCAGCGATACAGGGCAGGGAATGACAAAGGAACAGGTAAGCAAGCTGTTCGACGAGTATACCCGTTTCAACACTGAGATCAACCGTGCGACAGAGGGCATTGGGCTGGGCATGAACATTACTCGAAATCTCGTGCGGATGATGCACGGTGAAATAAAAGTTGACAGCGCGCCGGGAGAGGGGACTACGTTTTCTGTGCGCATTCCTCAGGACAGGAACGGTCCCGGCGTGTTGGGTAAGGAAATGGCAGATAATCTGCACAACTTCCGCACAAGCAGCAGAGCGGCGATGAGAAGAGTTCAAATCACGCGCGAACCGATGCCTTACGGCAGCGTGCTGATCGTCGACGACGTGGAGACAAATATATACGTCGCAAAAGGGCTTATGGCCCCTTACGGGCTGAAGATAGAGTCAGCAGACAGCGGGTATGCGGCAATTGAGAAAATAAAACGCGGAGGTGTTTACGACATCGTTTTCATGGACCACATGATGCCTGTTATGGATGGCGTCGAAGCGACGAAGATCCTCAGGAGCGAGGGTTACGACCGGCCTATCGTAGCGTTGACCGCAAACGCGGTGGCGGGGCAGGCCGATATGTTTCTGGGAAGCGGTTTTGATGACTTCATTTCCAAACCGATCGATATACGCCAGTTAAACGTCGTCCTGAACAAACTGATACGCGACAAGCAGCAGCCGGAGGTCATCGAGGCCGCTAGGAAAAAAACGGAGGCGCCCATTGAGAGAGCTGCTGAGGAAGCGCCGAGGCCTGCCATAAATATGCATTTTGCCGAAGTCTTTGTGCGCGACGCCTTGAAGGTTCTTAAGGTTCTAGAGGAAATATCTGAAAATGGCGACTATAGCAATGAAGATACCATGCGTTCCTATATAATCAATGTTCACGGCGTGAGAAGCGCGCTGGCAAACACCGGGCAGACTGATTTGGCAGGTAGAGCGGCCGTACTGGAAAAGGCGGGCAGGGGAGGGCGCCTTGAGGTAGTGCTCGAGGATACGCCCGCGTTTCTCAGTTCGCTGCGAGCCCTGACGGAGGGGCTGATTGCACAGTTGGAAAAGCCGAAGGACGAGAGCGCTGATGAAGATACGTCGTTTTTATCGGAAAAACTGCTTTCGATCAAGGCTGCATGCGAACAATACGATGAAACTGCCGCGGAGGAGATCCTTACGGACTTGAGACGAGTGCCGCACACGCGGCCGACGGCGGATCTTCTGAATGAGATCGAGGAACGGCTGCTGCACAGCGAGTTTGATGAGATCGTGAGCGGGATAAACAGTTACATGGATACATAATAGCAGGATACGATCGCAGCCGTTGACTCAAACATATGTAATATGATAATATAAATAGCGTAGTCAATCAAATCGAAGTGCGAGAATCAGTATGAGCCATGTCATAGCCAAGTCAAAATGCGACATTGTGGCGGAAAACGTCATTAGTGATATTGTCAACGGTATTTATCCAAAGGATTCCCAGTTGCCGACAGAGAGCGAGTTGTGCGAGAAATATGGTGTGAGCCGGATCACGATACGCGAAAGCCTGAAGAGCCTCAGTTCCATGGGCATAGTGACTATACAGCAAGGACGAGGGACCTTCGTCAGCAACGTTGACGTAGGGGTGTTCATGAATCCTTTCCTTCCGCTTATTGAGTTCGAGAATTTCGACATTATGACTATCTATGACGCGAGGCTGTACATTGAAACCGGAACCTGCCGGCTTGCCGCCGACAACCGCTCGGACGAAGATGTGGAGGTCCTAAAGCAGTATATAGCCCAAATGGACGAAGACATTAAGAACGGCAACATTCCAAGAGTGGTGGATTTTGATACACGGTTTCATATCAAAGTCGCGGAATGCTCGGGCAATCAGATCCTTAAAGCCAGTGTCATAAACCTAGAGAAACTGTCAAAAGCTTGCGCCGCAAAGCTTAACAAAGTCTATATCCTTATGGATGAAGCCAACGAGCACCATAGAAAAATCACGCACGCGATCGAGCGGCGGGACGGCGACGCGGCGGAGAGAGCTATCGTCGAACACACGATCAAAGCAAAAGGGTATTTAACAGGTACATAAAGCGTATATGCTCATGGTTATAGGAGCAGCAGTATGAATGCAATAGTAAACACAAAAATCATTCTGGAAGACGGTATTATCTGGGACGGCGTGTTGACCTACGAAGGGGACCGGATCGTACAGGTAGGGAAGGCCTCCGAGGTTTCGATACCCGCAGGTGCGGCGCATATCGACGCGGGTGGGCTGTATACGGCGCCGGGCTTTGTCGACGTACACAATCACGGCGGGGGCGGCGCGTGGTTTTTTAATGAACCGGAGAAAGCCGCCAGGCACTTTGTGAAGCACGGCCAAACGACAATACTCGCGACGATATACTTTAACCTCGACTACGGCCAGACCATTGACGCTATGAACACAATCAGGGACGCAAGCGCAAAAGGATATGCCCGGGTCATAAAAGGGCTCTATATGGAAGGGCCGTATATGAACCCAAAGTATGGCTCGGATAACAAGAATTTGAAATGGAAAAATGTAATCTCGCCGGAGGAATTCACGGGAATCGTAGACGCCGCAGGGGACTTCGTGAAGGTTTGGTGCATAGCGCCCGAGCGCGAAAACATAGAAGAGTTTGTAAAATACGCAAAAAAAATAAACCCCTCCGTGGTTTTCTCGATCGGTCATTCAGACGCGCAGGCAAAAACGATCCTGAAGCTGAAACGTTACGGGCTTGTCAACCAGACCCACCACATCGACGGGGGCCAGGCGCCCGGGGCTCTGCCGGGACTCAAAGGCGCGGGTCCGGACGAGGCTTGCCTGTATGACGAGGACCTGTATGCCGAACTGATATGCGACTATAACGGCGTTCACGTATGTCCTTTTATGCTCAAGATGGTGGTCAAGATCAAGGGCGTAGAAAAGATCATACTGATTACCGATTCCACGATTTTTGAGGGGACGAACAGGGAAGACGTGGCATACGGCCCTGACTTGGGATATGATACGGACGGATGGCTTGCCGGCAGTAAACTGACCATGGACAACGCCTGCCGCAACATGATGACGCACACGGGCTACGGACTGTGCCACGTGATCAAGTTCGCGACGGCGAATCCCGCGCGAATGGCGGGGCTCTTCGATGATGTGGGCAGCCTTGAGCCCGGCAAGATGGCAAACATCATTCTTATCGACGATATGGTAAACGTCAAGACCGTGATTTTCGAGGGTGAAAGGATCATAACCGTCAGAGAGTAATGCGGGTTCGCATTACTCCCTGACGGCTTGTGTAGTACATAGTCAAAGCATGGGGCGCAGCCGGTTTTATGTTACCCGATGTTCAGGATTTCGACGTAATATACCGGTCGATGGCGTTTGCTACGCGGCGGGAGATCCTGACGGCTTCGACAACGGTTTTCGCCCCGGTGACGACGTCGCCGGAGGCGAAGACTCCTTCTCGTGTAGTATGCCCGAAGTCGTCGGTCACGACCAGCCCGTTGTTGTTGATATCAATGCCTTTCGTGGACGATACGATCACAGCCCTGGGCCCCTGGCTTATCGCGATTATGACCGAGTCCGCCGGGAACAGTTTTTCGGTTCCCGCGATCGGCTCCGCCGTCTCATTCCCGTTCCCGTCGGTAAAGACATTGGAATCGGCAAGGATCACCCCTTCTTCCGTTATTTCGACCGCGGACTTATAGAATTCAAAGACGACTCCGTCGATTTTCGCGTATTCCACCTCGACGTCTCTTGCCGTGATGGTGGATTCTCCTTTATTGCATATAATGCTGACTTCCCGGCTGCCGCGCCGCAATATCGTTCGGGCGACGTCCATCGCCACGTTGCCGGCGCCGATTATTGCAACGCGCTTGCCTAAGTCATACACTTGCGGGTTGCGCAGGTACTCGATTGCATAATGAGCGTTGCCCAGAGTTTCCCCCTTTATGCCCAGCTTGTTCGGGCGCCACACCCCCGTACCAAGGAATACGGCTTGATAGCCGTCGCGAAAGAGCTCGTCCAAAACGAGGTTTGATCCGAGCGTTGTGTTAGGCCTGATTTTCGCGCCTACTGCCAACAGGGCGTCCCTTAGCCTGTCCAGCACGCTTTTCGGCAGCCTGAACTCCGGGATGCCGTAGCGAAGGACCCCGCCTATCTGGTCGTTCCCCTCCAGTACCGTGACGCTGTAATTCATTTGGGAGAGCAGGAACGCGATTGTGATACCCGCGGGGCCGGAGCCGATAACGGCTACTCTTCCGCGGCTTTTTTCCGATCTGTAAGGCGTGAACACGCTCAGATAGTAGTCTGAAATATACCGCTCTATGGCGCTGATGTGGACGGGCATGCCGTTTTTCCCCAGCACGCAATGACCCTCGCACTGGTTCTCCTGCGGGCATATGTGGCTGCAGACAAGAGAAAGCGGGTTGTTGTCAAAGAGCAGCTTTCCGGCCTGCTCGACCTTGCTGTCGAGCAGCAGATGTATCGCCTCCTTGATGGGCGTCTCGACAGGGCACCCCTTCGAGCAGTGCGGAACTTTGCATTGCAGGCATCTTTTCGCGTCGTCGATAACATGTTTGTACAACCGGGCCACCTCCAAGCGGTTTGCAGCATCCCAATAACATGAAGCCGGGGAAATCGCTGACGACCCTATAGTACCAGAGAGCAGGCTGAAAATCCACAAAAAATATGCGCATTAACTAGTCTGAAACAAAAAGTGAGTCTACTGTATAATGCAGCGGCTCGGCGAACTGTCGAAAAGCGCGATCTCGCGCAGCCGCCGGCCTCCGCGGCAATGCCGCCCACAGGCGGCATTGTCACGGAGGTCTTTCAGGCTATAAGCATCGCTATATAATGCTTTTTACTTTACTGCCACTATCAGCTTGCGTGTCTTCTTGGAGGTAATGAGATAAGCTTCGTTTCATTTTCGCTCAACTTAAACTGTGAGATCAGATTGCTCAGGAAGACAGCTTGAGAACTCATTTCCTGGGACTCCGCGGCGCTCTCCTCCGCTGTCGCGCTGTTTTGCGCAATAGTCTGCGAAACAAGATAGATACCGTTGTTGATCTGTTCGATACCGTGTGACTGCCCTTCGGAGGCATTGGCAATTTCGGTGACAAGCTGATTGCTTTCATTGATTCCCGACACGATCTCGGTGAGGCTGCCGGCGGTTTCGTCCGCGATTCTCGAGCCCAGCGAAGCTTTTTCAATAGAATCATTGATCATTTCGTTTGTTTCCTTTGCAGCCTCCGCGCTTTTCGCGGCG
>Ga0123353_10003139_pt1 | contig 20743 bp, 23 predicted proteins | sample TergutLab28metaG_3_FD_92763 | JGI IMG/M metagenome (GOLD analysis project Ga0123353, IMG submission 92763) | Labiotermes labralis P3 segment gut microbial communities from Petit-Saut dam, French Guiana - Lab288 P3 | ecosystem: Host-associated > Arthropoda: Insects > Digestive system > Gut ... | reverse complement strand
GGCTGAAATGCTATGAGGTGCCCGAAGGCGGCAGAACGTCCAAAGGCATGAATATCGTGAATCTGCTGCCGCTGACCGGCGACGAGAAAGTCACCGCCATGATCCGCGTGTCGGATTATGAGGAGGGCAAATATCTGTGCATGGTCACCAGCCAAGGCATCATCAAACGCACCACCCTGGGCAGCTACAACTCCGCGCGCAAGGCCGGGCTGATAGCGATTGACCTGGACGACGGAGACCAGCTCAAATGGGTTCGCATGACCGACGGTTCGAACGAATTGATTATCGCGACCAAGAAGGGCATGGCTATCCGGTTCCAGGAGAATGACGCGCGTGTCCTCGGGCGAACGGCACGGGGAGTTCGGGCGATAAGGCTGGACGACGGCGACGAAGTCGTCGGCATGTCGGTGGCAAGATCCGACGCTACGCTGCTGACCATTACCGAAACCGGGTACGGCCGCCGCAGCGAGCTTGCGGATTACCGCATACAGTCCCGTGGCGGCAAGGGTATCATGAACTACCGCACAGGAAAATTCGGCGACGTTGCGGGGATCAAATTCGTCAGCGAGAATGATGATATAATTATGATTTCTACCGACGGGGTTATTATCAGAATATCCGCCCATGAAATCAGCGTGTTTTCAAGGCCGTCAAAGGGCGTTAAGGTCATGAGGGTCGATGGGGACGCGAGGATCGCGACGCTGGCGAGGGCACCGCATGAGGAGGAAGAATCCTCAGAGGAGGATTCGCAGGCGGAGGGCGAGGAATAGAAATGACCGTAACATTAGCCAAAGCCGAACTGTCCGATGCGGAAAAACTGTTGGAAATGCAAAAAATCTGCTTCGCGCCGCATCTGGAACGCTATCAGGATTTTGAAACCAGCCCGGCACTGACGACTATTGAGCAAATGCGGCATCTGGTTGAATTTGAGAATTATTTCAAGATTTTGCTGGACGGCGAATGTGTCGGGGCAATCAATATCAGAGAGCGCGAAAAAACCGGCGAGTATTTGCTGCACGTTATCAACATCCTGCCAGAATACCAGAACCGGGGGATCGGTCAGCGGGCGATTGCCCTGGCCGAAGCCGGGTTTCCCGACGCCAAAAACTGGCGGCTGGAAACATTAGAAGACATGCCCAATAACAGGCATGTCTACGAAAAAATGGGGTATTCTTTTACGGGGGAGGCCGTCAAGGTCAATGACAAATTGACGCTGGTGTATTACGAAAAGTAATTTTTTACGGATTGCTGTCCAACCCTTCGGTGTCAAAGGTCAGGCCGTTTATGCTGTAACCGCTGATTTTATCGATGATTCGTTGGCCTTCATCTCCCGTAGCCGGGGTCGGGCAGTAATCGTTCCAATCGGGAACGGAGGAAATTTTGCAGGGAATTATACGCGGCGTAATACCCTCCAGGACATCGTCCGCAAAAGTGAAACCCATCTGTATAATTGCGGAGTCTTTGTCGTCCGGGTTGGAATGCCCGCCGTAGCAAAAATTGCCCAGGCTGTAAAAAATATACTTACCGTTATATTTTTCGGCGCCCTGTAATACGTGGGGATGATGCCCGATTATCAGATCGGCACCCTGGTCGATTGTATAGCGGGCGAGGTCGATCTGAGAGGCGTCGGGGGCGTAAACATTCTGCTCACCCCAGTGAAAATTAACGACCACGATATAGCCCTCATCCTTGAGCCGCGCGATATTCTCAGCAAGCTCCCACCAGTTCGCACCCCATCCGGTATAACCCAAAAACGCGAAGTTAACGCCCTGAATTTGCGCGTAATGTATATTTCCGTAATCGAAATGCCCGATGCCCAGAGCGTCAAGCGTGCCGACCGTGTCCCAGTACCCCTGCTCGCCGTAGTCGCCGATGTGGTTGTTCGCGATGTTAACGGCGTCCACACCCGCAAGCACAAGAGAGTTGGCCAGCTCCGGGTCGCCCTTGAAGAAGAATGTCGGCTTGCCCTTCTTTTTGATACGTTGATCCGACAGGGTGAAGGTGGTCTCCAGGTTAACTATTGTATAGTCGGCGTTTTGGAAGTAAGTTTCCACGTTTTTGAACAGATATCGCGGGTCGCCGCTGCTTTCAAAAACCCCCGGCAGGGATGTGGCCTGATTGAAGCTTGCGTCGGTTCCCAGCGTGCAGTCACCCGCCGCGCACAGCGTGATCCGCTTTATCTCGGGGACATACGGCGCGGTCGTTGTTACGGGAGTCTGGGTTGTGGTTGTGGTCAAGGCGCGGGTGGTTGTGGTAACCGGGGCTTGCGTTGTGACCGGTTGAATATTTCCCGGGAAATCTCCCGGTGAAAACGGGTCGTCCCGCAAAAGCGTATTAACCTCCATCGGAGGAAAAACCGTACCCTGCGCCGGAACGGCCTTCGAGCCGCAACCCGCTAAAAATGAACACAGGCACAGCGACAAAGCCGACAGCATCAAGATTTTTTTGAGATTCATCGCTAATTCCCTCCTTGGGAATCCCCCTGTCGTTTCTTTTTTTTCTTCAGGTCTTCCACCGGGAGAATCTCCTGATAAACCGCCGTATGTACCGGCGTGATGATCTTATCCTCGTGGCAGCTGCCGAAATACCACTTTTTAAAGGTGCAGTTGTTATTGACCTCCTGCAAATAGCAGTTGAGCTTGCTGACCTGCTCGGGTTTGCTCCGGCGGGCGGCAATTGATCGCTTGATGAGCGCCGGCGGCTCGTGGGTGAGAATAAAATCCACCTGACAGGAAAGCTCCTCCAGGTTCTCGACGCCTTCCTCAAGCTCCGCGCGGGCGGGCATTTCCTCCCGCCACCAGGTTTTGTGCTCGGTGCGCATCTCCCGGTCGGGGCTTTCACCGCCACCGAAGGTGAATATTTTATAGCCGTCGATGTCGAATATCTGACCCCGGCACATGTGAAACAGCCGATTGTTGATCCGGTGAACCTTGCCGCCGCTCCAGACGGTTAATGGATACTTATTAAGCAAATCATGGTTTTCGTTGGTGCCGTCCAGAAAACAGACGTTATACCGGCGTTTACCCAGATGCTTGTGAATCTTCTTTTCCCAGTCGCTGTCGTCCCAGACAAAGCCGAAATCACCCAGAATGATCAGGGTGTCGCGCTTTTTGAGCCGCTTGATCCTGCGGTCGTGCAGCCGCGCTTCCTCGCGGTGCATGTCCCCGGTGACGTATACCATGCCAAAATCCCCTTATTTATCAGTATAATGCCCTTTGCATTGGATAATTTCAGTATCGTCATTATCGTTTATTCGATAAATCAACCGGTTCTTTTGGTCAATTTCTCTGCTCCAGTAACCCGACAGATTACCCTTTAATGGTTCGGGGCTTCCGATTCCCACATAACCGCTTCGCAAAATATCATTGATTAACCGGTTGATTTTTTTCAAAGTCTTTTTGTCTTCTGTCTGCCATTCAATGTATTTTTCATGGCTCTTGGCGAAAATATTGTATTATCACTCATTTTCCATAGCCTCTAGTTCTGCCATAGTTTTTACTATGACTTTTCCGGCGTTCACTTGCGCTATTGATTCCTCAAGAATTTTCATATTATATTCGTTAAAGTACGCATCGTATTTGCTGTTTGCGTTAATATGAAAGGGGATAGCCTGATCTCTTAGTGCCTGACGAAAAAAGACATTGACGGCTCCTGACATGCTAAAGCCTAATTTTGAAAACAAAATTTCAATGTCTCTTTTTACATCCTCGTCGATTCTTATTGTAATGTTTGTCATTTTTACAACCTCCTCTTTATGTTGCACTAACATTATACGGCATTATCGTGTGCTTTGTCAATACATTTATTCACGAGAGGGGAATCTCATGAAAAAAATAAGCGTTGGGAAAGTGTTTTTTATACTTTCGCTTGTTCCTTGGATTTTGTGGGCTTTCTATATAATAGGCTCTTACTTTTGGGGTGCCGAAATGGGCTTGATTGATCGCGGCCCTGTGGTTTATGGATTTAAGGCAATAGCGGAAAACTTTGGCTGGAGCATTTTTTTGTTTTTTGCCGGGTTCTTCCCGTTTGGACTAATAGCATTAGCGACATTTGTGTATATAGTTGTATATCTGGCAGTCAAGAATGAGGATAGGATAAATAGAAATAAAAACAAAAAAACAAGATTAAAAATATCATACCACTATTTTGGAGAGAATGCTATGAAAACTTTTAGGAAAATCATTTCTTTGGCGATTATGACGGTGCTGATTGCTTCGGCCGGCCGGGTGGCGGCGTATGAACCGCCGTTCGAGCCGCGCGCGGAATGTATCCTGCTGGTCAATCTTGACACGGATACGGAGATTTACTCCAAAAATCCGGATCAGGAATGCGAGCCCGCGTCGCTGACCAAGATCATGACCGCCGTCATCGCGCTGGAGGAATACGACAAATGGGAGAGCGAAACGGTTACCGTGTCACGAAAGGCCGTCGAGAGCCTGATCGGAACCGAAAGCTCGGTCATCGGGCTTATGCCGGGCGAAGTCATGCCGCTCAAGGACGTGCTGGCCTGTATGCTGATAAGCTCGGCCAATGACGCGGCGGCGGCCGTCGCAGAGCACGTTTCGGGCAGCCAGAAAAAATTCGTCAAGAAAATGAACCAGCGAGCCGAAGAGCTGGGGTTGAAAAATACGCACTTCACCAACCCCCACGGGCTTCACGACAAGGGCGGGCACACGGTTACCACCGCCCGGGATATGTACGTCCTGTCGCGGTATGCCATGACTCTGCCGGGGTTTATGGATCTGGCCGCCGAGGTCAGCTATTCCGTGGCCGCGACCAACCTCTGCGATGTACGGCTGCTAAGCACCACCAACCTGATGATGGATAAGCTCCAGGGCAAGGTGGGGGAGATTGATTATTATTACGGAGATATCGACCGGCAGACCATCGTGCAGGGCATCAAAACCGGGTTCACCGATCAGGCAGGGCGGTGTCTGGCTTCCTCCGCGACACAGAACGGGTATAACTATCTGCTGATCTGCATGGGCGCGCCGTTTATGGACACGGCGGGAACGCTCATCCCCGAGAATAACGCCTTTTTTGATACCAGGGATTTTTATGACTGGGTTTTCGATGGATTTTCGACCAAGGCGATTGTCGACGTCAACCGCCCGGTCACCGAAATTGATTTGGAGTTCGCGAGCAACAAAGACAAGCTGACGCTTTATCCCAAAGATGCGGTCACCGCGCTTGTCCCCAACGAGGTTGAGCCCGCCGGTGTAACGGTAACGCCGTATCTGCAAAAGGAAAGCATTGAAGCTCCGGTTGAGGAGGGGCAGATCATCGGGTACGCGATTTTGTCACTGTCCGGGCAGGAAATCGGCCGGGTCGATTTGGTTTGCAATGAAAACATCGAGCGCAGCGAATGGTTGTTTTTGATGAGCCAGGTGAAAAATACGGTCAGCTCAAAAGGCTTTTTGACCGGGGTCGGTGTTTTTGTGGTGCTGCTGGTGATTTATATCGTGCTGGCGGCGGTGCATAATTACCGCAAGCGCAATAAGCGCAGACCGAGACGCCGGAGGAATCGGTATGATTGATATTATCCATGTCGTCGGGGCATCCGGCGCGGGAACGACAACCTTGGGACAGGCGTTGGAACGCGAGCGCGGCTATAAATGGCTGGACACGGACGACTATTTTTGGTCGCCGACCGACCCGCCGTTTTTGCGATCCCGCCCGTTTGAGGAGAGGATTGCGCTTTTGAAGGCGGACATTGAAAAGCATCCGAAATGCGTGATTTCCGGTTCGCTTTGCGGTTGGGGGGATGTTTTTATCCCGCAGTTTGATCTGGTCGTTTTTATAAGCACGCCGACGGATATTCGCATTGAACGGCTTGAACGGCGCGAATTTGAGCGGTTCGGCCAGCGCATTCGCCCGGGCGGCGATATGTATGAGGAGCACACCGGGTTTATTGAATGGGCGAAAACCTATGACACCAACAAGCCGCCGGAGCGGTGCCGGACTCTGCACGAGGAGTGGTTCAAAAAGCTCGTCTGCCCGGTGATGAGGGTAGACGGCACAAGACCGGTCGATGAATTGCTGGCGCAGGTCAAAATAACTGTAGGGGACATCGTCCTCGATGTCCCGCAGGTCTGCGGGTGACCGGGGACGGTCACCCCTACATCAACGCCGCCAGCATCAGCATCTCCCGTACGCGGGCATACACCGGTTCAAAATCCGACAGCGGCAGCGGGTTTTTGCCCTTGCCCATCTCGATAGTAAACGCCGGGCGGCAAAATCGCGCGATAAACCAGTCCTTGAACCCGCCGTGCGATGCGATATCCTCCGGGTCACACAGCGTATATTCGCTTACGGCGGCCAGCACGTTGGCCATCAGCCGGGCACGGGCGGGGGTACGCTTGCCGTAACGCCAGTAGATTTCCTCGCCCTGCGAGTGCAGAGCCAGCGCGTGGCGAATGTTTCGGCTTCGGCACAAGGCCGTAAGCGCGCGGGTTTCGGGTTCGCTTTCGGGGGATAGCCCCCCATAGCGGCGCAGCGACGGCTCGGTAATGCCGAAAGTCCGCTCTTTTTTGCGGAGGATATGCCAGCCCGCGTTGAAGTTGTGGTTGATATCGACGCCCCGGATGTTGGCGTTCCAGCCCCCAAGATCGCCGCCGCTGATTTTTTGAACCGAGTCGCGGTATTCTCCGGCGGCTTCAAGGCCGTTTATGGCCAAATCAACCCCGTCGGGGTTGACCAGCGGCACGAACAGCAGACGGGTGTCGCCGCCGATGTGGCGCGGGTCGATTCCGTCGATGGGTACGCCGGTTTCCATTGAGCCGCAAAGCTGCTCGATAAATTTCAGCAGGACAAGGCCGGTCAGCCACTCCTGAGCGTGGAACCCCGCAGCGTACAGAATCGCCCGCGCGGACGGATTTTGCCCCAGCTCAAGACATAATAGCTCCTTGCCAAGAACGCTTTTGCCTATTGAACCCAGAGACAAAAAAGGATAACGCTCCGCCAGCTTATGAGAGAAATCCCAAACGGCGGCATAATCCGCAGGGCACGATGTTATGATGTTTTGCATATGTAACAACCGTCCTTTTAATTTTTTTTAACATTGAAATATGTATGGGGTATATGTTATTATATGAAAAAGGACGGGTCGTTTGTGCGGCCATAGCTTTTATATGAAAATTTAAAGAGGGATATATTATGTTCAAAATGTTAAAAAAAACAATTTGTCTGATTTTGGCGGCGACATTTTGTGCGGTGCTTGCCGGGTGCGACGAGCGTCTGCCGCTTACCGACGACTATGACCCGGGCGTGGTGTATAGTGCCACCCGCAAGGCGGTGACGCTGCCCAAGCTGAGCGAGGAGCAAAAGCTGTTTTACACGCAGGACGCGGGCAAGGTATTTACGCGGATCATTCAAACCGGAGCCGGCGAGGAAGCCATCGCCGAAGCGGTGGAGCTGGGTAAAATTTTGTCAGGATATTCTGCGGGCAAAAAAGCACCCGGCAAAATGATGGTTGCGGCGGGCAACCTGCTGTGCGAAATGCAGCTGTTTATTTACCGGGAAGCGGATATGGACAGATTCAAAAAGAATATGGAAGCTTTTTCCAAGGCCAGAGATGCTTTGGACGACCAGCAGAAAATTTATGTGGAGCAGGCCGACGAGCTGAATATTCTGCTTAGCGCGTTTACCTGCAATCAGGTGGGGCAGAAAAATTATGACGAATCGGTAATCACACTAACCGGGGATGTGGGTTTTTGCGACAGCCCCGACGCGCCGGAATGGAGAACCTTCAGCAAGTATTATAAGTCGGTCGGGTATGATCCCGGATGGGTATTTGAGAACTGCATCGGCATATTCTCCATGGATGATCTGACCGTTTGCAATAATGTTGCGCCGTATCTTGACGTTGAACCCGAGGACAAACAGAATTCGGGGGAAGATGAAGACGGCGATCAGCAATCTCAGGAAGCCTCCCGGCTCAGGTTCGCGCCGCCCCGTGCCGCTCAGATGCTTGGCTATAATTCGATTGAGCTGGTCAATCTCGCGTCGCAATACAATATGGATTACGGGCAGAACGGCAGATTCGAATCGGAGAGGTATCTCAAGGATCAGGGGATCGCCATGGTCGACGAGGGCAGGTATTATTCGACCGAGATCAAGGGGCTGGAATATATTTTCCTTTCGTACAATTACCCAGACAAGCCGAATGCTGAGCTTTCCGAAAAAATCGCCAATGAAATCCGCAGCCACAAGAAAGAAAACAATGCGGTGATCGCATGTTTTAACTGGGGAAAAGCGTACCGGTCAAAGCCGAGCGACGCTCAGCAGCAGATAGCTTATGCCGCAGTGTATGCCGGGGCGGATATGGTTGTCGGAAACGGCCCCAGGGAGATACAGGGTGCCGAGATTTATAAAGATAAATATATTTTTTACAGCCTGGGCGAGTTGGTCAACGGCGATAACTTTGACCTTAAAACCCGCGCGACGCTGATAATCACCGCGAAATTCGCCCTGAAAGACGGCCAGACACAGTTCCGCGGGCTTACGGCCATACCCTTAGACCAGAACTCCAACAAAAAATCGGACGAAAATGATTATACCCCCATGCCGCGGTTCGGGCAAAGGGGTCGGAAAATTATTGATGAGGTTGTCAAGAGGAGCGCGGGGCTGAAAAACGGGGTTAAAGAATTGCCGGTGTTCGATCCGCTGGCGGAATAAATTGCCAACTATAAAATAGGTTGCATTTATTCTATTCTTATGCAATAATATAAGCGGAGGTGTTATGATGACCATTAATACAAACAGCATGGTTTCGATAACCGAAGCGAATCAGAACTTTTCCCGCGTGGCACGGCTGGCGGACGAAAACGGTTCTGCTGTTATTTTAAAAAATAACATTCCGAGATATCTGCTGATTGAATTTAGTCAGATGGAGCATGAACAGGAGGTGGCGGATGAGGATGCAATGGCCATATCCCGCCATCTTTTGTCAAAAAACAGAGAAGCTTACGAGGTTCTTGCAAAATGAAAAGGCTGACTGAAAAACAGGTTCTGGCGTTTCACCGGGAGCTAATACAAGAGCACGGCGGCAGTGACGGTTTTAGGGATGCCGGATTATTGGATTCCGCGTTGTCTGCGCCGTTTCAGTCTTTTGCCGGTCAATCGGCGTTGCCAACGGTTAAGCAAAAAGCTGTTCGTTTGGGGTTCGGGCTGATTAAAAATCATCCTTTTGTTGACGGGAACAAGCGAATTGGCGCACATGTTATGCTGACCATGCTGGCGATCAACGGAATTGAGTTGGAATATACGCAGAAAGAACTTTATGAGGTTATACTAAAAGTTGCGTCCGGTGACGCGGCCTTTGAAGAACTGTTGAGGTGGGTGATGGATCATGAAGCTTCCTGCTTATGACGTTGTGTTAAAAATCAATATCCACGACAGTATCACCGTAAACCCGGAGCACAGCCCGAAATAAAACCGCCGGGCTTTTTTGGATTTTATCCGCAGCTGACCAAGCGAGCCGAACAGCAGACAGGCACCCATCAGGGCGGTCGCGTCAATGGCGATGCGAAGATCTTCCGGGTTGGCGGCGGTGACTTTGCCGAGAAGCGGGACTATCGCTTCCCCCGCGATATGGGCAAATGGCAAAAGCAACAACGGGACTATGCAAATTGCGTAGTCCCCTTTTTTTTGCCGCAGGAAGATGAAAAAGACCCCGAGGATTATGATGATTATGGCGCTGCATTCGATTAGCAAGAAAATCCCTCCCGGTTGATGATGAGGATATTATATCACATAATCCCAAAATATTATAAATGAATTATTAACATTTTGCAAGGATTCTAACAAAATTTATGTTTCGCACATAAGATGTAATACAGAAAATGAAAAGAGGGGAAATTTTTAATTATGAAACATCGCGTTAGTGTAAAATCAGTAAATACCGCGCTGAGGGCGCAGGATTTGCTGGAGAGACGTAATTTTTTTGTTGAAATAGAAAAAGCGGCCGACCCGGTCGGGGACGCCGGTTGTTTATATGAGCTTATTTTTGAGGGAAATTTTAATGTGGCCGCCGGGATTTTGGAAGAGTCGGGAATAAAAATTTTCGGCAATGATATAGTGCCATGATTTATCTTGACAACGCGGCGACCACCTTCCCGAAACCGCCGGAGGTCGTCCGCGCCGTGACGCAGGCTATGATGGAATATTCGGCTAATCCCGGGCGAAGCGGTCACGCGCTTGCTATGCGGGCGGCGCAGTCGGTGTACGCGGCGAGGGTCGCGGCGGCGGAGATGTTCGGCGCGGACAACCCGGACAGGGTGGTGTTTACGCTCAACTGCACCCATGCGGTCAACTTTGTGCTCAAAGGGTTGCTCTCGCCCGGCGACCATGTGATCACCTCATGCCTTGAGCACAATGCCGTGGTGCGGCCGCTGCATAAGCTCGCGCAGAGTGGCGTGAGCGTTTCGCGGTTTTCGGTGGATTTGCATGACCCGGAGCTGTGCACCCGGCAGATCGAGCGGCTGATCCGCCCCGCAACCCGGATGATTTTTTGCACACACTGCTCTAATGTTTTCGGCACGGTTCTGCCTATAAAGCAGATAGGGAGCATCGCGAAAAAGCATTCCCTGCTGTTCGGGGTAGACGCCGCTCAGAGCGCGGGGCTTATTGATATTGACATTGAGCAAATGAATATAGATTACCTGTGTATGCCGGGGCACAAGGCTCTTTATGGGCCGATGGGTACCGGGCTGCTTATCATGCGCGCCGCGCCGCCGGACAGCATCATCGAGGGCGGGACAGGCAGCCTTTCCAACACGCCGGTTCAGCCGGAAGAACTGCCGGAACGGCTGGAAAGCGGTACGCTAAATCTTCCCGGTATCGCCGGACTGCGGGCGGGCATTGACTTTGTCCGGCAACGGGAAATGCGCGAGATTTACGAGCACGAGCTGGAGCTGACAAAACGGTTATATGCGCAGTTGAGCGGGATTCCGGATGTGCGGCTGTATACGCCGCCACCGGAGCCCTGCCGCTGTGCGCCGGTGCTGAGCTTCAACAAAGAGGGCGTCGGCAGCGAAATCGTCGCGGGATATCTTTCGAAGGGCGGCTTTGCCGTGCGCGCGGGGCTGCACTGCGCTTTTTTAGCGCACGAAACCGCCTCAAGTCTGCCGGGAGGGACGGTTCGGGTGTGCCCCGGCGTGTTCAATACCGCCGGGGATATCGATGACTTTGTGCAATATGTAAAAAAATTTTAAACTCGACAAAAATTCATTGAAATATCCCCGAGATATGTTATTATAATATAATATAGATATTATGTATATTATATTATTCTGCAGAGGGATTTTCTCATGACAAATTTATTACAACAGATCAGGGAAGCCTGGCGGTATATGTCGGAAGTGAATATGGGCTTTTTCCGCATTCAGGATTTGCTGGATTTGCTGCTTCTGACTTTTTTGATTTATAAGGCCATTCAGCTGGTTCGGGATACCCGCGCGTATCAGCTGCTCAAGGGCATCGCGTTTTTGGTGGTGGCTTACGGCGCGGCGTGGCTGCTCGGGCTGGAAGCCATGACGCAGATTTTGAGAAGCGTTTTCAATATCGGCATCCTGGCGTTGCTCGTTGTGTTTCAGCCGGAGCTGCGCCGTTCGCTTGAGCGTGTGGGCAGAACCCGACTGGGGCAGCTCGCGAATTTTTCGCCCTCAGAGCAACAGGAATTCCAAACGCGTATGCTAAAAAATATCGACGGGATATACCGCGCGTGCAACAATATGCAACAGAAAAAGACCGGTGCTTTGATTATTATCGAACGCTCGACCATGATCGGGGATCTGATGCGCACCGGCACGCAGCTTGACGCGGAGATTTCGGAGGATCTGCTGTGCAGCATTTTTTACCCCAATTCGCCGCTGCATGACGGAGCGGTGATCATCCGGCAGGGGCGCGTTTTGGCCGCCGGGTGCATTTTGCCGCTTACGCAGATGCCGCTTGAGGCCGATTTGGGTACGCGTCACCGCGCAGCTATCGGGGTGAGCGAAAACTCCGATGCCATCGCCCTTGTCGTGTCGGAGGAAAGCGGGGCGATCTCGTTCGCGGTCGACGGGGAACTGACCCGCGGCATCAACATCACTTCGCTGCATGCGTTGCTTGAATATGAGCTGATCACCAAAGAAATGCAGAATACCAATGCAAGAAAATTCTGGAAGAAAGGTGCGAAATACGAGAATGAAAAACGAGAAAAAAACGGCGAAAATCAGGCGAAATAAATTTTCACTTCGCGCCGCCGTTTCCAATGACCGGGTGCTTCTGATATTCTCTTTTGCTCTGGCCATCGTTGTCTGGCTGGTCATCGTTATGGTCGTGAGGCCAGACACCGACATTACCATCAGTGTGCCGGTCAGCATAAATCTTGAGGAAACCGCTCCCGGCAAGCTGGGGCTTGAGGTCGTGGAGGTCAAGGATCAGACTGTCAATGTTACGGTCAAAGGCAAGCGTTATCTGCTGGGCAGGCTTTCCTCGCAGGATATCTCGCTGCTTGTGTTTTTGGGCTCGGTAACAAGCCCCGGTAAATATGATCTGCAGGTCATCCCGACATCTGCCGCGCCGACGTCGGACTATACCATCGCGGACTGGTCGCCCAAAGAGATCAACGTTAAATTCGATAAAATGGAAGAAAAGGAATTCCCGCTGGACACCGATATCTCCCTGGCAAAGGTGGCGCAGGGGTATCACAGCGGAAACGGTATCGTCGAGCATGAAAACATAACAGTCAAGGGCCCGTCCGCCGCCGTGGCAAAGGTTGCGAGCGTTGTGGCGGTCGTTGAGGAGGAAAATCATCAACCCTTCACAACTCCCGCAACGGTCGACGGAATCATACAGCTGCTGGACAAAAAGGGAAATCCGATCAATCCGGACGTGAGAGAAAAGCTTGCCCTTTTGGTAGGCGGGGTCGACATTACCGATGATCCGAGTGTGGAAATTACCGTGCCGGTGCTTAAGCTGCTGGAGCTGCCGATTACGCTGGAGTTTATTAACCAGCCGCTGTATTTCCAGAAAAACCCGCTCAGGTATACGGCCGATCCCGAAAAAATCACCATAGCGGTGCCGACCGACACGGCGGAAATGCCCACCGAGATCCCGGTCAATATCTTTGATTTTACAAAGCTCGACCCGACCAAAAGTAAATACGATTTTGACGTGGTTCTGCCGCCCTCATACACCAGCATGGACATTGCCGGTTCGGTCAAAATAAAGCTGAATTTCGCAGAGAAATATACCGAGAGAACCTTTGATGTTACCCGGTTCGAAATGGTCAACGGCCTTCCCGGGTTCACCGCAAAGGTCGAGAGCGACAAACTGGTGGGCGTGGTGCTGATGGGTCCCGAGGCTGAGATGGAGCAAATCAAACCCGAGGCGATCTACGCGGAGGTGGATATGGCATTCTCCAACAAAACCGGCAAATATGTTCTGCCCGCGGTCATTCGTGTCAAGGGGCATGACAAATGCTGGGGATTCGGAGAATTCTCGGTGGCGGTTAATTTGCAGGAAAAAAGTTGATTTGATGAAGGCGGTGCCACTATGGGAAAATCACTCGTGCTGGCCGAAAAGCCGTCGGTCGCGAGGGAGCTTGCGAAAATTCTCGGGTGCAGGCAGAACGGCGACGGCTGCATAATCGGCGAGCGGTACATAGTCACCTGGGCACTGGGGCATCTGGTCACCCTGGCCGACCCGGAAATTTACAGTAAGGAATACAAAACCTGGAGCCTTGAATCGTTGCCTATGCTGCCGAAAAAAATGCAGCTGGTCGTGATAAAGGAGACCTCCAAACAATATCACATCGTGCAGAGCCTGCTGAGACGGGCGGATGTGTCCGAGATCATCATCGCCACCGATTCCGGCCGCGAGGGCGAGCTGGTGGCGCGGTGGATACTGATAAAAGCGGGGTGCAACAAACCCGCCAAACGGCTGTGGATTTCCTCCCAGACCGACAAAGCGGTTCGTGAGGGGTTCAAAAATCTCAAGCCCGCAAGGGATTATTACAACCTCTTTCTGTCGGCGCAGGCGCGTTCCGAAGCGGACTGGCTGGTCGGACTGAACGTAACCCGCGCCCTTACCTGCAAGCACAACGCCAGCCTTTCGGCCGGGCGGGTGCAGACCCCGACACTGGCTATGATTGTCGCCCGGGAAGAGGAAATCAAGAAGTTTAGCCCAAAGGATTATTATACGCTCAAAGCGAAATTCAATGGTTTCTCCGCCGTTTGGACGGGGAGCAACAACCAGACCAGGCTGTTTGACCGCGCGGCTGCCGAGGCAATTTTGCAGCGGGTTTCGGGGAAATCCGGCACGGTGAACGAGGTGCACAAGCAATACAAGCACAAAGCGCCCCCCGCCGCCTATGACCTGACCGAGCTTCAGCGGGATGCCAACCGCAAATATGCCTATTCCGCAAAACAAACCCTGTCGCTTATGCAGTCGCTGTACGAGCGACACAAGTTGCTGACCTACCCGCGCACCGATTCCAGGTACGTCACCTCCGACATAGTTGCTACGCTGCCCGACCGTCTGAAAAGTATCGCCGTGGGTCCGTATAAAGAGCTGGCCTCGTCGCTGTACAGAAACCGCCCGCTGTCGACGCGCTATCTGGTTGACAACGCGAAGGTGAGCGATCATCACGCGATCATCCCTACCGACCAGCCGCTCAACCTTTCTAGCCTGACGCCTGAGGAGCGCAACATCTACGATTTGGTCGTGCGCAGGTTTTTGGCGGTGCTGTCCCCCGCGTTTGAATATGAGGAGACCAAGCTCAGCGTACAAATCGGCAAGGAGCGGTTTTGCGCCAAAGGCAAAATGGTCAAGTCCCTCGGTTGGAAGGCGGCCTACGGGCAGGAGCTGACCGGCGAGGACGATGATGATTCTGACATAAAAGAACAGACCCTGCCGCAAATTCAACAGGGCAGCAAGCTTGATATAAAATCCTGCGCGATCGAGCAGGGCAAAACCAAACCGCCCGCGCGGTACAACGAAGCCACACTACTGACCGCCATGGAAAACCCGGGAGACACTCAGCTGCGTCCCGAATTGCGGGATATCCTGAAAACCACAAGCGGGCTGGGCACCCCCGCCACCCGCGCCGATATAATCGAAAAGTTGTTCGACTCGTTTTATGTTGAACGCCGGGGCAGGGAAATCGTGCCGACATCAAAGGGGATTCAGCTTGTTTCCATCGTGCCGGGTGACCTCAAATCTGCCGAGCTGACGGCCAAATGGGAGCAGGAGCTGGCGTTGATCAGCAAGGGTAAATCCAAAAACGAAGCATTCATCACTCAGATGCGCGGTTACGCGTCTAAGTTGGTTTCAGCCGTAATCGCCAGCGACGCCAAATACGTCCACGACAATATGACCAGGGAAAAGTGCCCCGACTGCGAAAAGTACCTGCTTGAAGTCAACGGCAAAAAAGGCGTCATGCGCATCTGCCCCGACCGCGAGTGCGGATACCGCAAGAGCGTCAGTGTGCAGACCAACTCGCGCTGCCCCAACTGCCACAAAAAGCTGGAGCTGCGCGGCGAGGGCGAAAAGCGCATGTTCACCTGCGTGTGCGGGCACCGGGAACGGCTGGCGGATTTCGAAAAACGCCGCGTCACAGCGGGAGCCACCAAAACCGACGTGAAAAAATATCTCCAGTCGCAAGACCGGCAGGGCGAGCAAACCGGCCAATCCGCGCTGGCCGCCCAGTTGGCAAAATGGAAAGAAAGCTGAGGTTGGCCGTCATGCCAGAGTTACCCCCCAAGCGAGTTTCGGATTCCCAGACCGAACAGATACAAATTGTCATGCCTGGCGACACCAACGGTTACGGGCGACTGTTCGGCGGGCGGCTGGTCGAGTGGATTGATATCGTCGCCGCCGTGGTCGCCCGGCGTCATTCCGGCCTTGAGGTGACCACCGTGTCCATCGACAACCTGCACTTCAAAGCGGCGGCCTACACAAACCAGACGGTCGTGCTGATCGGCCGCGTGACCTATGTCGGGCGCACGTCCGTTGAGGTGCGGGTGGATACCTACGCCGAAACCCTTCTCGGCGAGCGAAGCAAGATCAATAGGGCGTATGTCGTGATGGTCGCTTTGGACAAGTACGAAAAACCTGCGGCCGTTCCGTCGCTGATACTTGAAACCGACCGGCAAAAAGCCGACTGGGCTGCCGGCGAAAAACGCCGCGAATTCAACAAACACAGGCGGCTCGAAAAATTTTAGGGGGATTTATTTCATGAGAAAAATTTTAATTATCAACGGTCCCAACCTCAACCTGACCGGGCTTCGCGAGCCGTCGGTTTACGGCGGCGAAACCTTGGACGAGATCAATTCCCGCATCGCAGGGCAGGCCGCCCGGTTAAACTTAGAAATCGAATTCTTTCAGTCCAACTGCGAGGGCGAAATCATTGACGCGCTTCATGCCGCACCGCAGCGGTTTTCGGGTGTGATCCTCAATGCCGGCGCGTACACCCATTACAGCTACGCCATCCGCGACGCCATCGCGGCCATCTCTTGCCCGGTGGTTGAGGTTCACATGTCCAATATTCACGCGCGGGAGGATTTTCGCCGCGATTCGGTCATCGCCCCTGTGTGCGCGGGGCAAATCTGCGGGTTCGGTGCGCGGGGTTATATTCTGGCGCTGACGGCACTGCGCGATATGTAATACTCACGTTTATGCGTTATAGCCGGTCGAGCGAATTGCACTTCTTCTTCAAGGCGCAAAAGAGGGAAACGCAAAAATATTTGTGCTTGACATTTTTGAGTTTTTTGATATAATCATTCTAGCGGCGAGTAATATTGCGGAATTGTGTAACGGTAGCACGGCAGACTCTGACTCTGTTTGTCTGGGTTCAAATCCTAGTTCCGCAGCCACCCCGGGAAGCCTTATGGATCAAGGCCTCCCGGGATTTTTCTTTTCTTGACCAAATCAAAAAAAGGGCTGAAAACAGGGTTTTTCTAACACTTTTCTAACGCTTTTCTAACACACCGCGAATTGAAGCTTGCTCTGCATGGAAGCCGCCATATCCTTTTTCGCTTCAAATTGAAGGTGAGCATAGATGTTGGCGGTCGTTCCCAAATCACCATGACCTAGGAATTCCTGTATCTCTTTCAGAGAAAACCCACTTGCCAGCAACAGGCTCGCTGACGAATGGCGCAGGTCATGGAATCGGATACGGGGAAGCTCACTTCTTCTGGCCACACGGTAAAACCGCTCGGTGACGTAATTGGGCCGGAAAGGTTCGCCGTTGTCCCGTTTACACACATAATCATTTTGGATATAGCCGCTGCCTAAGAACAAACGATTTTCCAGCTGGCGGTTCCTTAACTGTTGTAAGTAGGCTTTGATCTCATCGGGAAGCGGAAGGGTACGGTAGCTCGCTTTTGTTTTTGTCCGCTCTTTGTCGATGACGGTATCATACTCGACAACAGTATCCTTGATGGTAATGGTGTTGTTCTCGAAATCAACCGTGTTCCACTTCAACCCTAGAACCTCACTTCTACGTAGTCCATAAAACGCCGCCAGCAGAACCACCACGTACATCTGCTCGTTTTTGAAAAGCGCCAGCAGTTCATTGATTTGCTTTTCGTTGAGAAAATTGGCTATGTACTTCTGCTTTTTTGGGAGCGTTACTCGGTCAGCGGGGTTATAGATGATGATATTCATCTTAACCGCGTGCTGCAAGGCTTTACGGATGTTGGCGTGCTGTTTGAGGACGGTGTTGGCACTTAACCCGTTCTTGATCTGGCCGTTATAGAACGCTTGGATATGCTGAGGTTCAAGGTTTTGAAGCTTGATTCTCCGTGCGGAGAAGTAGGGTTTGATGTAGCGTGTGATGATGTCCTTGTACGATTCGTAGGTGTTTTGTTCAATGGACCCGGCGATGGTTTCCAGCCATTCATACATATAGTCTGAGAACAATGTATCCTTGCTGTAAGTTACCTTTACGCCCTCATACTCTACCAAGAGCTTCTTCAAAAACTCCTCTGCCCGGCGCTTGTTGTTCTTGACTTCAAGCTGTGTACATATCCACTTTGGCCGACGCCGGCCCTGTTCATCTTTAAGGTTGAGGACGGCGTAATAAACGCCGCCCTTGTTTTGTAGGCTACCAGTCATAAAAATACTCCTTTCGATGACAGATTGGTCAGCCTACCATTGATTATTGCTTTCATTATAGCAGGCGCCGGTTGCAAAATCAATTACGGATTTCTTTGGGATAATGTACTTCCGGCCTACCTTGATGTGCCGGAGTTGGTTGGTTTGCAGCAATGCGTAGACCGAGGATTTTCCAAGATTTAGCATTTTGGTTATATCGTCAACGCTGACGATGTCCGGGTATTTTTGAAACATCATCGCGGGTCACTCCTTTTTGTTGAGGGTTGAGTAATGTTTGATCAACAAGAAGGATGACGCGGGCTATGGGTGGGTTTGTACATCAGTAGACCTCACTAGACCGCGCCACCCGTGGCAAAGATCAATAGCAGGAGATCATCAATAGTACAAAGCCGATCCTTTATCAATATGATCGGCATAGTCGGTAGGTTTATCGATCATAGAGCGCCTTATTGAGGAACCGTTGGCGAGACGGCTTTAGGTGACCGGGTTGGAAATGGTCCGGTCATGGTCATCATCAAATCGGCATGAGATAGCCGACTATGGTCTTTAGAATTTGAGCGTTAGGAATGGATTCCCTTATAGGGCTAAATTTAGGTAACCCGCCGGGATGAGCGCTGTTCAACCATCATTTTTTTGGCTGTAAACGAATATTCCTCGGCAAGCCAATGCGTGGTACCGACGAAAGTAGAATAAAACGAACCGAGAACGTCATTAAAACAGCTTGAAATAAACAGCATAATGTTCTCACCAATCTCAGTATCAAAATCGGTGGCATCTCCTATTTCGTCTGGGTATTCTGCTGTTTCATCTTCTTCGGTGTAGATGTAAATTCCACATTCATAAAGGTTAATTATGTCAATCCTTTTTAGCGATTGACAAATGGTTTCTAAATCCTTGCCACCGAAAAATTTTTCTCCGTCTTTGTAACGTATTTGGACGGGAAACATTTCGAGAATTTCTCGATACGTGAGTGTGCTCATGCGTTGGATGATCGAAATAAGCGCATTAACGCTATTTTTTAGTTGCCATAGATTTCCGTCCAATAGGTCGTCGTACATGGCAGTAACAAAATTCACAGCGTTCCAAATGAATGTTGCCTCGGCACGCCTGCCGTCAATTTCTGTTATACCATCTTCAATTTGTTCCATGCAGTTGATGACTCTTTCGTACAATTCTTTCGCCTCGTCTGGTATCTGGACGATTCTACAAAACCAATTGTTTTGGCGATGATTGGTATGATTTCTTTCTGGAGACAATAAATGAAATGACAGAAAGGGTATTTTACAACCCTAAGAAAATAGATTGTACCGCCAAACCTAGATCACAGGAAATGTTCGAGAAAATTATTTCTGAGCCTGTACGTGTTATGCTTTCTTAAAGGCCGCATAAACAGAACAGTTGAAAATATATTATAAATGTGTAAATCCCCAGAGCCTTAACCGGCCCTGGGGATAATTTTGTTATTTGGGAGGGATTTATTATATTTGAGAAATACACATCAGAGCGGTTGCTAACGGAACTGCCGCGCCCGTTGCTCCATTTCCTCTGGTATCTGTGGGAAACTTACTATGATCCAAGCACTTCCGAGTTCCGCGTTACGCTCCAAGGCGGAGATACTGGCAGTCAGCGGTTTGTGATCCCCTCTGTTGACGTTACCACAACAAAAAACTTTGGTTGCCGCGTCAACGCCGATGTTGTGATCCGTAAAGCAGAAATCAGGGCTTTTATGGAGTATAATTAGTGGCGCGGGCATCATCGTACGCCAGTATCTGTTTAACGACTGCGTATATCAGTTCTACCTCGTCGTTAGCCCGGCCTTTGAGAAGCAGGGTGAGCTTTTCCAGCGCGGAGCAGTCTTGTAATGGTCTAATCTCAGTTTCATAGTCAAAAAACTCAAGGAACGAAATATCCAAAACGCCCAGAAGCTTTTCCAACGATTCAACTGATGGCTTCTTAACGCCCCGTTCAATGTCGCCTATAAAGGATACCGTAAGACCGGCATTCAAGGCAAGATTCTCCTGCGACAAGCCGGAACGCTGACGATACTGACGAATGCGGTTTCCTATTTCGCTGTTTACAGATTTCATACGGCCACCCCCTACCTACTATTGTAGGGGAATAGCCCATATTCCACAAACCACAGTAGCGGCGATTTTGCAGAAAGCTTTAGCCACTATTGTGTTGACTTTAAAACATATATAAGCTACAATAGAAGTGTTAAGCACAAAATAAATTATAGGAGGCGCACATCATGTTCTGCCACAAATGCGGAATCCAAATAGCCGAAGTTGCCGACTTTTGCCATAAGTGCGGGACAAAGGTTGTGTGCGCCGATACCGCACAGCAAACACCGGATGTGGTTACACCACCTACAGCAGAAACAGCACAGGAATTTGAACGAGATACATCCAATAAAAAGACCAACCCCATAAAAAGCGGAGGGTGTTCGTGGATATTCTTGGCTCCGCTTGCCAGCGTACTTTTGGTAGCTGGAGTTTTGAACGGGGGTTCTTTAGGTACAAAAATGATCATTGGTGCAATTACAATTTCCCTCCTCAGATTTGGATTTGACATAGCAGCCAAAATCGAAGATCCAAAGAAAACAAAAAGGTTTTTGATTATCGCCGGAATGGCGGCTGTT
>Ga0123353_10003138_pt1 | contig 20743 bp, 34 predicted proteins | sample TergutLab28metaG_3_FD_92763 | JGI IMG/M metagenome (GOLD analysis project Ga0123353, IMG submission 92763) | Labiotermes labralis P3 segment gut microbial communities from Petit-Saut dam, French Guiana - Lab288 P3 | ecosystem: Host-associated > Arthropoda: Insects > Digestive system > Gut ... | reverse complement strand
ATCGTGGTTTCCGAATGGAATCCCGAAGTGACGGAGGCGCTCCTGAAAGGGGCGGTTCGCACGCTGCGCAACTGCGGGTGCGCCGAACACAACATCCTGATCAAATATGTGCCGGGAACCTTTGAGCTGGCGCTGGGAGCGCAGTTTTTCGCCGAATATACCGATGTCGATGCGGTGATTGCACTAGGGTGCGTGATTCAGGGCGAAACGCGCCATTTCGATTTTGTGTGCCAGGGGGTTACGCAGGGGATCACCCAACTGATGATCTCGTGGAACATGCCGGTCGCTTTCGGGGTACTCACCACCGAGAACCTGCAACAGGCGTTCGACCGTGCCGGTGGCAAGCACGGCAACAAGGGCGACGAAGCTGCCGCCACGGCGGTCAAAATGGTGAAACTCCAAAGCGATATGGAGATCGCCTCTGAACTCAATTTTATGGAGGTTAATTGAATAATGAAAATTCTTTGCGACAACAGCTTGTAAATCAATAATTAAGGAAGGGTTATTCGTGTCCAAGCAAACTTCGGGCGAAACATAAAAAATAGGGCTGTCTGATTTTTTAAGGATAGTCTCTTGCAAAAGAGCGCCACACACTTCGAATTAGTAATCCAACCGGACGAAGGATTTTTATCTCAAAAGGGCACCGGTATAAAATTTTCTTATTCGATTAAAAATTCAATAAGAAAATACAATAAAAAGACAGCGAAAATCCATGTGAGAAATCACCGGGAAATGCATGCAACAAAGAGATTTTGTAAAAAAAATAATTCAAATCATTGTGGTTACGAATAAATGCGTATCTTTGCACTCCGTTTTCCCATCTGTTAAAGGGTAAAAACGACAAGTAAATCACTGTGATAAAGATAAAAAGGGAAGAAAAAGATGCCAACGATTCAACAGTTAGTACGGAATGGCCGGGTAAAAATGGAGTTCAACAGCAAATCTCCGGCGTTGCATGCTTGTCCTCAGCGCCGCGGCGTTTGCGTCCGCGTTTACACCACCACCCCGAAAAAGCCCAATTCGGCCATGCGTAAAGTGGCCAGGGTGCGGCTCACCAACGGGAAAGAGGTCAATGCCTACATTCCGGGCGAAGGCCACAATCTGCAGGAACACTCCATCGTGCTGGTGCGCGGCGGCCGTGTCAAAGACCTGCCCGGTGTGCGTTACCATCTGGTGCGCGGTGCGCTCGACGCAGCCGGCGTGGATGGCCGCAAGCAACGCCGTTCGAAATATGGAGCCAAACGGCCCAAAGCAGGAAAAAAATAATCTCACCCATAAAAGATGAAGTAACACCATGAGAAAAGCAAAGCCTAAAAAGCGCATTCTGCTTCCGGATCCCAAGTACGGCGACGTGCTTGTGACGAGGTTTGTCAACAACCTCATGCTGGATGGAAAGAAGAGTATTGCCTACACGATTTTCTATGACGCCATGGATATCGTGAGCGAGAAGATGAAAAACGCGGATAAGGCTCCTCTGGAGATTTGGAAACAGGCGATGGAAAACATCACCCCGCAGGTGGAAGTAAAATCCCGCCGCGTAGGGGGTGCCACGTTTCAGGTTCCGACAGAGGTTCGTCCCGAACGCAAGGTATCGCTCTGCATGAAAAACCTGATTCTTTATTCCAAAAAGCGCCCGGGGCGTTCGATGGCCGAAAGATTGGCCGGAGAGGTCATGGCTGCCTACAACCAGGAAGGCGCGGCATTCAAACGCAAGGAGGAGATGCACCGCATGGCCGAGGCCAACAAGGCATTCGCCCATTTCAGGGTATAAGAGGGATACATGGCAAGAGACCTTACATATACGCGCAATATCGGAATTATGGCGCATATTGACGCCGGCAAGACCACGACGTCGGAGCGCATTCTATTTTACACCGGCAAGACCCACAAAGTCGGCGAAGTGCATGAAGGCGCTGCGACGATGGACTGGATGGTGCAGGAACAGGAGCGTGGCATCACGATTACCTCGGCTGCTACGACCGCTTTCTGGAGTTATAAAGACCATATCTATCAGGTAAACCTTATTGATACTCCGGGACACGTGGATTTCACCGTGGAGGTGGAGCGTTCGTTGCGGGTGCTGGATGGCGCCGTAGCGACATTCTGCGCAGTGGGCGGTGTGGAGCCGCAGTCCGAAACCGTGTGGCGTCAGGCCGACAAGTACCGCGTGCCCCGTGTCGGATATGTGAACAAGATGGATCGTGCAGGCGCCGACTTTCTGCGCGTCTGCGCCGAAATGAAGGAGCGCCTCGGGGCAAACGCCCTGCCGGTCACGCTGCCCATCGGCATGGAGCAAAACTTTGCGGGCGTGATAGACCTTATATATAATAGGGCGATTATTTACGACGAAGCGAAAAACAGGGAACTCGTCAATTATACCTACAAAGAGATTCCGGCCGAAATGAAGGCCGAGGCTACCGAATGGCGTAACCGGCTGATCGAGGAGGTGGCGACGATTGACGAAGCCCTGATGGAGAAATTCTTCGAAAATCCCGATGCGATCACCCCTGACGAATTGATCGCTGCAATCCGCAAGGCGACAATCGAAATGGTGGTCGTGCCGATGCTGTGCGGTTCGTCGTTTAAGAACAAGGGTGTGCAGGTGCTGCTCGACTATGTGATGGCGTTCCTGCCGTCGCCGCTCGACGTGGGCAATGTGACAGGCATCAATCCCTATACGGACAAGGAGGAGGAGCGCAAACCGAACGAGAGCGAACCTTTCTGCGGTTTGGCATTCAAAATTGCAACCGACCCGTTTGTAGGTCGATTGGCGTTTATTCGTATCTATTCAGGGAAATTGGATGCGGGTTCATACATACTCAACAGCCGTTCGGAGAAAAAAGAACGCATCAGCCGCCTCTACCAGATGCACGCCAACAAGCAGAATCCGATGGAAACCATCGGTGCGGGCGATATCTGTGCAGTGGTCGGTTTCAAGGATATCCGTACCGGCGATACGCTGTGCGACGAGAAACGTCCGGTTTCGCTCGAGTCAATGACTTTCCCCGAGCCGGTGATCGGCTTGGCGGTAGAACCTAAGACGCAGAAAGAAATTGACAAACTGGGCATTGCGCTCAGCAAACTTTCCGAAGAGGATCCGACTTTCACGGTGAGAACCGACGAGGATAGCGGACAGACGATTATCAGCGGTATGGGTGAACTCCACCTGGAGATCATTGTGGATCGTCTGAAGCGCGAATTTGGTGTAGAGATCAACCAGGGAGCGCCGCAGGTGAACTACAAGGAGGCCCTTACGGCTACCGTGCAGCACCGCGAAGTTTTCAAGAAACAGACCGGCGGCCGCGGCAAGTTCGCCGATATTATCTTCGAGATCGGTTCGGCTACAGCAACAGATAAGACCGGCCTCGATTTCGTGGACAGCGTCAAGGGAGGCAACATTCCGAAAGAGTATATCCCTTCGGTCAAAAAAGGTTTCGAAGCGGCAATGTCCAACGGCCCGCTGGCCGGTTATGCAATCGACAGCATGCGCGTAAACCTGCTCGACGGTTCGTTCCATGCGGTGGACTCCGATTCGCTTTCGTTCGAGATTGCGGCGCGCAACGGTTTCCGTGAAGCGGCGCGCAAGGCGAAGCCCGTCATCATGGAGCCTATGATGTCCGTGGAGGTGGTAACGCCGGAAGAGAACATGGGCGACATTATCGGGGATTTGAACAAACGCCGCGGACAGGTCTCCGGCACGGAATCGAAAGGAACCGCCCGCGTGGTGAAGGCCAAAGTCCCTCTTTCAGAGATGTTCGGCTATGTTACCGTGCTGCGCACGCTCTCTTCAGGCCGCGCGACTTCGTCGATGGAATTTTCTCATTTTGAAGAAGTTCCGGCAGGTTTGGCAAAGGAGATCATCGAAAAATCAACGGGAAAAGTTAAAGAAAAAGAGTAAATAATATGAGCCAGAAAATTCGAATCAAGCTCAAATCGTACGATCACAGCCTGGTGGACAAGTCCGCCGAAAAGATCGTCAAAACGGTGAAAACAACCGGCGCAGTGGTCTGCGGCCCTATTCCGCTCCCCACGCAAAAGAAGATTTTTACCGTGAACCGCTCGACCTTCGTCAACAAGAAGGCGCGCGAACAGTTCCAACTTTCGACCTTTAAGCGTATTCTCGACATCTACAGCTCGACGCCCAAAACAATCGACGCGCTGATGAAACTCGAGTTGCCCAGCGGGGTTGAAGTGGAGATCAAAGTTTGAGAAGCAAAAAGTAACGAACAGAGAGTAATTTTTTTAGCGAAGCAAGACAAGCAATGTCAGGACTAATTGGAAAAAAAATCGGAATGACTTCCGTTTTCAGTGCCGAGGGTAAAAACATACCATGCACTGTTATTGAGGCTGGTCCCTGTGTTGTTACGCAAATCAAGACTGTGGAAAAAGATGGTTACGCCGCAGTGCAGATTGCCTATGACGAAAAAAAGGAGAAGCAAACCAGCAGTAGCTTGTTAGGCCATTTCAAGAAAGCCGGTATCACACCCAAACGCAAACTCGTCGAGTTTAAGAGTTTCGAAAAAGAGCTTGCGCTGGGGGATGTGGTCACCTTAGACATCTTTTCCGATGACGACTGGGTGGATGTAACCGGAATCTCGAAAGGTAAAGGATTTCAGGGCGTTGTGAAACGTCATGGTTTCAGTGGCGTGGGCGGACAAACCCACGGCCAGCACAACCGCCAGCGTAAGCCCGGTTCGATGGGAGCTTCCTCGTATCCTTCGCGGGTACTCAAAGGGAAGCGCCTGCCCGGACAAACCGGCGGCGATACCGTTAAAGTGTTGAACCTGCGGATTCTCAAGAAAATTCCGGAAAGCAACCTGCTCCTTGTGAAAGGTTCGATTCCGGGTGCAAAAGGATCCTACTTAATCATCGAAGATTAGCCATGGAATTAGTGATCTATAACACCGCAGGCAAGGAGACAGGGAAAAAAGCGACGTTGAGCGATGCGGTATTTGCCGTGGAACCCAACGACCACGCGATCTATCTCGACGTGAAGCAGTACCTCGCCAACCGGCGCCAAGGTACCCACAAGACGAAACAGCGCAATGAAATAGTGGGCTCGACCCGCAAACTGAAACGGCAGAAAGGTACGGGCGGCGCTCGCGCCGGCAGCATCAAGTCGCCCCTGTTCGTAGGTGGCGGACGTATCTTCGGGCCGGTACCCCGCGACTACAGTTTCAAACTGAACAAGAAACTCAAACAACTTGCCCGCCGCAGCGCCCTGACTTACAAGGCGAAGGGTGAAAAAATCTGCGTGGTGGATGAGTTGAAGATGGAAACGCCGAAGACCAAAACCTTCCTTCAGATGGCCGAAAGCCTGAATCTGGCAGGCAAGAAAGTGCTGGTTGTACTTCCGGAATCGGATCACAATGTGAGCCTTTCGGTGCGCAATCTGCAATACGTGAAAGTGGTTCAGGCTGCCGATGTCAATACCTACGATGTGATGAACGCCGGGGTGATTCTGATGGCCGAAGGCGCCGTAAACGTGATCAACGAAATGTTAGCTTAAAAGCGTACGAAAATGCAAGTGATTATCAAACCGGTACTGACCGAAAAAATGACGATTCAGAGCAATAAGCTGAATCGCTACGGTTTCGTCGTGGATCCGAGGGCTAACAAACTGCAAGTGAAGAAGGCCGTCGAAGAGATGTACAACGTGGTGGTGATCGACGTGGACACCATGAACTATATGGGCAAAGAGAAAAGCCGCTACACCAAGTCGGGAATGCTCACAGGCCGTACTAACCACTTCAAGAAGGCGATTGTCACCTTGAAGGATGGAGACAAGATTGATTTTTACAGTAATATCTAAGAAACCATGGCAGTTAAGAAGTTCAAGCCCGTAACACCGGGCACCAGACACAAGATAGCAGGGACTTTCAACGATATTACGACAAATACCCCTGAAAAGTCGCTGCTCTCGCCGAAGAAACGTTCGGGCGGGCGCAACAACTCCGGCAAAATGACCATGCGCTACATGGGCGGCGGTCACAAACAGATGTACCGTGAGGTTGATTTCAAGCGCAACAACGAGATGCCTGCCGTGGTGAAGACGATCGAATACGATCCCAACCGTTCGGCACGTATTGCGCTGATTGTCTATCAGAACGGAGATAAAAGCTACATCCTCGCCCCGAACGGCTTGCAGGTGGGTCAGACCATCCGCAGCGGTGCAGGGGTCGCTCCCGAAGTGGGCAACGCGTTGCTGTTGGGCGAAATTCCGCTCGGTACCGTGGTGCACAACATCGAACTCTACCCGGGGCAGGGCGCTGTGATGGCGCGCAGCGCCGGAACCTACGCCCAGTTGCTGGCGCGTGAAGGGAAATACGCTATTATCAAGCTGCCTTCTGGCGAAACCCGCATGGTGCTCACCACCTGCCGCGCAACGATCGGCATCGTGTCGAATCCCGACCACAGCCTCGAACAGCACGGCAAGGCAGGGCGTAAACGGTGGCTGGGACGCCGTCCCCGCAACCGCGGCGTGACGATGAATCCGGTGGATCACCCCATGGGCGGCGGCGAAGGTCGCGCTTCGGGCGGACACCCGCGCTCGCGCAAGGGTCTGCTCGCCAAGGGTTACAAAACCCGCACGCCGAAGAAAGCTTCGAACAAATTCATCATTTCGAGAAAGAAAAAATAACAAAATAATAGCGTAATGAGCCGTTCATTAAAGAAAGGACCGTACATTGAGCCGAAACTCGAATCCCGGGTGGTCGCTCAAAATGAAAGCGGCAGGAAATCCGTGATCAAGACGTGGTCGCGTGCGAGCCTAATCTCGCCCGACTTCGTAGGTCAGACGATTGCTGTTCACAACGGGAACAAATTCATCCCGGTATATATAACCGAGAATATGGTTGGACACAAGCTCGGCGAGTTTTCGCCCACGCGTAACTTCCGCGGTCACGCAGGTAACAAGAAAAAATAGGAAGAGATGGGTTCAAGAAAAAACATAATGGCCGAACAATACAAGGCCGAGAAGAAGCAGAAAGCCATAGCTGTGCTGCGCGACTGTCCGACCTCTCCGCGCAAAATGCGCATCGTGGCCGACACCGTGCGCGGCGTGGAAATCAACAAGGCGCTGGGTCTGCTCCGCTACTCAAAAAAGGAGGCGTCGATTCGTTTGGAAAAACTCCTTCGTTCGGCGATTGCCAACTGGGAGACTAAAAACGAAGGCGAGCGCATAGAGAACACTCCTCTTTGCGTGAAGGAGATTTTCGTTGATGGCGGACGGATGCTCAAACGCGTGCAGCCTGCTCCGCAGGGACGCGCACACCGCATCCGCAAACGTTCGAACCACGTAACCGTGGTGATTGATAAACTGGTAACCGAAGAAAAAAAGTAAGCCGATGGGACAGAAAGTTAATCCGATAGCGAATCGCTTGGGTATCATCCGGGGCTGGGATTCGAACTGGTACGGGGGCAAAAATTTTTCCGAGAAGTTGGTTGAAGACCAGAAGATCAGGAATTATTTGAATGCCCGTCTTTCGAAGGCAAGCATCTCCCGCATCCTGATTGAGCGTACCTTGAAGTTGGTTACCGTTACGATCGCCACCGCCCGTCCGGGAGTCATCATCGGCAAAGGCGGCCAGGAGGTTGATAAATTGAAGGAAGAGCTTAAAAAGCTGACCGGCAAAGAGATACAAATCAATATTTTCGAGGTGAAACGCCCCGAAATTGATGCCGTAATCGTGAGCAACAACATTGCCCGCCAGTTGGAAGGCCGTATTTCGTACCGCCGCGCCGTGAAGACGACCATCGCATCCACAATGCGCATGGGCGCCGAAGGGATCAAAATACAGATCTCGGGACGCGTGGGCGGAGCCGAAATGGCCCGCAGCGAAACCTACAAGGAGGGACGTATTCCGTTGCACACATTCCGTGCGGATGTGGACTACGCATTGGCCGAGGCTCTCACGAAAGTGGGTATTCTGGGAATCAAGGTGTGGATTTGCACGGGCGAAGTGTACGGCAAGCGTGATCTCTTTGAAACGCCGACAGGCCAAGCCGCCGGCGGATCAGGTGCAGGTGCCTCTCGCGAAGATCGTCCGCGCCGCCGCGGCAACCGTGACGACCGCCGCCGCGGAGACCGCGATGACCGCCGTCGTGGCGATCGCGGAGGAGACCGTGGAGGAGATCGCGGAGACCGCCGCCGCGGGGACAGGAAGCGATAACAAGCAGAGATAATAAAGCGACAAGATAATGTTACAACCGAAGAAAACCAAGTTCAGAAGGATGCAGAAAGGGCGCATGAAGGGGGTTGCACAGCGTGGCAACCAGCTTGCGTTCGGCTCTTTTGGCATCAAGGCATTGGACTCAACCTGGATCACCGGGCGTCAGATTGAGGCTGCCCGCCAGGCGATCGTACGCCACATGAAACGTGAAGGCCAGATATGGATTCGGATATTTCCGGACAAACCGATCACCAAGAAACCGGCTGAGGTACGTATGGGTAAGGGGAAAGGCGCTCCCGAAGGATTCGTGGCGCCGGTAACTCCGGGACGCATCCTGATCGAAGCTGAAGGGGTGCCCCTTGACGTGGCGCAGGAAGCGCTCCGTTTGGGTGCGCAAAAACTGCCGATTCCCACGAAATTTATTGTCCGCAGGGACTATGTCGAAACCTCAATCTAAAACGCCATGAAAAGTAACGAATTTAAAGAGTTGCCCGTTGCGGATCTGATTGAGCGCATCGAAACCGAACAAATCAACCTGAATAAGTTGAAAATCAACCACCATACCTCGCCGGTGGAAAACCCGACGCAGATCAGGCGCCTGCGCAGAAGCATCGCGCGTATGCAAACCGTCCTGCGCCAAAAACAAACCGTTAATCGTTAATGACCGCTATGGAAAGGAATTTGAGAAAGGAACGTATCGGGGTGGTTGTAAGCAACAAGATGGACAAGTCCATCGTGGTGGCCGTGAAAAGGAAAGTGAAACATCCGATCTACGGCAAGTTCGTCAACAAGACCACAAAATTTGTGGCCGAAGATACGGAAAACAGTTGCAATGCAGGCGATACCGTGAAACTGATGGAAACCCGTCCCCTGAGCAAAACCAAGCGCTGGAGATTAGTAGAAATTATTGAAAGAGCCAAATAGTCATGATACAACAGGAAAGCAGACTGATAGTGGCCGACAACAGCGGGGCAAAAGAGGTACTTTGCATCCGTGTATTGGGCGGTACGCGCAAGCGGTACGCCTCGATCGGCGACAAGATCGTGGTAACCATCAAGAGCGCCACGCCCGCCGGGGATATGAAAAAAGGGACCGTTTCAAAAGCGGTCGTGGTAAGAACCAAAAAGGAGATCAGGCGCCAGAACGGATCGTACATCCGCTTTGACGACAACGCCGTGGTACTCCTCAATAACCAGGGTGAAATGAGGGGTACGCGTATCTTCGGCCCGGTGGCCCGCGAATTGCGCGACCAGTACATGAAGATCATTTCGCTGGCTCCCGAAGTATTGTAACCTGAAAAACCGAAAGCGATGTCAGTGAAATTGCATATCAAAAAGGGAGATACGGTCTTCGTAAATTCAGGCGACAGCAAAGGCGCCACGGGGAAAGTACTCATGATCGACACGGCCAAAAAACGCGCCATCGTCGAGGGTGTGAATATGATCTCGAAGCACACCAAGCCCAACGCGAAGAACACGCAGGGTGGAATTGTAAAGAAAGAGGCTTCGATCCACATTTCGAACCTGCAGCCCCTCGACCCGAAGTCGGGAAAACCGACCCGGATAGGCCGCAAGGAGAATAACAAAGGTAAATTAGTACGTTACGCTAAAAAGTCAGGGGAGGAAATCAAGTAATGGCAACCTACCAACCTACGCTGAAAACGATGTACAGGGAGCAGATCCTGCCTGCTCTGGTGAAACAGTTCAACTATACGACCGTGATGCAGGCTCCCCGGCTTGAGAAGATTGTGATCAACCAGGGGATGGGGCAGGCTGTGGCCGACAAGAAGTTGATCGAGGTGGCTCAGGAGGAGCTTACCCTTATCGCAGGCCAAAAGGCTGTGCAAACCAAGTCCAGAAAGGATATTTCGAACTTCAAACTCCGCAAGGGGATGCCGATCGGCGTACGTGTAACCTTACGTGCCAACAGGATGTACGAATTTCTCGAAAGGCTTGTTGCTGTGGCGCTTCCCCGAATTCGTGACTTCAAGGGGATCAATGAAAAATTCGACGGCCACGGAAACTATACGCTCGGTATTCAGGAGCAGATCATCTTCCCGGAGATCGACATCGACAAGATCACCAAGATTTTCGGAATGGAGATCACTTTCGTAACCACGGCCAAAACCGACGAAGAGGCTTACGCCCTTTTGAAAGAGTTCGGCCTGCCGTTCAAAAACGCAAAAAAGAGCAATTAATATGGCAAAAGAATCAATGAAAGCCCGCGAGGTCAGACGCCTCAAGTTAGTCAACCGCTATGCCGCCAAACGCGCTGCGCTCAAAGAGGCCGGCGACCAGGCCGCCCTCAGCAAGTTGCCCCGCAATTCGAACCCGATCCGGCTGCACAACCGCTGCCAACTCACGGGTCGTCCGAAGGGTTACATGAGGCTGTTCGGTGTTAGCCGTATCCAGTTTCGCGAGATGGCTTCGAAGGGGTTGATCCCGGGCGTCAAAAAGGCTTCGTGGTAAGGCTGATATTCGTAATTTATAATTTGTAATTAAAATGACCGATCCCATTTCGGATTTCCTGACCCGAATCAGGAACGCGGCGAAAGCCAACCACAAGGTGGTTGAAGCTCCCGCATCGAAGATCAAACAGGAGATTACCAAGATTCTGTATGATCAGGGCTATATTTTAGCCTATAAATTCGGCGAGGATGAAAAAGGGCATCCTGCGATCAAGATCGCGCTCAAGTACCATCCCGAAACCAAGACCAACGCCATCAAGGGCCTGCGCCGCGTGAGCCGTCCCGGTTTGCGCCGTTATGTGAGCGTGGACAAGATGCCGCGCGTGCTCAACGGCTTGGGAATCGCCATTCTTTCTACCTCCCAGGGGGTAATGACCGACAAGAAGGCGCGCCAGGAGAATGTAGGAGGCGAAGTACTCTGCTACATCTGGTAGAAGAACAAGAAGAGAACGAGAAAAACATAGTGTAGAAAACCATGTCAAGAATTGGAAAATTACCTGTAAACTTGCCTGCCGGAGTAGCCATTGAGGTCTCTTCCGGTAATCTGGTGAGCGTGAAAGGACCTCTCGGCACCCTGAGTCAGCAAGTTGACCCGGATATTACGGTGTCCGTCGAGGAAGGCGTATTGACAGTAACACGTCCTACGAACCAACCGCGCCACCGTTCGATGCACGGACTTTACCGTGCGCTGATCAACAACATGGTCGTTGGTGTTTCGCAAGGATATGAGATTCGACAGGAACTGGTAGGCGTCGGCTTCAAGGCCGAAGCCAATGGCCAGATTCTGCAACTCAGCCTTGGTTATTCACACGACATCCATATCCAGTTGCCGCCCGAAGTGGGGGTGACGACCGTAACCGAGAGGAAACAAAATCCGGTTATTACGCTCAAGAGCATCGACAAGCAGCTCATCGGCCAAGTGGCGGCCAAGATTCGCTCGCTGCGCAAGCCGGAACCTTACAAGGGTAAGGGTATCAAATTCGTGGGTGAAAAACTGCGCCGCAAGGCGGGTAAGTCGGCCAGCGCCAAATAGTTAAAACCGTAAGATTATGTCATTGACGAAGATAGAAAGAAGGGAACGGATCAAGAAACGTATCCGCAAGGTCGTAAACGGAACGGCTGAAAGGCCTCGTATGACCGTGTTCCGCAGCAACAAGCAGATCTATGTGCAGTTCGTGGACGACGTGAAGGGTGTAACGCTGGCGGCGGCTTCCTCGACGGATAAAGAGATGGCGGACTCGCTCAAAGGGATGAACAAATCTCAGATGGCCGGCGAAGTCGGCAAACTGGCAGCCCGGCGAGCAATCGAAAAGGGAATCTCAACCGTGTCGTTCGACCGGAACGGATATCTCTACCACGGACGTGTAAAAATGTTGGCGGATGCCGCCCGCGAAGCGGGACTTAAATTTTAACGCATTATGGCAAATACGAATATAAAGAAAGTAAGGACGAGCGACTTGGAGCTTAAAGACCGTTTGGTCAGCATCCAGCGCGTTACGAAAGTAACAAAGGGGGGTCGCACCTTCAGTTTCTCGGCCATCGTGGTAGTAGGCAACGAAAACGGCGTAGTGGGCTACGGTCTCGGCAAAGCCGGCGAAGTAACCTCGGCCATCGCCAAAGGAATTGAAGATGCAAAGAAGAATTTGGTGAAAATTCCCGTACTCAAGGGCACGATCCCGCACAAACAGGAGGCGCATTACGGCGGTTCATTGGTGATGTTGCGCCCGGCTGCACCCGGTACCGGTGTGATTGCTGGAGGCGCCATGCGCGCTGTCTTTGAAAGCGTGGGCATCTCCAACATACTCGCCAAGAGCAAGGGTTCATCGAACCCCCACAACCTGGTGAAAGCTACCATCGCGGCGCTGCTCGAACTGCGCGACCCGTACAGTGTGGCACAGGTGCGCGGCATTTCGCTCGATAAAGTGTTTAACGGTTAATCTGTGGAACGATGGCAAAATTGAAAATTACGCAGATCAAAAGCCGGATCGGCAGTACTGAGCGCCAATGCAGGAATCTCGACGCGCTGGGCCTCCGCAAGATGCACCGAAGCGTAACGCACGAAAATTCGGCGCTGATTCTCGGCATGATAGAGAAAGTGAAGCACCTGGTTCGGGTGGAAGAGGTAAAAAAGTAGTGATTAACTCATACAGAGAAGACAATGGAACTCAATAATTTAAAACCTGCCAAAGGATCGGTGAGAGGCGACAGGAGAATTGGTCGCGGCGAGGGATCGGGACGTGGAGGTACCTCTACGCGCGGTCACAAGGGCGCCCAGTCGCGTTCGGGATACTCGTCGAAATCGGGATTTGAAGGCGGCCAGATGCCTCTGCAGCGGCGCCTGCCTAAATTTGGTTTCAAGAGCCTGAACCGGGTGGAATACAAGCCGATCAATCTCTCGACGCTTGAGGAGCTTGCTGCGAAGAAAAAACTGAAGGCCGTTTCGGTGGAAACACTGATTGAGGCCGGATTTGTTTCCAAGAACGACCGCGTGAAGATCCTCGGCAACGGTACGATCTCACAACCGCTCGAAGTGACGGCGCACGCCTTTTCAAAATCGGCTGTGACGGCAATTGAAGCCCAACAGGGGAAGGCCAACATCATAAAACTTTAATTTTATGAAAAAGTTAATCGAAACGATCAAAAATATCTTCAAGATCGAGGAGTTACGCAAGCGGATCCTTTTCACATTGGGGATCTTGCTCGTGTTCCGTTTCGGTTGTCACGTGGTAATTCCCGGTATCAACCCGACGGCTTTGGACAACTTGGCAAATCAGGTGGAGGGCAGCGGCCTGATGGGGCTGCTGAATATCTTCTCCGGCGGCGCCTTTGCCAATGCGTCAATTTTCGCACTCGGGATTATGCCCTACATCTCAGCCTCCATCGTAATTCAGTTGTTGGGGATTGTCGTCCCCTACTTCCAGAAGTTGCAGAAGGAGGGTGAGAGCGGACGCCGCAAGATGAACCAGTGGACTCGCTACCTCACGATCGGGGTGCTTATGATGCAGGGGCCGGCCTATATTGCCAACCTGCATAGTCAACTCTCTCCCGCGGCATTCGTGATGGGGCCGTCCAACCTGCTTTTCACCACTTCGGCGCTCGTCTTCCTGATCGCCGGTACGATGTTCGTCATGTGGCTCGGCGAGAAGATCACTGACCGCGGAATCGGCAATGGCGTATCGCTGATCATTATGGTCGGTATTGTCGCCCGCCTGCCGCACGCACTGCTCGCGGAGATCAACTCCCGTTTTGCAGAAACGACAGGAGGAATGGTGATGCTTGTGGTCGAACTCGTGATCTGGTTCCTGATCTTCTGTGCGGCAATCGCTCTGGTGCAGGCCGTGCGCAAGGTTCCGGTGCAGTACGCCAAACGGATTGTAGGCAACAAGCAATTCGGTGGTGTGCGCCAGTACATTCCTCTCAAAATCAACGCTGCGGGTGTGATGCCCATCATCTTTGCCCAGGCGCTGATGTTCCTTCCGATGCTGTTCGGTAATATGTTCCCTACTTTTGCCGCTACATTCGGCAACTATATGGGTTTCTGGCATAACCTGACCTTCGGATTATTAGTGATCGCCTTTACCTATTTCTACACGGCGATCACGGTGAACCCCAACATGATGGCGGAAGAGATGAAACGCAACGGCGGTTTTATCCCCGGCGTGAAACCCGGCAAGAAAACCGCCGAGTATATCGACAACATCATGACCCGTATCACCCTTCCCGGCTCCATTTTTCTGGCGATCGTGGCAGTCCTGCCGCCGTTTGCCGCGAAACTTGGGGTCAATCAGCAGTTTTCGCTCTTCTTCGGAGGAACGTCGCTGCTGATCCTGGTAGGTGTGATACTGGATACCCTTAGACAGATTGAGAGCTACCTGTTGCTGCGTCACTATGATGGTCTGATGAAGACCGGACGTATCAAAGGGCGGAATTGACAGAGGAAATTCAGGAGACGGAGGTGGATTCGCAAGGCCGACGTTTTCCTGACAACCAAGCGCTCAAACTGTGGAATGTTTGCCGCAGATCAAGCATGATTCAGATCAGAACCAGGGAAGAGATCGAGATAATCAGGGAGAACAACCTGTTGGTTTCCGCAACGCTGGCCGAAGTGGGCAAGCACGTGAAACCGGGGGTTACAACCCGGATGCTCGATCAGATTGCGGAGGAGTATATCCGCGCACACGGCGCCGAGCCGGGTTTCCTGGGGCATCGCGGTTTTCCGGCCACGCTTTGCGTGTCGGTGAACGAACAGGTTGTACACGGCATTCCATCCGATTACGTATTGAAAGAAGGAGATGTGGTTTCAGTTGATTGTGGCACGATTATGAAGGGGTTCTATGGTGACTCTGCTTACACCTTCGCGGTGGGGCAGATTGCAGTTCCGGTGGCGGGACTGCTGCAAGTGACCAGGGAAGCGCTTTATAAGGGTGTCGCACAGGCCAGGGCAGGCAATCGCGTAGGCGATATATCTGCGGCTGTGCAGGAGCATGTTGAAAGTCACGGCTTTTCGGTGGTACGTGAATTGGTGGGGCACGGGCTCGGACGTAAAATGCACGAGTCCCCCGAAGTTCCCAATTTTGGATTGCGGGGACGCGGGCCGTTGCTCAGGGAAGGGATGGTGATCTGTATCGAACCCATGGTCAACATGGGCGGCAAACAAGTCGTCTTTGAAAAAGACGGGTGGACCGTTCGCACGAAAGACCGTCAACCGTCGGCACACTACGAATTTGCAGTGGCCGTCGGCAAGGAAGGACCGGACGTGCTGACCGATTTTACAGTGATCGAAAGAGCAATCAATTAACGGAAAGACGTTATGGCTAAACAAACTGCAATCGAAAAGGACGGTACAATTATTGAAGCCTTGTCGAACGCCATGTTCAGGGTGGAACTCGACAACGGGCACGTAATTACCGCCCATATCTCCGGAAAGATGCGGATGCACTACATCAAAATCCTGCCTGGGGATAAAGTGAAAGTGGAGATGTCGCCCTACGACCTCTCGAAGGGACGAATCTCATTTCGTTACAAGTAACCCGGGAATCGGGACGCCGAAATTTCGAGCGCCGTCAAGCGCGCAAGAAAGAGATGGCGGAAAACAGATTCCCCAAACAAGACTCAAAAGCGATGAAAGTTAGAACATCCATCAAAAAGAGAAGCGAAGATTGCAAGATCGTCAAGCGCAAGGGGCGCCTGTATGTCATTTGCAAGAAAAATCCCAAGCTGAAAATGCGGCAGGGATAGTGGTTTAATCATTTTAAAACAGCAAGCTAAACATTTATGGCACGTATAGTTGGTGTAGATTTACCCAAGAACAAAAGAGGCGAGGTCGGGCTGACCTATATTTATGGGATCGGCCGCAGCACTGCCCGTAAAATCCTTGAAACGGCCGGGGTTGATTACAATACCAGGGTTCAGGAGTGGACGGACGACCAGGTGAATGCGATCCGCAGTGCAATCGGCGAAAGCGGAATTAAGGTAGAAGGCGAATGCCGTTCAATGGTACAGATGAACATCAAACGCTTGATGGACATCGGCTGTTACCGCGGAATCCGCCACCGTATCGGCCTGCCCGTTCGCGGTCAGAGTACGAAGAACAATGCGCGCACCCGCAAAGGGCGCAAGAAAACTGTCGCTAACAAGAAGAAAGCAACCAAATAGGTTAAGTGAATTATGGCAAAGAAAACAGGAACGGTTAAGAAGAGAACAGTCAAGGTGGACGCTGTGGGTGCGGCTCATGTGCACTCCACTTTCAACAATGTGATCGTGACCATAACCAACGGACAAGGCGAAGTAATCAGCTGGAGTTCGGCCGGCAAGATGGGTTTTCGCGGTTCGAAGAAGAATACCCCCTATGCCGCACAGACTGCTGCACAGGATTGCGCCAAAGTCGCTTACGATTTGGGCCTTCGCAAAGTGAAGGTATATGTCAAAGGCCCCGGTTCGGGACGCGAATCCGCCATCCGTACAATGCACGGAGCAGGGATCGAGGTACTCGAGATCGTTGATGTAACGCCGTTGCCCCATAACGGCTGCCGCCCGCCTAACCGCCGGCGCGTCTAATCCAAGCGGAGAACGAGGGACGGCGCGGTTTGCACCGCGTGAAAAAGTTTCCATCGTTCGGAAATACGCATTGTAATTTTAACCGATAATCATTCAGACAATGGCAAGATATATAGGACCTAAATCAAAGATTTCGAGGAAATTCGGCGAACCTCTGTTCGGCACGGACAAGGTACTCGAAAAGAAGAATTACCCTCCCGGGCACCACGGCCTGAACCGCAAGCGCAAAAAAGTATCGGAATACGGTACGCAGTTGAGCGAAAAGCAGAAGGCGAAAGCAACCTACGGAGTGTTGGAGCGCCAGTTCCACAAAACATTTAACGAAGCTGCCCGCCTGGGCGGTATTACAGGTGAAAACCTGCTTAAATTGCTCGAATGCCGGCTCGATAACGTGGTGTATCGTCTGGGTATCTCTCCGACGCGCGCCGGCGCCCGCCAGCTTGTTTCGCACCGCCACATCACGGTGAACGGAAATGTGGTGAGCATTCCTTCGTACAGCCTCAAGACGGGCGACATCGTGGGTGTCCGTGAAAAGTCCAAAAGCCTCGAAGTGATTCAGGAGTCGCTCCGCGGAGGGCGCAGGAGCCGCTATCCGTGGCTCGAATGGGATGGCGCCGCCATGAACGGCCGTTTCCTGCAGCAGCCCGACCGCCAGGAGATTCCCGAAAACATCAAAGAGCAACTGATCGTAGAATTGTATTCGAAATAGTTTTTAATTGAGATCACAATAATAATATGGCAATATTAGCATTCCAGAAGCCTGAGAAGGTTATCATGCTCGAGACGTCCTCCACGTACGGAAAATTTGAATTTCGTCCGCTGGAACCCGGTTTCGGCATGACCGTAGGTAATGCCCTGCGCCGTATACTGCTCTCCTCGCTGGAAGGGTATGCGATTACTACGGTGAAAATAGCGGGCGTTGACCACGAATTTGCCGCCATCCCCGGTGTGAAGGAGGGGATGATTGATATCATTCTCAACCTCAAACAGGTGCGCTTCATCAAAACGGTGGAGAGCGCCGAAGGAGAAAGAGTAACGGTGAACGTAGCCGGTCAATCGGAACTGACTGCCGGATATATCTCCAACTTCCTGAATAACTTTAAAGTGTTGAATCCGGATCTTGTGATTTGCCGGCTTACCCCGGAGACAAAGTTGCAGATCGATCTCACGATTGGGAAGGGACGCGGATATGTGCCGGCCGAAGAAAATGCACCGGACGAAGTCGAATTCGGGCTGTTGCCAGTCGATTCGATCCACACGCCGATCAAGAATATGAAATACACGGTCAACGACTACCGTGTGGAGCAAAAGACCGACTACGAAAAACTCACCCTTGAAATCACGACCGACGGTTCGATTCATCCCAAGGAGGCTCTTAAAGAGGCTGCCCGGATACTGATCCACCACTTCGTACTCTTCTCGGACGAGAAAATCACGTTGAATATGGAGGAGAGCAGCGCGACCGAGGAGTTCGACGAAGATCTGCTCCACATGCGCCAGTTGCTCAAAACGAAACTTACCGATCAGGATCTTTCGGTGCGTGCACTCAACTGCCTGAAAGCTGCTGAAGTAGATACGGTAGGTGATCTGGTTCGTTTTAACCGCAACGACCTGTTGAAATTCAGAAATTTCGGCAAGAAGTCGCTCACGGAACTCGACGACCTGCTGACACAGCTCGGCCTCCACTTCGGGATGGATGTATCAATCTACAAACTTGACAAGGATTAACCATGAGACATAACAAGAAATTCAATCACTTGGGCCGTCAGAGCGCCCACCGCAAGGCCATGTTGGCCAATATGGCGAGTTCACTGATTGCGCACAAACGCATCCGGACTACCGTGGCTAAAGCCAAAGCGCTGAAGATTTACGTGGAACCCCTGGTGACCAAATCAAAAGAAGATACGACCCATTCACGCCGCGTAGTTTTCAGCTACCTGCAGGACAAAAATGCTGTGACGGAGCTTTTCCGCATAGTGGCTCCGAAGGTTGGCGACCGGCCGGGAGGATATACCCGCATCCTGAAGACCGGATTCCGGCTGGGCGATGCCGCCGATATGTGTATCATCGAGTTGGTGGACTTCAACGACACCTATTCGGCTGAAGGCACGGCAGCAACGAAATCCAGAACTCGCCGCAGCCGCGGTGGAACGAAGAAAGCAGCCGTTGCCGAAACGGCCGCTCCCGAAACAGCTGTTGTCGAAACGGGCGTTGCCGAGGACGTGATTGCAGAAACTGTCGAAACAGAACCGGTAGATAAACCTGCTGCCGCCCCGAAGTCCGCAGCCAAACCCGCCGTTGCAAAGAAACCTGCCGCCGCCAAACAGAAACCTGTAGCGCGCCAGAGCACTCCGAGAGTTTCGGGCGCCAAAAAAGGCGTAGCGGTCAAGACCGGCATCAGCAAAAAATCGTAGTACATCCGAATATGGCAAATATCCAAAAAACCAATACCATGGGAGAAATTGTAAGCGTACATGCCCGGGAAATCCTCGATTCGCGAGGCAATCCCACCATCGAAGTGGAAGTATTGACCGCCAGCGGCGCTTTCGGCCGTGCAGCCGTGCCTTCGGGCGCATCCACCGGCGAGCATGAAGCCCTCGAACTGCGCGACGGCGATAAGGGACGTTACTTAGGCAAGGGCGTTCAGAAAGCCGTTCAGAATGTGAACGAAATCATCGCCCGCGAAATCGTGGGGATGGCTGTAACGGATCAGGCAGGGATTGACAAGACGATGATCGCTCTCGACGGTACGGCCACCAAGAGCAACCTCGGCGCAAACGCCATTCTCGGCGTATCGCTGGCTTGTGCGCAGTGCGCCGCTGACCTGTTGGGCATGCCCCTCTATCGCTATATCGGCGGCACGAACGCCAAGACGCTGCCCGTTCCGATGATGAATATCATCAACGGCGGTTCGCACTCCGACGCTCCGATTGCTTTTCAGGAATTTATGATCCGTCCGGTGGGCGCTTCGTCATTCAAAGAAGGGCTTCGCATGGGCGCCGAAGTGTTCCATGCCCTGAAAAAAGTGTTGCACGACCGTGGTCTGAGTACGGCGGTAGGCGACGAGGGCGGTTTTGCCCCAACCCTGAAAGGAACCGAGGATGCCCTCGAATCAATCATCGAAGCGATCAACAAAGCGGGCTACAAACCCGGCCTCAAGCAAGATGGAGGCGATGTGTCAATCGCACTCGACTGTGCCGCGTCCGAATTTTTCAAGGACGGAATCTACGATTACAGCAAATTTGAAGGTAAAGAGGGTGCAAAACGCAACTCGAAAGAGCAGGCTGCTTACCTTGCCGAGTTGGTGCAAAAATATCCGATCGACTCAATCGAGGACGGGATGAGCGAAAACGACTGGGAAGGATGGCGATTGTTGACAGAAAAGGTTGGCAGCTACTGCCAGCTTGTGGGCGATGACCTCTTCGTAACCAATGTGGAATTTCTCGGAAAGGGAATCGAAATGGGTTGTGCAAACTCGATTCTGATCAAAGTAAACCAGATCGGCTCGCTGACGGAAACCCTCGACGCCATTGAAATGGCGCACCGGGCAGGCTACACCAGCGTAACGTCGCACCGTTCGGGCGAAACCGAAGATGCAACCATTGCCGACATTGCCGTGGCTACCAATTCGGGTCAGATCAAGACCGGTTCGTTGAGCCGCTCAGACCGTATGGCCAAATACAACCAGCTCCTCCGCATCGAAGAGGAACTTGGCGACGAAGCAATCTACGGATATACCAAGGTATATCGTAAATAAAAGGAGATAAATACCTAAAAGAGGGGGCTGTTCAGGATTTTCCGGACAGCCCCCTCTCTTGTTTCGTAATAATCACCTCTTTGTCATCAACACCGAACTGTCTCCATAGCTGAGAAAACGGAAACCGTTGGCAAGCGCATAGTCGTAGATCCGCCGCCAATCGCTACCCACATAGGCCGATACGAGCAGCAGCAGCGTACTTTTCGGCTGGTGAAAATTGGTAACGATCTGCTCCGTTACGCGGAAGCGGAACCCCGGTACGATCATAACCTGCGTGGCGGCCTTCAACTT
>Ga0123353_10003136_pt1 | contig 20752 bp, 17 predicted proteins | sample TergutLab28metaG_3_FD_92763 | JGI IMG/M metagenome (GOLD analysis project Ga0123353, IMG submission 92763) | Labiotermes labralis P3 segment gut microbial communities from Petit-Saut dam, French Guiana - Lab288 P3 | ecosystem: Host-associated > Arthropoda: Insects > Digestive system > Gut ... | reverse complement strand
GCCCATCCGTCCATGACGTATCCCAGACGGGTGAATTCGTTCGCGCGCAAAGCCGCGGCAGCGCCAATCAGCGCCGTGGTATTTGCCATGCTGCCGGTCCCGCCGTTGGCGTTATACGCTAGCCTTTTATATATCTCGTAGCCGAGCTTTGTCTGCGTGCCGTCGCTGCCGGTGATGCTTTCCAGCAATCCGTCAGAAGAGAAGGCCGGGCTCACGGCGAAAAAAGCGGCCCTGGAGCAGGCGCTCGGCGCCGCCCAAAGCCGCAAAGACAACACCGGAAAGTTCCTGAAGCTTGTGCGCAACTACACCGATGTGCGGGAACTGAACTACGAGATCTTGCACGAATTCATCGACCGCATCGTAATCCACGCCACAGATAAAGAGACCAAGACTCGCAAAATTGAGATTTTCTATACCTTCGTGGGCCAGGTCCAAGGCGGCGAACCGGTGCGGAAATCACAATACGCTAAGAAATTAGGGGGCAGGGCTGATAGTATCGTTATCTGATACTAACTGCAGTGCGTCTCTACATTTTTTACGGCCTATTTGCCATCTCAAACTCCATCGTTCCTCCGTCCTTGATCAGGTCATGCGAGAAAGTCTTGGAGGGATCCATGGCCGTGCCGTTGATCTTCACCGACTTGACATAGACGTTCTTCGGCCCCTGGTTAGAAGCCTTGACGGTGAGGGTCTTGCCACCGCCCAACTGGAGAACGGCCTCTTCCACGTTGGGCGAACCGAACCAGTAGCGGTCCGTGCCGGCCACGGGGTAGAAGCCCAGCGCTCCGAAGATGTACCAGGCGCTCAGGGCGCCCAGGTCGTCGTTGCCATCCAGGCCGTCGGGGGAGTCGGCGAAGCGCTCCGCGAGGGTCCAGCGGACCCACTTCTGCGTCAGATCGGGCCGGCCGGCCTCGTTGAACATAAAGGGCGCGTGGTAGTTGTGCTGGTTGCCCACCCACCAGCCGTCGCCGGGATTGAGCCCCGCGCGCTTGCGGCTGGCGCCGTTCATGAAGGCCTCCAGCTCCTTTGTGAACGCCGCAGGGCCGCCCATGCTCTCCACCAGCCAGACGGGATCCTGTATGGCGTGCCAGCGGTAGTGCTTCGCGCTGCCCTCGGAGAAGCCATCGGCCAGCTTGACGGGGAATATCTCGTCGTAGTACGTGGTGCCCCAGGGCACGGAGAGCTGCCACTCGCCCGCGGCGTTCCTCGGGCGGAAATATTTCGTGGAGGGGTCGAAAACGTTCTTGTAGCTGTCTCCCAGCTTCTTGAACAGGGCGGCGTCGGCCTCAAAGCCCGCGCCCAGCTCCCGGGCCAGCAGGTAGGACGAATAGTCCGCCCAGGCGTATTCAAGGGTGCGGCTGACGGAGATGTCGTCGATATCGCTGGGTATATAGCCATAGTCGTTATATTCTTTGTAGTATTGCCGCCCGTTCATGGGCTTGCCCGCGGGGGCCGTGGCCAGGGCCGTGTCCTTCATAACTCTGAGGGATTCGATGGCGTCCTCGCGGCTGAGCTGGCCCTTGAGGTAGGTCTCCGCCATCACCTGGTGGGCCGGGTTGCCGTACATGGAGCCGCCCTCCCTGGTGGTGAGGGGCCAGCGGGGAAAGCCGCCGTGGGTCTCCGTCATGACAAGCAGGCTCTTGGCGCTGTCCTTCTGGATCTCCGGCGCGATGAGCATGTACAGCGAGTGCGTGGTGCGGAAGGTGTCCCACAGGGAGAGGTCGCCCCGGAAAGTGAAGCTCGTGGAATTGCCGGGGACGTCCTGGAAGATATAGTCGCCCGTAACGTCGGCCACAGCCGTGGGGTGGATCATGGCGTGGTACATTCCCGTATAGAAAATCTTCTTGATATTGTTGTCGTTTGTGGTGATCTTCACCCTGGCAAGGTTGGATTCCCACTTGGCGCAGGTGGCGGCATAGACATCGCCGAAGCCCATGCCCGCGCTCTCGGCCTGCAGGTTCGCCCTCGCGCCCTCCAGGCTGATGTAGCTCATTCCCAGGTGCATGGTAACGGGCTTATTTTTTACATTGCCGAAATTCAGGTCCGCGCCCACATCGGCGCCGGGACCGTCGCCCACACGAGTGCCGGTGGCCTCGGTCTCGCCTGCGGCGAGCATCGCGCCCTCCTTCCAAAGCACGGCCTTGAAGGGCGTATCGAACTGGGCGCTAAAGAAGATGCGCTCGTTGACGTTGCCCTCGATGGTGTATTCGTCAACGACCTTGATGGCGCCGCTCTGCATAGCGTTCTTGAGATGGCTGGAGGCGTCGAAGAACAGATGGGCGTCCTTATCGCTGGAGAAAGTGTAACGGTGCAAGCCGGTACGCTCCGTCGCGGTGAACTCCGCCAGGCAGGCGGCCTCCGGCAGCCAGACGCCGTAGTAACCCGGCACGGCCTCCTCCCTCGCGTGGGCAAACAGCAACGGGCGTTCCATGCGTTTGAGGGGGTCGGCCTTATCCAGCCCGGGGGTGACACGGAAATGGCCGCCCTCGATAAGGCCCGCGCCCGAAACGCGGGTGTGGCTGAAGCCGTAGATGTGGCTCTTGCCACGCCAGTAGCCCCCCGTGCCCACGTTGGTGATGTTAAAGCCGAAGGGCCAGCAGGTGTCGGGCCCCAGGCGCACCGCCCCGAAGGGAGCGCAGGCGGCGGGATTTGTCATGCCGCTGGTCCATGGGATCGACCCCGTGCCCACGAAGGGGTTCACGTACTGGGTGAGCGGACCGGTCTCCGGCACGGGAATCCTGCTGATAGGCATCTGCCCGGTGAACACAAGGCCCGTGATAGCCATGATGGCCGCCATGATCAGATCCGCCAGTTTCAAAAAAATGGCCGGCATGTGAAAATCCTCCCTATGTTAAAAATTGTCTCTATTTTAATGGGTTTCGGCGGGAAAGTTAAGGCATATTGATGGCATAGGCCTCCACATCCGCCCGACCGCCCAGAAAGGGTCCGGGGTTCTCCATCTTCAGTGAAACCAGCGCGGCCGCCGTGCGCAGAGCCTCAGGGATGCCCCGGGTCCGGCGCTCGGTGATGTAGCTGGCAAAGCAGGTATCGCCCCGCCCGCTGCGGCCGCTGAGGTTGCGCGGACGCAGGGGCTCGGTGTAGTACTCGCTGCCGTCGTAGACCAGCACTTCCGTATTGTGGGTGATCATGATTTCGAAAGGTCGTTGCGACGGCCATGAGCCCATATCAAAAAGCATGGTGGCAGCCTTCCGGCGATCAGCTGTACCGGTGAGGATTTCGGCCTCGGCTGCGTCCGTCTTGAGGAAGCGAATGAGGGGCAGCAGCTCGCGTTTGCGGGGCCAGTCCTCGAATTCCATCAACCCATCGGGCCGGGCGCAACGGAGAAAACCCTGGACGTCCACCGCGACGTCGCCGCGCTTCGCAGCCGCCTCAATGACACTCTCCTCGATGTCGCCCCGCATGAGGCCGGCAATGTGGTAGATGGCGGCTCGTTCTTCAGGCAAATCGGCAGGGGTGTAGGCGGGGATGCGGCTGAGCACACGGCAGGTGCGGCGCTCCTTATCGGCTGTGTGATAGGTGTTTGAAATCGAGGTACTGCTCTGCGCCTCACAGGGAGCCAAAGCAACATTTTTCGCCCGAGCAAACAATTTAGCCAAATCAATTTCGTTTGAATTGCACTTGGCCAACGCCAGAACGCTGTGGCCCAGGGACGACGCGGCATAGGCGGAATACGTCACCGCACCGCCGATTTCGCGGATGGTGTGGCCTGTATGGTCGGTGTTAACATCCAGGGAGGGCTGGTCGACGATCAGTAAATCATATTTATTCATGTGCGCATCGCCGCCAAATCACGATAGCTGATCTTCTTAATGCCGATGTCCGTCAGGTGCTGTTGGAACTGCGGGTCTTTATATAAGTTGTATTCCCAGACGCGCTTGATGCCGCCGTGGGAGGCCGCGGTGATCTCGCCGGTATCGGTGCACGGGTGGATGAAGGTCTCCGTGACGCCCGCGGGAAACTGTTTGACGAACTCGTACATGTACTCGCAGTACTGCTCGTAGCTCTTGGAGTTGTCGTCGTTCCACTGGTGGTTGATGAGATAATCCGGGCAGACGATGCCTCTGTCCTTGGCGAATGCCTGGATGTTTGCGAAGAGCATTTCCAGCAGATGACGTGGAACATTGATGTCCAGGGCCTTCTCCTGCTCCGGCCCGGCCACGCCCGCCAAGGGGAACCTGAAGGGCAAGCCAACCTCGGCCGAAAGCTCGAGGATCATCTGAAGCAGCTCCACCCGGCCTGTGGCCACGCCGTAGAGCGAGCCCATGTGGTTGTCCCAGTGGGAGGGATTCAGGCCCAGTTTTTTCGCCAGGGCCAGCTGCGCCAGGCACTCCCGGCGGGCCTCCCCCAGGTCCGCGTGCTCCTCGAACAGGTCGCTCTCGTGCCACATGTAGCCCTCTTCGTCGCGCAGGCTGGCGGTGCCCTCGGGCGAGACTGGCCCCCACTTGCAGGCGCCCCACTCGGCCGTTGTCGTCAGATGCACGCCTATGGCGAATTCGGGGTGTTTTTCCGCCCATTTGCAGGCATGGCGTGACCACATGCAGGGCATCATGACGGTGGCGGAGGTGATGCAGCCGCTCTCGAGCAAGTCAAAGGTGGCCATATTCGCGCCGTAGAAGGAACCGAAGTCGTCCGCGTTGATAATGAGGTACTTGTCCATGGTGGGATTTGCCTCCTTTATGTTGGGTTTTTTATTTGCACAGTGGGGCGGGTGGCCTGCTGGCCACCCCTACAGGTGGTGGGCGCCGTACGAGAATGCGTCGCTCCACGAGGGTGCTCCGCACTGCCATCATCAGTCATCCGAGATGACAGCTTCCTCCACGGGAGGAAGCCTGGGGGATCAGGTGGAAAACAGGTATTATCTAGTCCGCATGTACCGCAAACAACACATCTAATGCGCTCTCATCTCGAATACCCCCAGCGCTGGTAAACTCCTCAACCTCGATACTGCCATCCTCGAAAAACTCAACTTCCCAGCGTGAACCTGGCACAGCGATTTCAACCATAATGGCGTCACGCACTTTGTTCAGCCTATAGTAAATATGTGCTTCATCCAAGCGATCCAAAAATTCCAATAGCTTTTGCATATGCCTTTCCTATCTACACCCCAAACCGGTTTTCCCAGCACACCACGTCAAACCTCGGGCCCATGTCCTCCGGCACGGCGAGGGGGATGTCCTCCCGCACGGCAGTGAAAACGATGGGCAGGGCCAGGGCCTCGCGCAGCTGGCGCATGAGGGGGAAGCTTGCGGCAATGGTCTCTGGGGTGGTTTCGGTGCCCAGGTTTGTGCAATTCGCAAGGCCAGTGAAGGATGCATGGGACGCGGCCTCGATCTCGGTTTTGATCTCCAGCAAGGCGGCCACGTCGCGGGTGAGGGGGCGGCAGGCATTGACCACCATCCATAAGGCGCAGGCCTCTCCCCTGCCCCGGAGCTCGGCCAGGCGTGCCGCGTAGCGCCCCAGGGCCAGCGCGCCGCAGTCGTCGCCGCCGAGGTCGATCACGCTGGTGAGGGCCGGGTCGTCGAAGACGCGGACGGCCTCCACGGGGGCAGGGGCCATCTCCACGTTGGTGTTGGCATAGCGCGAGCTGATGAGCTCCACGCCCGCTTCGGCGAGGATATGCGCGCTGTCGGCCGTGCGGAAGTAGGGGTTAACGATATCCATGTCGCACAGGGCAACGCGGGGGCATGCGCGGGCCAGGGCCAGGGCGTAGTTCACCGCGGCCGTGGTTTTTCCGCTGCCATAGTGGCCGGCGAAGATTGTTATGCAGGGGGGATTCTCCAAGATATTTTTCATAGAGAAATGATAGCATAGATGGAGGGGGAATGCAAGCTTTTTCTACCCCTCCAGTCCCAACATCCCCAGCAGCAATATCCCGATGTTGTCCCGGTAAATCTCCTCAAACTGGCTTAAGGGCAGCGGGTTGACGCCCCTACCCGCCTCGATGGTGTAGCCCGGGCGGTTCCACTCCTGGATAAACCAGTCTTTGTAGCCCGCATGGCCGGAGTACTCGGGCGTGGTCTCCACCGTGTAGCCGCTCACGCCAGCCATGCGCCGCGCCAGGGCATAGGCCCCCGGCGGGTTGAAATCGGCGTACTTCCAGTAGATGATCCTCCCTTGGGTGTGATAGGCCAGGATGCGGCGGTAGCCGGCCTGCTTCGCGCGGCGGGCCATGGCGGCGGCCTCGGGGGCGGCCAGGGGCGCGGGGCCGACGTAATCCCTGGGGGCGGGGCGGTTGAAGCCCTGGGCGTATTTTAGCTTTTTCGCGATCTCCCACCCGGCGGGATAGGAGAGGTTGACGTCTATGCCCTCTATGTTGGCCTTCCAGCCAGAGGGAAAGGGGATGTTCGGGAAGGAGGCCGCAATCTCCTCTGCCTGCCGGTGGGCCTCCGAGCCTTCGGCCAGTGCGCAGGTAACCAGGTCCACCCCGTCGGGGTTCACCATGGGTACGATATCCAATGTGTAATTCTCGTACAGTCTGCGGAAATCCGCACTCTCGCGGGCTCCCGCGCCGTTGCCGCCGAATGCGACGCCGTGGGCGTACTGCTCCAGGAACCGCAGCAGCACGGGGGTGGTGATCCACTCGTTGGCGTGGTGCGCGGCGTTGTAGCCCACGCGGGTCTTGCCGCGGCCTATGGTCAGCTGGTAGAGCGGCCTGCCCAGTGCGCTGCTGCCGATGGCGCTCACGCCAAGGAATGGGTATCTCCCGCGCAGGCCCTCCACCACGTGCCGCAGCAGGTCCGAGTTCCAACGGATCGTCGTGGGCACGACGGGGACGCCCAGCGGACGGATGCCGGTGAGATACGGGTAGAGCGAAGCCCAGGTCCTCGGCCCCGCGACGCCGTCGGCTTTCAGGCCGCTTTCCTCCTGCCAGCGTTTGACCGCCATGGCGGTCTTGGGGCCAAAAATGCCGTCGGCGGCAACGTCCATGCCAGCACGATCCAGGCCCCATTGCAGCATCTCAACTGTGGAACCCCAGTCCCCCTCGCGCAAGGTACGCATACGGGTATCCCCTTCCTCTAAAAGCAGCGCCGGGCAATACCCCCGGCGCTACATTTTATTCGGTTGCTTTGATCGTTATGCTTTCGATTGGTTTTCCGGTTCCTCAGCCGCGGCCAGGGCACGCCGCTCTATCATCTCCGCCTCCACCTGGTGGCGCAGAGACTCCGGGAATCTTATCAAGAGAAGCGGGATGAGCGACAACGCCAGGCCGAGCACGGGGCCCAAGCGAAATGCCGGCCATATCCAGCGCTGGAAATGCGCGTTTTGCGGCTGGTTCCGTGGCACCAACGAGGCATCGAATTGCAGGAACACCAGGGTGTAGCCCTGGATGAACCGTTTAATCGCGTTGCCCAGCTTGGCCATGAAGTTGCGCACGGACATCGTGATCCCCTCCGTGCGCTTGTCGGTTTTCCACTCCACGTAGTCCACGCTATCGCCCACCAGGGCACGCCATGCGATGCTGTTCAGGCTGCCCGGCAGGTTGTTGAACCCATCGATGAGCTGCACCAGGGCGAGGGCCCAAACTGTTTTGATGCCGATGAAAAATCCCAGCAGGCCGGTGACGATGTTCGCAATGCGGGCGATGACGATGATACGCTTCATGCCGCCCACTCGACTGGCGATTTTGGTGGCAAAAAATTTCAGCGCCGCGCCCGGCAGCATCGTCGCCGCGCCGAAAATCGTGACAAGCAGGGCTGCGGAGATTTCCCTGCCGCCCACTTGATAGCTCAACTGCTGATAAATATAGATATCGGACACCTGGGGAGACAGGGCGGCAAACACCTCGCTTGCCAGGAGCAGCAGGATGATGTGGTTGTGCCGCAGGTAGGAGATGTTGCGGAAAAATTCCCTGACCGCGTGCATTCTATCGCCTTTTGCTTTGGCCGGCGGCTGTGAGCGCACGCGCTCGTTCATGCCCACGGCAAACATGCTCATAAAGCCCCCGCCCAGGCACAGCACCACGGCAAAGATGAAATACACCTGCTGCTGGTTCAGCCCAAACACGCCGCCGCCGCTGAGCATGGGCATGGTGAGGCTCGGCAGCAGGCCGCCAAGCATAGCGCCTATGTCCGCATACTGGGAGGATCGCGCCCGTTGGTCGGAGTGGGGCGAAATGGTGGCGGTCATGCCCCAGATCGCGGCGTCCCGGAAGGAGTAGAGAATGTCCCACATGATGTAAATCATCGCGGCATAGGCCACGGTCATGCCCGCGGACAGGTTCCAGTTGACAAACATCAGGAACGCTATGATTGCGATCGGGGGCGAGGTGTATTTGATCCAAGGCAGCAGCTTGCGGCCGTCCTTAAAACGGTACCCGTCGATGATGGATCCCGCCACGGGGTCGTTGACCGCGTCGAACAGCGTCGTCATGCCCAGCACCTGCCCGACGGTCTCCGGCTTGATCATGAGCACGTTGGTACAGAAATGGAAGAAGCGATCGCCCCCCGCCATGCTGTGCAGGGAGCTTTGCCCCCAGTGCGCCAGGCCAAAAAAAGTCAGTTCTTTGCGCGGAATCTCCTCCGGGCTATTGGTTTCGGTTCTCAGGAACCAGCGGATGGGGTGACGAAGCGCGCTGCGCTTCTGTTCGGTCATGGCCATTGCGTTTCCTCCCGATATTCGCAGTTTATACGTTATGCTTTCTATTTGGTTTCTTTTGTGCGCACTTTAATCTTCTGCAGCCAATGGAAGGGCAGCGTAAAGGGCTTCAGTGAAAACACCACCGTAACCGCGAGAGCGATCAAGCCCAGCAGCGCGATCCCCCACGGCGACGCGAACGGTAAATACCATTTGTATTTAAGATGCGCCAAATATAAAAACCTGTGCATGATGTATACCGAGAGCGTCTCCTTGCCCAGCCCCGTGAAAACCGCTTTGCCGCGGGGGACAAGCGCCAGAAACCCGACGAGCAGCGCCGCCGCGGTCACATAGAACCACAGCCTTGCCGACCACTGCAAGCCCCACGGCACGGCCGCCAGCGCCGGGATCTTCGCGTAGGGCGTTCTGCCGGTGATGATCGCGCCGATGGCCGTTTTCGGCCAGATGGCGCATATCGCAATCACGGCGACGAATATCGCTGGGGCGATTAGCTTGAACTTCCGCGCGCACAGTTTATCAATGTGCTCTTGCTTGATGTAATACCCGGCCAGGAAAAACGGCAGATGCACGAACGTGCGGGATATCGAGAGGAAATTGGCGGCGCCATGCTCATAACCAATCAGAAGGCCGAACAGGGTGAACGCGACCATGACGGCCTTGGGGTCGAAGTAGTCCAGTATCGGCAGCATGACGAACCAGGCGATCAGGCACTGCAAGAACCACAGCGAGCTGCGCGCCGCCATCAGGCTGGGGGAAAACCGTGCGCCGAGCACCGTGGCCTCAAACGCGGCAACGCTGATCTGCGCGGCGATGTACAGAATGATGTATGTCGCCACGCGCTGCACCTTGATCTCCCGCGATTTGGAGATATAGCTCTTTGCGAAGAACCCCGAGATAAAGATCATCGCGGGCATGTGGAAATAGTTGATCACAACCCACAGCACGCGGACAGATGGAAACCTGGATTGCAGCGGCGACAGCGCGTGGGCCAGCACCACCAGGAAGATCAGGATGAATTTCGCGTTGTCGTAATAATACAGCCTCTTGCCTTCGGCGGTGGCGTTTTTGTCATAGAGCATTGCGCACCTGTGCCTCCAATTCCTCCGTCGAAATATCTTTATACTTCCCAAGGTCATACTCATAGATAAAGTGATGCGACTTGCGCAGCGTCTTCGGCGGCAGCTTCATGTAGTCGCCGAAGTGGCACACGAGGTAATCCTTCCAGTGCCGCATGGTGGGGAAGCTGTGCCCCTCGAACTCCGCCATTTCTCCCCAGCCCCAGTATTCCTTCGGGAAGCGCTCCTGGTCATATGTATAGATGCTCGCGGGCAGGCAGACCCAATGGGAGGTATCGTCGCAGTGCCAGCGGCTTGCCCAGCGGTTCCACCGCCATTTGAGGAACCGCCGCGGGATCATTCTCGCGATTAGGCGCACGAGGTAGATTCGCTGCACCTCCCGCTGGCTGTTGAGGGCGGGCAGGGACCTGGCCTTCTCCAGCATCAGGAAGCGCCAGAACTTCGTTTTCGCCTCATGCCTTGCCCTGGCTTTGGCGTCGTCCGGGCTGCCATCTAGGGCAAGGATATCGAGGAAGACGCCGCCGTCGCGCCAATACGTATCGAATTTCGTGTCCTTGTATTCGATACGGTTGTGGCAAAACGGCACGCAGTCCTTGTCAAGCACGAATTCCGGGGACAATTCCTTCTTGGCGATTTTAATGAATTTGTCGTAGTCCGGCCGCGGCATGGTAATGTCCATGTCGTCGTCCCAGGGGATGAAGCCCTTGTGGCGCACGGCACCCAGGATCGTGCCGCCGGCCAGGTAATAGTGCAGATTGTGCTTCTTGCAGATGCGCTCGAACTCCAGGAAGATGTTCAGCACCATGAGTTGTATCTTGCGCACGTCCTCCGGCGCGACCTCCTTGATCTGCCGCTTCAGCAGCCGGCGCAGCCCGTGGCTGGTCATCGCCTTTTTCAGCCGAGAGGCCACCCGCAGCGGGAACAGAACCAACCGGCCAAGTAACCCGTGCTCCTGGAACGGCAAGGTATACCACGCAAGGAACTTGGCCGCCAGCCGGAAGCGCTTCATCCTGAAGGCGCCCGCGTTTTCCAGCGCGAAGGTCTTGAAGGCCGTGAGTATGTTGTACTGCTCCGGGTATTTAGCGGCCCAATCGGCGGCGCCGTCGGCGTTGGGGATGCGTATCTCGCTCGGGCCCCGCTCGACCATAAAGGCCTCGGCCAGTGCCGCAACCCGCTGGTCCTCGTCGATACAGGCCTTCGCGAGGTCAAGAGCCACGGGCGGCTTGCCCCTCTGTATGATTTTGTAGTAGTCGCGCTGCCCGAAGATATCCGACTGCCGGAACGCCTGCGCGGCTTTCTCGCGCCCGATGCCGCAGGCGCCCAGCCCCGCGACGATATGGGACGCCGGCACGTACTCGCAGATGAGCTTGCGTACGATCTCGCTGGGAGATTTTTTATCATCAAGCAGATGCTTTATATCGCTTTGCAGGAGAACAAAGCGATCGAAGTTTTCGCGCGTCTGCGCAATCTGCGCCGCGAGCACCTCGCTGAAAAGCGCCGACCACGCATTGGCAATTTTTTCGCGCTCATCTTTGTCAAGCAGAGCACGCGCACGCGCGGCGAAGTCTTCGCTGTTTTCTTGATTAAGATAATATTCCATCTGCCGCTCGATGGCGACGTCGTCCGCGGCCGTTATGTTGACCGCGGGGAAGGGATCGCCGGAAAAATTGCCGTCGTGCACATTGATGGCGGGGATGCCGGCGCAGATGCTCTCCATGACCGTTTCCGGCATGTATTGCAGGCGGGAATAGGTCACGCTGATGTCGCACTGGCGCAAAAAGCGCAGGGGTTTCAATACGGCGGCTTCGACCTTCACAGCGCCGGACAGCGCTGAATTTTCCACGTCGCGCACAAGATCCGCCAGAACAGGCGAGGTCCTTATGGTGTGCGGGATCACGAGGGTCAGGGCGGTTTCGGGGCGGCGCTCATGGAGGCGCGCAAAGGCCGTGAGCACCGTGCGCGTGTTGCGCCCGGCAAAATTGGTGAAAAAGGCGATGCGTCCGCCCCGCATGCTCGCCTGATTTAAATTGCTCACTTCCTTATCGTGATATGGGAAGTAGAAGGGCAGGCACGCCACACGCTTCGCGCCGAATGATTCCAGCAACACCGCGTCCGTCTTCGACGTGGATACCACGCAGTTGGCATGCTTGACCATATACAGGCAGTCCATGGACAGCTTCTCCGAGCCGGTGCACATGTATGCCAGGGGGGAGCGGTCCGTGGCGAAGACGGTGCAGCGCCCGAGCCTCTGCGCCATCTGGAAAAATTGCAATGTTTTGCCGTAGATATCCCCCGCGAACACCACCGTGCGCACGGGGATTTCGCCGGCGATCCTGCAGAAGGCCTCCTCGGGCGTGGCACCGAAGGCCTCGTGGACATCGACGGAATAGCGCTTGACGTATTCATTGCTGACGTAGTCGTCCCCCGAGGGCTCCGACTGCGTGACGAGATAGACACTTCGTCCCTCGCGCACAAGGGCGTCCATCAGGGAGGCCATGGACTGCGCGCAGGCTGTCTGGCGCAGGCTCTTGAGAACAAAAATGATACCCGTCTCGTCCCACTGGAATTGTCTATTCAAACCGGCTGTCATCCTTCCAATAAATCAAGATTATTTTGCGCAACGCGCCAATCGTAGGGCGTGGTGATCTTGAAATTAAAGAACTCTCCCCTGACGATGTGAATGGATATATTTTTCAAGAAGCAGACTTTGGTGGTTTCGGTCAGCTGTTTTCTTTCCTCTGGGGTAAGCGATGCAAACGCATCCAGAAGAGTAGTGAGCCTAAAGCCCTGGGGGCTCTGGCCGGCGAAGAGTTCTCCACGGGCGGGCATCCCGCTGATGGTATTGCCGTCCGCCGACTGCACGACGGTGTCGTTGACAGGCACGACCGTGTTGCAGGCGTCGCAGAACGCCATCTCGCGGATCACGTTGTCGATGATACGGCTGGTCAAAAAGGGCCGCACCGAATCGTGGATGAGCACGACGTCATCCGGCCCGATGCTGTTGTGACCGCAGATGGCGCTTAGGGTGTTGAGCAGGGTCTCCTCCCGGTCGGCGCCGCCCTGGCACATCATGACGCGCGCGCTGTCGCCTTCACCGATGAATTCGCCGATCTGCTGCCGGGCAAGGTCATACCAGTCGCCGTTCGCGCCGATCCACAGCTGTTTTACGCGCGTATCGGCGAGAAGCTTTCGCGCCGAATGGATGAACACGGGCGCATCCCCCAGCATGAGGAACTGCTTCGGCGTGGGCGAATTCATCCGCGTGCCGGAGCCGCCCGCCAGAATCACCCCATAGACATTACGAATTTCGCGCAAATTCCTCCACCTCCTCTTGTATTTCCCGCACTGTCATCGCCTCGTACTTTCCTAAATCAATGGCGAGGATCGGGTGCGTCCGCCTGCAGAGAACCGGCGTGGGCATCATGTAGTCCCCGTAGTGCGAAATCAGGTACCTCTCCCATTCGCGCATCACTGGCACCGTACGCTCCTCGTAGCGCAGCCGCGCGGGCTCGCCCCAATACGCCTTCGGAAAGCACTCCTTTTCGTAGCCGTAGAGCCCCGGCAGGCACACCCACTCGTTTGAAGCCTCTGTATCGTACCGGGTCGCGACGCGCTTCCACAGCCAGGACATCAGCTTCTTGGGCACAAAGCATATGATGATCAGGCGTTTTACGCATTCGTATATGCGCAGTATGTCCGCCGTTATCAAGGGCAGGGGCCTGGCCTTGGCGTTCATGCTGTTGAGCAGAACGCGATTAAGTAGCTTGTGAATTTTCTTTTTTCCCGGCGTAGGGGCTGCGCCGTCCAGCGGCACGATATCCAGCACAACGCCGCGCGGACCCTTCTGCCGGACCAAACGCGTGATTTCCGTTTCCCTGATCTGCATGCGGTGAAAGCCATATGGGAAATTGTTAGGCGGAAGCACCATGTCCTCCGGCAACTCGCTTTGCGCGATCTTGATAAACTTCTCGTAGTCCGGCCGGGGCATGGTTACGTCGACGTCGTCGTCCCAGGGGATCGGGCCGCCGTGCCGCGCGGCGCCCAGCAGCGAGCCCGCCGCGACATAGTAGCGCAGACCGTGCTTTTGGCAGATGCGCTCAAACGCGATCAGCATCTTCGAGGCAAGCAACTGCGATTTGCGCACCTGCTCCGGCGACATCTGCACCGGAGCCTGTTTGGCCGCACGCTGCCGTTCACGATAATAAATTTTTTTTTCGAAAAATGCGCCTTTTGTTTTTTTTACGGCAGGCAGCTTTATCTCGGGCCTTTCGCCGCAGGGCCGCGCCGCAACTTCAGCTATGAACTCCTCCGAGAGGCCGGCTTCCGCCGTAACCGCGTCAACACAGGCTTCAAGCACTGTATCGAAGTGTTCATGCGGCAGGCAAATGACCTTGTGCTCATGTGACCGCGCCTTGATTACCTTGGGGAATTGCCGGTACGCTTCGCTGTCGAAGTCCGTCAGAATGAAGACGCTCGGCGGCATCCGCGACACAAAATGCGCCAGTATTTCGGCACGTGAAGCGCAGTTTTCCACACCCATGTCAAAGCTCAGCCGCTTCAGACGATGGTCGTACCTGTAATCCAAAAGATGGTTGCCAAGCGTTTCGCTGATCAGCGTTACATCATAGCCTCGCTCGCAAAAGCGGTTCATGAGCGTCGTTACGCCCATTTTCTGCGTCGTCTGCACGTCTTTGCTGATGAACACGAGCTTTGGAAGAGTACTCAAACAGGCTACCGTCCTTTTACTATGTATCTACAATATCATACATGATACCGAAAGAAAAATCAAGTGGTTTGTACAAATCTTGTCGCTGTACAGGCCGGTACGCTTGACATATTGCCTGGTTTTGTGCTAAAATAGAAGCCTATCAAATCATACTATTATGCATGCTGGGAGGCTGCGCATTGAAAACCAGGGCAGTAAGATTATACGGAAGAAACGACCTGAGGCTGGAGGAATTCCAGTTGCCGGAGATCGGCGAAAACGAGATTCTGGCCAGGGTCGTGTCGGACAGCCTGTGTATGTCGTCGTACAAAGCCGCTTCGCAGGGGGCCGCACATAAAAGAGTGCCGGAGGACATCACCGAAAACCCCGTGATCATCGGCCATGAGTTTTGCGGGGAGATCGTCGACGTGGGGGAACGCTGGCGGCACAGGTGGCAGGCGGGCATGAAGTTCGCCATCCAGCCCGCGATCAACTACAAAGGCTCCCTGGACGCCCCCGGCTACTCCTTCCATAGCCTCGGCGGGTGCGCCACCTATGTGGTCATCCCCTCCATGTTTATGGAGGAGGAATGCCTGCTGCCCTATGACGGCGACGCCTATTTCTACGGCTCTCTCGCGGAGCCCATGTCCTGTATCGCCGGCGCGCTCCACGCCAGCTACCACACGACGCCCGGCAGCTATGTCCATACCATGGGGATCGTGGAGGGCGGGAACCTGGTGATCCTCGGGGGAGCGGGCCCCATGGGAATGGGCACGGTGCAGTACGCCCTCGGCTGCGGCAGGCGGCCCGGCCTGCTTGTCGTCGCGGATATCGACGGCGAGCGCCTGCAGCGGGCCGAAGCGCTCACGCCCCCCGCAAAGGCCGCCGAAATGGGCATTCAGCTGATCTATGTCAATATAGCCGAATCCGAAGACCCGGTCAAACAGTTGCTCGGCCTGACGGCTGGCAAGGGCTACGACGACGTTTTTGTCTACACGCCGGTGCGCCGGGTGGTGGAGATGGGAGACGCTCTGCTGGGCCGGGACGGCTGCCTGAACTTCTTCGCGGGCCCCACCGACCCGGCTTTCAGCGCGGAGTTTAATTTTTACAACACGCACTACGCCGGCACGCACGTGGTGGGGACCTCGGGCGGGAACACGGACGATATGCTGGAATCGCTTTCCATGATGGAGCAGGGCCTGTTGGATCCGGCCGTGATGATCACCCACATCGGCGGGTTGGATGCCGCCGCGGAAGCGACGCTGCAATTGCCGGCGCTCCCCGGCGGGAAGAAACTGATCTATACCCACATCTCCATGCCACTTACGGCGATTGCCGATTTTGCCAAGTTGGGGGAGGAGGATCCCCTGTTTGCCGCGCTGCATGCGATTGTTGAAAAGAATAATGGGCTGTGGTGCGGGGAGGCGGAGAGGTATTTGCTGGAGAGAAAGACTGTTGTTTAACATAACTTCGATGGCATTGTTTTACCACGGCGGGCCAATTGTTCGCCCTACGAGTATTGCACCGATGGCGCTGGCGGAATACTCGTAGAGCGTTGCGTTGCATCGCAGTGCCGCAACCCAAGTAACACGGAGGATTGATTTTATGCATTTAGATACCCTGGTCGAGATGTCCAACCGCTACGGCGGCAACCCGGAGTATGTGCTGGCCGGCGGCGGCAATACATCGTATAAAGATAAGAAATACTTATATGTCAAGGCCTCCGGCACGGCCTTGGCGGATATCACGGCAGAGGGCTTCGTGAAGATGGACCGGACCGCCCTGGACGGCATCTTTGCGCGGGCATACCCCGAAGATACCCAGGCGCGCGAGGCCGAGGTGTTGAAAGATATCCTCCACGCTCGCTGCCCCGGCGAGGAGACAAAGCGCCCGAGCGTGGAGGCTCTGCTGCACCACATTCTGCCCTGGGCCTATGTGCTGCACATCCACCCGGCCATGGTCAACGGCATGGCCTGCGGCAAGGACGGGGCGCAGGCCTGCGCAAGCCTGTTTCCCGGCGCGACGCGGATGGATCAGATCATGCCGGGGTATATCCTAGCCCAAAAAGCGCAGGCGCTTATTGATAAGAATACGCGCCTGCTGTTTTTGGAGAACCACGGGGTGTTCATCGGCGGGCAGAGCGTGGAGGAAATCGACGAGACCGTGGCGCGCATGGACGGCATTCTTGAGGCCGTGATCAGACGGCGTCCGGATTTTTCCCTCTGTATATACGATAGCAGAAGGGCGGCGGATTTCGCCCCGGCGATCCAGTCGCTGGTTGCCGGCGGGGGGGCCTGCGTGTTCCACAGCAGCCTGGAAGCAGCCGAGGCTGTGTCGTCCCGAGAGCTTTTTACACTCGTCAGCCCCGCATTTACGCCGGACCACATGGTGTACTGCAACGACGAGGCCCTGTTTATCGAATCCGAAAGCGAGCTGGCCGAAAAGACAGCCGACTACCAAGCAAGAAACGGCAGGCTGCCGAAAATCATCGGCCTGAAAGATACCGGCATATACGCCTGCGGCAGCGGTCAAAAAGAGGCCGATATCGCTATGGCGGTGTTTCTGGACGCCCTCAAAATCTCCGTCTATGGGGAGAGCTTCGGCGGCGCGAAGCCCATGTGCGATGAATTGGTTCGGGAGATCAACAACTGGGAAGTCGAGCGGTATCGGAGGAGTATGAGTTTTGGGAAAGGTTGAAATGATTGGGGGCAGACATGTTTCGTTTTATAGAGTTCAATGATCTGGAAGACGATGAAATTAGACTGGTGCTGAAAAGCCATGATCAGCCAGTTGCGGAAAAAGGGCATGTGCCAAGGTACGGTTTTTCCATTATACGTATTGATGGCGGCGAGGAAATCGGCGTAGTTTACTTCGCGGTAGATACCACACGCAGGCAGTACCAAAGGGGGCATATCAGTTATGGCGTTTCACCGGCGCATTCGGGCCATAACTATGCTATGAAGGCATGCAAGCTTGTAAAGCCTGTTGCGTTGGCGCATGGTTTTACGCGCCTATTCATTGGCTCCGGCTATGACAATATCGCGTCAAGAAAAACAATTGAGAAACTGGGCGCGGTGCCGATTACGGCTAGCGATATACCAGATGCCGAAGTTTTTGAATACTTGGCGGCAGAAAAAATTGATATGTATGTTTGGGATATTACACTGGAGATAGAGAATCAATGAACACAGAGCACCTCGAACAGCAACTCAACCACCCCGACCCCGCAGCCCGCCTGCAAGCCCTGCGGGCCCTCGTGGCGTTGGAGCCCCGCCCCGAACCCGGCGGCTGGGTCAACAACCATATCCATACCTGCTACTCCTTTTCGCCATACGCCCCCAGCGCGGCGGTGTATTACGCACAAAAGGCGGGCCTTGTCACCGTGGGCGTCATGGACCACGACTCGGTGGGCGGCTGCGCGGAGTTCGCCCAGGCCGGGGCAATCGCGGGAATGCCTGTCACTATGGGATTTGAGTTGCGCGTGAATATGGACAGCACGCCCCTGCGCGGGAAAAGATTCAACAGCCCGGACCAGCGCTCCATCGCCTATGTGGCGGCCCACGGCATCCCCAAAAGCAAGCTCGCGGACTGCGAGGCATTTTTGGCGCCTTTACGTCAACTGCGAAATGAGCGCAATCGAAAAATGGTCGAAAAGCTCAATGGATTGCTGGCAGGGCTGGGCCTCGCGCTTGATTTCGATAGGGACATCCTGCCCATCTCCCGGCACCAGGACGGCGGCAGCGTAACCGAGCGGCATATCCTGTGCGGACTTTCAACGGCCATTATAGAGAAAAACGGACGGGGCGGGGCAACCGTCGCGTTCCTGCAAGACCAAATGGGGATCGCTCTATCAGAGAAAGTGGCAGCCTATCTGCGAGACGCCGAAAACCAGCATTATCTGTATGATTTGATCGGGGCGCTGAAGAGCGGCCTGTTGCCCCGGTTCTACGTTGACGCAACAGACGAATGCCCGGATGTCCATGCGTTCATACGCTTTGCCGGTGAAATCGGGGCCATTGCCGCCTACGCGTACCTGGGCGATGTCACGGATTCCGCCACCGGGGACAAGAGAGCGCAGGCATTTGAGGATGGCTACCTGGAGGAGCTGTTCGGCTTCCTGAGGCAGAGCGACTTTCACGCGGTCACCTACATGCCCTCCCGCAACACAATGGGGCAGCTGCGGCGGGTGATGGCGCTGTGCGAGGCCCACGATCTGTTCCAGATCAGCGGGGAGGACATCAACACCTCCCGCCAATCCTTCATCTGCCCCGCGCTGGCGCAGCCGGCGTTCCGGCACCTGAACACCTCTACTTGGGCGCTCATCGGCCACGAGGCCGCAGCCGGCCGGCGGATCGAAGACGGCATGTTTTCGGAAGAAACCCTGCGCGAATATCCGTCGCTGGAAAAACGAATATCTATTTTTGAAACAATCGGCAAGAAATAAAAACATACAAAAAGGAGCGCACCATGCAAAAGACCATCAAGCGCAGCCTGGCATTGTTCCTGGCGATTCTGATGACCTTGGGCGTCAGCACCGCCGCAAGCGCCGCCGCCCCCGGAAAGCCCCCGCAATTCAGCGCCGCCAACGCGGCTCAGCCGCAGGCACTACCGCCCGGCGTCCTGGAGATTACCACGCAGCCCACCGATACCACCTTTGTGATATACGAGGAATGGCCGGATCTTACCGGCCTGGTCATCACAGCCAGCGGCGGCGGGCTGGAGGCCCCCGTCGTCGTCGACTACGACACCGCGATTGACGACAGAACCCCGGCAACGAATAAGATCATCTGGTATATCGATTTGTATGCCAACTACGAAGAAAACTGGACCCTGGGCGACAACGAAGCTATCCTGGAGGTCCGGGGCTACAAGTGCACAACGTTTCACCCGGTGAAAGAGATTGACGGCGTGTGGTACGGCCATTTTGAAATGGAGACAGTGTTTTACGGCTGGACGAAAATCACCGTGACAGCCGTCAGCCGGGGCGGAGGCAACCAGGGCAACAGGGATTCCGCTATGGACCTGGTCATGGACGTACCAGCACCCGTGGCGGTCAGCAAGGGCTATGGCAAGTGGTTCAGATTCACCGCGCCTCAGGACGGCTATTATGTCTTCAAGTCCGATGGCGGGCAGTATGGCGAAACCCTGTATAACGAAGTGGGTGGCGTCCATGAGGTTGAAGGAATTGACCCCTATGCCCAGCTGTTCGACGCGGAGGGCAACTGGCTGGACTACGACGACGACAGCCTTGGCAACTACAACTTCGCGATCTATCGGCAACTGAAGAAGGACGAGGTTGTATATTTGTTTGCACGGGCATTTGGCTGGCAGGCGGCCGTATATGACGTCATCGTCAGCCGCCTGGGCGATACCCAGCCGGTTTTGCAACTGAAGAGCTATGAGATCAAAGCCACATTTCACGATTATATAGACTTCTGGGGCCTGCTGGAGGACTCGGGCGTGGATTCATGGAGCATGAGCTATGACTGGAGCTACATTCGCAGTTCCTGGCGGGGGCACTACGGCGCCAAGACAGGCACGACCTATGTCACCATTTGGACGCAGGATGGCAGCACCGCGCAGGTGAAGGTCACGATTTCGTATTCCTCCGCGCAGTGGCTGTGTATCATCTTCCTGGGCGGCTGGGCCTGGATGCCCTACACCAACATCGGGCCATTCAACCTGGCCGGTAATATCAGGTCTTTGCTTGATTACGGACTATTTCATTCGCTGTTTTCCATGTTTGGGGACTGGATGCAAACGCTTCGCGACTGGATGTACGAAATCAGCTACTGGTTCTGGGAACGGGGCTGGTAGCCCATTTTCAAGCATTTTAAACGCCCCGGACAGCGCGAACTGTCCGGGGCATTGTCAGGCTTGCTTTAGAACACGATCTCTTTCCCCGTCCTTGCCGATTCGTAAACCGCGTTGATGATTTGCACGGCCTTAGTGGCCTCCATGGGGCCAACCATGGGGTCGCGGTCAAAGCGCACGGCGTCCACCATATCCTGAAGCTGCCAGGCGTGGCCGCGCACGATGGTGGGGTCGGCGGAAACCGATTTTTGAGGCGGCCGGCAAGCACTCCCTATGTAAGTAAAATCCTCGTCTCAGCCGCCGCAAGAAAAATCTTGCGGCGGCTTTCGCATTTGCCCCGCAAATGGACACAATACATTGGGACTTAAGTGTTTATAGGAGGCCATATGCCAAACGAATACCGGACGCCCAAGTGGTTCCCCCTCGATATGGCGGGGAACATCTTCCCCGTGGCGCGCTCGCGCGGCTGGAACGAAACCTGCCGCGCGGGCTTCCTGCTCAAGGAAATTGTTGATCCCACGCGGCTGCTCCAAGCCCTGGC
>Ga0123353_10003135_pt1 | contig 20754 bp, 28 predicted proteins | sample TergutLab28metaG_3_FD_92763 | JGI IMG/M metagenome (GOLD analysis project Ga0123353, IMG submission 92763) | Labiotermes labralis P3 segment gut microbial communities from Petit-Saut dam, French Guiana - Lab288 P3 | ecosystem: Host-associated > Arthropoda: Insects > Digestive system > Gut ... | reverse complement strand
TTCCGGGCTGTTTTTTCAGGCGATCCGCGTCATGCGGGAGATGATGGAGGCGACGGGCGGCGAGTACCCCCGCGCCTTCATTTTCGAGAACGTGCCGAACCTGCTCAGTATAAATAAAGGCAACGACTGGAAAACCGTAATGGATGAATTTACCGAACTCGGCTTTATCTGCGACCCTAATTTGCTGGACTCGCAGGAATTTAAGATAGCGCAGCGCAGGAAACGTATTTTTGTTTTAGGAATTAACCGCAAATATTACAAGCCCGATTATTTTACCGATATACCAAACAACCGCGCCAAACGTATGCAAAAGGCTGTTAAGGCATGGGGCGGCGAGACCTTCCATGGTATAACCAGCCGTCCCCATGAAATCCGCCGACAGCACCTTTCGGAAATCCTCGAACGGGACGTTGACCCGAAATATTACCTCAGTATAGCCGCCTGTCTCGGCATCCTACGCAGGATAGACGCAAAACTAAAAGAAATCCCTCGGCTACTGCGCTCCGCTTTGGAATTCCAAGCGGAGATTTTTAATCCGGGTAAGAACTCCGATTCTTCAGGCTGCACCACCGTCGCAGACCGCTCACTGCTTGAGGAAAGCATGGATGACGGCACTTGTTCTTTTGAACCGGGAGCGACGGCAAGGCTGCCGAAAGGTAAGCATTGGAGCGGCATCGCTCCGACCTTACGGGCTGAGAGCGGCGACAACGCCGTCAGCGTGGCTTTCGAGGCGGGCTCCATGATTCGCAGGAACGGCGGCGTGTGGGATGATATTTCCCCGACGCTACGGGCGGAGGCTCACGGCGGGGACAACCAGCCCGGCGTTGCGTTCTCAGTCGAAAACTATCCGAAGGATGGGCGCGTTAAGCTTGACGAAAGCGGCACGGTGCAAACCCTGACTTCACATATGGGAACCGGCGGCAATTCAACACCCTTATGCGCGGAGCCTGTGGCTTACGGTATTTCATCAATGGCGTCTAACGCAATGTGCAGCCCGAGCCCACATTCAGGCATATACGAAACCGACACGGCAAAGACGCTCGACACCTCTACCCAGTCTCCCTCGAATCAGGGCGGGCTTGTGGTCTGCATGGAAGGCAACGGGCAGCGGCCGTCCCATAAAGGCAGCGGCGTCAGCGAGGACGGGACTGCCTATTCTTTAAATACAGTCGAGCGGCATTGCGTTTCATATGCCATGACCACGGGCAGTTACGCGCAAGCCTTGGAAAATAAGGCTCCGACACTTCAAGCAAGAGATTTCAAGTCAGCCCCGATAATTACCCGACCACCTGAATACATAGTCCGTAAACTCACTCCTACAGAATGTCTTGTATTAATGAATCTGCCGCGAGACTGGTGCGAGGGTATTGCCGTGGAAAACCCGACCGAGTTGGATTACCGCTTTTGGAAGGGCGTTTTCGCTGCCCTCGGCAAGAAAAAGAGCCAAAAACAAATCGACCGCTTTCTCGCAAAACCATATTCGGATAGCGCCTGTTATAAAATGGCAGGAAACGGCGTCGTGGTATGCGTGGCGCAATGGGTTATGGAGGGCTTCGTCGATTACGCGCGGCACATGGACCGGGAATCCGATTGTCGTTAATGACACTTATACTTAAATACCCCCGATTATCATTGTTGGAAAATGGTATTGCTATAATTCAAAATGTACGCGAATATAGGGATGCTGAAGGGCGCGGCCCCGGCAAATATATTCAAGGAGTCAAAGATTATGGAACTGAAATTCAACCTCAAAGGCAGCGAAAGAAAATCCCTCGTAGGCGCAATCAGTAGCGCGCTAAATTCCCCCGCCGAATACCTCGGAGCTCCGACCTTCGCATATCGCGTATGCGGATACCGCATCGACAAAGAGGGTACGCTCACCGGCCCCGACAATTTGGAACTGGTCAAGGCACTCAAGGAGCAGGGCTTCAGCTGTGAGATTGCGTATCTCACGGAGCCGGTTATTATCACCGTTTTTTCCGAGGAAGCCGGGCAGGAAGACCATCTGCTCGACCTGCCGAGCTATGAGTTCGGCGAGATTATGAACACCGATGATATTCCGGCGCTGAAACAATTGGCCGCTCTTTTGCTTAATCTTCCTTACGACTGGGTGATTATTAAGGTGGCCTGCTTGGTGCATAACCCCGACAACGATAACAAAAGCGAGATGACGACAATATGGTCAACGGACATTGCTGACGGTGATGCGCTTGAAACCGAAGCCGCTGCCCCGAAGCGCAAGGGAATTCTCGACACGCTGGTCGATGAACTCAACGCCAACGCTGAAGACGGCGAACATTGGGAGCGGCTTCACAGGACGCCGACCATTATCGACAACGGCGGCCGCGAACATAACCTCGACGGTACGTTCGCCCCTATGACCGAGCGCGAGGAGCTTGGGCTTGGGCGCACCCGCCGCGACCCCGTCGGCGAGGACGGGATGCAGGCAAGCGACGTCCCCGACAGTATAACGATTGAGGTTCCCTTCGCGGGCGATGGAGAAATCCTCCGCTCCCTTCTGCAGAGTAAAGCCTCGCTGATACAAAAGGCACTCGGCGAGGACGCTTTTTGGTACAGCCCGGAGTCTGAGTACAGCCCTGAGAACCCCGGCGGCTGGTACGGGCCCGCGCCCACCGAAAACATACTGCCTATAGAATTCACCGACGATACGGTTTCATTCGAATGGTTCAAATTCGGGGTTTACGGCAGCATCCTCGCGGCGTGGGAGGCCTTCCTTTGCGCAGCGGTCGAATTTTCAAAAACCGCCAAGCACGTGACCGCCAAAGACAAGCCTGTCGAGAGTGAAAAATTCGCTTTTCGCAATTTCATGGTAAAGATAGGAATGAACGACGCCGGGAACAAAGCCCACAGGAAAACGCTGCTCCGAAACCTCACGGGCGACGCCGCTTTCGCGACAAAGGCGAGCAAAGAAAAATGGCTCGCCAAGCATGGCGGTTCAAAGAAAAACACGGAGGTGACCGCCGATGAATGAGTTTATTTCCAAAGCCGCCCTTGAAGCCCGCCGGGCGCGGTATAAACCCGGCGTCAGGGTGGAACTGGTCAGGTTCGAAGACCCGTATTCTTCTCTAAAGCCCGGTGACCGTGGGACAGTTGAATTCTTGGATGATACAGGCAGCGTTCATATAAAATTCGATAACGGAAGCTCTCTCGGAGTCCTGTATGGAGTCGACGAAATCCGCCTTGTCGAATAAGCCTGCTGAGCCGCTATAATCAACAGTTATAGCGGCTCAGCCGTCTCATATGATTGGTACGTTTATGCCAAAATAGAACTTGCTATATTTCTAAATATGATTTATAATGTGCATACAATAAAGAACGGAGGACACGGGCATGACGAAATACACATTGGAAAGCTGCCAAAAGGACAGGGATTTGCAGGAGCGGCTAAAGGGATACATGCACAGCAGCAAATGGGAAGAAAGAGAACAGCGCGACGCCTACTGGGACGCCTGCTGCCGTGCGGACGCCTTCCTTGCCGGCGGGCAGGCGGCGGCGGAAGCGCAAAACGGCAACCCCATAAGCAGCAGGCGGCTGCCTTGGAGCGGAAACCGCTCAGACGACAGCCTTGCGATTTTCGCCGGGGAGCTTGCCGCGAACGGCGTGGAGCGGGTCTTGCTCGACACGAACCAAAGCACGGCCTTCGGCGAGCAGCTTGCGGGCTTTTCCAAAGCCGGGTGGCTTATCACAGGCACGGAGGAAAAAGAGGCAAACGAGTGGGGCGAACCCAAAACGCAGACATTCCTTGTTTTGCAGCACGTTTCTTGACCGCATTCACTTACGAACGGAGGAAAATACGATGTGGGAAAGCGGCACTATTTGGATTGCAGACAGCAAGGTTGGTTATGACTATTGGGTCAAGCGCTATGGGGAAAGCAGCGAATACGGCATCGAAAACAACGGGCGCATTTCAAAGCTCTGCATCCGCAGGCACGGCGGGACGAGAGACCTCGTTAATTACGATAGGTCATGGGACGTCGAAGTACCCGACAACGACGAAATCAAAGGGGTCTACGGCCTGCTGATTAAAAAATACAACTGAGGAGGCGAGAAAATGAACTACGATACAATCATGAGCCAACTGCCCGAGGGGGCAAAAATCCTGCGGCAGTACACTGGTTTCGAGGACGGCAGCCACCGCGTTATCGTCAAATTGCCGGACAGGGAGTTTGAGACCCGCTACATAGTCTGCGAGGACAAGGACACGGGAGCGGAAGTGCTGATCGAAAAGCCATAACCAAGAAAACAGCCGAGGCAGCCCCGAAAGGGGCGCTGTCTCGTATAAAATATCATGGGTGCTGCTTCGGCAGTGCTTTTTTAATTGCGGGAGGAAATAAAAAAATGAACACAGAAAAACCAAAATTCTCCGTTGTAAATTTGTCTGGCGGGAAGGATTCCAGCGCCCTCCTGCTTATGATGGCCGAGCGAAAGATGCCCATTGACGTCATTTTGTTTTGCGACACGGGATTGGAATTCGAATCCCTTTATGACCACCTCGACAAGCTCGAAAAATATGTCGGCATCCCTATCACACGCATCAAAGCAGAAAAATCCTTCGAATATTATATGTTCGAGCATAAACCGAAAACAAGATACGACACGGCTCTCAGCCGGGAGTACGGCGCCGACCGGGTCGGCAACGGCTGGCCGGGGCCGCGGATGCGATGGTGTACCTCGCGGCTGAAGACCGACGTCATCGCCGCCTACCTCAAACCCCTCAGAAAGCAATATGACATTGTTGAATATGTCGGCATCGCGGCTGACGAGGCCCACCGCGTCAAGGACAAAAACTATCCGCTGGTGGATTGGGGCGTCACCGAAAAACAGGCCCTGGAATACTGCTACGCGAAAGGTTTTGATTTCGGCGGGCTTTATGAACTGTTCGACCGGGTGTCGTGCTGGTGCTGCCCGCTGCAGGGGTTAAAGGAGCTTCGAGCCCTGCGGATACACTTCCCCGAACTGTGGGCGCAACTCAAAGAATGGGATGAACGCTCATGGCGCAAGTTCCGTGCGGACTATTCCGTGGAGGAGTTGGAGCGACGATTCGCTTTTGAAGAAGAGCGCCTCGCGGCGGGGTTATCTATATCGAACCGTGATTTCTTCAAGAAGCTTAAAGCGGTTTTGGGGAAATGACCGTGCCGTGAAACCGTTATAATGTATACAGTTATAGCAGTTCTCACGCCCTTAAAGTTTGTACATATTATGCGAAAAAAGAACTTGCTATAATTCGATTTATGATTTATAATGTACTTACACCGAAAGGGAAAAAACAAAAACGGAGGGCAAGGGCATGACAAAGGTCAACAGGGATTTAGAAAAGAAGATGGCGGTGTCGAAGGAAAACGCGCTGAACAAATTTATCGGGCAAATCGGAGAAATCAGCGAGAGGCTTGCCGAGCTTCAGGAGTATACCGAAAATCACATGAATTACAGCCCGGAAGAAATCAACTGGGGCCATGTCGGCACGGCAGGCTGGTTCCTCGAAAGGCTCACCGAGCTTGCGGACAGCACCTACGGGCGCGGCGAATTCGCCGAATAAACATTGAACGGAGGCAAGTCGATGACAAACACGAATTTAACCGCAGGGACTAAGGTGCGGGCGCACAAAGGGAACTGCAGCATGGGCGGGATGTTCATTTATGAGGTTTTTCGCAGCGGCGAAATAATCAAGGTCAACGGAAAATCAATCCGGGTCAGGCTCGACGACGAAAGGCGCACGACAAACGGCAACACCACAAGCGAGAGCTTGCTGAACACAAACGCAACCTTCGCTTTTTGGAAAACCGGAAGCGACAGCGGCAAGGCGCTTTACAAAAACGCACAGTTTGGAATCATCACAATTTGAAAACGGAGGCAAGCGACATGAAAAAGATGGAAAAGGAAATCGCCCGCATAGCAGAGGACATTCTCAGAATTGAAACCCTCGAAACCCGGCGCAGCGACGAGCTGGATTTTTACGACCGCGCCGTGTGGAGCATCAAAGCCGCTTTAGAGGGAGCTTACAGGGCGGGGCAAAAAGACGGAAGGACACAGAAATGACGGATTTGACGATGAAGGAGCTGCGGCTCCACACCCTGCGGGGCGACATACAGCAGATCGGGATGGAAAGCGATTACAACAAACGCGGCATTCGGAAGATTTTAGAACGGCGGTATGTACACGGCAAAGAAATCCCCGTCACCCAAGAAGAATTCGACAGCGTGTTGGATGAGGAATACAAAAAGGTCGAGGCATGGCGCAAAAACAATGCATAGGCTTGAAAACGGCAGAGGGGCGCCCTTCGGGGCTTTTCCTCTTGTGAATATATATACGGGACAATTACAGCGAGTTATAATTTAAAAAGATTTATTAATATATTTTCAAAATAGGCTTGCTATTTAAATCGTTTTAAGCAATATATAGTGATGCCGACCGCATCTGCGGCGGCAAATATATTATGCGAGGAGTTTTTATTGTGAACCTAACAAAAAGCGAACTGGTGGATTTATGGCGGAACAACGACAAGCGGAGGGAATTTTTCAAGGGCTACAAGGCGTGGGGCGTATGGCTGACCGTGCCGGAGCTCGGGCTTGCGTACTACAAATACATACTGCCGGACGGGTGCAGGCTGATAGCGATGGAATACCAAAGCAAAAACCGCTACCCGGCTTACGGCGGCGATGAAATCCAGACCGCCGCATCGCACTATTTGTGGGAAGGCGAATATTTCAGCCCGAGCCCGGCGAGCGAATACGAGATCGTGGACAGGCTGAAAAAGCTGAAAGCGGTATTACAGGCGGAGCTTCGCTCCGAAGCGGACGAATGATATTAAAAAACGGCTATATGATAAGGGTTCCTTCGGGGGCTCTTTTCTATTATATATATACATTAATATAGGGGCTTTTTTAAAGCCTTAATTTTATGCCACAGGGAGGCGGCTGTCACGCGGAAACTGAAAAAATACACCCCCACGGCATTCAAGGCGGCGAATTCGGCCTACGACAAGGCCGCCGCCGACCACGCGGTGGCTTTCATCGAGGCCCTCTGCCATACCAAAGGCACATGGGCGGGTACGCCCTTCGACCTCATCGACTGGCAGGAGCGGATCGTCAGGGACGTGTTCGGGATCGTAAAGCCGGGCGGCTACCGCCAGTTCAACACGGCCTATGTGGAAATCCCGAAAAAACAGGGGAAGTCGGAGCTTGCCGCCGCCATCGCCCTGCTGCTCACCTGCGGGGATTTCGAGGAGCGGGCGGAGGTCTACGGCTGCGCCGCCGACCGCCAGCAGGCCTCCATCGTCTTCGAGGTTGCGGCCGACATGGTTCGGATGTGCCCGGCCCTTTCCAAGCGGGTGAAATTATTGGCGTCTACCAAACGGCTTGTTTATCTGCCTACAAACAGTTTCTATCAGGTTCTTTCCGCTGAAGCATATAGTAAACACGGCTTTAATATACACGGCGTGGTGTTCGACGAGCTACACACGCAGCCCAACAGGAAGCTTTTTGACGTTATGACCAAAGGCTCCGGCGACGCGAGGAATCAGCCGCTGTATTTCTTGATTACCACAGCCGGGACGGATACCCATTCCATCTGCTACGAAACACATCAGAAAGCTGTTGACATTATCGAAGGGCGCAAATTCGACCCGACCTTCTATCCCGTCATATACGGCGCAAAAGAGGAGGACGACTGGACGTCCCAAAAAGTGTGGAAGAAAGCGAACCCCTCCCTCGGCATCACCGTCCCCATCGAAAAGGTCAAGGCCGCCTGCGAATCCGCCAAGCAGAACCCCGCAGAGGAGAACAGCTTCCGGCAGCTCCGCCTCAACCAGTGGGTGAAGCAGGCCATACGCTGGATGCCGATGGCGAAATGGGACGCCTGCGGGCAGTTGACAGTTGACAGTGGAAAGTTGACAGTTTTTGTGGAACGGCTGGAGGGCAGGATCTGTTATGGCGGCTTGGATTTGTCAAGTTCCTCCGATATCACAGCCTTTGTACTCGTTTTCCCGCCAACTGATGATGACGATAAATATTACGTCCTGCCGTATTTTTGGATGCCGGAGGAAAATATCGGCCTCCGCGTCCGCCGCGACCATGTGCAGTATGACCTTTGGGAAAAGCAGGGTTTTCTGCTGACTACCGAGGGCAACGTAGTTCATTACGGGTTTATAGAAAAGTTTATCGAAAAGCTCGGCGAAAAATACAATATCCGCGAGATCGCATTCGACCGCTGGAGCGCGGTACAGATGGTTCAGAACCTTGAGGGGCTTGGGTTCACCGTCGTCCCCTTCGGCCAGGGGTTCAAGGATATGTCCCCGCCCACGAAGGAGCTTATGAAGCTGACCCTTGAGCGGAAGCTCGCCCACGGCGGCCACCCCGTCCTGCGCTGGATGATGGACAATATCTTCATCAAGACAGACCCGGCGGGCAATATCAAGCCCGACAAGGAAAAATCGACCGAAAAGATAGACGGGGCGGTGGCCACGATTATGGCGCTCGACCGGGCGATCCGCTGTGGCAACGATACAAGTGAGAGCGTTTACGCGCACCGAGGGTTATTAATTTTGTAGACCTTTTCATTATTATATATCATATTTAAAAATATGTAAACTTAAAAATAGGAGATGCTTATGAATCCTTTTAAAACAATGTTCCGTTCCCGCGACAAACCTCAGAACCGCGTAGGCGGCGGGTGGAGCTTTTTCTTTGGAAATACGACAAGCGGCAAGCAGGTAAACGAACGCACGGCACTACAAACCACGGCGGTCTATGCCTGCGTTCGGATTCTCGCCGAAGCCGTGGCGAGCCTGCCATTACATTTATATAAATATACCGCCGACGGCGGGAAAGAGCGTGTGGCTGACCATCCGCTCTATTACTTGCTCCACGACGAACCTAATAATGAAATGACCTCGTTTGTTTTCCGCGAGACCCTCATGGCGCACCTATTAATATACGGAAACGGATATGCACAAATAATCCGTGACGGGCGGAATCGGGTATTGGCTCTCTATCCTCTGCTCCCAAACAAGATGGAGGTCAGCCGCTCCGCGAAAGGCGAACTGATATATACATATAACCGTGAAAACCTTGACGGCGGGAAGCTGACCCTCCGAAAAGACGAGGTACTGCATATTCCGGGATTGGGGTTTGACGGCCTTGTCGGATACTCACCCATAGCGATGGCGAAGAATGCCGTGGGCATGGCCATCGCAACCGAGGAGTACGGCGCCGCCTTTTTCGCAAACGGGGCTAACCCCGGCGGCGTCCTCCAGCATCCCGGCATTATAAAAGATATCCAGCGCGTCAAGGATTCTTGGAACACCGCATATCAGGGTTCCGGCAAAGCTCATAAAGTCGCCGTGTTGGAAGAGGGCATGGAATTTAAAGCTATCGGCATTCCTCCCGAGCAAGCCCAATTTTTACAAACACGCAAGTTTCAAATAAATGAAATCGCCCGTATCTTTAGGGTGCCGCCCCATATGGTCGGGGACCTTGAAAAGTCAAGTTTTTCCAATATAGAGCAGCAGAGCCTGGAATTTGTGAAGTATTCGCTTGACCCGTGGGTTGTCCGCTGGGAGCAGGCCATACAGCAGTCTTTGATTTTGCCGTCGGAAAAAGGCTCATTATTCGTCAAGTTCAACGTGGACGGTTTGCTCAGAGGGGACTATAAATCGCGCATGGAGGGCTATTCCACCGCCCGGCAGAACGGCTGGATGTCGGCGAACGACATCAGGGCTTTGGAGGACATGAACCGCATACCCGAAGAGAGCGGCGGGGACTTGTTTTTGGTCAACGGCAATATGCTACCCCTGCACGAAGCCGGGAAATTCTACAGGAAGTCCGGCGATACGTAAAACCCCCTATACAATTATATATATACATAAAATACGAAAGGATGATTTATATAAAATGCTTTTGGAAATGGGTGCGCGACGAGACCACGGGGGAGCGCACCCTCTATCTGAACGGCCCCATAGCCGAGGAGAGCTGGTGGGGCGACGAGGTCACGCCCAAAATGTTCAAGGGCGAGCTTCTTTCGGGCTCCGGCCCGGTCACGGTCTGGATCAACTCGCCGGGGGGCTGCGTGTTCGCGGCGGCGCAGATTTACAACGCTCTCATGGAGTACGCGGCTCCCGTCACCGTCAAGATTGACGGCATAGCGGCGTCGGCGGCAAGCGTCATAGCGATGGCCGGGGGCGAGGTTCGGATGTCGCCCGTATCCATGCTCATGCTGCACAACCCCTCGACCATGGCATGGGGCGGCGCGGAGGAGATGCTGAAAGCGAAGGCTTTATTGGACGAGGTCAAGGAATCCCTCATTAATTCCTACGAGCTCAAGACCGGGCTTTCCCGCGCAAAGCTCAGTCACCTCATGGACAACGAGACGTGGCTCTCCGCACACAAAGCCGTGGAGCTCGGCTTCGCGGACAGGATCATGTTCGCGGACAGGGACGCCCCCGAAGATATGGCCTCAGAGGCTTCGTGGAACATGGCAGGAGGGCTGTTCAGCCGGGCGGCGGTGACAAATTCTCTCCTCGGCAAAATCCCTAAACCGAAACCCACGGAAAAAGAACCCGATCCCCCGGAACCCCAGGCTCCGCAAGAATCTGTTGGCATACCCGCCGAGTCGCTGTATAAGCGGCTCAATTTAATATCCCATTCTTAAATAAACAGGAGGAAATTATTTTATGAGCAAGATTATCGAACTGCGCGAAAAGCGCGCAAAGGCATGGGAGGGGGCCAAGGCCTTCCTCGATTCCAAGCGCGGCGAGAACGGGATCGTCCCCCCGGAGGCCGCCGCAGAGTACGAGAGGATGGAGGCGGAGATGGTCGCCCTCGGCAAGGAGATAGAGCGGCTTGAGCGGCAGGGCGCTTTCGACAGGGAGTTCGCGAAGGCGACTTCCGAGCCTATCGTCAACAGGCCTGACAAAAACGGTGAACCGGACGAACCCGGCAAAGGCCCCCGCGCCACCCGCGAGTACAGGAACGCATTCTGGAACGTCCTTCGCGGCCGGGGCGACATGCCTGCCGTTCAGAACTCCCTTAAATTGGGAACGGACAGCGACGGCGGCTATCTCGTCCCCGAGGAGTACGAGCGCACTTTGATCCAAGCTTTGGAAGAGGCCAACGTCATCCGCCGGATCGCGAAGGTCGTCACCACGGGCAGCGACCGCAAAATCCCCATCGTAGCCTCAAAGGGCACGGCCTCGTGGGTTGACGAGGAGGGCGCGATACCCGAGAGCGACGACGCCTTCGGCCAGTACTGCCTCAACGCCTTCAAGGTAGCCACCATGATCAAGGTGTCCGAGGAGCTTCTCGCCGATTCCGTTTTCGACATCGAGAGCTACATAGCCCGGAGCTTCGCCTCCCGCATCGGAGCGAAAGAGGAGGAGGCTTTCGTCTCCGGCGACGGCAAAGGCAAGCCCACGGGCATATTCGCCGCATCGGGCGGGGCGCAGCTTGGCGTTACCGCCGCGTCCTCCACCCTTATCACCCTTGACGAGTTGATGGACTTGTTCTACAGCCTGAAATCCCCCTACCGCCGCAACGCGTCCTTCCTTATGAACGACGGCACGGTCAAGGCCATACGCAAGCTCAAGGACGCGAACGGGAATTACCTGTGGCAGCCCTCGGTCAGGGAGGCTGCCCCCGACACCATACTCGGCCGACCGCTGATCACGTCGTCCTTCGTCCCGGAAATAGGGGCGGGCAAGAAGGCCATAGCCTTCGGCGACTATTCGTATTACTGGATCGCCGACCGCGAGGGCAGGGTGTTCAAGAAGCTGGTGGAGCTTTACGCTTCCACGGGGCAGGTCGGCTTCCTCGCCACCCAGCGGGTGGACGCGAAGCTGATACTCCCCGAGGCCGTGAAGGTGCTTCAGATGAAAGGCGCTTAATCAATGTACGATGTAAAATGTACGATGTACGATTATTGCTTTTTAGGGATTTATTGTACATTGTAAATCGTAAATTGTACATTGGAAAGGAGTGCGGCGTGGTATTGACAGAAAAACTTCTCCCGAAAGTAAAAGCGAACCTAATTCTTCAGCATGATGAAGATGACGAGCTTCTGCGCGGCTATATCCGCGCCGCCGTAAGCTATGCGGAAGGGTACCAAAAAAAGGCGTACAAGAGAACGCTGCCGCCTGCCGCCGAGCAGGCCGTGGTGGTGCTTGCATCGCACTTTTACGAGTCCCGCGACGGCAGCACCGGCGGCTTCTTCGCGGACAGCACCAACGCGGCGGCGCAGGTCTGGCAGGCCGCCCACAGGCTTCTCGCCATAGACAAAGAATGGCAGGTGTAAATATCATAAATTTTAAAATATGGGGGGGGGTGTGAACGTTGTCATTCGGTAAAATGAACGCCATTTTCACTATATATTCCTCAACGCCCGCCAAGGACGCGGAGGGCTTCGCTACCAAAGATGAAACCCTCCTCGCCACGGGCAGGGCGTATTTCGAGCCTAAAAACGGTACGGAGAAATGGAGGAGCAACGCCGTGTTCGCCGAAGCCTCGGCCTTGTTCCGCTTCCGCGCCATCCCCGGTTTGAATATTGATACAACATTATTTATTGTTTGCAATGGGGAACGCTACAATATTATCTCAGCGGAAAACGTCCGGGGCAAAAATATGTATTTTGAGGTTCTGGCGAAAAAGATTGATCCGTCAGCTTGTTAAATTTACAATGTACAATTTACGATGTGCAAATGTGGCACATTTGTACATTTTACACCGTACATTTTACATTTGAGAAAGTCGGTGATTGTTATTGCAAGGGCAGACTTTAAGCTCCCCGAAGATTTTTTATTGAAAATATCCGTATTGGGCGACAGGACGGACGAAATCGTCCCCCGCGTCTTGGAAGCGGGCGGGAAGGTCATGCTGGCGAGGGTCAGGGGCAACCTGCAGGCGGCCATCGGCCGGACGAAATACCCCTCCCGCTCCACGGGCGAGCTTTTGAGGTCCCTCGGCGTCTCGCCCGCGAGGATCGGCCGCAACGGAAACTATGACGTCAAAGTCGGTTTCGCCGAGCCACGGCGTGGCGGCGGGGCAAACGCCAAGATTGCCAACATAATTGAGTACGGAAAGCACGGCCTACCCGCCCGGCCTTTCCTCAAGCCCGCCAAGTCGGCGGCGAAATCTGAGTGCATTGAAACGATGAAAACGAAACTTCAGCAGGAGGTCGACGGGATTTGAACATTTTAACCGAGCTTAACGGCCTTTTAAACGGGCTTGGAATCCCGGTGGAGACGGGGGTGTTTTCGGGCAAGGCCCCCGACGAATATATCGTGGTCATGCCGCTTGCCGACATTTTCGGGGTTCACGCCGACGACCGCCCGCAATGCGAAACGCAGGAGGCACGGCTGTCGCTGTTCAGCAAGGGCAATTATATCAAACGCAAAAACCAAATTGTGAAAGCGTTATTATTCGCTGACTTTACAATAACCGCCCGGCTGTATATCGGGTATGAAACCGACACAGCGTATCACCACTATAATATCGACTGCGGCAAAGCGGTCGATACGCACTATATTACGGATTAGGAGGACTGATTTTTTTGGCGACAATCGGCATGGATTCCCTCTATTACGCGAAAATCACGGAATCGGACGAGGGGGAAGAGACCTACGGCGTGCCGCAGATATTGGCGAAAGCGATAAAAGCGGATCTGTCCGTCGAGCTTGCGGAGGCTGTGCTGTACGCGGACGATTCGGCGGCGGAGGTGATCAAGGACTTTAAAAGCGGCAAGCTATCCCTCGGAGTTGACGACATCGGCGCGACTGCCGCGGCGGACCTGACGGGGGCCAACTGCGACGACAACGGCGTGCTCGTCTCCGCGAGCGAGAACATCGGTCAGCCCGTGGCCGTGGGGTTCAGGGCGCAGAAGCCCAACGGGAAGTTCAGATATTTCTGGCTTTACAGGATCAAGTTCGGCATCCCGGCCACCAACCTTCAGACCAAAGGCGATTCGATTTCCTTCCAGACCCCGACCATAGACGGTACCGTGATGCGGAGGAACAAGCCGGACGGCACAGGCAAGCACCCGTGGAAGTCGGAAGTGACCGAAGGCGGCGCGGGGGTCCCTGCTTCCGTTATCACAGGGTGGTTCGGGCAGGTTTACGAGCCTGTGTACGGAGCGCAAACCGAAGACGAGGAGTGATGATCGATGGGTTCTGATTTTTTCGCCCCCGTTGCCGATAAAATATTGCATTCCGACGGCTCGGTCACCACGATGGCGGGCGGGACTGTCCTCCCCGCAGACCCCGCCCGCGCCGAGGAATACGAAAGCCGCTCCGCCGCCGCAGACAAGTGGCTGCGCCCGGACGGGTCGGTCACGGATATGGCCGGAAATATCATTATGGGTGCTGATGAGAACCGTGCGCTTGACTACGCGAACCGTATGGCTGTTGCGATCCCGTGGTTTTCCGTGGGCGGAGGCCTTGGCGGGGACAGCATATGGATCGGGACGAGGGCTGAATACAACGCCCTGCCCGCCGGGGAGCGGAACGACCCCGATACCGTCCACTTTATAAAGGAAGGCACATAATGGATATGACAAACCAGTACAAAAATTTATACCCCGTGGAGATAGCGGAGATTCTGAACGCCGGGGAAATTGTCTATGACCGCTCCGCGCGGGGCAAGGCATATTTTTACTTGATTTTGGACACTAAGGAGGATAATTGATGTCGCAATCATATTTCAACCTGACCCTCGACACCCTCGCGCCCCAGGGCGTGACATTGAAGCTCAACGCAGGGGCGACCACCACGGGCAGCACGGCGATTACAGCCGCGATAGGGACTTCGGACGCTTCGACTGTCGGCTACACCATGAAGCTCTACGGAGATATCTACGACGCGGCCTTTAACGAGGGCGCTGGGAATTCCGCCTCGTTGACGGAATCGCAGGCGGCGTGGGAAACCTTCAACGCGTCGAAACCCCTCGTCCTGCTCGGCAACGACGGTTTGAAGACCGTCAGGCTCAAAATCCGCGACGACGTCCACAACGCAACTGCCGAAATAACGGCGTCGATAACCCTTGACACGGCCGTCCCCGTCGTAGCCATCACAGGTCCGGACGTGGCGAGGATATCGAAACAGCCCACGAAAAACACAAGCACGATTACTTTTGTGGCCGACAAGCCGTTCCTGTCCTACCGCGTCATGCTCGTGCAGACCGCCAACGCCGAATACGACAACCAGAGCAACGTCCTGATACCCTCGGCTGACGGCTCCGTCAACATGAGCGGGAACGGCACATTCTCGGCCAACGCGTCCATAGAATGCTCAGTCAACGGGACAGACCTGCAGACGGCGGCGGGCGGCTCCGACGGGGCGCATATCATAAAAGTTTTCGTCATGGACGGGAACGGGTGGAGCGTTTAAAGTTTGACTTTCAAACTTCGGAAGGACGGTCATAGCAATGGCTTCAAAAACATACGACTTTTCGGCGTGGGAATCCTATTCCACCTATATACAGTATTCCGACACCCACTTTGCCAAGCAGGAAGGCACGGGCAGTTATGCCTACGCCAACGTAGGGAACACATTATTGGGCGGGAACACATATTCGGGGGCCGTTATATGGTTCGGCGCGCAAGACCTGCCTTCCAATGCCGTCATTACCGGCGCGAGGTTCTACTACCACTTCTTTCAGGAGGGCTCAGGCTCCCTCGCCCGCTCGAATTACCGCATAGCCGTGTACAGAAACAGTTCATGGGTTGACTTGGCCTCCTCCGGGACGAGGAACAGCCCCACCCAGGCCACATGGCAGGAGACCATAGACATACCGGGCCTTACAAGGGCCGACCTGAACAATCAGATAAGGGTCACACAGTTTTTTGAGAACCGCGTCACGGCCGCCCGGCAGCACCGCCTGTACCGGGTCTATCTGACGGTGGAATATACCGTCCCGGCGACGGCCCTGTCGTTGTCGCCTGATACCCTTTCAATGAGCATAGGCGGCAGCCCCGTGCAACTCGCACTGACAAAAACGCCGGAGAACACGACGGATTCCATATCATGGACGAGCTCAAACACGGCGGTGGCTACGGTGACCGGGGCGGGGCTGGTAAGCCCGAAAGCGGCGGGGGCAGCGGTTATAACGGCGAAAGCGGAAAGCGGCGTGACGGCAACCTGCGCTGTCACGGTGTCCGAAACCGTCACGGTCACTCACAGCCCCACGATAAACGGCAACATATCGCCGGGAGCGGGAACTTACAATAAAAGCAGCGTTGTGCAGTTTGTTTTTTCAGCGAATCCGGGGCATATCCTTGAAAGCGTGATAATCGGCGGCGAAACGGTCACGGAGTTTAATGATCCTTCGCAATATTCGCGGGAGATAACCCTAATTTCCAATATCACGCTCGGCGTGACGGCGATCCCGAAAACGCCTGTTGCGATACAGGCGCATACAAGAGAAAAGATATCCGACAAGCCGGGGTATGAAAAGTCAGTGGTGACATATTCGTCTGATATGGATTATGTGGCATATGAAATCCGCAGGACTGCTGCGGGAGCGGAAAGAGGGCGCGGGATCGGTGAACTGCTGGATTCCGGCACAATTAACGTGACCGCTGAGATAGAAAAGGTATTCGAGGCGTATTATTACCACCTTGAGACCGACGGGGATTACGTTGCTTCCGTTTATGTTAAAAACGCTTACGGAATATGGAGCGGCTAATTTAATGGACAATGTACAATGTAAAATGTACAATTTTCCCTTTTGTAATTCGTGCGAAGCAAAAACCTTCATCGTACATTGTAAATTATAAATTGTAAATTGGAAGAAAGGGGATCGGGATATGCCCAACAAATTCACAACCTCGGGCGCGTCGGATTATACGATGAGCAACATGAACGCGCCGGACGGCAATTTCGGCAACGCCTTCAACAACAACGACGGCAGCTGCGGTACGCTGAAGCTCAAAGGCGCGATAGGCGGCGCCTCGGGCAGCATCACATACTACGGCTTCAATTTTACGGCCATACCCGATGCGGCAGTCATCGTGAAAGCCACCCTGCTCTATAAATTCCGAATGTACGGCGGCCTTACGAACGTGAACATGACGAAATGCAAGGTTAATTCCCTGAAATTATACTCAGGGAACGCAGTTTCCGGGACAATCGCATATAACCAGGCTTACGGGGATTTGGGGCAAAGCACCGCCAACGGCGCGGGGCCGATAATGGAGAAGTCCCAGGAGTACCCGAACAATAACGTCAATATGTTTCTGACCGGGGCGAAGATAAACAAGCTCTATTATTCGGCGGACAAAAGCGGCCTCGCTTGGGAGATAGGGTACAACAACCTCGCCGTGGGTTCATATGACAGCGACGTGTACTTCGCCAAGACCATGATAGAGTGGTATCTGCCCGCAAACGGCATCATCGTCACCCCAACCTCCCTGACGATGGACATAAACGACAAGCCCATACAGCTCAGCGCCATAAAAAATCCGGGCATTTCGACAGACGATATCGTATGGTCAAGCTCCAATGCCGCAATTGCCGCTGTGACCGGGGCGGGGCTTGTGACCCCGAAGGCGATGGGGACGGCTACGGTAACGGCGAAAACCGAAAGCGGAAAGACCGCCACTTGCGCTGTCACGGTGACGGAGACCGTCACCGTCTCGCATAATCCCGTAACAAACGGCAGCATATCGCCGGGGGCGGGGGCGTACAGCAAGGGCGACAAAAAGACCTTCACCTTTTCGGCGGATACCGGGTATGTCCTTGAAAGCGTAATAATTGGCAATGAAATAATAACAGAATTTCAGAATCCGTCGCAGTATTCGCGGGAGATAACCCTTAACGCAAATATCACGCTTGGCGTTACGGTCGTTCCCCGTTTCCCCGTTGTGGCACAGGCGCACACGAGGGAAAAAATCTCCGACAAGCCGGGGTATGAAAAATCCGTGGTCGCATATTCGTCTGATATGGATTATACCGAATACGAAATCCGCAGGACTATAAAAGGAGCGGCGCGGGGGCGCGGCGTCGGCGAGCTATTGGATTCCGGCTCGGTCAATGTGGCCGCCGGGGCGGAAACTGTGTTCGAGGCGCATTATCACCACCTTGTGACCGACGGGGATTACATTATTTCCGTTTATGTCAAAAACAATTATGGTATATGGAGCTAAATCAATGTACAATTTACGATGTACAAGGTACAATTATTTCACATTTAAAATTCGTGCACGACACATTCATCGTACATTGTAAATTTTACATTTTACATTAAAAGGAAGGAACATTTCAATATGACCAACAAAAACATAAAAAACGCAGTCGACCCCGAAAGGTCGGCGGTAATTTCCATCGCGGGTGAGGAATACGAGCTTATCCTGACGACTAAGGCGACAAAAGCCATCGCCGCCCGCTACGGAGGCTTGGAATCGCTCGGCGAAAAGCTGATGAAATCGGAGAATTTCGACGCCGCCCTCGACGAAATCGTGTGGTTGATTACGCTTTTGGCGAACCAGTCGATCCTCATAGGCAATCTGCGCCGACCGAACGAGCAGCGCGAGCCGCTCACGGAGGATATGGTGGAGCTCCTCACCACGCCGCTGGAACTCGCGTCCTACAAGGAGGCCATTTCGGAGGCCATGTTCAAGGGCACGAAACGGAACATTGAAAGCGAGGCGGAGGATGCCAACGCCACCGGGGGTGGCGCGTTAAAAAACGGGGAGACCGGGTAGAGCGACAGCGTCAGCAAGCTGACGCAGAGACATTTACCCGATTGTTCTATTACGGGACTGTTCAGATGGGCATGGGCGCGGAGGACTTCTGGCTCATGCCCATAGGCTTGTTTCTTGATTTATGGGAGGTACACAAGCAGTTTCACGGGATGGCGAAGCCTTTAAAACCATGCTCCATAGACGACTTGATCCCGGAGGGGCTTTAACCGAGCATCCCGTGATAGACCTCGTGCTTTTTTTCCCGCAGCTGCGCCACGACGTCATCAATCGTATTTACGGGATATTTGAACCCTACCCCGCCCGGCGCGATGTCCTCGATGCTCCCGTTATACATGGAGCCGTGGTAATCCGAGCCGGACAGCTTAATAAGCCCCCATCTGTCCGCCCAAAGATTTGCCGTGTCATAATCAGAGTTATGCTTCTGGCTGCCGTTGTATACCTCTATGCCGTCAAGCAATTGTGGCTCGACTATGGTCGTGCCGAACCTGAACGGGTGGGCGTGGCACAGGAAAAGGCCGTGTTTATCCGTTATTGCGCGCAAGCTTTCGGGTTCCATTTTTGTTATGTCTCTGCTTTCAAAGAGGAAATCCTCGTCGAATCCGTATATCAGATAGTCGTTGTGGGTGGCGTTGTTTGTGACCTCCGCGCCCAAAAGAACCGTGAAGCCCTTCGGGGCGTGGGCTTTCGCGGAGCGGTAGCCGCTGAGGTAGCGGCTGATTTTTTCCTCCCACGGAATATTCCCCATCCGTTCAAAGGAGCGGTCTGAGAAATGGTCGGTTATCACGATGCCGCTGTAGCCCCACTTTAGGCAGCGTTCGACCACGCCCGCGCCCGGCACTTTGGCGCAATGGCTTGCCTCGCTTGTATGGGCGTGCATTTCAAAAATATATTTGCTCAAAATTGTTTACCCCTAATAACGGATATATTATACGGTTTTATTATACTCTAAAATCTTCTGCTTTTCAAGAAAAATCCTCTAAGGTGGTGAATATGCACAATGCCCGACTCGTTCGGCCTAAAAATAGGGATAGAAGGGGAACGGGAATTCCGTTCCGCCCTCCGCGACATAAACCAAGCGTTCAAAGTCTTAGGCTCGGAGATGCAGCTTGTTACCTCGCAGTTCGACAAGAACGACAAATCCGCGCAGGCGCTGACCTCCCGCAACACCGTCCTGAACAAGGAAATCGACGCGCAAAAAGAGAAAATCGCCACACTCCGGGCCGCGCTTGACAACGCGGCTTCTTCTTTTGGCGATACGGACAAACGCACTCAGGAATGGCAGATCAAGCTGAACAAGGCCGAGGCGGAGCTTAACGGCATGGAGCGGGAATTGTCGCAGAACAACAAGACCCTCGACGCCTCCGCTAAAGGCTTCGACAAGGCCGAGGGCGAGGTAGACGAATTCGGCAAGGCCCTCGACGGCGCGGAGAAAGAGCTTGACGATACCGGCAAGGAGACCAAGAATCTCGGCAAGGAAATGGACGAAACCGGGAAAAAGACCTCCGTTTTCGGCGACGTCCTCAAAGCCAGCCTCGCCGCCGACGCCATCAAAGCCGGGCTTACCGCCATCGTCGATATGGTCAAATCTGTCGGCGCGGCGGTCAAGGATTATGTGTCTGACAGCATGGGGCTTGCTTCCGCGGCCACCGAGAGCCAGACTTTGTTAACGCAGGTCATGCGGAACACGATGGACGCCTCCGACGGTCAGGTTCAAAGCCTCGTCCGCCTCGCCGAGCAGCAGGAAAAGGTCGGCGTGGTCTCGAAAACAGCACAGGTCACGGCTTTGGCGGAGCTTGCGTCCTTTGTTGAGCGCAGGGAGTCCCTTGAGGATATGCTCCCCGTAATGAACGACTATATCGCCTACCAGTACGGTGCGACGGCCTCGGCAGAGCAGGCGCGTAATGTTTCAACAGCCCTCGGCAAGGCCATTAACGGCAGCATCGACGGCCTCGCCAAGCAGGGCTTCACCCTGACCCAAAATGAAAAAGAGTGGTTCAAGACCGCAAGCGAGATGGAGCGCGTCGATTTCATCATCAACATGGTCGGCGAGAG
>Ga0123353_10003134_pt1 | contig 20756 bp, 14 predicted proteins | sample TergutLab28metaG_3_FD_92763 | JGI IMG/M metagenome (GOLD analysis project Ga0123353, IMG submission 92763) | Labiotermes labralis P3 segment gut microbial communities from Petit-Saut dam, French Guiana - Lab288 P3 | ecosystem: Host-associated > Arthropoda: Insects > Digestive system > Gut ... | reverse complement strand
TCCCATCTAGGTTTACTACGCAATACCACACAAAGAAGACATTAAAGCTAATATCTAACTTTCCCCGCTTGTTACAGCGCAGCACAACACATGCAGTAACATAACGTCTTGTTCTCCTGAAGATGGGCATAATGATGCCCGAAACATGTTGAGAAATTGTTAAAAAATAAATATCTAACTGTTGCATCTTGTTGGTTTTCTCTCTCACTCCACGAGAATACTTTTGTAAGTAGTTCAGAAGCCTTTGTCCTGAGACTAAGAACGTTCGGTAGCAAATGTCTATGTGTGCGCGTTAGAAGATGGGCTATTTCCATAGAGAGATTTGTCCATTATTCGCAGTGACAAGTGCCTCCTCCGTCAGCCAACCCTAACGGTATCAATAAAAACGATATGTTCTGGTGTAAAGTTACTTGTAGACTTACTAGTAGAAGATAAAGAAGGTGCTTGGCTCTCAACAAGTCTTATGGGACATTTTAAGGCAAGACTAATCCGCCCATACAGCGGTGCAATTAAGTAGCCGTTTGGCCAGCACCCGCTGTCAGTTACAAGGGGAAGTCGTCCTCCATGACAGGCACATTAAAAGATGAGGAAGAATTCAATTTAGTTTTTAACTTGGTGCAGATAAGGAAGGGCATGTTTAAATGTCCATGCAGGACATTTTCACCATCTGAGGTCGAAACATCAGGACAAAGCGCGATAATAACAGTGATTTTAATTTAGGTTTCTTTGATATTGGAGGCGGGAAGAGTCCCTGACCCAGAACACAGCTGGTCTGCTTTTATGTATCCCTGAATTGGGAAGCTCACCAGATGTATTTCTCTTCTTCCTAACTATCTTAGTGACGCCACTGTCACAGTCCCAGCCTGGTGAATGAAAAAATTATTAGAAAATGTCATATGCACTCCTCCTCCAGGGGTACCAGGATTAGCAGCAGGTGAGTTAAGAGATGTGGAGCCAGTAGTTAGCACATCCCTGTAGGATTAGATCCAGTTCGCTTCAGGAGCAGCAGATGGCAGGGCTTCATGGCAAGTCACCCCTGGTGTACAGGATACACAGCAGTGAAACAGCAGAGACATGATCCAGTTTGAAGTTTCAGTGTTCATTATTCTTTCTTAGTGTCCTAATTTTACTAGATAATTTTAGGTCAATGTCCATCAAGTTTTCTATCAATCTGTTGGTGCAGTCACCATTGGTATGAATAGATTACATCTGGATACCAACTAAGTGAATATCATGGTACTTGTGAGCAACATTATCACTATCATAAGCCACACCTGTGGTAGAATGAAGCAGAGTATCATTGGTCCTGCTGGCATGCTGTTTCAGCCTACAGGACTCAGACTGTGAGGTGGACTCACCATTCACATAATAGATGGAGTAATCATTGTCACTCAACCTCCAGCAAACTTCATGAAATCGCAAAGCACATGGTCCAAAACAACAACAACAACGTTATTGAATTTTGTGTCACGTAATCATATGACAACACATCTCAGAAGACTAAAAAGAAAATTCACTGTCATGAAACTTCCAAGTCTTATGTTGCAAACGAAACTTCTTCATTTAAGTTCAAAAACAAAATGATAACATAATGTGTGGATAAAGTTTAGTAGCTTTACAAATGGGAGTGCCTAAAATCATGTCCCATATTTCAGATCTAAATTGGGCTGTGCCATGGCTCAGGTGGTTAGTCACTGCCGTCTCACCTTGGAGGACCAGGTTCAATCCCAGGCCAGTCCATGTAGTATTTACAGTGGTTAGGATGGCAATTGGACAGATCTCTCTACAAGTACTTCCATTGTCCTGTCACTATCATTCCACCAGTGGTTCCTACTCATTCATATATATCACTAACAGTACACAACCTGAGCAATTGATAGCATCATTAAAAACCACACAGCGATGAAATGCAAGTATATTATGCAATAAGACTATCACATTTTATGTAATAATGATTGGTTGAAACGACAGGGTGATGAGAAAGATGAGGAAAGTGCATGGTGTGTAAGGCCCAGATGGTTTGTCACCATCAATCCGGAGGCCTCAGTTCAACCCCGGGGTAGTCCATGTGGAATCTGTGTTGGACAGAGTGGCAATAGGACATGTTTCTCTCACAACACTTCAATTTTTCCCCTGCCTATTATCATCCCACCACTGCTCCATTCTCACTGCATTCATTTACCATCGATACTACAGAATCATGGCAACTGTCATCATCACTAAATAAAACCTATAAAAAACAGTATGTACAAGAGTATGGGAGAAAGTGTGTGTCACTGGGGTTGGAACCCTCTAATTTCATTTTGTCTGTCAGAATTGTACTATATTTATCACTTTTACATCACCAGTCATGTGGCTTTTATCTTATGTTTGCCATGTGATTTTTCAGTATATCTAAAACTGTCTTAAGGAGGAAGCACAGTGCTCTAATTCCAGAATGATTCTTAGTAAGTTCCTTTTTGTTTTCAACAATTATTGTTGTGTGGATTACATTTTAGAGCACCCAGATTTATGAATGCTGAATCACATAATATTATCAACTTTCTGGAATGGCGGGATGTTTGAGCTGTACAGAAAAAGGGAATGTCTCACCAGAGAATATCAAGAGATGGACTGAGAAACTGTCAAATGTACTTCAAAGTCCTACACCACGCAACAGATTCAAAAGCTACCTCACAGACAGGGAGTTTGAAGATGGGCAGTCACTGGTGGAATTCTGGGAAATGTGTGAAATATTCTTGAAGGCACATGAGCGACATCATGATACACACAGATCGAGAAAAGGAAACTTGGAGTTAGAAGCATGGTAAGAAAATTCCTTTACTGTGTTTTTAATTGCCTGTTTCCTTCAATATATGCCCCATAGTTTTTAAACATATTTTTCTGCTTTGTCATATTAGCTTTGTTTTGCAATTGGTGAGTGTTAGTTTGAAGTGGGTATTATGTATGAATGAGAGGACTTCACATTGTGAAAGTTCCCAATTGGGATAGTGTCTCATAATTTGTGTAATTTCTTTGTTTCCAGTAATACCCAATGTGTCACAAAAATTGTACTAGGAACTTTTACACGTGGGCCATATTTGTAAAGGATCAAAATCACAGTAATTTAATAACAGGCCTACACCATTCCATATCCTACTGGTAACCTAATTACTGGATATGTGTATATGTATGTAGGCATATTTGTGTGTGTGCTGGCATATGTGTAAGTAGCATTGATCACTCCTAGCACAGCAGTATGAAGCTTGTTCTTATTCAATCTTTGTAATGTAATCATACCAAATGTGTAATTTGTTTTTGATTGCATATCTCAATCAGTACATAGAGTTTCTCATTAATGGCCAAAGATGACAACTAACCTATGTCTCGTCTCTTAAAGCAGATGTCCTGTATTTAACCACTAGCAAACAAATATTTGTTCAAAAATTTAATGTAGGCATCTAGCACCCAAGTCTGCTGCTGAAATCCACTGAGGAGTTGCAGAGTTGAAGCACACATGCATACAAAGAAATATGTATATACACATACTCCTCCGTACATGTGTAGGCTAAAATGTATCATCTAACAGATTTCTTTGAAATGATGACAAGTAAACCAGGCATTAGTAGATCATTTAAAAATTCAATTATTATTATTCTTTTGTTTAGTTGCACTAAAACTGGAGGAGCTGATGGTGTTGATCAAAGTGCAAAGCGTGTGTTGGAAGAAGCTGAAAAGATTGTGCAGTTTGCAGAAGATAATATTGCCTTTGATGCACAGATGATAAGTCTAAAAGTTGCATTACACAGTGGAGATACTACAAAAATAGTGACAGCTATCTCAGAAGCAGCACAAAATGCAGCTGAAATGTTAGAAGATAAAGGATACTATAAAGCATTCTGTCAACACCTCCTTCAGGAAAAAGGATTACTGAGGAAAGGAGACTAAAAGATATTTCATACTGTTTATTATATAATGCAAAAGAAAGTTACACAACCCAAATTTATATATTTATTAATGGCCGTAATTGAATCACTTCAACTGGAATCAGAGGGAAAATAAAAAATATGATTGTGGCAGCAGAGAACCCATTCAGGTCAAGTTTGCAACAGACTTAAACCAACTGCCTCTTAACAGCTGAAGTCCAAACATGTTTTCTGCACAGGCACAACTTAACTTGTAAGAATGAGTTTAGGGATTCATTTCACTTCTTCATTTTACTGTTGAAACATGGTTTCATGGTTGTGAAAATATTTGTAATCAAAACAGCAGAATATGGAGCTTGGTAGAAGTTGGAGTAAGACAGAGGATAATTGTTCCATTTCCTTAGGAACAGTAACAGCAGAATGTTAGCAAGAACTGATTTTGAATCTCGTATCATTGTTGGAGTTGACAAATAAAACTGCTGGTTTCAATGAGATGTGGCTATGGCAAATGAAGCACTTTCAACACTGCTAATGATGTGTAAATTATTTTGCAATGGCATTACTTCTCAAAATGTGTGACCCCTTGAGCTCTGGATCCAACATCAGATTTCTATCTTAGTTGGATTGGAAAGACAATATATATGAAAACAAACAGAACATATTAGATGAATCGAAACAAAACATTTAGCTGTGCCTTCCAACCATCACTGAAACAAAAAAACCTTCAAGGTGTTGCAGCAAACATGAGGAAAAAAGCAAACACATCTATTCCTGATACTGGTGGATATTCCAGCACCAAACATAACACCATGTTGGTTTTGATTGTCTTGCACTTTTTTTTTTTGACAACACTTTCCAAGAAATATGTTGAAAAAATTTTGCTTACCCTGTATGTGCATGAAAAGAAGCCATTCTGATTAACTGAAAACAGGACTGCAGAAACACAATTTAGGTCTACTAGCCATACAAATCTACCTTCCCAGAGACTTGTGGTATCTGTTACACAAAATTTTATGTTGTGTGTTTAAAAACCCAGCATTTAACTTTCAGGTGGCCTTTATATAAACTGTACGTAGGCAGAACAAAAGTAATGAAGTCTTTAATTTCCTTGTACAGTAAATGTGCTTATGTAATAGAGGATTGAAACAAAAAATACATTCACTTCTGGTTTCTCTGAAATTTCTGATATGAAGTGATAAAGATATATGTGCAGGCATATGTTTGTGACATTATTGAACAATACATGCTGTAAGGCTAGTGTTGTAATGGACTGATAATACCATGCATGTATACATGTAACAGTTGTGTGCAGACAGCCATGTTGAGTTGTACTAAAATAAAATATATATCTGTATGATTTGAGGTTGTCATTGCTAGTAACTATGAAGAACTAATCATTGGAATGTGACATTGTAGTCTGCATCTTCAGGATAGCACCTTCTACCCTGAATAAGAAGACAGGTGGAACCCTGATGATGGAGTTGACGGTGATCTCCGAAAGGTTCATTTACTTGCGCCACCTGATGTGGCTGTTAGCCCAAGACTTTACTGAAGACAATAACTTCTTCCAAAATTGATAAATTCATACCAGATTACACAGCATCACGTCCCTGAAGGATTTTTTTATCCTATGGCAGTTAGCAGGATGTCTCCCCCCCCCCTTTTTCTTCTAAAGTCCAATATAATTTTTATAGGTTCCGCCATTTATCCTGGTTGTTGGCATTGTCCATGTTATCTGTCAAACTCTGACATTTTTGGATGTGACCAATGTCTACTTTTTCTGTGTCACTGCACAGTGGGTACATCAGAGAATACTTTATTCCAATCCTGTTCAGGTGTTGCTGTATGTAGTCATGTCCAGTGATGAGGCGAAAATTGGCAGCGAAGACACTCCTCGGTGGAGTAGATGGAATTCTATTCTTCAGAATTGTCTCCCAGGCTTTGTTATTCAATTGTTGTTTTTGGAGATCTAACACTACAAGTGACTCTTTCTTGAAATTTCTGAAACTGTTTATTAGTAGGTGGTCAGATCTTCAGCAGATTGCAGATTTAATGCATCTTTGACTAGGGTGTCGACCATGTCATTGCTGGGTATTCCACAGTGGCTCAGGATCTATTGGGAGACTATCTCCTAAACCCCTTGTGATAAACTGATTACCTTCTTCATTTTAGTTACAGCTTAATAGTTGCTAGGTCTGGGAGAACACACTGCCAACACTGCCACTTGGGAGTCAAAAGAAGACGGCTTGTGTGTTGTTCACATCAAGATATGACATATGTCATGCTGCCCCATATACAGCTCACATGTCTGCATCTAAATCTGTTGCCTGTTTCCCATTGCAACTCTACCTTCAAAGTAACCGGGGCAGCTGAAACCAGCACCCACAGACCCGTTGTGACAATTGGTTGATACATCTGTGTAAATGTGTGTCCACTGTTCAATCCAACAAATTGAAATCATTGCTAAAGAAAGAGCTTTAAGAATATCTGGTACCGTTTTACTTTTCAATATATCTCTGAAGATGGATTATTCAAATACAAATATGTTTTCAATATTTGAAAGTATTTAACCTTCAAAATATCTGTGGATTAAAGTGAATACTATCTGGTAGCAGTACGTAGGGACTAGTAGGGATTGTAACAAAGCCCATTACTAGACAACATCCTAAGTCATTCCACTCATCTTCCATTCTTATGCTGTGGATCCAATGAGTCTGTGTGGGCTCCACCACATATTTCCTACAGAATTAGATGCATCTCCACGTCCTGTGCGACTTTTCAATAAAATCACTGGTGTCACTGAAGAAAAGGTGGATTCAACAGCAACTTGTTTGTTCGTATTCTGTTGACACATCTGATGTGGTGGATCTACAATATGTTTTCATGGAGGTGATGCTAATGATAATTGGGATGTTTGATCCAGAACCAATCTAAAGTTCTCTTAACTTGTCATTTAGGAGGTCACAGAGAACCTAAAATCAACTGGTACACCAGCATGTTGAAACCACACTTGCTATGGGATTCCTCCTATTGTTACCCGAGGTTTGACCAGTTCCGTTTCTTTCACAGTTATGTCATTCCATTAACAGGTCCTCCAAGACATACATTCCAATTAAATGATGTGTGCTAACACCTGCTCACAATGTAATGTGTTGTGCATTATTTTTAGCCATGAATATGAAGTACTCATTTTCCTTTGCCCAGAAAACCACATTTGGGAACACCAAATGGCTCAGTCCATGTAAGGCTATTATTCACAAACCTACAACACAGAACTTAATTTTGTGAACTGGTATGTCAGGGTGTGTGGTGAAGTAACTGATACCATACCGGTTCTGTTCAGTGATGAAGCTTAGTTTCATTGCAGTGGATATGTGAATATTCGGCATAAAATTTTAATGTATGTACTGTGCATCTTGTATAATTTTTTTTATCCAGACCAACACATTTGTTGGTCTGGATAAAAAAAACCAGAATAAAAGTTTCCCCCCAATGTGAAAATGCACCAGATCAATGCTCTCCTTGATTTCCGTCCATCTTTGTCCTGTACTGCCTGTGGAACAGGCGATGTTCCCTGCTAGGAATGCAATAGATGCGCATGCGCAAGATTTCATGGTAAATGATGATTGCTACTATTCATCCTACTGGAATTTGCACAGCACGCTTGCTCACTACACGCTACCCGAAATGGATTATGTTTTAAGTCTGTGCAGTAGTAAAAGGGTCTGCTCCTACCAAAAGCAGTCCAGCAGTCCCCCGAACCGCGCCACGCTCCCATCCGCCCAGAAGGAATCATGTCAAGGACTGTGGTCTGTAGACGGGCTGATAACATATTTCATTGCGACATCGCCTTTATCCTTCCAAACAGTTTCTTCTCAGTCCAGAAAAGTGCTTCTTGCTTCATTTTCTCGGCCATAATGTCCGGCAAACAAAAATACCTAACTAAGAAATGAAACCTGAATAGTAGCAGTGCTAAAAATACATAATGTCAATTGAAAATGCTTTGAAAGAATTTCCTTCGCGTAGCTCCTCGCTTGGTAATGTAACCGCGCCAAATCTGCAGCGTGCACATTCCTCCCATTTCCCTACTAACCATCAATGGTACATAATGATGGAACTGCATAAGAGTTCCTTCTCAACGAGACAGCAGTTCGGGACTAAGCTTCGCGGCAATGGAAACGGGCGACGCGCGTGGAATGTACATACGGAGAACACTGTGTGGGATGTTGTTCGAAAATATTTCCTATAACAGTTGGCATGAGAATATAAGTTACATCGTCATACAATATAGTCACATTCGCGTCTGACACCGAATCACTGACTGAAACCGAATCGAAGTCGGATCTAACAATTCCATTCTGAGGTCGCACAGCACTATTAACTTGCGAGTAAATGCGCGAACTGCGCTAGTTAAAAGTGGAAGCTTGTTTTGACGAGAGAGCGCAGTCCTGAACAGTATGGAAGCTTAGATACAAACGTGCGTTTACATTGGTTGATTGGAGTTTTACGCCCGTTGAATGGATAGCCAAACAAAACTGGATCAACTCTTGTCACCTGCCCCGTAGACTCAGACTGCTGAAATTGCTGGAAAGGCTGATAAAAACGATCCACGTGGCGACCAATGGAAGACATACAGAGCGAAAGTTCGCACGAATAATTTAAAGGCAACGGATGACTCTTAACGAGATGAAAGTTTCCATTTCAACTGCATCGAAATGGCGGCTGAGCGATCGGCTTGAAAGACGGTTTCAATTTTCACTTTCTGTCGTGCCACTGAAATTATTCGATCGGCCAATTTACACGAGACTTTAAATAGCGCTGTTCCGTGGTAGCAGAGTGGAATGTGTTGCTTGGCTGGCATCTCCCGGCCATAGATGGCAGGAGGGATGATGTGATTTTTTTCTTTATCTTTTATTCGTGGGATTTTTCCTCACTAAACACCTTTTCCATGAACAATGTATGAAGTCTTGTAGTTCTCCGTAATACGCAGATCTTTATGATCGTTTGTAACTCCTTTCTTTTTCCCACATCTCTCGTTTCGCGTACGAAGTATCAGATTTGGTACAGTGTGCGCCATTTTGCCCAAGGGTTTTGTAATAAAGTTAGTGACACTTATTATACTTGTTTCTGTGTGGAGTGGATTCCTATGTTGTTGAACGCGTATTTGCATTAGAATTGTGTTCATTAAAGTGAAACATTCTTACATAAAGATAAACAAAAAACTTGTAGGGGCCCAGAAAGAGACTTCATTATTGCCGAAAATTCGTTATTTTGGTATCCGTTAAAACGAGATATCACTGTAGAAGTATAATGGATGCCAGGATATATGTGAAATGTAGGGAATGGGGTTGCTGATCATTTACCAAGACTGGGATCGAAACAATCACTTGTAGGACCTGAATTGGCTTGTGGCATTTCTGAAAGAATTGCTAAATGACTTGCCAAAGACTGCCCGACAAGAGACAATCAAAAACACTAAAAAGTCCCTTTCTGAACCAAAACATACGAAAATTCTCAGTTAAAAGAACTAGAGAACTATCAGGACTAAACAGGAACCAGCTGAAACACGTGACATAACTGACAATGAACAGGAAACTGTCACTTGAAAGGTCTCCTCTTCAAATTTGGAATGAAAAACGGTCCCACATGTGAACGACACCATGAAATAAATGAAAAAAAAAAAGCTTCACATATCCTTTGTGACTGTTGTATTATTAAACAGTTGATACTACGTGTTTCATTTTCTAGTACAACAATCTCATGCATAGTTGCATGACTCAGATGCTACGTGTTGCAACTAAATCATGTATCTTCAGTTGGCATGCTTACAATCTCTTCACAATGCACTGCAACTAACATTATGATTAAATAATGAAAACATGAGAACTACATATAAAACAACACAAACAATTTGCCACAATATCATGGTGTAAGATTTGACAGTCTCATAAAGCTTTCACACTGTTTATGTATGTATTAATTAGCACATATTTATATTTCACAAAATTTAGTGAGAAGTCATGCATTTCAGTTTAATGCACTGCAATTAATATTAGGTTTACAGTCACCATATTTAAAGATGGTGGTGTACATGATTTGCACTGTTACAGAGTCAAGATGGGAAAATACATATTCTCTCACAAGTGGGTATTGTTCAAACATTTTTGTCAGAATGTGTGTTATGTAATAGTATTAGTTTATGGTCTCAGAAAGAAAAAGTCTCCATAAATCCCAGTTGCACTCATAACAACCACACACAAAACTTCATATCATATAAATGCACTCAGTGGACTAACATGGGATTTTATGCAGATCACTGTCACTGTGAGTGTTCACATATACACTACGATGAACGCAGGCATCATCACTGAACAATGAATGTGGGATTCATTCTTCCAGGATAATCATATCAAGGTACCAATTCACAAAATGAAGTTTGCTTTCATGATCTATGTCACAGAGTTTTTGAATGACTGTTGTGTTACATGGATGCAAATATACTAGTTCTGTTGCAGTGCATGACAGTGAAGCACGCATGCATGTCCCCCCCCCCCAAACATGCATGCACGCGCGTGCGCACACATCCTCACACACACGCACACCAGTCTGTATGCTACACCAGTCTGTATGCAAGTCACCAAAAATTTTCTTGCAGATGCTTCCAGTGTATCACCAACTTTGTCCACTTTTCTCTCAGCACATCTTTGTATTGTGCTATGTTGAACTGGCACAGCCAGTAATTTTTGTCTGGATTTATGATGCCAGTTATAACACAAATGTATTCAGTTCAGAAATTTGTATAATGACTGCAGGTGAGTTACAAGGACCTCACAACCTTGCAGAGTTGTAAAACATGATGTGTATGTACGTGTAGGTTGTTCTGTACCTTGTGAGTCACAAGCAAAAATCAATCACTTTCAAGGGGCAATATCTACAATAACCAAACCCTCATATCCCCAACATCGACAAGAACATGAATACTTCAATCACCATCCGTTAGTCTAATATACACAGGAAACTGTTAATATTAAAATGAGTGTGTGTACCATACGCCAATAAACCCATGTGCCAACCAGTTTTACAATTTAGCACACCTGTGTACAAATACACAGACGTGTAGACTATAGTTCAAGCCACGTATGTGTATATATATCGCCTTGAACATGATGCTTATGTGACTAAAAGTTTTAAGGGAGAAAAAACCTTCTACTGGGAAACAAAAGTGACCATACGACCAATATAACTTCAACAGCACATCATAGTACCTTCCTATCTGATTAATAATACTCATAACTTGTTTTTAGATATACTACATCCCATTTTAAGCTTTACAAAAAAAAAATATATATATATATATTCTTAATTGCTTTTGCGAACACCTTGTAAGTAATATGGGATCCCATTGTACAAAGTACACAATGATTGTATCTTCTACATATGTATGTTGGTCTGAAGAAGGTCATAGACAGAAACATGTTGCCTTATTAAGATACCAAAAATCATATACTATTGTTGTGTTCTTGATTGAATAAACTAATTTTTTTTTTTGTGTGAAATATACTGGCCTGCAATCCATTTAACTTTAGGCTTACCCTTCCTGTTAGCTTGGTATATTCATACATTCTAGTTCAATCCAGAGAGATACCCAGTGCCAATGTAGATAGCATGTGTACTCCTGCATAACCAAAGTTTGTGAAAGCAGATATTCCTATACCCAATGAAATAGAAGGACTGTTGAAATATTATGGTGGGCAGCTTGATACAGCCTGAGAAGAATGTATATGTATATGATCTTGTCAGCATTATGCTTCCTTTGGAATAACACAAGGCAGTCTCTTCATTATGAACAGTCCCCTTCCCTTCTGCAGGTCATCATCATCATCATCCACTTATGGCTGACCATCTTTGAAACACTTTAACCAGTTGTACACTTCAGATGACCTATGGGCTTGGCACTGCATGTTTCCTGACTCTTGCCGTATGTCCAGTCTTACACAAAGAAAATCTGTCCATGTTAACTCCACATGAAGACTCAAACATGTAATGTATAATTGTCAGGCTAGTGAAGAAATGTACACTACCTTTATTCTTTGTCAAAATTAAACATTCAAAGAAAAAAATGTGCAGTATATCTGAAAAAACAGCTAGTGTTGACTTCAGTTTACATAGAGCACCTTTTGTCAAAGCAGGCCAGAATTATTATAATTGATGACCCAAAAAGAGTAATAACATACTTTGATGTGTTAAGAAATATACTGCATTCATGATGTCTAACATACAAGACCAGCTTTTACGTTTAAATCATATCTTCTTGAGCTCTGTAGAGTACACAGCACTTTATCTTACCTTATTCATCCTAAAGCTAACAGCAGTGTTTGCTGAAGTGTTGTAACAAATTCAACAAACAGTGAGGCTCAAACCCAAAAGCACAACTTCATTAGGCATTGGACATAAAATCTTAATGAGAAGTATATGTTCATACTGTTGGAAGATAAAAAATGATGTCATGGCTGGGAGAAAGATTCTAGTCAGCCATCTCTAATTTACTACCAGTTAAAGGCAATCGCATTCTGCAAATCTTTAAAAGAAAGATAAAGTCACACTTTTTGAGCCCAATTGCAATTGTGTCACTTCCAAAATTAAGAGATGTCGTAAATGCATGTGTAATGAGCATGAATCATATGCGATGACTTAATATATTAACATATTTTAGAGTGAAACCTTCCAACATCAAAACTTATGAACAGGAACATTAATTGTAAACATCTACACTTAAATTAACAATACTGACATTTAATAAGGATTTTATTTAGAGAGTTCATGACAAAAACTTACTGGAACAGCTGGACACTACCAAGATGTGATGTAGCAGTTGACATAACGTCCAAACTTCATATTTCACAACTGGCAGCACATAGTTTTTCCCATTTGCAAGTTCATAATGGTACTGGGCATCTGGAACAAATTAAAAGTGTTTTCATTCACTGTTAAATCTACATAAAGTTGTATATCCAAAAATGAAACTGAGCTTGTGTTCACCCCTGCTTTAGATTGGCATTCCTGGATTAAATGAGTAATGAATCAAGACACTGTCCCTGAGAATCATCTGTATATATAATACTTACTCATGTAAGAACTGAGCTAGAAATCCATGCAGGATTGCATAGATATTGTGGTATATGGCACAACCAGTGCTACAGAGACTTATTTTTTCTTGCATTCTCCGGTTGATTCTCAATTTCCCTTTGTTACAAAACTGAAATTCTTTGAACTACTTCATGTAGTAAACATTAGTTCCTTTCATTGTACAGCAAAATTCTCTTAATCTGATTCACATAGGACCAGACAGGTGCCAAAAAATTGAAAATTCTGGATTATCAGATGGTCTCTATACTGACCTAAGTTTTGCATGCAATTCTTTGTTACTGCGCCCATATTTGGGCTGTACAACTAATCTGAGTGTCCCATTGGGATATCTGCTTCATCTGCTGTTTGAAGGACATCAGGGTGGTCCTGTGTTTTTTGGAGTCTTTATAGCTGAAGACATTGATGGAATAGGACACAAGGGGCTAGGAGATACCACACTGGTTGAGGTACAGTCACTCTTGGAGGCCTTTTGAACATGTCCCTGAGATAGGCCTGATTCTGTTAAAAAGCAAAATTTCCAATCTTTGGACTAATCTCCTCAAACTGCTAGATTATCAGGATTCCAGTTTATAAGACATTGTATTAAAGGAATTTTGTTTTACATTTATTTGATAATTTATGTAATTAATTTGATTTTATAATTTCCATTACTATATGTATTTATATCTTATTATGATACACGCTGAAACTGTCTATAGAAAAATGTACTTGCAGTTTTGATGTTTGCTTAATTTGTTATTTTTGAACACCAAGTGTCATGTATACTTGTGTGTGGGAAAAATACTGATTATACACAAAAATGTAACGTCTCTGTTTCATCTTTCCTTCTGTTTGTTTCCTGTTTTCTACTGCAGACCCAGCAGAGAACACTTAAATGTACTGTTACATTTACTCAAAAGCCTTTCTGGGACACACAGTAACTAGACTTTCAAGGATATGCCAAATTCTGCCACACTATTCCTGGACACAGTGTAAATTTTCATTCTGAGTATTATTTTCTTTATATGATTATATTTTAATTTTTCCTCTTCTTTAAATTGTAATCTATTGTTTACTTTTGCAAATTACATTAAAGTGTGGGATTTGAGGTTTTCACAGTGGTGTTAGTGAAGATTCAGTCTTCTGGGATATGACACAATATCTATTGGTAGATATAAAAGATTCTGCAGGGCTTCTTGTCTTCATATTCATGGTAGACAAAGAAGAGGAACACAAACAATTTAATTCATTATTTGTGTCATAGTCCCTGCTTATTTCACTGCATATACTGGGATTTCTTAAACATACTGACTGCTGCAGAATGGGTCCCATTATTGTTCACTGTGTGTCGGTGTTGTCCACTTTATGGCGCACAGACCTACATTGAACAGTGATGTACAGATATTCATATTATGTAGTCTCTACGTAATACTGTCTTGTGGAGAAGAGAGGATCACTGTGACTTGCATTTTTGCTTCCTTCAACATCCCAGTAAAACAGATCAATGTTTGGAATTGTAAGTTCATCTGCACCATCATCCTGTACATGCCATGACAAATCTATTCCTTTAAATTCTGCGGACAGAAAGTACAATTTTTGCAGTTTCTTGATCCAATTCATCTCCAAGCACCTTCACACAGCATACAGGTACAGTGATTTGGTAAGTGTGCAGTTGCATCTTGTAAGCTATTTCCACTACCGCATTGCACACAACACACATGGCACAATCTTTATCTCAATGCCTAGAAAATCCATCAGTCAAATAACAGTCCACGTAATGACAACAACACACCCCAGAAAACTTATTTTTGGGTTGTGCTCTATTGCATTTTTTTACATTTTTAAATTTTGCATTTTATTCGTATAAATCTGTGTCCTTTGAGTTGCACAACTTATTATACACATTGATGCTTTCTTAACCGCTCATGGCAAGAGTGCCCATCGTCAGGCCTTATTTCCTGATAGTGGTACTAGCAGATATGTGTGTGAAGAGAATGATGTAAATCTGAGCATTACTAAAACTGATGGTGTTGTAATTTAAAAGTACTGAACTGAATTTATATAACTCTTGAAGTTTTTGCACTGAGAGAATTCAATAAAATCTTCTCAGACAGAAAGCAGCATCAAGGTGTGAAAGTTCTCCAACATTTCAGGGACTGACTCTGTCCCTGCAATGTAGAAGAATATTCGCACCTTGATGTGGCTGACTGCCTGAGAAGATTTTATTGAACTGAATTTATTTGCATTCTGTGAATTCAAAACAGGTTAACCTTTTGGCGCTGGAATTATTTTTTTTAATTTTAGCACACCCTGTATATAAAATGTGAATAATACAGGAACCAAATATGTTAGAATTATGAAACAAACTGCAATTTGAAGAAAAAAAAACAGAGAGTATATACCATGTTTAAAATATTCAGTACCTATATTTGTTGAATAAATATATAAAATGCAACTTCAGAGGTTAGCGGTGCGGTACAACCACTATAGTTGACATTAGGCCTCAAAGGGTTAATATCTTGGACAGAGAACAAGTCAGGAGAAATATTACACACATACAGTAGTAGCTGCTACAATACAACTTATTAAGCTTAGTTTACCATTCTTCATTTACGTGAAAGTATACTTGTGCAGAGTAGAAAGAGTGAGCAATTAAATAATTCTTTAGGGCTGATTTAAATTGACTAAGGTTATCACTTACATTTTTCATACTTTGCAGGAGATACTGAATACTTTTATGCCACTTGAACAGACTCCTTTTTGAATTAGTTATAAACTAGATGAACAATGGTGAAAGTTACATTGTTGTCTAGTATTTATGTGATGGACATCAGAATTTAATTTGAATTTATTTGTTGTTAACCACAAATAAGAGAAGTGATAGGGTATATTGCAACTGAAGGGGTAGAAATTTTAGATTCTTAAATAAATCTCTACATGAGTGTCTACTTCTGCATTCTGTAATAATTCTATGTATTCTTTTGTGTTTTAAAAAATGTTGCACTATGTGAAGAGTTACCCCACAATATTAACCCGTAGTTCATAATGGAATAAAAATAGGCAAAGTCAACCATCTTCAGTGTTTCCTGTGACCTAACAGGTTTAACTGATCTCACTGGCTGCAAGTTGCACTTAATTTGTGTGTAATCTGTACAACATGATTTTTCCAAGACAGTGTACTGTCTACAGATATTCCAAGAAATTTTGTATCATAAGCTTTAGAAATTAATTTGTTAGCATAACTGATGTCCAGATCAATTTGAGGACTATGTTTGGTTGTAAATTACATAAAATGAGTTTCATTAAAATTCAATGAGAGTCTACAGGCTGTGAACCATTTATTTACGGATTCAAATTAAATTTCTTGTTAGTAGATTTACCATCAATATTCAAAACTTATGTTTCTTCATTAGTATTTTTCCCACCTGATTATAATTTTACAATTTCCCAGATGGTTTTAATTTTGTTTTATTCTAAGATGTGATTGTTATAATTATTTTGTTTGGCTTCTTAAAGACATCTGATAGAATTTTACAATACATTTTGTAATGACTTTTTAATCTCAGATCATTAGTGTTCCTACTGGCCAAGTATAGTTCTCTTTCACTTTTACATGAGGCTTTTATTCCTATTGTTATCCAGGTTCTATTTTTACTACCGTTTTTGACCCTTGTTAAAGGAAAGTTTGAATAAAAGATCCTCAGGTGTGTATTTAAGAAACAGTTAAATTTAGAGTCAGTTTCACTGCTGTCAAATAGTGTCCCAAGTTTCATAGCTCAATTTTGTAACAAAGTCTGCCACTGTGTATTTAGCAATTTATCTTACAGTCTGATATTGTTAACTACCACACTGCAAATCAATATTATGTATCTCTATTAGTTGAGCCTTGTGGTCAGATTGTTGTGTAGTTGACACACATTAATTCTTTTGTTGTGGTTTTCTTTCTTTTCTTTCTAGCATTCTTGTATGTAAGTCATAAGCTTAATTCTCGCCTCTCTGTAACTCATACCATTTGTTTACACTTCCATTTCTTAGTAAGCAGACCAGGCATAGGAGGAATATAATTTCCTTCTATTTAATTTTGTTTATAACTGGAGAGCTAAGTGTTTATCGCGCAAGCAGTGTGAGGATTAAAGCATTTGACAGTAGCTGCTTTGTACTGCAGTAACAGTCTGCTGTGTACCTCGAACAGTGACTGAGCAACAGAGAATGAAGCTGGATAGTCAGTGAGTGTTAACGGTAATGAAGAGCCCGCTGGCGAGATTTGTCACCAATACAGTTCAGTTGTAACTAAAATTATTCCCTAATTACGCACAATAAAACTCCAGTACACTCTACTTGGGGATTATTGAGTGTGTGTGCGGCCTGCCCAACTCCCAGTCTTAACCTGAGTTCTGAGCTCTGTCCCTCCTGGGAACAACATCCAAGATATGTTCCCCCCCAGGTCCATGCAGGATACAACAAGATAAGCCATTTATAAGAGGTTCTACAGTATAATTTTCTAATTTTGAGTCATTGATGAATATATTATCCATCACTGAACTGTAATTACTTTGAACTCTTTTGTGAAGTTGACAGTACCAGACAGATTGTAAGATTATAACATTCTAACAGTACATGTAAATAAGCATTAACCCCCCCCCCCTTTGGTGCACCCCTGGTTCCAATATGCACAACTTCCCAAAAAGCATTAAGAACTTCATTTTCTGGTAGATGCTACTAGAATAGAAGAAGAAACACAAATGTTTACAAGTGCTAAAGCAAGGAACAGGAGGGTTTGTATGAGTATTTAGGACAAGAGATATTGAAAATCTAGGACAGTTTGTGTTGATGACACTTACCAGGTTGCACTAAAATACTATATGTATTGAGTTCTTGTCATCCTAAGGAAGAGTATATGTCCATATGTTTGAACACTGTGCTTCATTATTTTCTTGTGACAAGCATTTAATTTGCTTTCAGAATGTCCCAGTAAATGGATGCTACTGAACTACAGATGGGATGGCAGGATGCTTAGGTGGTGGAGAAGGAGGTAATGTTTCTCCAGACAGTGTTAGGAGATGGACAGAGAAGCTGTCAAATGTGCTGCTCAGTTCAACAGCCAGGCACAAGTTTCATGACTATCTTAAATCTAGGCACTTAGAACAAGGACAGAGTCTGCTGGAATTCTGGGAGAAATGTGACATATTCCTGATTCAAGCGGAGAAGTCAGGGCACCATAGCCAAGAAAGGACTCCTGAAAGAAATGCAAGGTGAGAAAGGTGATGAATACTCACATCATTATCATGATACTGAAGCAACACTTAGATTGACAAGTGAACAAAATTACTCCAGAATATAAGCACAATGTTGTAAAGTTGACCTGTATTCACAACAAAAAACCCCAGCAATGCAAGAAATTTGCCAGCTCCACACCTCAGTCTGGGGACAAGATTTCCTGCCAACCATATGAAAGGAGATTCAGTGGTTTGGTCTATACTCGGTGGTTGTAACAAAAATTCCAAACGGCCAATGAAATCAAACTTTAATGGTAGTCTTACTGATTTTTCATGACAGTACAATGTGTTCATATGACATTTGTACAGCTTATACCCTGTTTGCAATGTTATCTGGAAAAATTCTGATCTTTGTATGGTAAAAATTGCAATTTCTGGCATCTCTTAGACCAAAGGTTGCTGTAGATTGTAATTTTCCAGATATTAGACCACTATATATAATGTATATTTTCATACACTTTGCAACCTCATGGGTAGGCCTAATCACTTAATTTTGCACTTGATATTCTGTCCTGCTTTCCCTGCCAAACTTCCTAGTCACTTTTTGTTCTGTAACACAATGTACACATAATCTAAAGAAATAAAAAAATACTCTTTTAATTACCACATTCATAACACTGCTACTGGTTGATGAAACAGCTGGCCTCTTAGTCAATTTCTGGTTAATATAGATTTTCAGATCAGTCAGTGTCAGATGTTCCAGCTTTTATTGTATTTCTTGTCACTGCAGATGTTATAATTTAGCTGTCATATATGAGTGCTTTAACTGTGAAACTATGGCCTTTTTTATTACTCTGTTTCATTAGAAGTGCTTATTGAATTATAATATAAATATCAACATAAAACATAAAACCACCAGTCACTACAATTTATGTGCAACAGAAAGCCAGGACATTTTTGTAGTAGAAGCTTGTATGGTAGTTTTGTTTACATGCCACTGTCTAATTTATCAGCAGGACAAATCTTGTAGTTCATATTGTCTGTGTGATTTCAGGACAGGGACACTATTTATAACTAACTCTGCACCAAATCATAGATTTTCCAAGACAAAATTTAAGATATGTACACATCTTGATGTGTATGTAAGGGATTTACTTCCAGCTCAGTAAAAATGCAGCATAATGTTCATTACTGCACAAAGCTAGCCTCAAAGGAGCATTGTGGTATCAAAAATCACACTTGGATGTGGCTTGGTGTGGGATTAAAACATACTCTGTGCTAATTTACCATGAGCTTTAAATGATTGTATGCTCTGCTGCATAGTGATGGCAAATTCTTAATTGGCTTTGTACTTCTCCAGATCAACTACAATGAAACAGGAGGCACAGTTGATCACAGAATTTGCAGATTCTAATATTAACTTTGATCCAGCACAAATGCAAGCTTTATACACAGCAGCTGAAAGTGAAGACAAACAGACAATAATGAGAGCTATATCACAGGCTAAACAGAGTGCAACCGAAATGTTGGAAGAAGAAGGATATCAAGAGTTCTGTAGATACCTGCTTAAGGGGCAAGGAATGCTGAAAGACAAATGCTGAAAACTGTTACAAACATCAAAAAATGGAGAGTGAATATATGATATATGGTGGATGTTAGTGCCTGACTGTGACTGATTTTGTTTAAATCAGTGCACAGATTAGCTTAGGTTTTTGTGACAGTTCATACAACATAATATACCACTATATGGAAGCATAATTTCTTAAAAAATAAAATAATATACTTCAATCATGACTGTATTTCTATGGTTTCAGCCTTTTGGCCATCAAGTATATCAACTCACAAAAATACTCTTAGAAACATTCAATACAACAGTAATTTCAATGGTACAATACCATCTTCTTCTTTACACTTGAAATAGGATTTATAAAGAAAAGGGTCATATATTTGATATAGGTATTCTTAAAGTGAATGGAAATGTTACATTATAAAATTTCTGTAGCCAGTACTCCAGCTGATGTTTCTAAATTAAACTGCTTTAATTAGCTGTATCTGTTGCATGTAGCAGTTTAAATGCCCATGCAAAGCCAGAAGAACCCAGGCTGTCCAGATATGTGACTGACATTTAAATCTGTCCCTTAGAAGTTAAAAGTTTACGGATCCACATTCCGCTTGGAATTGTGTTCCCAGAAAGTATATGATGAAATTATATCTGACACTTTCTAGCAGAACAACATCTCACATACTCTGTTCAATGGTACACTGAACCACATGCTCACACAACGATAACTAGAGGTATGTAACTCATTACACTCAGTTGCATGGCTGTGTTAATAACTGCAGTGGTAATTGGTGTTAGCACTTTTTGCTGAGTCATGGTGCCACTTCTGGGAGGCAGGAAGTGACGACTATCTTTCAATTTCATCAGTGGATACATCATATTCATTAGATATTCTCATGATTCACAAGTGCACAGAAATTACATTGAATGAGCAGCGGTAATGCAACC
>Ga0123353_10003132_pt1 | contig 20760 bp, 17 predicted proteins | sample TergutLab28metaG_3_FD_92763 | JGI IMG/M metagenome (GOLD analysis project Ga0123353, IMG submission 92763) | Labiotermes labralis P3 segment gut microbial communities from Petit-Saut dam, French Guiana - Lab288 P3 | ecosystem: Host-associated > Arthropoda: Insects > Digestive system > Gut ... | reverse complement strand
TGTTAGTTGTTAGTTAATTTTAGGGGCAATCATGAAAAAATTTATTTTGATATCGATATTCATGCTGTGCGCAATGCCTGCGGCCGCCGGGGAAAATCCTTTCTTTGGCGAATATCAGAATCAGATTTCGATAAATCCGGGACATGGGACAAGTGCGCAATGGCTTTTGCCGTTTCCCGGTGACCGGGCGCACTTTTCGATGTTCGATTTCAAATATTCCCAACCGAACACTTTCTTTCGGCTGCCCGGCCGGCAGAATATAAACGTGGCGTATGTCCACGGGTGGAGGGACGACAACAACTGGAACTGGACGGATATTTCGGTTCCCATATTCTATCTGTCCCAGGACGTATCGCTGTACCATACCGACAATTGGTATCACGGGACCGGAATGGGCATCGGGATGCAGCTGCAGGAAAATGAACGCGTCGGGACAAAGCTGATTTTCTCGTTCAAGGTGTTTTCTGGGCGCCGCCTGACGGACCAATGGAAAATGGAATTTTTCATGCAGCATTTTTCCAACGGCAGCACTTCGGAAAACAACCGTTCGTATAATTTCTGGGGGGTGGGATTCGCGTACAATTTTTAGTGTGTGGCAGTGCCAGTGTCGGTGCCCGTGGCTGCAACACTGGTCGCATTCAAGATTGTCCAATATATTAGACAGATAAAAGTTGTCTAATATATTAGACAACTTATAGAAATAACGATTATAAATAACAATAGTTGCAATAAGGTTATAACATTGTTTAATATATTAGACGACTAATCACAGACACCGCCACTGACACTGTCACGGCGAACAAAGCGAGCAACATGACCGAACCGTTCATATCCATCAACGAACTTTCAAAACGCCTGGGCGTGCCGGCGCATACTCTGCGCTATTGGGAAAAGCAGTTTTCGGGCACGATCCGGCCGATTACCGGCGCGGGCGGACGGCGTTATTATCGTGAAGAGGATGTGGAAAAAATCGCAAGCATAAAGGATCTGCTGTACGACCAGGGATATACCATCGCGGGCGTCAAGAAATTATTGGCGGATAATTCCCCCCCTTGGGGGGGCGCCGCCCGAAAGGGCGGTGGGGGGGGTAAGGTATGGGCAAAACCCTCCCCGGCGCTTCGCGCCACCCCTCCGAAGGAGGGGAATTCAGAAATCGAAGATGCGCTTTCGCTGCTTGCCAAAGCACGGATGGAATTAAATCCATCGTGTTAAAAGGGTATAATTGGAACATAACAACAGGGAGGTTCACAATGGACATAATAAAAAAAGCCACCGCTTCTGTGCAGGAAACAATTGGTCAAGAGTTGCAAGCGAAACTAGATTTGATTATGGCAAGCAATGACGAGGAAGCAAAAAAAGACATAGCCAAAGCGCAACAAGACTATGAAAGCAATATGAAAGAGGCCGAGAAAGTCAAAGATATTGCAAAGTTATATGATACGGCTGTTAAAAGCGCGCAAAGCCACTATGAATTCGTTATAAAAAACATAATTGATAGGAACAAAGATGTAAAAGATACCCATGCCGGTCTTATGAGTAATTTCTACAAAACTGGCAGCAAGCGCTGAAACCTGTTGTAAGTTTCATTACCTGGATTCCGCGATTAAATCGCGGAATGACAGTGTGGTGTATGCCTATACTCTTCCTGTAATCTCTATATTGTCATCCCGTGGTTTAACCACGGGATCCAGGTAAATGGACAGGGCGCAAATATGCGCCCCTACGGTCCGGGTTCCGCATGCGGAAATGCAATATTTACCCCTACCCCGTCCGCCTTCGGCGTCCACCCCTTCGCCAGCGAAGGGGATTTGACCTTTGTACAGTGGTTAATTCCCCTTCCCAACGGGAAGGGGTGGCGCGCGTAAGCGCGACGGGGTAGGGGTAAATATTGATTAAAAACTTGCTTTTTCGATATTTATGCTTTACAGTCCGGAAAGTTTTCAAAATGGAGATTTCACATGTACAACTGGCTTCTCAAATTCTTTTCCGCAGATATGGCGATCGACCTGGGTACTGCGAACACCTTGATTTACGTCAAGGGCAAGGGGGTCGTCCTGAACGAACCATCCGTCGTCGCTGTTGCTGAAAACCGCCTGCTGGGCCGCAAGGAAGTGCTGGCCGTCGGGTCCGAAGCAAAGTCCATGCTTGGTCGCACGCCGGGCACGATTTCTGCCGTACGTCCCCTGCGCGACGGCGTCATAGCCGACTTTGAAATCGCCGAAGAAATGATCAAATATTTCATCCGCAAAGTACACAGCCGCAGCATGCTGGTCGCGCCGCTGATCATCATATGCGTACCGTCATGCGCGACCCAGGTCGAACGCCGCGCCATACAAGAAGCCGCCGACGCCGCAGGCGCGCGCAAGGTATATATTGTCGAAGAATCCGTCGCGGCTGCAGTCGGCGCGGGATTGCCCATAGACAAGCCGATCGGTTCTATGGTTCTGGACATCGGCGGCGGAACGACTGAAATCGCGGTCATGTCGCTGGGCGGCGTCGTGTATTCAAGCGCGGTCCGCGTAGCCGGAGACCAGATGGACATTGATATAATTGACTATGTCCGCAAGAATAAAAACTTGCTGGTCGGCGAAGCGACGGCTGAAGAAATCAAAAAGACCATCGGATGCGCGCTGGTCCCGAAAGACAAGAAAGAAGAAAAGCAGATGAAAATCAAAGGTCGCGACTTGCTGTCCGGCGTGCCGCGCGAAGCGATCATGACCGAAAGCCAGGTCGCCCAGGCATTGTCCCAGACCGTCGGAAAAGTCATAGACAGCGTGCGCCAGGCGCTGGAATCCACGCCGCCGGAATTGGCGGCCGACATCGTGGATTACGGAATTGCGATGGCGGGTGGCGGCGCATTGCTGCACAAATTGGACATGGCCATACGCCAGGCGACGGGCCTGCCGGTGTTCCTGGTGGACGAGCCGCTGAACTGTGTCGCGCGCGGGTCGGGAATCATGCTGCACGATGTGGACAAGGCCAAACATATACTGCAAACCATGTATTAAAAATCCGCCGCAAGGCGGATTCATTTTCCCATCGGTCCGCGGTGTTTGCGTTTTCGGGTGTTCATGTATGTCCAATACACTTCACACCCGAAAACCCAAACAGTCGGCGCAATGAACAAAAATAATCCGATTTTAATAGTTTTGAGTGTTGAGTTTTGAATTTTTTATCTGTATAATTTAGCGGATAAAGGATGCATTATGGAAACCGATAACTTGGCACTCAACACTCAAAACTCAAAACTGTCTTTCGAACAGGCGCTGGGCCAGCTGCAGGACCTGGTCAAGAAAATGGAATCTGGTGCTCTGCCGCTTGCCGATTCGGTAAAGGCGTATGAACAGGGTATGAAATTAAAAACATATCTTGAACAAGTCTTGAAAGAAGCAGAACTGAAGATTGAAAAGTTGAACCCGGAGAATAAATAAAAACTTCCCACGGGGTGTTCGCGTCAGAATGCGACAAGGCGGTGCGAAAAGGCCCCCGAAGTGTATGCATTATACATGAGTGGGGCGTTTTCGCACCGATTTGGCGCATTATCACGCGAACCTATCGATAAAAGAAAATACCTATGCCAATCAAACCAGCCCTCACCCCCGTCATGCAACAATACCTGGACATGAAAGCCGAATGTCCTGGCGCTGTCCTTTTGTTCCGCCTTGGCGATTTTTACGAATGCTTTTTCGATGACGCCGTCACCGCATCGCGCGCGCTGGAACTGGTTCTGACCAAGCGCGGAACGGACGCCGACGGCGCGGAAATCCCGATGTGCGGAATACCGTGGCATGCGGCGGAAAATTATCTTGGGCGGCTGGTGCGCGCAGGACACAATGTCGCCATCGCGGAACAGTTGGAAACGCCAGAGCAAGCCAAAGCGCGCGGCGCAAAGCAAATCAAGCGCGGAATCGTCCGCGTTCTGACCGCTGGGACGCTGACGGATGAAAATCTTTTGTCCCCAAAAAAATCAAATTTTCTGGTGGCGGTAGTCCCGAAAGCCGAGAGCCGAGAACCGAGAACCGAAAATAACACGGCTTTCGAAATTGCGGGTTGTGATATATCGACAGGCGAATTTTTTGTGGGAGAACTTTCTGACAGCTTGTTCGACGAACTGGTCCGGATAAATCCATCTGAAATAATATACCCCGAAAGCGCGGCCGAAATGCTGGAAATAAAGCGGGTTCGCGACGCATTCCGTACCACGCCGGTATACGACAGAATATACATGCGCGAAAACATAGCAGAAACATGCAAGCAAATTTTCGGAATAGACCAGACGCAGATTGATATTTCAATCAACCTTTTGGCCGGATATCTGGAACAGACCCAGCGCGGCGCCAAACTTTCGTTCCGCGCGCCGTATCGTTTGGGCGCCGGGATGCGGTTGCTGATCGACGCGGCGACCTGGCGGTCTTTGGAAATTGACGAACCGATGCAGCCCGGCGGCGCGACATTGCTGGATATTCTTGACAAGACGCGGACCGCCGCGGGCGCGCGAAAACTGCGTGCGCACCTGCGCGAACTGTCGGGCGAAATTTCACAAATCCGCACGCGCCAGGAACACATCGGGCATATCATGCTGAACGGCGCCGTTTCCGCAGAACTGCGCGCGCTGTTGTCAAAGACGCCGGACATTGGGCGGGCGCTTGGCCGGCTTCTTTCCGGACGCGGGATGCCGCGCGATTTAAAAGGGGTTGCGGAATTTATCGCCCGGTTGCCGGAATTCAAAATATGCGGCCGCGCGCTTGATACGCGTCTTGCCGCGCGGTTTGAAAATATGAATACGTTCGACGGATTGTCGGCGGAATTGCGTTTGGCGTTGGCCGATGAAATGCCGGCATTCTTTCGCGATTGCGGCGTTATCCGTATCGGGTACGACGCGGCGCTGGACAATATGAACGCGCTGGCCCATGGGGCCAAGGAAGTCATCGCAGGCCTGCAGCAAAAGTATGCGGACGCGTCCGGCATCAATACTTTGAAAATAAAATACAACAATATATTGGGATATCATATCGAAGTGCCGTCGGCCAAGGCCGGCGCTCTGTTCGATGCGAAAGACATTTACATCCACCGCCAGACGATGGCCGGCAATGTGCGCTTTACGACCGAACGCCTTATCGAACTGGACAACGAAGTCCGCGGCGCGGCGGAAAAAGCGTCCGCAATCGAAGCGGAAATCGTTGCAAGGATAATCGAACTGGTGCGCGATGCGTCGGATGGCTTGATGGCGGCGGCGGATTTGCTTGCCGATTGCGATGTGTGGGCGGCACTGGCTGCTTGCGCCGAAGAATATAACTGGGTCCGGCCGGATATGGCGGACGGTTGCGATTTTGTAATTGCGGGCGGACGTCATCCGGTGGTGGAATACATCCTGCGCGGCCGCGGCAACCAATTCGTAAAGAACGACTGCGATCTGAATGACAAACGCATCGCTCTGCTGACCGGGCCGAACATGGCGGGCAAATCGACATATTTGCGCCAGAATGCATTGATCGTAGTGCTGGCGCATCTTGGGTCTTTCGTGCCGGCAGAAAAAGCGCGCATCGGAATCTGCGACCAGCTTTTTTCGCGCGTCGGCGCAAGCGACAACTTGGCAGCGGGACAGTCCACGTTCATGGTGGAAATGACGGAAACCGCGAACATACTGAACCGGGCGACCGAAAAGTCGTTCATAATATTCGACGAAATAGGCCGTGGCACCGCGACTTTCGACGGCATGGCAATCGCCCAGGCGGTTCTGGAATTTTTGGACACGCTGTCGCCGCGCACGCTGTTCGCGACGCATTATCATGAATTGACGACGCTTGCGTCGGCGCACAAATATATCGACAATCTGACCGTGCAGGTGGCGGAACATAACAACGAAATTATTTTCCTGCACAAGATTATGCAGGGCGTCGCGACTTCGTCTTATGGAATACATGTCGCGCAGATGGCCGGCATGCCCCAGGCCGTAGTCCAGCGCGCGGAAAAGATTCTGGAAGGGTTGGAAAATACCCCCCACCGGCGCGATACCGTCGCGCCGACTCCCCCGCAGGGGGGGAGTATGCCCGCCCCCCCGATTGTTATGCCGGGCACAGAAGCCCCCAGCATTGTGAAAAAAATCCAAGAGCCGGCGCAAAAAAAACAAATGTCCCTGTTCGGTGAATGATATGGATTCCGGATGGATTATTTTGGACAAGCCGTCAGGCATAACCAGCCGCGCGGCAGGCGGCCGCGTCGCGCGCATGTTCGGCGTGAAGAAATTCGGACATCTGGGGACGCTGGACCCGATGGCGTCCGGGGTTTTGCCAATCGCATTGGGCGAGGCGACAAAGATGATTCCGTATTTAGAGTGCAGAGCGCAGAGTGCAGAGTGCAGTGCGCAAAAGGAATACCTGTTTTCAATCAAATGGGGAATCCAGACAGATACTGATGATATAACCGGAAAGATTATAAAACAAAACGATGGCGTGCCGACAGATGAACAGATTTTGGCGGCGCTGCCCCGGCTTGCCGGTGAAATAGAACAGATGCCGCCCGCATACAGCGCGGTGCACATAGACGGAAAGCGGGCCTATGAACTGGCGCGGCGCGGGATTGAATTCGAAATGCCGAAACGGAAGGTGACGATTTGCGATTTGCGATCCGTCTGCGCTACGCTGCGCCGAGACAGGTTTGCGATTTGCAATTTGGGTAATGCGGAATTCAAAGTTCAATGTTCTGCCGGAACTTATGTGCGAACATTGGCGCAACAGATTGCAGATGAAATAAATCGCAAACCTGTCTCGGCGCAGCGTAGCGCAGACGGATCTCAAATCGTAAATCGTAAATATATCTGCACTTGCAATATGATACGGCGGACGCGGACGCATATGTTTGAAATAAAAGATGCGGTAACGCTTGATTTTATGGAAAATCTGTATAATAATAACCCCCAGTCGGTTTCAGATTATCTTAAACCGGTGGATTTCGGACTGGACGACATTCTGGTTATCGAAATCGAAAAGAACGAAGCTGAATTGTTTCAAAACGGTGGGTTTATAACCCCCACCCAAGACTCGCTGTGGCTCGCGGACGCTCGCCAAGCCGAGTCTATCCCGCCCCGCAAGGGGGCAGGAGAAACCATTCGACGGATTTACAGCAATGGAAAATTCATAGGAATCGGTATTCTGGAAAAAGGGCTTTTGAAACCAAAACGCATAATAACAACACAAGGATAAAACAATGTCGATTACTAAAGCAAAGAAAACAGCGCTTATAAAAGAACACAAATCGTCTGAAAAAGACAATGGCGGAAGTTCAGCCGCCCAAGTTGCGGTTCTTACCGAACGGATAAACAACCTTACCGAACATATGAAAAAAATGCCGAAAGACCAGCATTCCAAACGCGGTCTGTTGACATTGGTCAACCGCCGCAAAAAATTGCTGGCGTATATCAAGGGCAAAGATGTGTCTGAATACGAATCCCTGATTAAAAAACTGGGACTGAGGAAATAAAAAATCCTTCCCCCTCGTTAGAGGGGGATATTTTATCCTTGCGCAGCAGAATATCTTTGTGATTAAATGGAAATGGTCATGAAGCACAGGGAAACACATTACGATAATTATGTAGGGGCGCATTGCATGCGCCCAAGGGCGTGCTCGGCACGCCCCTACACGTACAACACCGTGGAACCCGCAGAATCCGAGCGGAACAAAAACACTGCGAGCGCCGGTGCAAGGCGCGAGCAGATGTTTGCGTCGCAAGGATGCGGCGGTCCACTACGCAGACCATCCAATCGCCGCAAACCCGCAGAAACCTACACACACACACACACACACACACACACACACACACACACACACACACACATGTAGATAGCCTTGTCAAGCCGTGCCGGAGCGTAGCGAAGGCGGGTGGTGTAAATATTTATTGCGAGCGTGTCATCCCGGGGCTCGCCGCAGGCGGGAACCCGGGACCTGGAAAGGTCCAGGGAGTAGAACATGTTCCAATAACCGGAAGCATATCGACATCCCGGTCCTTTCCGGGTCCCGGACATTTGCTTTGCAAATTCCGGGATGACACGTATACATATAAGCTGCTTTGTGGCGTTTTGATTGCCGCGGTGTTTTTGTGGCAGATGATGTTCGCATCAGCGGTCTATGCGCAGCAGACGCGGACTTTGCATATTGGCGGGCAGGCGGTTACACTGACTTCGGACAAGAGAAGTTCGCCGGCGCTGGTGGTTCAGATGCCGGAAGGCGACAGATGGTATGGATTTTTAACGAGTGGTACGGTGCCCGGTCGGCTGACTTTGCAGATGCCGGACAATCAGATTTTCAGTCTAAGGACAGCGCCCAATTATACTTTCAGCACGATTCAGGCGGATTTTCCACGAATATATACCTGGAATCTTACATTCTGGGATGCGAACCAGAGATGGGGCAACGAAGTTGTCTGGTGGGACTTGAACTGGTACAACAATACGAATACGCCCCAGTTGAGCGCCCCCTTAAGCGGTCATCCGGCCATCTATCCTATGTATTGGGTCCAGGCTACGTGCAGCGCTACAACGGGCACATACGCGGTCAAAGGCAACCCGATTTTGCCTAATCCTGCCAACGGCAATACAGCCTTTGCAAGCAATCAGACACGATGCTGGTGTCGTTTGAAAAGGCGTAGTGACGGCGCAAATGGCGGGTGGGTGTTCAACGGGGCGCTCTCGCCTGCCGCCTGGTGCGCGACCCGTTGCCCGATTGACTGCGCCTATCACGCGGCGGACCTTTCAGGTTTCCGTGCCGCGTTGCTTGCGGCGTTTGCGAATCCATAAATGATGCGAACCTATTTATTCCTGTCCAATATATTGGACAGTGTCGCGTAATTATCACGGCGCAGACGGGACATCAATATCCCAATATTATCGGGGTTTATGCCAAGATCGGACAGCACCTGTTCCCCCAGCATGAACGACGATTCAATCGTTTCGGGCAGCGCAAGTTTAGCGCCTTCTTTTTGCAATATCTTGGCTTCTTCCAGATTCCGCGCGCGGGCGAATATCCGCACGTTCTTTGATATATGTTTGACCGTGCGGACGGTGCTTTTCGCGATATGTGCGTTGTCCAGAGCAATCACCACCGCGCGCGTTTTCCGCGGCACCAGCCCGATTTCAGCCAGCACCCCTGATTTGGTCGTATCGCCATAGAATACGTTGAACCCGTCGTTCCGGCCGCGCACCACCGCGTCGACGTTCATGTCTATGGCCGCGTACGGGATGTTCTGGGATTCCATCATCCTGGCAATCGTCTGGCCCACGCGGCCGAATCCGCAGATTATGACTTCGGGTTTTTGGCCTGCATCTATATTAACCTTGCGCGCGCGCGCGCCGGAAACCAGTTTTCCGGATTCATAAAGACGGTCGTATATCGCTAATAAAATCGGCGTCATAATCATCGACACGACGATTATCGACATCAGGATTTCGGAATGCGCGAACGGTATGGCTTCTATGCCGTTCTGTTTCATCATCTGTAAAATCAACAGGCCGAATTCGCCGCCCTGGGCAAGTATCAGCGCTATCAGGAACGCTTCGCGGCTGTGCACTTTGCGTATGCGCGCGACGATATACACCGCAAAGAATTTGACGGCGACCAATGCCACCGCGCCAAAGGCAATAATCCACCAGTTGTTGGCAAGCATCGGCATGTCAAGCCCCATGCCGAGCGCAATGAAAAAGAACGACAGGAACAGTATCCGGTACGGCGCTATTTCAGTCTGTATCTGGTGTCTGTACAATGTTTCGGACAGCATCATGCCGCCCAAAAACGCGCCAATCGCCGGCGGCAGCCCGATGTATTCCATAACAACAACCCAGCCGATTATGTTCAGGAATATCGCAATCAAAGACGCTTCTTTGGATTTCAGTTTTGATACATGCCGCATCAGCGGCTGCAGCAGCAGCCGGCCGATGAACATGACGCCGATAATCAGCCCGATGGACATGACCGTTATGTCTATGATTTCCGCGCCCAGATTGAAATTGCGCCCGGCGAAAATCGGGACCATCGCGATCAGCGGTATCGCAAGCAGGTCTTGGAACAGCAGTATCGAAAAACTTCGCCGGCCCAGCGTCGTCTGCAATTCGTTGCGTTCGGCCAGGATATCCAAATCATTAGAACTGGACGACATGGAAAGCAAAAGGCATACCATGACCGCGGGCAGAATCCCCCACGGCAAAAGCCCGAACAATATCGGAAACAACATTGTCGCCACTATCAGAACTTGGGCTGCGCCGAACCCGAAAATCGTATCGCGCATTTGCCAAAGCCTTCGCGTGTTCAGTTCCAGACCCATGCTGAACCACAAAAATATTATTCCGATTTCGCCCAGGAACGACCAGGTGTCCGTCAGTTCCCAGAATCCAAAGCCATGCGGCCCCGCCGCAATTCCGGCGAATAAAAACGCCAGCAGCGTGCCAACATGCGCAACGCGCAGCAAATACACAAGCGCGAAAGCAATGCCCAATATAACAAGTATTGATAGATTCATGGTAAAAACCTTTTCGTGTCAGTGTCGGTGTCAGTATCTGTACTTTCTTATACAGACACAGCCACAGTCACAGCCACATTATACCACAATTTTAGATGCGATTTCGGCAAATTTTTCAGGGGACAAGTTTTCGGCGCGTTCGGTGCCGGAAAGATTAAATGCGGTCCAATCGACGCCGGGCAAAATGCTGCGAATCATTTTTCTGCGCTGGCCGAAAAGCTTGGCGGTCAGTTTTTCTATATTTGCGATTTGCGATCCGTCTGCGCTACGCTGCGCCGAGACAGGTTTGCAATTTGCGATTTGTGATTTTGGAATAATCTGCACCACCGCGCTTTGCACCTTTGGGCGCGGAACAAACGCAGTGTTCGGAACATCGAACAGGATTTTGGCTTTCGCAGTCAGCGCGGTCAAAACCGACAGGCGGCCGTAATGTTCGGTGCCCGGCGCGGCGACGATACGTAATGCGACTTCTTTCTGGAACATCAATGTCATCGAAGAAATGTTTTCAGTATCGTGCAGCCAGCGGACCAATAATTCCGTGCCGATATTGTACGGAAGGTTGGAACAGATCGCGAACCCTTCGCGTCTGTTTTTGCCAAGCAGCCCCCCGACGGATAGCAGTTTGAGCGCGTCGGCGAACACGACTTCCAGCCGGCCGTCAGCGGCTGCTGTGATTTGGTCCAGAATGGGCTTGCACGTTTTGTCTTTTTCTATCGCGATGACTTTCCTGGCGCCGGCGAGTAGAAGCGCGCGGGTAAGGCCCCCCGGACCCGGGCCGATTTCGATAACAGTCGTGTTTTCGATATTCGGGACTTTGCTTGCGATTTTTCCGGTCAGGTTCAGATCGAACAAAAAATTCTGGCCCAGCTGTTTTTTGGGTTCAAGGCCGGCGGCACGCATCATTTCCGCCACAGGCGGAAGAGAGTTTAGAGTTAAGAGTTTAGAGTTTAGATTCATATCGTTTTGCGCCCACCGAATGCTATGGACAGCGTGCCGTCATCTATGTAATCCAAATCGCCGCCCAGTGGGACGCCGGATGCAAGCTCTGTGAACATACCCCCCCCAGACGCACTTTGTGCGCCAGCCCCCCTATGGGGGGCAATTACGTTCATTATAAAATGTTGGGTGGTTTTTCCTTCGACAGTGTTCGGCAGCGCGAATATTATTTCGGTAATGTTTTCGGAACTTATGCGGCCAGGCAGATTTTCGATATTCAAATCATCCGGGGTCGTGCCGGCCGCCGCCGAAAGCAGACCGCCGACGATATGATACCGGCCGCGGAATACCCCCGATTTTTCCAGCGTCCAGACATCGCCCAGATCGCGCACAAGGCACAGCTGGCCATTCGCGCGGCCGGAATCCAAGCAGAATTCGCAAGCTCGTGATTCGTGATTCGTATTCGTGATTCGTGATTCGGAATCTGTTAAAATACCGCAGATTGTACAAGGTTTGACACTCTCTGCAGCGTCAAGCAAAGCGGCCGCGAGAGCCGCCGATTTTCCGGTCTTGTCCTGAAGCAATGCCAGCGTTATGCGCTGCGCGGCACGGCCGCCCACGCGCGGAAGTTTCGCGAATTGCTTGATAAGTTTTTCTATCTTGTTATTCATTCTGTTTTTTCCGCATCATTATCGCGGCTTTATTCATTTCGTTTTTATTAAAGTCTTGTATCGCTATATCAAAGGCATCCTGGCCTTCTTCGCACCGAATGTCCGGCGGAAATCCTTTCAGTTCTTCGAAACCGTACGGTTCCATCATGCGATAAATTTGGCCGACGCTAATATCTATTTTGCTGTGCGGCAAGACAATAGGTTTCGACATGTCCCCGAATACTTCCATTCCGCCCGTATTGTCGCCGACCAGTTTTACATGCGGATGTTTTTTGTAAAGACGCGCGATAAACATTTCCGCGCTGGAACCCACGCCAATGTCGGTCAGAATGTAAATCGGTTTCGCGTATCCTTTGCCGGGGTCGAATGCGGGTTGCGGATTGTTTGTGTTATCGTTCCGGATGGCTGGATCTTTTTCTTCTTTCTTGTCCACATTCCACCCTTTGCTTTTTTGCAGAATTTTCCCTTCCGGTGTTGCGCGTATATAGCTTTTTAACAGAGATTGCGTTTCCGACCCGTAAAGATAATCGGCCAGTCTGTCTGTCGGGGTACTGGTGCCACCGCCGTTGCCGCGAAGGTCTATAATCAAAGCGGACGAGCCATCAATTATTTCCCGGAACATCTTTTCCCAAATCTCAAGCAGTTCATTCCAATTCTTGTAGTCTTCAATTTCTTTTCGCCAATCTTCCCCAAATTTTTGTTCGGCACCAAACATTTTCGCCATACTTCGCATATTCAGGGTAGATATGGCAATAACAGCAATGTCTTTGTGTTTACCCAGTTTTAGCGTATCTTGGCGTGAAGCTATGTTTTTCCCGACGTCTTTATACTTTGGTTTGTCTTTGCTTCTGATTTTCTCATCGTTCAGCTCTATCGACAAATGGCCGTCGGGAATTATTTCCAATGCGGGGCGCAGTTTGTTAAAAAATTCCCCCGCAGTCATGTCGCGCGCCTTGGTGTAAATGTTCAGGAGTATTTTCATAACCTGGTATTTCATACTGTCTTCGTGAAAAGGCCAGCCGCAGTATCCGTTGACCAAAGTCCGCGCGGCAAGCGATATTTCGCGCCGCACCTGTTCAGCGGTCATGGTCCGGTCAGGGGTTTGCGGAACCCTGCCATTGTTCATAAGCGGACGCAAATCATCGGGTGTTGAATCCGCAAGCAGCATGTCCTGCATCTGATACAAAGAATAGATTTTTTCAGTCATTTTCTACCTCTGTTCATCTGAATGTGAAACAATCCAGTCTCTGTTCGCGGAACCTGCGGCAAGCGTCGTTCGCCGCGCTTTCCGAAAGTCCGTGCGCGCGCACGCGGAACAGGCTGCCCGCTTGTTCTATCGTTGGCGAAAGCCCGGTGTGCCGCCTGACTTTCGCGGCTTGGTCATCGGCGGCGCGGCGACTGCCGAATGCGCCGAACTGGACGCCGGTTCTGCCTGCGGCAGAACTTTGAGTTTTGAGTTTTGAGTTTTGAGTTGCTGGGCGATTGGCAGCCGGGGCCGGTGCCGGTGCGGGCGAGGCGGCTGATGCCCGGACACTATCGGGGTTTTCCAGTCCAAAGCCGACATCGAGTAATCTGCGCGTGACAGTCGCCCGGACATCACGATTAGGCGAACCCAAAACAACCGCAACGATATTCCGCCCGTCCCGCGACGCCGTCGCGACAAGGCAGAACCGCGCGCTGTTAGTAAATCCGGTCTTCATGCCGTTGGCCCCGGGATAAGTGCCCAAAAGCCGGTTGCCGTTGGTGTACGTTCGGCCGCCGAAAGTCCAGCTGCGTATCCCGAAATATTTCCAATACTGGGGAAAATGCTGATGTATCGCGATGGCAAGCAGCGCAATGTCCCGCGCGGACGACAAGTGGTCTTCGTCGGGAAGCCCCGACGCGTTTTCAAAATTTGTCTGGGAAAGACCGATCTGCCGCGCGACGTCCGTCATCATGGATGCGAACGTAGCCTCGCGCCCGCCGCGCAGGTTTTCGGCCAAAGCCCGCGCCACGTCGTTGGCGCTGTGCACCGCGACCGCTTTGATCGCGTCTTCGACGGAAATCTTGGAACCCGCGGCCAGGTTAAGCTTCACAGGTGGCGCGGCGGCCGCGGTTCTGGACACTATCAGCTGGTCGGAAAGGGTCAAGCGCCCGCTTTCCAGCGCGTCGAAAGTCAAGTACAGCGTCATCAGTTTGGTAAGGGACGCCGGATAGTTCAGGTCTTCTGCGCGATGCTGGAACAGCACCTGGCCGGTGTCCATATCCGCGACGATCGCAGCGCGGTATTCCGCGGCATTCGCCGCGAAAAGGAATAAGGAATAAGGAATAAGGAACAAGAGTTTTTTCACAGATATAATGTACCGAAAAATGGCACGGCATGTAAAGGATAAAAAAGTTGCAAACTGGGAATTTGACATTATAATAAGCGGGCTTAATTATTGTGGGGCGTGTCGGTGATTCGTGGTTCGTGACGGTGATTCGTGTTGGTGACAGTGATGATAATTAACTGTCTACTATAGTAGACAACTATAAATATTATCACCAACACGAATCACCGACACCGACACGCCCCACCGACACGAACCACGAATCACCGACACAAGAGGAACCCATGTTCAAAAAAGAAAAAATCAAAGATTTGCACTATCATGTCACAGGCCTTCTGACCGCTGATGAAATCCAAAACGCAGCCGACGAAGTTCTGCAGAAATACGGCGAAAAGGCGAAAATTCCGGGATTTCGGCCGGGCAAGATTCCGCTGAACATACTGCGCCAGAAATACGGCGACGCGGCGCTGGGCGAAGTTGTCGACAAACTGATGAACGCCGATATGGACGCATACGCCAAAGACAAGAAAATCCGGCTGGCCGGCGCGCCCAAGGCGGACGTGGCGAAATTCGAACCTGGAAAGGATTTGGAATACACCCTGGAATTCGACATATTGCCGGCCTTGCCCAAGATAGATTTGAATAATTTCACCATCACCAAAAAAGTCGCCGAAGTGCCGGAATCCGAAATTGAAAAATCATTGGAAAACTTGCGCAAAAGCCGCGCCCAGGCCGAAAAGCAGGACGCCGGTTACAAGGCCCAGGACGGCGACGTCGCCGTCATCGATTTCAAGGGCTTTATGGGCAAAGAACCGTTCCCCGGGGGCGAGGCCAAGAAACACCGACTGACCCTGGGCAGCAAATCGTTCATACCCGGGTTCGAAGAAAAAATCATCGGCCATAAAACCGGCGACAAGTTCGACATAGACGTCACTTTCCCGAAAGATTACCATTCGCCGGATCTGGCCGGACAAAAAGCGCGCTTTGAAATCGAAATACATGAAATTCGCAAACATATCATGCCGGAACTTGACGATGCGCTGGCCAAAGAAGTCGGACAGGATTCCGTAAAACACTTGCGCGAACACATCAAAAAAATACTGGCCGAACAATACGAAGACGCGGCCAAGCGCGAAATGCGGAACGAAGTTCTTGATTTGCTGGCCGACAAAATAAAACTGGACCTGCCGGAAAGTTTGGTATCGCAGGAATGCGAAATGGCCAAAATGGAAGCCGAAAGACAAGGCCGGAATTTCGACGAAAAGAAAGAGCATAAAGACGCCGAACGCCGCGTGAAGCTGGGACTGATACTGGCGGAATGGGGATCGGAAAACAAGGTCGCCGTCACAAACGAAGACATGCAGAAATCCATCTGGGCCGAAGCCGCGCGCTATCCAAACCCGCAGGCCGTGTTTGAATTTTATAACAAAAACCCGAATGCGCTTTCGGTGTTGCGCGGATCGCTGTTCGAACAAAAGGCGCTGGACGCGATGATTACGCATGTGAAGATAAAAGAAAAAACGGTAAAGCCGGACGATTTGTTCAAACAGGCGGAACCGAAGTAAAGGAATAAGGAAGAAGGAATAAGGAATAAGAAAATTCGCGTTTCCGCCTTCTACTTTTCAAAAAAACAAACGGAAAATGAAATGAAAAAATACTTGCGTCCTATTCCTTATTCCTTATTCCTTGTTCCTTTGCTTGTCATCGTCGACCAGGTGACCAAGGGATATATCCTGTACCTGCTGACCGGCGGAATTCCGCTGTACGGGCGGGCGTTCGACATTGTGCCTTTTCCGTTCCTGATGACGCGCGTCAACAGTTTTTTCAACATAGTCTTTACATGGAATCCGGGGACTTCGTTTTCATTGTTCCGGTCACTTGGCGAAGCGGCGCCGATCGCGCTGATTATCCTGACCGGGGCCATCATCGGTTTTTTCATACATGCATTGATGCGCGCGACAAACCGATTGGAAAAAAACGCGCTGGTGCTGATTGTCGGCGGCGCGATTGGAAACCTGATTGACCGCATCCGGTTCGGCGCTGTTGCGGATTTCCTGGATTTCCATTATGCCGGGTTTCACTGGCCTGCGTTCAATTTTGCCGATATTTTCATATGCGTCGGTGTTGCGGTTTATGTCTGGTATTGGGTAACCAGAAAACCGCAAGGTAAGTAGCACGGTTGTCCGATAATCCGAAAATCCCCCCTTGGACGGGGGTATTATTTCCTGAAACCCGCAGAAATCTAGGGGGGGGGAGAACCTTCACAAGAAAAATTCGCTTTATATTATCTTGATTTTATGATAGAATATATCGGAATGGATGTTGGAGCGTCGCACATGATAATAAAAAATTTTTTGTTCGCAGTTGTTGGATTGGCCGCATTTCCCGTTTTGGCGGAAATCGTGCCGGCCGGGTACTGGGGGGAATTCGTCGTTGTTGAAGAAATTCCCGCAGAACAGGCCGAGCCGGTGCACGCGCCCATCGCGCCCGTAGTCGTGCCGGTGCCGCCCGCATCCGTCGCCGCCCAGAACCGCGCGGCCGCAACGCGCAGCGTAAGCCGCGCCCAGAACCAGCCGAATATCCCGGGACGCGCCGCCCCGACCCGCGCGGTCGCTTCGCGCGGCACCGTCGCCGGCCAGCCCGCCATGGGCACGGTCGCGCCCGGCGTAACCCCCAGCCGCGCCGCAGTGCCGGCCGCCGCCCGCACAGCCACACCGGGCGCCGCCGCGCCCAGCCGCGCCGCGGTCGGCCGCGTGCAGAGCGCAAGAATTCCGCAAGCCGCCGCACCGGCAACGGCGCGCGCAGCCGCCGCCCCGACCGCCGCGGCGCCGACAGTCGTCGCGCGCAGCGGATCGCTTTATGTCCCCAGCGAAGTCGCCCGCCGCGTTTCCATAGTCCCGGCATCTGGCCCGGGCGGCGTAGCCGGCCGCAACATTGGTGCAAATGTCAGGACTGCATCCACGCCGTTTTCGGCCCCAACGGGTGCGGCATCATCCGGTCCGACGATGGAAGAATTGGCCCAGGTGACGGATTTCTGTCGCGCCCAATTCACCGCGTGCATGGACGGATTCTGCGCGGTCGTTGATGAAAACCAGGGCAGATGCGCATGCAGCCACAATATACAAAGATACAAGCAGACCGAAGACGCGCTGCAGCAGATTACTTTGGAACTGCAGCAGGTCGCGATACAGATACAATACCTTGGGCTGTCGCGCGATGAAGTAACCGCGCTGTTTACCGCGACAGAGGCGGAACTTGCCCTGCAGAGCCACGGCCACGACGCGACGATGCTGAACAACGATTTGAACAAAATCATGGGTATGGTTTTGGACGTGCGGCCTGACGCCGCAACCGGCGGTAATATGGGTGGAACGATGTTCGACCTCAGCGCTTTCAGCTTTGACGCCAACAGCAGCGGATTCGGATTTGATTTCAGTGCTCTGTTCGGCGGCGGGACCGGCGGATCCATAGTGCGCCAGCGCGGCGAAGAACTGTTCAGATCCGCGACCCAAAGATGCCAGAGCGTGCTGGACAATTGCCGCGCCCAAGGCGTGGACATCCGTCTGATTACCGGATACTATGACATGGAAATCGACCGCCAGTGCGTCGAATACGAACGCGCGCTGACCGAAGCCAACACCAACATGCGCCGCACGGTCATGAACGCCCAGAACGTGCTGCGCACCGCCCGTCTGCAAGTGAACCGCAACGCGAACCAGTTCGACGCGCGCGGATGCGTGAACGCGCTTGATTCATGCATGCAGAACGATTTCGTATGCGGTCAGGATTACATGAACTGTCTGGATCCGTCGGGCCATTATATCGTGAACGGCCGGATTGTTATCGGATCGCTGCCGGGCACATTGGCAAGCATAGCCGGCACCGGCACGCAAGGTCTGCAGTCTGTCTGGACGATTCTTGAAGAACCGCACATGCTGCGGCATCTTTCTGAGGCAGATAGGTTGAGAAATAATAGAGCCCAATTCGGACCGATGTGTACGGTTAATCCCCCCTCTGGACAACAGCCAAATGCAATGAGTTGCATTGACAATATGCTGGGCTTTATATTGAACAAGATTGGACATATCGACAGCGAAGGTCGCGCGCACGGCATGTGCGCGAATGTAATGAATCGCTGCCAGAACATCACGCGGCCGGGCGACGGACCGCTTACCCACAGGCGGTACGCGACCAACAATATTGTGGTGCGTGAATTCCTGGGCCGTACGTTCCTGCAGATACGTGCGGGCCGTGAAAAGGTGATGGCGGAATTCGGCGAATCCTGTACGCAGGAAGTCAGGATGTGCCTGTCCACGAACAATGCCCAAGCGTTTGGTAACCTTGGCAATACCAACAATAACATATTGTCCATTACCGCCAGAAGCGCCTGCCAGCCGCTTGCGGAAACCTGCATGAGCGTCACAGGACGGTTTGTACCGACGACCTCCCCATCTATCCTACGCCCCACGGATATAGCTTTATGCCAGTTTATGTATGATGTGGCTGGGATTAACGCGACTTGTAACCCAGACGGTACCCTTGCTATTATCAGTATGGACGGCAACGTCCCCAGCTCTTCTATTGTTGGCAATTGGAAGCCCCCGGGATCGGAATCCCAAAACTTTTAACATCCATCCTTGCAGGGGCAAATATCATTTGCCCCTGTGTTTTTTTGTGCTATACTGACCCAGCTTTTATGAACAAAAATGCGAAAGCATTTTTGTCATTCCCGCGTAGGCGGGAATAGGGTCTATAAACCGCAAGCACTAGCGAACCTTTTTGGTCGCGCTTTGCGCGACGGTTTCAAGTCCCACTCCGGCCTGCGCAGGAGTGACAAAATTTTCTTTGAAAATTTTGTTCAAGAGATGTATCAAAAGGAAAAACAGATGGTCGAATATATGAACAAGGGCTCCAGCGGATTTCAACAATTCATGTCCGCGCGCGAGTCGGAAAAAAAAGCCGGCGCGAATAACATGCTGATATGGGGATTGGTCGCAGTTTTGTCCGGATGGTTGGCGTACAGCTGGCTGGCGCCAAATAAGAGTGCAGAGAGCAGAGTGCAGAGTGCAGATGATGTGCCAGCGGCCCAGGTCGAGACCGCGCCAGAAATGCCGTCGCAAGCTTTGATGGGTGACGCCATAATCGCCCGTGTCGCGGGACTGCGCATTTCGGATATCGAATTAAAGAATTATCGGAATGACACCGAAAACGTTCGGCTGCTTGCCGGCGCGAATGAATTCCTGGAAGTCGGATTTTCCGGCACAGGCACGAATATGCCCGCCGCAGATACTTTGTGGCGCATGAACCGCAGCCTGGGCGGACCAGAAATCAACATGTATTGGACATCGCCCGAAGGCGTTGAATTCAGACGCATCGTCACTCTGCTGACCGGCTATGTAATCAACATATCAGACACGGTCGTAAATAATTCCGGCGCGCCCGTAATAATCGGCCAATATGCGCGCATTGTCCGCACCCAGGGCGAGCCGCCCCGCGCAGGCGTCGTAGATGTCGGCGGAATCGCCCGCGCCGCCGGCGATATCAGGCGCAAAAGCTGGAAATCGCTGGGCAAATCGCCCATGTCGTTTGCGACCAACACGGGCTTTGTCGGATTCACGGACCAATACTGGCAGACCGTCGCCGCAATCGATTCTTTCGACCAGACACTGCGCGTGCGCGCACGCCCCGACGGAATGTTCCAAGCGGACGCCGCAGCGGAAACTAAAGCCATAGCGCCCGGAGATTCGCGCACCTGGAACGCAAGCATGTTCGCCGGCCCGAAAAACCAATCCGACCTGCGCGATGCCGCCGCGTTCATGCCTGGCATAGACCACACCATCGATTACGGATGGTTCTGGTTTTTGGCGCGGCCGTTTCTTTGGGCTATCAACGCGCTGCACGCTGTTGTCGGAAATTACGGCGTTGCGATTATATTGTTCACAATCCTTTTGCGTTTGCTGATGTGGCCGCTGACCAAGAAATCATTCACTGCCATGTCCAGCATGCAGAAACTGCAGCCGGAAATGCAGCGCATACAAAAACTGTACGCCGATGACAAAAAGCGCATGCAGCAGGAAATGATGAACCTGTACAAGAACGGCGGAATGAATCCGATGGGCGGATGTCTGCCGATGATTTTGCAGATTCCGATTTTCTTTGCTTTGTATAAAGCGCTGCTGATTTCGGTGCCGATGCGCAATGCGGATTTCCTTTGGATTTCCGATTTGGCGGCGCGCGATCCGTACTTTCTTTTGCCCATCCTGATGGGCGCGACAATGTGGCTGCAGCAAAAGCTGCAACAGCAAAACATGGCCGCCCCCGGCAACGAACAGGCTGC
>Ga0123353_10003131_pt1 | contig 20761 bp, 22 predicted proteins | sample TergutLab28metaG_3_FD_92763 | JGI IMG/M metagenome (GOLD analysis project Ga0123353, IMG submission 92763) | Labiotermes labralis P3 segment gut microbial communities from Petit-Saut dam, French Guiana - Lab288 P3 | ecosystem: Host-associated > Arthropoda: Insects > Digestive system > Gut ... | reverse complement strand
TAATCGGCAAACAAAAACCAATGAACATGGCGGTACTCCTACCGTCAAAAACGATTCAGCGGCGCAGCCTATCGGCTGTACCGCAGACATGCTTCTTTATCGGCGGCGTGTCTTATCGCGCCCTGATGGAACAAATGGAATAAGCTTTAGGGCGCGATGTATCGCGCCCCTACTGCCCTGTAACATCTGAAACTGTGCAGCGAGGATTTTTTTATGACCGCGAAAAGCGCGCGGTTCAAATCGTCTCCTCTGTCTCGCGTCAAGATTTAGCTGTTACAGGGTACTACCGCGCAAAATGCAACTCCTCCGTCGCCAGCGCCATCTTCGTCACCGAAAAGCCCTCGCACAGGGGGAAGCAATAGAATGTATCATCGTTTGTATTCAGATCCACGCAGTCGCCGCGGCCCTTATAGTTGTATTCGATGTGGCAGGAATAGAGCGAAGGTACGGTCCATTGCTCGGTGAACGGCTCGCCCTCGCAGACGCCCCGCAGGGTGAACCCGGTCATATCGTGGGTCAGGTGGCCCGGTTCGGGGAAGGTGATAAAACCCTTCGCGTTGGGCAGGGATTCGATACGCACTTCGCTTTCAAAATGATAGCTCCCGTCCTGTACCTCGCGGCGCACATTGGCGCGCTCCCACTCGTACCAGTCGGGGATATGCGAAAACTCCGTCTCGCCGCTCCGCGCGGCCAGCTCGCCTAACTCCGTCATCTCCCATTCCTTGCCGCAGGCGTCGCAGCGCAGGATTGTACCCTTGGCGGACATCTTATACTCCACCTTGCAGGCCGGGCATTGATACAGCACCTTCTCCAATCCTTCGGCGCGATCCTTGGTTTTGATGCGTATGCCGCGCGCCAATTGCCAGGCGAAATCGTCATAGGTTAGCGCGGTCTTGATGCGCGCGTTGATCTCGTCCATGGACAGGCTCTGCGTCTCCTCCTGCGTAATCAGCAGCTGCATCTCGGCCTCGACGGGCTTCACGCCGCGGCTGCCCACATGCCAGAACGGGGAATTCACATGGTGGCCGTGCATCAGCAGCGACACCACGGGGATGTTCATCTTCTGTACCATCTTGCCGAGCGACGCGGGCAGCACCGCGGAGGTGCCGCAGAGCGAATAGCGCGCCTCGGGATAGAGCACGATGACGCTCTTATTCTTGCGGGCCAGCAGCATATTCTTCACGAGGGACACGCTCTTTGCGAACTTGCGGTTGCCGATGCCGCCCACGGCGCGCAACAGGCCCTCGATGCCGATAAACCCGTCGATCGCGACGATATAATTCGCGTGGTTCGGGAAAATGGCCGCAGTCGTGATCATAAAGTCCATAAAGGAGTTGTGATTGCAAAGCAAAAAGTAGGGGCCCTTCATACCCTTGGGCAACTTGCTCTTATCGACTTTTGTGCGATGCATCCAGACCTTGGGATAGCTCAAAAGCCACACCACGGGCCGCAAAACGGCCCACTGGCGGTTCGGCTTGCGCGCGACGTCAAAGCGTTTGTAGTTTCCGATCATTTCCTGTTCTCCTGAAATTAGTAATAAGTAATAAGTAATAATGCAGAATGCAGAGAAAATACCTGCATTCTGCAATGACTTCTTCTTTATTCTTCCCCATTATACGGCAATGTGCGCGGGAGCGCAAGGGGTGCGCGGATGCGATTTCAAACGGTTCCGCAGGAGTCGGTGCGTCCTCCTACGGATACCGGGTACGCCATAAACCCGTAGGGGCGGATAGTATCCGCCCGCCGTATACATACGAGTCACGAGCGCAGCGTCTCCGGCGGAGCCGCTAACATCCGTCTCTACCAACACATCGACCGCATGGATTGCCAATTTTCTTTTCCAAGTGGAAAATAACTTCGCGTTTCCCAAACTTCCTGTCCAAACGGAAAATATCATATAAGATCACTACTACCTACTACCTACTACCTACTGCCTACTGCCTTTCCCCGCCCCTTGCCCTCCCCCGAAAAACCCGTTATACTAAACAAAAAAGGGAGACAGCAAAATGAAACCGACCCTTGTGATTATGGCGGCGGGCATGGGCAGCCGATTTGGGGGCATGAAGCAGATGGCGGCGGTGGACGGCGCGGGACAGGTGATCTGCGAATATTCTATTTTCGACGCGGCGCGCGCGGGCTTCGAGGAGGTCGTCGTGATCATCAAGCCCGAGATGGAGACGGATTTTGAGGAGCGCATCGGCCACAAAGTGCGACAGCGCCTGCGTTTGCGCTATGCCTTTCAGACCATGGATATGCTGCCGCCGGGTTATTCCATTCCGCCGGGTCGCGAAAAGCCCTGGGGTACCGCGCACGCGGTCCTCTGCGCGAAGGACCATATCGCGGGCGACTTTGCGGTCATCAACGCGGACGATTTCTACGGCTACAGCGCATACCAAACGCTCTTTCATTTCCTCTGCGATACAACAAAAAAAGACGAGCACGCGATGGTCGCCTATCTGCTGAAAAACACAGTGACGGAAAACGGCAGCGTGGCGCGCGGCGTCTGCGAGGTGGACGGGCGCGGTCTGCTCCGCAAGGTCACCGAGCGCCTGCGCATCGAAAAGCGCGCGGACGGCATAGCCTTCACCGAGGACGGCGGCGCAAGCTACACCCCCCTCGCCCCCGACACCACGGTCTCCATGAATTTCTTTGGCTATCGCCATTCCTTCCTGTCGGATCTGGAAAAAGGCTTCGCCGACTTCCTACAAAACGACGTCCCCCATAACCCCCTGAAAGCGGAAGCCCTGCTCCCGCGTATGACGGACACCATGATCGGCGCGGGCAAGATGCGCATGCGCGTATTGCAAAGCGCCGACAGTTGGCACGGCGTCACCTACCGCGAAGACCTGCCCGCGATGCAGGCGGCGATTGAGGGGATGCGGGAATCCGGGAAATATCCGTTGACTCTATTTTAGAAAAGAGATAAGCATTCTGCACTATTACTTAAAAATCTCCCAACGCTTCAAGTCCTTTCCGCAGTGCTGCCGCAAACGCCGCGGGCCGGTCCATAAAGGGGGCGTGTCCGGTCTGCTCGATCCAGAGCAGTTCCTTCTTCGGCGCGGAGATATGCGCCAGATAGGCTATGACCATCTCGGCGGGCGTCACCCAGTCCTTCTGCCCCGCCAAAAACAGGACAGGCATCTCATAGCGGGCCGTATAGGTGTAGAGGGAGGAGATTTTCCCCGAAAAGAGCAGCTGATACAGTTCGCTGTAGGATTCAAAGAAGGGCTTCGCGTGGAACAGCGCGCCCAAGAACCAGAACGATTCAAACAGGGTGACATAGGGCGAAAACAGTCCGACATGGACGCGTATGGAGCGCCCGTGCGGCAGATAGGCCCCCGTCAGCTTGCGCAGTTCCATAAACTCCAAAAATTCCTTGCGCTCGAATTTCGGGCGCGCGCAAACCTTCGCGTAGGCCTCGTCAATGCCCTGCGCGTCCTGGGGCCTGCCCGCGTCATTCGCCAGACGCATGGCTTCGCGCGCTGCCGTCCATTCGGCCCGGATAAAGTCGATCACCTGGCTGACGCCGACAAAAGCGGCGATCTTTTCGGGATGCGCGCCCGCATACACGGCCCCCAGGAAAGAGCCCCAGGAATGTCCCGCGAGAATAATCTTCTCCTTGCCGTATGCGCGGCGCAGATGGTCGACCACCTCGTCCAAATCGGAGAGCAGCAGCTCTAAGGTCGGCTTCTCGGCCCTGCCGCGGTTGCGGTAATAGTTGTTCCCACAGCCGCGCTGGTCGTAGTGCACGATGGTATAGCGATCCTCCAGCGGTGTCTGCCAATGGTAGGAATAGAAGGCCATATTGACGCCGGGTCCGCCGTGCAGCATCAGGATCATGGGGTTGGCGATATCCTGCCCGCGCAGTTGTATATACTGGTCGATGCCGCCTATGCGGATATAGCCCGCCTTCTGGATCCCCGCCGCCCCGCGTATCCGGTATTTCCAAGCCCGAAACAGGCGCAGAACCAACACGGGCAGCAACGCCGCCGCAATCCCCACGGGCAACAGCCATAGAACCCACAACCACTCCGCATTCTGCATTCTTACTTAAAATCTCTCCTTATGCACGGCAGTATATATCATACGATCCTTCACGCGCGTACTCTCAAACAAAACCAGCTCCCGCAGCACCATGGGCAGGGGCGGGACGGCAACGGCATCCGCCTCGGGCAGGCGGCGGCCCAGCGTGATGTGCGGGGTGAAGCGGTCGTTGCCCCGGTGGAAGCCCGCGGCGCTGAGCGCGGAATCGAGGTTGGCATAGAGCCGCTCCATCTCGGCCAGATCGCCCGAGAGGGAGAGATAGCCCGTATGCAGAGCCCCCTTCGCAAAGCTCGCGTATCCGTCCAGCTTGCAGGTCATCGGCTTCGCGTCGCGCACGCTCTGCCGCATCGCGCGCACAAGGGGCAGCAGTTCGTCCGTCTCCCCCAAAAAGCGCAGGGTGATATGGTGGTTGCCAAACGGCACCCAGACCCCGCGCAGACCCCGCGCCACCAAGTCCTGCGAAACCTTATACGCGGCTTTCAATATATCATTCGGCAAAGCGAGGGCGATAAACAGGCGCATTGCGGATAACCTCTTGCGTTTCTATGGGCCTTATTACACCACAAAAAGACGCATTTTGCAAGCGTTGGCGCCGAAAAAATGCAATTAGAAGACTTTCAGCAGCCCCGCCTGGCAGAGCGCGAGGGCCAGGAGGTCGAGGGTCGTCTCACGCCATTTGTATAGCGAGGAGAGGGATTTGTGCTGCTCCATGGCCCAGCGCTGCATGCCGTCCGTGCGGCGGCAGAGCGGGGTATGTGCCGCGTCGTCCCAGCCGTAATAGCGGTAGGCGAAGGCGCAGATCTCCGGTTCCTGCGCGTCCAAATATGCGCGGACACTCTCCATCGCCCATAATTTCTGCTTTGCGACCGCATATTTCGCGCCGGGCGCGGTCTGCCCGATTGCGCTGCCCTCCTCGTATCCCCGCAGATACTGCGTATACTCCCTATACCGTTTCGCTTCCGCGTGTGCGCGTTTACGCCATTCCGTCCGCATCTTTCCTCTCCTCTGTGCATAAAATCTGTCCATAACCGAACAATTGTTCGGTTATGAGGGCTATTATACACGAAAATCCCGCGTTTGCGGTACAAAAATGGGGACTGTGATAAATTTTACATTTGTATTGCAATTGGGGCCATTAAATCCAGCGTCTTCGTCGCGATCTCGGCGGCCTTGGGGCGGTGGGAGATCAGGACGCAGGTGCGGCCCGTGGCGCGGATATTCTCGAGCATGGCGCGCTCGGTGCGCTCGTCGAGGGCGCTGGTGGCTTCGTCCAGCAGGAGTATGGGTGCGGCGGTGAGGAGCGCGCGGGCGACCGCGATGCGCTGGGCCTGGCCTTCCGACAGGCCCGCGCCGCCTTCTTTGAGGGGGGCGTCCAATTGCTCGGCGCGTTCGCGTATAAAGTCCGCCGCGCAGGCGACCGTGAGAGCGTTCCAAATCTCCGCGTCGTCAATATTCTCGGCGAACATGCCCAGATTCTCGCGCACCGTACCCGAAAAGAGCAGGTTGCCCTGTGGCACATAGGCGAACAGGGGGCGGGCGGCGGCGCTCAGGGCCTGCGTCTGTCCGTCCGCACTTTGCACGGAGAGTACGCCCCCCGTCGGCGCGTAGAGGGCCAGGAGCAGCTTCATCAGCGTGGACTTGCCGATGCCGCTGCGCCCCGTGACGGCCAACAGGTCGCCCTTTTCCAACGTGAACTGCAAATCCGAGAGCACGGGCGCGTCCTCGGTATAGGCAAAGGAAAGGTCTTCGCCGACGATGGCCGCAAAGTCGGTGAGCGGTGCGTCCGGGGTCTCGGCTTCATCGGGCAGTGACTCCAGCTCAATGAGCCGCTCGGCGCTGACCAGCATATTGTAATAGCTCGGAATGACGCTGCCCATGCCCGCGATGGGGGAGCGGATCTGGTTCGTCAGCTGGAGTATGGCGGTCAGAGTGCCATAGGTGAACAGGGGATCGTTGATCAGGCGGAAGGCGCAGAAGCCCAGCGCGATCATATAGCCGCAAGAAAACGCGAAGCGCACGAGGGTTCCCGCCAGCACGGAAAAGCGCTGCTGCCGCAGGCGGGCGCGTATGCTCTCGTCCTGCTCCTTTTGCAGCTGGGCCGTAAACAGGTCCGCCGCGCGGAACGCCTTGATGACGGCCAGCGCCCCCAAACTCTCCTGCATAAAGGCGCGCACCTTCCCCTCCTTCTGCCGCACATCCCGCTGCAGGCGCTTCATCCTGCCGCGGAAGAGCAGCGCGCCTGCCGCGGCGGCGATGCCGCAGGCGCAGGCAACGCAGAGCAATTGCCAGCTCATCACAGCCAGTAATATGCCCACGGTGACGATGCGCAGCAGCATGGCAACGACGTTCGGCAGCATGGCCGTGGCCGTACCCGTCACGGTGTCGGCGTCGGTCACCACGCGGTTCAGGAGCTCGCCCGTATGGTGGGCGGTCACATCGGGATAGGACTTGCCGAAGAGGGTGTGCATCACGCGCCGCTTCAGGTTCGTCGAGACGCGTATATTGGTCGTCGCTTCGACGCGGCTGGAGATATAGCCCAGTATGCTTTGCAGCGCGATCAGGCCTAGCATGAGGGCGAGACCCTGCCAGAGCGCATCGGACTGCTTCGCGACCGCCGCGTCGATGGCGGCGCGTATGGCGAGCGCAAGACAGACCCCCGAGACGGCGGACGCGCTCTTCAATATAATCTGCGCAATAATATTCCACCACTGCCCCTTCAGGCAGCGGCGCACCCAGTCGAGCAGCGCGCGGTCCTTGCTGCTGTCGGTTTTTCTCAGTTTTTCACGGGTAGGTTTGTTTTCCATGGCTTGTCCTTTTTAGGCAGTAGGCAGTAGGCAATAGGGGCTGATTAAATGTTTTGTTTATATACGCCGCCTACTCTAACTTTCCTCTCTCCTCTTTCCTCTCTTATACCAACGGTACAACTTCCCCCACAACACCCTCCAAGCCCGCGACCGCACCCGCCGCCGTGCGTAGGCGCGATAGGCGGGGTTGTCCGTGGAAATCCAGGAGCCGTCGGATTGGAAGCGGGTGACTACGCCGAGGATTTGGCGGTGGGCGATGCCGGATTCCAAGCCTATTTGGTTGTCGCCGCACATCGTATAGGTACCGTCCCTGTGCACTTTGGCCACGCGGTGGAGAACGAAGCTGCCGGAGCTGCGGATATAGAAGGCCATCGTATAACGGCGCAGGCGCGCGGGCGGAGAGATCAGCTCCACCTCCTCGCCGCCGCGGAGCAGGGGGCGCATACTGGTGCCGTGCGCGGTGATGCGCAGGGGGGCGCCCGCGTTGAGCGTCTCCCGCATCAGCGGCAGGGCATCGTGCATGGTTATTTCGGTGATCGTGTTCATGTTATCAACAGTCCATTCCCGCGCAATTTCTCGACAAACGCCGCGGCATCGCGCACAGCGCTATCTTCATCTATATCAAACTCTTCACGCAAAGCGAGTACCAGCGCCTCCTGCGTCGTCTCCTCATCCAAGAGAACCCAAAGCAGCGCGCCGCTCTCGTTCATCTGCAGGGCCGCGCCGACATTGCGCGCGTCCTCCGAGACGGGCAGCACGATATATTTCTCGCCCACGCGGCGCAGGATATAGCCATCCCTGTGTCGCATCTAAGCCCCCCGAAGCTGCCGTATCATCCCCGCGGGGTCGGTCGAAGAGAACACGGCGTGGCCCGCGACCAGGATCGTCGCGCCCGCTTCGCGGCAGAGCTTGGCGGTTTCGGGGTCTATGCCGCCGTCCACCTCAATCTCGAGCGCGGGGTTGAGCCTGTCCGCCAAGCGGCGCAGGGCGGCGATCTTCTCGGGCAGCTGCGGCAAAAATCTCTGCCCGCCGAAGCCCGGATTCACGCACATCAGCAATACGAGGTCGCAGTCGCGCAATACATGCTCGACGGCGCAGAGGGGCGTGGCGGGGTTCAGCACGGCGCCGCTCTGCGCGCCCGTATCGCGTATCTTTTGCAGCGTGCGCTGCAAATGCCTGTCCGCCTCGGCGTGGACAGTAATGATATCCGCGCCCGCGTCGCGGAAGGGGCTGACCCAGGCGGCCGGGTTTTCGACCATCAGGTGCACGTCCAAGGGCAGGGCCGTATGGGGGCGCAGGGCGCGCACCATCGCCGGGCCAAAGGTGATGTTCGGCACAAAATGCCCGTCCATCACGTCCATATGCACGAGGTCGGCCCCCCAGTTTGCCAGCCTGCCCGCGTCCCTGCCCAGGTCGGCAAAGTCGGCGGACAGCAGCGACGGCGCGATTTTAATCATACTCTTTACGCTTCCTCTCTTGCAGCTCGTTCCACAGCGCAATATACCGCGAATAGCGGCCCTCTGTCAATGTTCCTGCGGCCAAAAGCGGGCGTACATTGCAGTCCGGCTCGCTTCGGTGGGAGCAATCGGAGAAACGGCAGGGCGGGGCCTCGGCAAACTCGGGATAGGCGCGGTCTATAAGGGCCTGTTCCGGCGCGGGCAGTTCCAAAAGCGCAAAGCCGGGCGTATCGCAGACATAGCCGCCCAACGCGGGCAGGAGCTCGGCGCGCCGCGTCGTATGCTTGCCCACCTCGCCGCGGGCGGACAGTTCGCCCGTCTCCAAATGCCAGCCGAACAGCGCGTTCAGCAGGGAGGATTTCCCGACAGCCGACTGCCCCGCAAAGCAGCAGACGCGGTTCGCCAGCAACGGTTTGAGCGCGTCCAAGCCCTCGCCCGCCTTCGCGGAGACGCAGAGCGGCGCAAAGGCGGCGTAATCGGCCATAAATTCCGCGACGTGGGCGGCGTTCGCCTCGTCCATCTTATTCAGCACCAATATCGGTTCAATCCCGCGCATCGCCGCCTGCACGAGCAGCCTGTCGAGCAGGGCATAGTCGGGGCGGGGGAGGGAAGCGGAAAAAATCAAAAACACGGCGTCCACATTGCTCACGGCCGGGCGCAGGAGCTCGTTTTTGCGCGGCAATATCTCGGTCAGAAAGGCATGCCCGTTTGTTTGGCGCACAAAGCGAACGAGGTCGCCCGGCAGCGGCTTTTCGCCGCGCTTGCGAAAGACCCCGCGCGGCAGGCAGCGGGTGAGCGCGCCCCCCGCCCAAACGTCGCAGAAGCCGCCGACGGAGCGGGTCAGGATTCCGGTTTCTATGGGCATGGAAGCTCCTTTTTGGTAGTTATGAGTGAAGAGTTAAGAGTGAAGAGTTGCTGTAGAAATTCCTGCGGAATTTCTTTAATTGAATCCCCGTAGGGGATTCTACCATAACTCTTAACTTTTCACTCTTCACTAATCACTAAACTTAACATCCTTACTCGCAACCAGCACGCCGTCAATATACAAATAAATCGTCCTCGTCGCCGCGTCTATGCTGCGCACGCGGGCCACGATGAGCGCGCCCTCCTCCCTGTCCCGGATCTCGCTGTATGCGAGCACGATGTAGGGCACGCCGTCCTCGGTCGCAGTCTCATAGACCAAGCGCACCTCGCACCCGTTGTGCGGGATATCCGCGGTGAAGCTGAGGTCCGCGAAATATTTCGAGGGCGCGGCGCGGGCGACGGTCAGGGTGATGGGCGTGTCGGCATTCGTCCGCACCCCCGGCGCAAGGCTTTGGCCGAGGATGGTGCCGGGATTTTCGATATTTTCATCGATGAGCGGGCTGGAGATTAAGACCGTGAAGCCCGCGTCATAGAGCTTGCGCAAGGCGTCGGCCAGGGGCAGCCCCAACACTTCGGGCATGGCGGGCCGCTCGGGCGGGATCGTGGGTTCGGGCGTGACGGGCGCCGCCGTCAGGGTCGGTGTCGGCGTGGGCGGCTCGGGCGGCGTTGGTACGGCGCAGATGCTCCTATAGAAGATAAAGTAGAGGAGCAGCGCGAATATGGGCAGACCCAGAGCGCCGAAGAGCCAATAATAGGTCGTATTCTTGCGGTCGCGCGGGGCGGCATGCTTTTCCTTTGCGAATACGAAGTCACCCTGCGGGTCGGTCAGCGCGCGCACGAGGTCGGCGCGCATCGTGGCGCAGTCGGGATAGCGGTGCGCCGCCTTCTTGGCCAGTGCGCGCAGTATGACGTCCGAGAGCGCGGCGGGAATCTCGTCGTTCACTGCCTGCGGCGGCATGGGATTCGTCTGCAAATGCTGCAAGGCGATGGCGACCGCGGTCTCGCCCGAGAAGGGTACGCGCCCGGTCACGGTCTCGTATAAAGTCACGCCGAGCGAATACAGATCCCCCGCGGCGTCCACCTGCTCGCCCCGCGCCTGCTCGGGCGGCATATAGTGGGCCGAGCCGATGACATTGCCTCCGGCATAGGTGCGCGTGCTGTTGTTCAGCTCCCGCGCGATGCCAAAATCGGTCAGTTTGACCTTACCGCGCTTGGTGAGGATGATATTCTGCGGCTTGATATCTCTATGTATGATACCGGAACCGTGCGCGACGGCCAGCGCGTCCAATAGCTGACAGCCCACGGCGATGGCCTTGTGCGGGGGCAGCGCGCCCGTGCGCTGTACGCGCTCCTTGAGCGTCTCGCCCTCCACATATTCCATGACGATATAGGGCCGCCCCTCGAACTGGCCCATGCCATAGGCGCGGACGATGTTCTCATGCTGGAGCGACAGGCAGGCCATTGCCTCGCGCTCAAAGCGGCGCAAAAATTCCGCGTCGCCCGCGAACTCCGCCTTCAATATCTTCAGCGCATAGACCTGCTTTGCGCGCATATGCACGACCTTATAGACCTGCGCCATGCCGCCGGCCCCCAAGCTCTCCATCACGCGGTAGGTATCGCCGATTACGGTGCCTGTCATTCCCCGTCACCTCCGTTTCGCGCCAATACAACGCTGATATTATCGCTGGCGTCCGCTTGCAGGGCTTCGCGTATCAGAGTCTCGGCAATGGTATCCAAATCCGTATCTTCGGACAGAATGGCGGCGATCTCGGCGTCCGTCAGCACGTCGTGCAGCCCGTCCGAGCAGAGCAAAAGCATATCGCCCGGCGCCCAGGCGAATTGCCTGTAGTCCGTATCCACCGTGGGCTCGCCGCCGATGGCGCGCGTGATGCGGTTGCGGTGGGGGTGGTGCCGCGCCTCCTCGGGCGTCAAGAGCCTGCGCCGCACCAATTCGGCCACATAGGAATGGTCCGCCGACCTTTGGCGCAGGGTTATGCCGTCCCAATGATAGATGCGCGAATCGCCGACATAGGCGATGGCGACGTTCCGCGCGTCCGCGCGCGCGGCCACCAGGGTCGTACCCATGCCAAAGCATTGGCGGTCGCAGAGCGACTGCGCATAGACCCGCAGATTGCAGGCTTCGAAGGCCTCGTCAAAGGGCGCGTCCGCGTATTCCTGCAGCGTCTCGAGCGCCAACCGGCTGGCCACTTCGCCCGCGTTATGCCCGCCCATGCCATCGGCCACGGCCAACAGCAAGCTCCCGTCGGGCAGGGGCAAGCTGAATAGGGCGTCCTCATTGCCACTGCGCTTGCCGATATCGGTGTGTGTTGCGGTGTGTATCATTGTTTTCTCTCCTTGGTAGGGGGGTGGTGGAGTGGAAAGAGGAAAGAGGAAAGATGCGGTTAGAAATGCTTCGCATTTCTGATTAAATTTTTATCTCCATATACTCCGCCCTCTCTATCTTTCCACTTTCCTCTTTCCTCCGCAGCTGCCCGCAAGCCCCCTCAATATCCGTCCCCATTTCCCTCCGTACGGTGGCGCTGATGTGGCTCTGGGCCAGCCAGTTTTCAAAAAGCTTTGCGTGCTCCCGCGTGCAGCCCGCCAAATTGCGCTCGGGGACGGGGTTCAGCGGGATCAGGTTTACGTGGGCCTGCAAATTGCGCAGCAATTTGGCTAATGCGTCCGCGTCGGCCTTGCTGTCGTTGAAGCCGCCGATGAGTGCGTATTCAAAGATGATGCGGCGGCCCGTCTTTTCCGCATAGTGCCTTGCGGCGGCCATCAGCTCTGCGATCGGGTAGACGCGGTTGATCGGCATCAGCTCGTTTCGCTGTGCGTCCGTCGGCGCGTGGAGCGAGACGGACAGGGTGACGTGGGGCGCGTCGTCGGGCAGGGTCATAAGCTTCGGCACGATGCCGCAAGTGGACAGGGAGATATTTCGTGCCGAAATATGCAGGCCGTCCTCGCCCGTCACGCGATGCAGGAAGCGCAGCACCTCGTCATAGTTGTCCAAGGGCTCGCCGCTGCCCATTAGCACGATGTTCCGGACATTGCGTCCCCGCGCACTCTCACCGTGCCGCTGCTCCACGCGGAGCAGCATGGACAGCATTTCGCCGCTGCTGAGGTTGCGCACGCATCCGTCCAAACCGGACGCGCAGAATGCGCAATTCATGCGGCAACCGACCTGCGTGGACAGGCAGAGCGTGTTGCCGTGGCGGTAGCGCATAAACACGCCCTCCACGAGATTGCCGCCGTCCAAGGTGAACAGATATTTCTCCGTCTCGTCCTTTTGCGAGACGCGGGTCTGCGCGATCTCTGCGCCGCCATAGGGCAAACTTGCCAGCTTTTCGCGCAGGGGCAGGGGCAGGTTGCGCATCTCCATCGGCTTCGCGCCGCGCAAGAGCCACTCGTTTACCTGCTTGGCGCGAAAGCGCGGCTCGCCCCGGTCGGCGAGCAGGGCGGCCAGTTCCCTGTAATTATAATCCGTCAGCTTCATATTTTGCAAGCCCGCCGCAGTAGGGCATGGTAGAACGCGCTCACCCGCCCGTCCGGCAGCAATTGGCCTTCCTCTTCTAATATATATTCTGCGTTTTCTCCCAAAAACGCCGCAATCTGCGCCCCGTTCTCCCGCCGCGAGAGGGTGCAGGTCGCATAGAGCAGTCTGCCGCCCGGCTTCACATAGGCCGCGCAGGCTTGCAGGATGCGCCGTTGCGTCCCCGCGATGGCGTCGGCGTCCGCTTCGCTCTTATGGTTATCCCGCGCGGACAAAAAGCCCGTGCAGGGGACGTCCAAGAGTACGGCGTCAAATCTTTCGGGCAGGCTTCCGTCCGGCACGGCGGCGTCGCGGCAGGCGGTTTTCGCCCGCACATGCAGGCGCGCAAGGGTCTTATCCAGCAACGCTGCGCGGTGCGGATGCAGTTCCCACGCGGTCAAATCTATATCCCCGCCCGCGAGCGACCAGAGGTAGGCGCTCTTCCCGCCGGGCGCGGCGCAGGCATCCAGCACTTTTGCGCCCCGCAAGTCACCCAGGGCGCGGCAGACGGCCATGCTCGCTTCGCCCTGCGCGGTCATTTTGCCCGCCGCAAAGAGCGGGTGCGCCGGGAGCGCAAAGCCCCTGCGGATATGCAGGGCGTTGTCGTCATACGCGCCGCGCGCGACGGGCATATCCAACGCCGCAATCAGCTCCTCCGTCGTATATGGATATTGCGCGCGCAGGGTGAGCCCCTCCTGCCGTATGGCCAGCATCGCTTCCGTCCGCGCCGCGCCGTAATCCGCCATCCACTCGCGCAGGATCCACGCCGGGCAGGCGTATTGCATGGATAAGCGCGCCGCCGCTTCGGCGGGCAGGGGAGGGAGCATATACTCCTCGGCCTGCCTTGCCAATTTGCGCAATACGGCGTTGACCAAGCCCATGGACGCCCCCTTGCCCGTCTCGCGGCAGAGCCGCACGGCCTCGGAGACCGCCGCGTGCGCGGGGGTCCGCATATAGAGCAGTTCCGCCGCGCCGAGACGCAGGATATTGCGCTGTACCCGCTTCTGCCGCGCGCAGAGCGCCAACAGGCAGGTGTCAATATAATAGAGGTTCTCCAAGACCGCCCACGTGGCGGCATATATCCAAGCCCGCTCGGGTTCCTCGCCCGACAACTCGGCCAGGCGCAGGTTCGCGTATGCGCCGTCCTCGATCACATCGATCAGAACGGCGAGGGCCAGCCGCCTCGCACTCATTCTAACACGTTTCCCGCAATCGGTCTACCGCGCAGAAAGCTTTTGGCATCCATGCGTCGCCCGCCCTGCGCCTGCAATTCGGTGATTTCCAGCAAAGCATCCGCGCATTGCACAAACAGGCCGATTTTTGGGTCGCCTTTCAGCAGTCCGGGTTGCCCCGCTTCCGGTATATTTACACAGCGCGTCGCCCAAATCTTCAGCGTCAAGCCGTCCAAGAGCGCATAGGCCCCCGGCCAAGGGGTTACCCCGCGCACGCGGTTGTGCACTTCCCGCGCGGGGCGGGCAAAGTGCAACTTGCCGTCCTCCTTTTGCAGCGGTCGGCAGAGCGTAGCGGTGTCGTTGTCCTGCGGCGTTGACTGCAAAGAACCGTCCCGCAAAAGCTGTAAAGTCTCAATCAATAATTCCGCGCCGATAAACGACAGCCGCGCCGATAATTCGCCCGCCGTCTCGTTCTCGCCAATCTCTGTCTCCGCCTTCAGCAGCATGGCCCCTGTATCCATGCCAAGATCGGTCAGCATGGTCGTAATCCCCGTCAGGCGCTCGCCCGCGATGACCGCGCTCTGAATCGGCGACGCGCCGCGGTATTTCGGCAGCAGGGAACCGTGGACGTTGACGGTTCCGTATTTCGGTATATCCAAATTCGCCTGTGAGAGCAGCTGCCCGAAGGCCGCCGTCACCATAAAATCCGGCGCGAATTCCCGTAATGCGGCCAGGCCCGCAGAGCGGCGTATCCGCTCGAACTGGTATACGGGCAGACCCAATTCCAAGGCCCGCGCCTTGACGGGCGGCGGGGTCAAAACCGCGTGCCGACCCACGGGCTTATCGGGCGCGGTAAAGACGGCGATCTCAAACCCTTCCTTATATAACGCGTCCAGCGAGGGAACGGCAAATTCGGGTGTGCCGAGAAAGGCGATTCTCATTCCGTATCCCCTCTCGCCCTGCGCCCGGTCGCGCTCTGCTTGCGCTTGTTTTCGCGCTCCCGCTCTTCCTTTTCCTTTATATAATCCTCGGGTGGCTCCGTGATCAGGCGCAGAAATACCTCGCCGTTCAGGTGGTCCACTTCGTGCAGCACCGCGCGGGCAAAGAGCCCGCTGCCCTCGTGGCGGTATCTGTCCCCGTGCCGATCCGACGCTTCCACCACCACATGCTCGGCCCGCTCCACATAGCCCTGCCCGCGGTTCGGGAACGAGAGACAGCCCTCTTCGCCGCGCTGCAAGCCGTCGGCCACGATGATTTCGGGGTTCACCATTTCCACAAGCCCATCGCCCGCGTCCATCACAAAGGCGCGGCGCAGTATGCCGACCTGCGGCGCGGCCAAACCCACGCCGTCGCGGTCGCGCATGGTATCGATCATATCGTCGAGCAGGCGCGCCAACTTCGCGTCATAAGCGACGACAGGTTTGCATTTCTTAGAAAGGCAGGGGTCGCCTTCTGTGCGCAGTGTAAGGATGGCCAAAAGAAACCTCGCATTGTTGGATTGGAGTGAATAGTGAAGAGTTAAGAGTTAAGGTGAAACTATAGCTTTTATAGAAACAGCTTGCTGTTTCTACCGCAACTCTTAACTCTTCATATTCTCTCTTAACTATACACAATTCCCTTGCACAAATCAAGAATACGGGCTAAAATACCCCCGGTTGAGTTGCATTCAACCATCGGTTGAGCGAAATTTCGCAACTATCCAAATGGTGTATAGATTCAACCGCCGACTATCCGTATGCTGTTGATAACAAAAACAGGGAGGAAACATTCATGGAGAACAACAAAGAGAGCATGGGCAAGCGCATCGCGGCCCTGCGCCGCAACAAGGGTCTCACGCAGGAACAGCTCGCGGAGAAATTGGGTGTCTCCGCGCAGGCGGTCAGCAAGTGGGAGAACGACGTATCCTGCCCCGATATCTCCGCGCTGCCGCTGCTGGCAGACTTTCTGGGCGTGACGACGGACGAACTCCTCGGCATCAAGCCCATCGAGCCGCACGTCGTGGTCGTACCCTCAGAGAAGAAGGAAAAGGACGGCACGAACATCAATATCCATATCAACGGCGGCAAGCGCGATGGCATCGTCTTCGGCATACTGCTGCTGCTGGTCGGACTGGCCTACATCCTCGTCCGCGCGAATGTGATCCGGGGCATTTCGGAGCCGAGCTTCTGGTCCATCGTATGGCCCTTCGCCGTGCTGGTGGCGGGCGTCATGTGGAGCATACACCACCTCTCGCCCTTCTCGGTGGGCGTGGGTCTGTTGGGGCTCTATTTCCTGCTGTCCAACTTCGGCATTCTGAACCCCGAACGCTTCTCGCTCGGCTGGAACCTCGTTTGGCCCATCATCATCGTGCTCGCGGGCCTGTCCATCATATTGCACGCGCTTAAAATCGGCAAGCGCAAGCGCTGCGGGCGCGGCGTGTATGTGGATGGCAACAAGAAGAGCAAGCGCGACGCGGAATATACGGACGGCTACATCAAGGCCGACATCTCCTTCGCCGAGGATACGCGGGTGCTGGCGGACGACGAAACTTTCCGCGGCGGCGATATAGACGTTTCATTTGGAACTATGACCCTCGACCTCACGGCCGTGCGGAATTTCGCGGACTATCCGGTACTGCGCGTGGACTCCAGTTTCGGCTCCATCATAGTACTCGTCCCCCGCCAAGTGCTGGTGATGCGCGAGGTGACAACCAGCTTCGGCAGCTGCAACCTTTCGGGCCATCCCGACAGCGCCGCCACCCAAAAGCTCTACATCAAGGGCGACGCAAGCTTTGGCAGCGTGGATATTAAGTACCAGTAGGGGCGGACGACCGAATACCAACACTCTTCACTCTTAACTGCCAAAAAAGGAGCTCCCATGAAAACACGCCTAACGCTAATCACAACCCTCCTGCTCCCCCTTCTCGCCCTCGCAGGCTGCTCCTTGCTGCCTAAGCCCCCCAAGGCCACCGAAATCATCTACACGGATCCCGAAGCCCTGCCCGTTATGCTGATTCAAACGGGTGACAGCTATGTGGCGGAGTACGGCAGCTTCAACCGCTATACCGCGCCAACACTGGCCGTGGGGGACCTGCAAAACCCGGGGCAGGAAAGCGTCATCTATACGGCGGCCGCGGATGAGCACTTCTACTGGTTCTACGCAACGGAAAGCTATGTCTGCTGGTTTGTGAAGTTGGAGGACGCGGACGAAACCCGCCACCAACTGCGTTGCTATGCGCGCGCCACGGGCGAACTGCGCAGCATCGATGCCGCCGAACTGCGCGGGGAAGAGGATAGACGCCAAATGACCTTCGCGGGTACCTATGAAGACTATATCTATTGGACTGCGATCGATTATGACGCGAAGGTCACGCGCATCATGCGCTGCCATATGCCGACAAACGCGACGGTTTGCGTGGCTTCCGAGGACTTTTTGCCCGGCGGGGACGGTGGAACGAACCTGCATCATATGAAAATCAAGGACAATTATCTGATCTATGCGCTCCAAGGCGCGGAGGGGGCGCGCGGTGCTGTGCTGGTCGTGCTGGATTTGGCGCAGGATGGCGCCGAGCTGCTGTGCGCCGAGCTCCCCGCAATCGATAAGGGCCGCAACAGCAGCGGCGCGCCGATGCAGCCCGCGTGGATTTACGGCATGGACTATGACCCGGTCACGCAGAGCTTCGCGCTGTACTATCATTCGGGCGCGCGCGACGGCGTGGGCTATTACAGGGTGGGGGACGAGCGGGTGACGGAGTTCTATACGCCGTCTTCGCAGGGTTATCTGTATGCCGACCGCATCGAGCTCGACGCCAACGCGAACACAATCTACTACAATGTATACACGATGGTTTCGGGTTCCGTCATCGACCACTACGAGGGCGTGGCCTATAATTACACGGCCCACAGGGCCAAACAGCTGCCCCGCTGCTTCTGGCTGATGCCGGGGGGCCAGCTTGGCTTCGGAGACGGCAAAAACGGGCCGGACAAGGTTGTTTGGACGGTTTTTGGTGATTGAAACAGGAATCGTAGGGGCGAGGCATGCCTCGCCCGCCGCAGTTTGGAGTGAAGAGTTAAGAGTTGCGGAAAGAATCGCAAGCGATTCCTGATTAAATCAGAAATTCCGCAGGAATTTCAACCACAACTCTTCACTCTTCACTTTTAACCCAATTCCTGTCGGGCGTCCTCCACCCCCACGCAAAGCCCCTCGCAACAGGTCTTTACGCCAAAGCGCACCGGCGTCTTCACGCTGATCTTCTGCGTGACGGTGAAATCGATGCTCTTGCGGCAGTCCTCGCACTTCTTCAGCTCCGGGCAGACCTCCAATTCGCCCTCGCAGGCGACCTCGGGCTCGCAGGGGATGGCATAGGGCATGATGGAATAGGGTACGGAGAGGTCGAACTCCTTGATGACATACTTCTCGCAGACCTCCCGGTCATAGCAGTGCTCCCGGGCACAGCCCTCGTCTCCGTCCTCTTCGTCCCCGTCCTCTTCGCCGAGCAGGGCCATCGGCCCGCCGATCGTGAGCCCGGTCTTCACCGAACTGCTGCCGCAGAGCGCGATGGGCACGTCCCCGACCTCGCAGGGCGCCGTCACATCAAAGCCTATCCACATCTCGCCGCTTTGGCGGTTCAGCGAGAAATCAAAGCGCAGGCCCGACAGGCCCGTGTTCGCATCCCCATAGACCCAACGGACATTGGCGTCCGCGGTATTATAGCGCACGGTCTGCGCGCTGCCGTTCAGGATCACATAGATATTCTCAATCTGCTTCGCCGTGATATTCTCGTCCATCCCCAAAATCAGATAGCTCAGGTTCTCATCCGCGTTGGTGCCAATTCCCGTAACCGTGTAGCAATAGCGCTGCACGCCGCCCGGTTCCAGCACGCAGTTGGGAAGGTCCATAGCAATCAGAAAGGGAAGCAGCTTTCCTCCCATTATCTCGGAATAATCCGCACTCGTATTGTATGACATCGCTTAACTCCTTTGTATATTTTGAATACAGGCCTCGCCCAAGCGCGCATCCGCCGAGAATTCGAGCGGTATCTCGATGCGTATATTTTGCGTAAGCACAGCCCGCGCCCTGCCGCAGCGCCCGCAGCGCCCGCGCCGCAAAACGGGCTCGCCGAAACCCAACACCCGCACTTCGCCCGCCCGCACTTGCGGCACCAGCGAAACAGGCACGGAAATATCGAATATCTGCCGCGCAAGCCGTTTTTCCTCAAAATAATAGCATTCCATAGACCTTCTCTCCTTCTTTCGTATACGTGGGGGCCTGTATTACAATATATGAATTCCGCTGCATATTGTGCAAAAAAACTCCCTGCAAAATACAGGGAGTTGGAGCTACTGGTCAGAATCGAACTGACAACCTGCTCATTACAAGTGAGCTGCTCTACCATTGAGCCACAGTAGCACGCCGCCTATCATAGCGCAAAATCCCGAATTCGTCAAGCGTGGGATGGACAAACAAAAACCGAATTAAACCGTAGGGGCGCCGCGTCTCCTGCGGGAGTCGCATGATACCACGCCCGTCCGAGCAACACGTATCATATATTTGGTATGCGCGCAATGTCCCCCGCAGGAGCCGCAAAAAAATACCCAAAAGCAAAATTATAAGAATTCCCGCAAAATCTACGTGTTACAATAGGGGCAGACCAGAGAGACAGAGGGGGAATCACCATGGGCGCCAACATCTATTCCGAGAACCTTGCCACACTTTCCACGCTGACGGACGAGCAGGCGGGAAAGATCATATGCGCCATCGCGCTCGCCGAGCAGGGTCGAGATTTGCCTGCCATGGATGCGCTGCTCTTTGCCGTGTATGCACTGATGCAGGGGCAGGTGAACAGGGCGGAGGCCTTCCGCGCCGCGCAATCCGAAAAGGGCAAGGCGGGCGGCAGACCGAAAAGCCGCGCAAAAGCCGAACAAAAGCCGGAGGAAAGCCCGGTGAAACCCTCCGAAGCCGAAACCGAATCCGATACCGATACCAATATACCCCCCAATCCCCCCAAGGGGGAAGGGTTTGCGGAATTTTGGACGGCGTATCCCAAAAAGGTGGGCAAAGCCGCCACGGAAAAGGTCTGGCTTCGCATAAACCCCTCTCCCGCCCTACAGGAAAAGATCCTCGCCACCCTACAAACCTGGAGCAACAGCGACCAATGGACAAAGGACGGCGGGCAATATATCCCCAACCCCGCCACCTGGCTAAGCCAAGGTCGCTGGGAGGATGAGTCGCCCCCGCGCCGCGCCGTATCAAAAAACCCCGCCACGAACTATTCGCAGCGGGTGATTCGCGACGCGGATTTCGAGCACTTCTTTGTGAATTTGGGGGAGTGAAACAGCGTGGCCGCGCCTATTCCACCACAACCACCTCAAACTGACAAAACGCCAGCATTTCTTCGTCGGTGTAGCCTGTGTTTATGCCGGCTGAATAGGACCTTCCCGCAACAACCCAATTTATAGTGTACCCGACGGATTCCCCGGTTGCAGGATCCATCCACTCTAAAAACACATAGCTTGTTCCATTGTATTCGATTTCTCGTTCAGAGAGTGCGCCACGTCCGTAAAGCTCGTTCATATGCACCTCCGGCGGTATTTCGCGCAGCCAAATAAAAGTTGCGCAAATGACTTGATCTTCATTTGCATAATAGTAAATGACAGATGTGTTCTTGACTGATATTTCCTTGAACGATAGCCCGGTTAGCATATTGATAGGTCTGTAGAATTCATATACAAAAGCAAGATTAGACGTATCAAGATGCATGCTGTAACTCTGTTTACCCAACGTTTTCGAGTTAGGCAGTGTCGACATGAGATCATGCAATAACCTTTAGCCACAGGAAAAGGCAGCGGACGATCACGGCGCCGACAAATGCAACTGTAGTTTTGGCATAACGCGTGGCAATGCCGCGCCATT
>Ga0123353_10003129_pt1 | contig 20769 bp, 19 predicted proteins | sample TergutLab28metaG_3_FD_92763 | JGI IMG/M metagenome (GOLD analysis project Ga0123353, IMG submission 92763) | Labiotermes labralis P3 segment gut microbial communities from Petit-Saut dam, French Guiana - Lab288 P3 | ecosystem: Host-associated > Arthropoda: Insects > Digestive system > Gut ... | reverse complement strand
GGCCGGTTATAAAGTGACGACATCCGATGCGCCTGCTCCTGCAGGCTATGACTTAAACGCCACGCCGTATGACCCGGCTCTGCCGAAGATTGCATCTTTCATCGTGGATGAAGACAACGGTCTCTTGATGGTTTATTTGGATGAGAATTTGAGTGATACTGTCACGATCAACATTAAATATTATCTTGCGGGCGCCACTCCGACTCATCTTGGCACTTATGACACTGCTTTGGTCATTTGGGCCGGCTACAGAGTAACTTCATCCGACGCGCCGGCTCCTGCCGGTTATGTCTTAAATGCCACGCCGTATGATCCGGCTCTGCCGAAGATTGCATCATTCATTAGGGACGATAACAACAGCGTCTTGGATGTTTATTTAAATGAGGAATCTAAATCTACGGGCACAGGCACCGGCAACGCAACAATCAGGAATCCCTCTGAAGGAACTTCCGGAGGATCTCAGCCCGGATCAAACCCGCAGGAACAACAGCCGGGCAGAGAACGCGAACCGCCGAAGATCATAGAATATTCGTTCGCAGGTATCATTTTGTTGTTCTTGGCAGCAGTGAGCATTTACCTGTTTGTTTGGAAACATCGAGAAGAGGAAGAAGAATAAAAAAAACGGCAAAATATGAGGTTACACTCAAGTTATTGAACCGCCGTGCGAAACTGTATGCGCGGCGGTGCGAGAAGCCGGCTACTCAATGAATGAGTAGCCTTCTGCTCGATTTAAAAATTCTGAATTTGATTTTGATCCGGCTGATTTGAACCAAATACGATTGATTATACCGCTTTTACGGTTCAGTGATATATTTCGTGTGCCTCGGCAAAACCGCGATGCCTTTTGTTGATGAATTCATTTCAACGCCTGACATTTTCGCTTTTCCGACACCGATCACGTTTTTCCCGAGGATGATGACTTCATCGCCGGAGCGAATCGCCGGATCGGCTTTCACAATTCCGGGCGCCAGTAGCGATCCTTTTGGAAGAAAATCGTCGATTGTCACGGTATATTGGCCGGTATAATCTTTTGATTGGATCAATTTCTCGGCGGCAGCAATTGAAAACGCCAACTGCCCGAACTGCGGCACTAAAACGGCCAGCTGTGTTGTGCCGTCCAAAAGCATGAATTTCGGGAAATTGCCTTTGATTGCCGTTTCTTTCGTAAACAGCGAATCGGCAAGCGGACCGAGCTGATACCGCGCAATCGCTTTCGCTTGATCCAGCTTTTCTTCGTTTCCGCTTCTTTTCAACAATGCGGGCCGCGGTTTATGCGTCTTTGATTCGCCGGCCGGACTTTCTTTTAGGGTTTCTTTTGGGGCCGAGACTTCTTTTGGGGCCGAGACTTCTTTTGGAGCCGGGGCTTCTTTTGGAGTGGCTTCTTCTACGATTTTGTCCACGGCCGTTCTCAGGTTTTTCAAACTCGTTGGGGACGTCGGGCTCTTTTCAACCGTATATGTCACGGAAATTCCCAGCCTTTTGGCAACGTCTTCGCAGATTTCGCGATACGGTCCTTCAACATGGGCGATAATATGTTTATACAGGTTTTTGTTTTTCAGAAGATAAGTCTCCAGTAAACCGCCGACCCAAGCGCGTTCTTCCAAATCCCAATGGCCGGTGACAGTCGTATCGTAATGCGCGGCCGGATAAGTCAGTTCCAGCTCTCTCGGAACGATGCCCATCGGAGACGTGAGGATCAATTCATTGACGTACCTGCGGTTTCTTTCAATGGATTGAATGAATCTTTGATGTGATGCCGATATCGAATACGGTTTTTTGGACGAGCACGGAAAAATGATCAAAATTTCTTTTCTCGGCGGTTCATAATTTTCAACAATCCGCCGCGAAAAACGCTGAATTTCCGCGCGGTTCTGCGACTCCGACGTTGTTGCGTAAATCGTGTTTCGGCGAAATGCCGGCGCCGTGATTTCGGCAAGCGGGCTTCTGTCAAATAAGCGAATCAGTCCCGTCAGCCACGTTCGTGTCCGGCACTGTCCTTCAACATATTCACGCAAAGCGCCTCTTCGAATCTTTTCGCGAACCAGAGACATTTCAGCTTCCAGCGCAGCAATGTTGTGTTCCGAAAGCAGACGGCTTCTGTCAACGGCCGGCATATTCCTTAAATCCGCTGCCGTTTTTCCATGGCAAGCGGCGCACCGGCAGGGCAGTTCCGTCATATCTTCTAAGAAAAATGTGCCGGCCGCCGTCATATATCTGCCGGAAAACGCGGCGATTTCCGCGCGCGTTGTGTCCAGAAGGTCGGCGCCGAGATAAATCAAAACGGCGGCATTCTCGGGTGTCGCCAAGTTCGGCAGCCAAAGCGCCGCATCCGCCGGCAGCCGTTCTTTAACATTTCGGAAAGCTTCAAAGAAACCGATGGCGTCATCTTCAAACGAGCCGGCGCTTTCCATGATGTAAACATCGCAGCCCGCTTTTTCGGCGGAGAACGCTTTTTCAGCGGCAGAATCAGATTGATTTGGATTGAGGTCGGTTTCTGATGTTTCGCCGCAGGCGCATTCCGGCTCGGGCGTTTTAGAATACCGGACAGGACGAATAACGGTGGCTGTCGGCCGTTTTCCGATGAGTTCCGCCACTCCCGTTTGTTCATAAATTTTACGCCGGCGTTTTTCATTCTCTTCTTCCGAGTAGGTCAGCGTGAATTGGTTTCTCGGCAAAATTAAAAGCTGCCCGTCTCCCGAATTTTGAATCTTTTCAAGAAATCCGGCCGCGTTTTTTTCGTCATCCGTTCCGCTGTTCCAGAGCGTTCCGAGATTTTTAATAAGATAGGAATCGCCGGCGGCGGCTTTTTCCGAATCGATCAAAAAAGGCGTTTGGATAAAAGGAATAGGCGCCGCCGTTTTTTCGGCGGCGTTTGAATAAATGTAAAGTTTTCCGATGCGAGCGGGGCCGTCTTGTTCATCGGTTTCAAAAAATTTAGTCATAGGCTCTTAAATCCCGTCATTCAATAAAAAGCCTCTTTAAGAACCGTCTTTTCTTTTGTAAACTATTTATACAAGCTGCACAAATTTATATCACATGCCTGAATTTGGTAATCCTTTCACCGGCCTGAAAAACGGCCGTAAGTTGACGCATGAAGAACTTGTCCGCGCCATCCGCTTTATGGTTTCGGCTGAGTATGAAGCGATTCAACTGTATGAACAGCTTGCAGAATCCACCGACAACAAACTCGCCAAAGAAGTATTGCTCGACATCGCCGATGAAGAAAAGGTCCACGCCGGTGAATTCCTCCGTTTGCTCCATGAACTTCAGCCGAATGAAGAGAAATTCTACAAAGAAGGCGCCGAGGAAGTTGAAGAAGAGCTCGCAAAGATTGCGGCAAAGCCGGTTTCAAAGGCCGCGGCTGCCAAAACGGTTGCCAAAACAGCCGCAAAAACCGCTGCCAAAACAGCTGCGGAAAAGATTGCGGCGGCAAAAGAGCCTCTCAAGAAGGTTACAAAACCCGCACCCAAACCCTCGAAAAAAGCATCTTCCAAAGAATCGGCAAAAAAATAACTTGAATCATCCAATGATTCATTTTAAATGATTCTTTCTTTTTGGCAAACAGCTGTTGCTTTCCGCTTTTCTTTAAAAGACCCGTAATATATATAAGCAACCGCATGAGTTTCTAATCAAACCATATCTTGATCAAACCATATCTTGTATTTTGAATTCGTTTTTATTACTTTAAATGAACTTGAACCGGTATTTTCAATGGACCACGATGAACAACTGAAAAACATTTGTGAAGGCCGCGCAACGGCGGCGCCCGCGGAGCTTTGCTGCTATTCCGGTGACGGGTCTCAAATCAAAGGCCGTCCCGACTATGTTGTTTTCCCGAAAACCGCCGGGGAAGTTTCTCAAATTTTGGCTTACGCGAACAAACATTTGATTCCCGTCACAGCGCGCGGCTCAGGCACAGGGCTTGCCGGCGGCGCCGTTCCTGTCAAAGGCGGCATTCTTTTGGATATGTCTCAAATGAATCAAATCATCAGCATTGACATCAATGACATTCAGGTCACAGTGGAGCCCGGAATTGTTTCCGACAAACTTAACGAAGCGCTCAAACCATACGGTTTCTTTTTCCCGCCGGACCCGGGCAGCGCGGCCACCTGTACCATCGGTGGCCAGATCGCGAATAACGCAAGCGGTATGCGCTGCGTCAAATACGGGACGATGAAAAATTATGTTTTAGATTTGGAAGTCGTTTTGGCCGACGGCACCGTTATTCACACCGGTTCGAACTGTTTAAAATCCTCGTCCGGATACGATTTGTCCCGTCTTTTTGTCGGTTCGGAAGGAACGCTCGGCATCATTACGAAAGCGGTTTTGAGAATTGCGCCGCTGCCGAAAGCCCGTAAAATGATTATGATTTCTTTCCCGTCTCCCGAAAATGCCGGTCTGTCCGTCTCCCGCGTCTTTGCGGCAGGTGTGACGCCGTCCGCATGTGAAATTTTGGATAAGACTTCCGTCTCCGTATTGGCAAAGCTGGACCCGGATGTCATTCTTCCGCGCGACGGCGATGTGGTTCTTTTTGAAGTGGACGGCAGCAAAACCACCACCGGCGAATCCGCGGAATTGCTGGCAAAAGCCTGCGAAGATATTTCAAGCAGCATTCTGATTACGGACGACCCGGTCAAAATGAAAGAAATCTGGGATGCCAGAAGACTGCTCGGCGCGGCCGTTTCTAAACTTGATCCGACAAAAACCCGTATTTACGTTGGTGAAGATTTGGGCGTTCCGATTCAGAAACTGCCGGCAATGATTTCAAAAGTTTACGAAATTACAAATGACGCCGGCCTGACGCCGATGATTTACGGCCATGCCGGCGACGGTACGGTCCACGTCGGTTTATTCATCGATGTGCTGGATGAAAAAGAGTGGGAAAAAATTCATAACACTGCCGACAGATTGCATTTGGCGGCCATTGAACTTGGGGGGACCGTCAGTTCCGAGCACGGCATCGGCGCAGCCCGCGGCATGTACTTGGAAAAGCAGTGCGGCCCGGCCTTTGATGTTATGAAAGCGATTAAGAAAACATTTGACCCGAACGGCATTTTAAATCCGGGGAAACTCGGAATGTAAAAGCATCATGAGAGTTAAAGAGGTTTTTCAATAATGTCTTTTGAAAAAGTGGATATCAGGGACCTTTACAGATGCGTCAGCTGCGGCAATTGCCGCTCCGTTTGTCCGGTCTTTGAGCAAACGGGCCGCGAATCCAAGAATACGCGCGGCCGCATTCTGATTATCCGCGGCGTTTACGAGGGGGTACTGGATGATGATTCCGTTTTTGACAGCATCAATACCTGCACGACCTGCGGCTACTGTACGGAAGCTTGTCCGGCCGGCGTTGACCCGCCAAAGTTGGTGGAAACGGCGCGCGAGGGGTTGGCCAAACTCGGAAAAATGACGCCGACGCAAGCCAAAATCCGCGACACGGTGGCGCGGTATTCCAATACGCTCGGCGATGACGGCGACAGACTCGGCTGGCTCAAAGAAGCAGAAAACGGTGCCGGCGAAACAAAAGAAGCCGGCAATTCCGGTTTAAAACTTGAACTGCCTGAGAAACCGAAAGCCGTTTATTTTGTCGGCTGTTTGGATTCTTACCGTTATCCGAAAACCGCGCTGAAGACTTACAGAATTCTCAAAAACCTCGGCGTCGGCCTTTTAGAAGATGAAAAGTGTTGCGGTTCCCCTCTTCTTCGTCTCGGTCTCAGTGACGAAGCCGCCGGTTTAGTGAAGCACAACACTGAGCAAATCAAAAAGAGCGGGGCCGATACAGTTATTGCAAGCTGCGCCGGTTGCTTCAACACGCTCAAAAACGACTATGATCTCACCGGCATTACGGTTATGACCGTTTCCGAATACCTGATGTCTCATATCAAAGAGTTCAAAGAATGGGTGGCCGCCGAAAATTCCGGCATTCAAAAACTTGACATTCCGGTGACTTATCACGATTCCTGCCACTCCGGCCGCCATAACCACATCTTTGAAGAACCCCGCGCTCTGATTCGTGAAATTGTCGGCGCCGATAATTTTAAAGAAATGGAAGCCTGCCGCGAAAAATCAAGGTGCTGTGGCGGAGGCGGCGGGGTCCGTTCCGGTTATAATGAATTGTCAATGGCTATGGCCAAACGCCGGCTGGAAGATGTGCCGGCGGGTGTTGAATACATCATCACGGCCTGCCCGCTCTGCCTCCGCAATTTAAGTGATGCCGGCGGCGATATTCCCGTCATCGACATCGTTGAATTGCTGAGTATGGCAATCAAAAAATGAATTAAAAGACGAAGCTTTCGTTTTTCTGTTTTATCCGTTCTCTTTTCATCCGTTCCCTTTTTTCCGGTCCCTTTTTTTCCGTTCGATCGAAAAAATATCTTACAGGTGCTTTTTCAGGAAATTGCGGATATCTTCGGATTTGGCCCAGCCTTCGTCCAATATTGAAATAACTTTTTCGATTTCATCGCATTGTTCAAGCACTCTGTCGGCGGTATCGTTGTTTTCGTATATTTCCGTCAGCAGAACAATGCTTGACAGCGGATTTCTGATGTTGTCGATAACGGTTGCAAATTGATTGATGTTGTTTTCCAGCTGCTCGTATGAGCGGCGTTTCATTCTTTCATCGCGCTTGGTATTCGTAATATCGATTGCCAAAAGAACGTAACCGGAAATATCGCCGTTTTCATCCTTGGAAGGATTTGACAGAATCCGCCAATACTTTCCTTTCAAACTTTGGATTTCAATGTCAATCAGTTTACTGACTTTGATTTCATTATAAAAAATGTCCATCTGTTCCGGAGAGAACAATTTTCCGGCCATCTCATCGATTTTTTTGCCAACGATTTCGCTTTCCGCCATACCCGTGACTGTGTAAAGGGAGCGGCTAATCCACTTAACCCGGTCATCGTTTGTGACATAAATGACAATTTCCGGAACGAACTCTAAAATTGTGTTCTTTTCAATATCTTTCTGCCGGGCAATTTCTTTTGCTTTCAGAACCTGACTGATTAAACTCGCCAGCAGGGTACCAAAAACAAAACACAGTAAGAGAATAATCAAAACGAAAAAGAGACCTTCGCCCGTCATCAGCGGCTCAAACAGGAAGGCGAGGGACCAGGAAGTTCTGCCTCTCGGATCGTGTGAAAGGAAATTGGAAAACATTTCCGCCAAAATAAACAAAATACCGATGATTACGGATAAAATGACGACCTTATGCTCTAATTTCATTGATTTCCCCCATCTTTTCAAAAGATTTTAAACGCATATGGACAGGTACTAATTGTATTTAATATTTTCAGATATTATGCGATGAATTCGTCTGTGATGAATTATTTCTGTGGTTGCGCCTTCTGAATTTCAGTCATCTCCGAAGTGATTTCTGAATTTCAGTCATCTCCGAAGTGATTTTTTTCAGCTTCTCCGCCCGCCGGGAATCAGACAATTCGGTCCGTTGCCGATTAAATCTTCGCGCCCCGCCGTTTCCAGCGCCTTTTGAATCATCTCACGGTTATCGGGGTTTCCGAACTGAAGCAAAACACGCTGCATCTTCTTTTCCGTTCGCGTGACCGGCACATAAATCTCTTCCATCGTAAACGGGTCCAGTCCCGTGTGGAACATACAAGTTGAAATGGTCATCGGCGTCGGCGTAAAATCTTGGACCTGTTCCGTATAACGGTTCCTGCCGCGGACATATTCCGCCATCTCCACCGCGTTTTTCATGGTACACCCGGGATGCCCCGAAATCTGAAACGTCACCAAAAACTGATTCAAGCCGAATTTTTTGTTAATGCTTTTGAATTTTTCTTCAAACCGCTCAAACGTTTCTCGATTCGGTTTTCTCATGATTTCCGTGACGTTGTCGCAGAAATGTTCCGGCGCAACTTTCAACTGTCCGCCAACGTGGTGCGCGCACAGCGTTTCCAAATAACCGTCATCTGAAAGAGCCAAATCAAAACGGACGCCGTATCCGGTCAGCACTTTCCGGATGTTTGGAAGTTCCCGAAGCTGTTTCAAAAGCGCCAGCAGCCGGGAATGACTTGATTTCAAAGACGGGCAGATTTCCGGAACCAAGCAATTTTTATGTGTGCACGCTCCCTTTTTCTCCCATGCCGGACAGGTCATGCCGTACATATTCGCGCTCGGACCGCCGATGCCGTTGATGATACCGTTGAAATCGGGAGATTCAATCAGCCGCTTTGCCTCTCGGAGAATGGACGCTTCACTGCGGTTGCTGATCGTTCGTCCCTGATGCTGAGTGATGGCACAGAACGAGCAGCCGCCAAAACAGCCGCGATGGCTTGTAATGGAGTGACGGACCACGTCCAGACCGGGCACCGCTTCCTCATAAGACGGATGTTCCAGCCGCAGGTACGGCAATTCATACACTTCGTCCATTTCCGTTTCGGTCAGCCCCCGCATCGGCGGGTTTTGGACAATGACGGTTTTTGGGTGCGGCTGCACAAGCTTTTTTCCGGAAACCGGATTTTGATTTTCATAAATGATTTTAAAGGCTCTCGCATATTGTTCCTTGGCGCCGGCCACCGTTTCAAAATCAGGCAGTTCGATATAAGAACCGGGCTCAAGGGACTTTGAATAAGCCGAATCGTGTCCTTCTTTTATGCTTTTCCATTCTTTAACGGGCAGTTTCCAAACGGTTCCCGGAATGTCCGAAATGTCCGAAATTTTTTCATTTGCGTCCAGCCGTTTCGCGATTTCTTTAATTTGCAATTCGCCCATGCCGTAAACGATCAAATCAATGGGCGCGTCCGCCAAAACTGATTTTCGGACATCGTTGGATAAATAATCATACTCGGCAAACCGGCGCAGCGACGCTTCAATGCCGCCGGCAATAATCGGCACATCCGGATACGCCTGACGGAGGCGGTTGCTGTAGGCAATGACAGCCCGGTCCGGCCGCAGCCCGGTCCGGCCGCCGGGGGAGTACATATCGTTTTCACGTTCGTACAAGAGCGGCGTATAATTGTTCACAATCGAATCGGTGTTGCCGGCGCTCACCGAAAAAAACAGTCTCGGTTTTCCGAGCTTTTCAAAATCGTCTTTGTTTGTCCAGTCCGGCTGAGAAATGATTCCGACGCGGAAACCCTCATGCTCCAAAAAACGGCCGATGATTGCCGTCCCGTATCCGGAATGATCGACATAAGCGTCGCCGCTGATCAAAATAACATCTAATTCGTCCCATCCTTTCCGTTTCGCTTCATCAAGGCTCATCGGCAGAAATTCGTCTGCCCGTCTTAGGGCTTCCCTTCGGCGCTTTTCGAAAAAATGATTGACTTTTTGGTCAGTTTCGTTTTTTTTTGATTCAAATTTGGGAGTTGATTTTGATCCGGATTTGGGAGTTGATTTTGATTCAAATTTGGGGTTTGATTTTGATTCGGATTTGGGATTTGACCTTGATTCAAATTTGGGATTTGATTTTGATTCGGATTTGGGATTTGACCTTGATTCAGATTTCGGGTTTGACTTTGATTCGAAATTGGGATTTGACTTTGATTCGGATTTGGGACCCTTATTCATTTTAGAGTTCGGTTTAAATCCTGAAGATTTTATGCCGTCTTCCTCTGATTTGCCGTACCGGCGGTCATCCGTCTTCCATTCGAATTTCTTATCGGGGAGGGCAATTCCCGCCGATCCCGTGCTTCCGGCGCCGAGACGGCCGATTGGTTTCGTTTCTTCACTCTTCTTTTTGCTGAGTTCTCTTTCATGTTTCGGCACGACTATTTTGGATTCATCGGCGCCGAGGCTGCCGGCGGATTTCCGCGACCCCAGAACAACGCGTCTGTTGTCGGCTTTACCGACTTCGATTTTGCTGACGGTTCCCAAAGCGCCCGCTTTCCGGCGGGCGGCTTCTTTGCCGGATTCGTCTTTCTTTGTCTTTTTTTCAATTTCAGACATTCATCTTTAGTCCTGTTCTTTTTCTTTCAATGTTACGGGTTCATGCGGGAGGACATCATATAGGACAACTCGACAGACCGTTTGGCTCCGCCGATTGTCAGGCGGCCGTGCCCGGGATACAGGTTTTCAACATCCAATATTTTCAGCTTACCGATAGATTCCGTCATTTTATCAGGCGCGGAAATCGGAAAATCTGATCGCCCGATGCCGCCTTCGGAAAAGACGGTATCGCCCGACATCAGGCTTTTTGAATTCTTCTCATATAAACATATGCAACCGACTGTGTGCCCCGGTGTGTGAATCACTTCCAAATATTCTTCAACGCCTTCAGCATTGAGTCCGATCGGGATTTTTTCACCGCCTTTGTATAAAATGTCGGGTTTCGGACATCGAATTTTGTTTCCGAAATGCAATGCGCCCGACCCATTGTCATCCTGTAAAAACGGAGCGTCAGCTTCATGAATAGATAATTTCGCATGACTGCGCGCCATAATCTCGCCGGCGCAGCCGCTGTGATCATAATGCGCATGCGTTAAAATGATTTGTTCAATATCTTTTAACGGCATTATCCGCTCCAGCCGGGGCAAAACCTCTCCGGCTGTCATTCCCGTGTCAACAATGATTTTTTTGTTAATCACATAAATATTCGAATCGTAATATCCCGGATAAACAAATTCTATTTTCATGGCGCCTCACTCTTACCTCGTTTTTGCTTCGCTTTTTGCCTCGCTTTTTGCCTCGCTTTTTGCCTCGTCTTTTGCCTCGCCTTTTACCTCATCCTTTGATCACGCCGATCGGAAGCAGGCGGGCAACTTTTTGAGCAATGCCGAGCCGGTCCACCACATCCACCACATCATCGCTGTTCTTGTAAACGCTCGGCGCTTCTTCCGCAATGACGGAGACTTTGTCGGCCCGCACGGTGACGCCTTGGCGCGCCAGTTCTCTCCGCACCGCTTCACCGCTCATGCTGTCTTTGGCTTTCCCGCGTCCCATCACGCGGCCGGCGCCATGACAAGCACTGCCGAAAGACAACGACATCGAAGCCGGCCCGCCTTTTAAGATAAATGACGGCGTTCCCATGCTCCCCGGAATCAAAACGGGCTGGCCGACATCTCTGTATTGCGGAGGCACTTCGGGATGTCCGGCGGGGAAGGCGCGGGTGGCTCCTTTTCGGTGAACATAAACCTCTTTCTTTAGACCGTCAACGGTGTGGGTTTCATATTTCGCCACATTATGCGCCACATCATAGAGCAGTTCCATTCCCAATTCATCCGTGTCTTTGCCGTAGAACTGTTCGAAAACCTCGCGGGTCCAATGCATGATGATTTGCCGGTTTGCCCAAGCATAATTCGCGCCGCAGATCATCGCTTCGAAATAATCCTGAGCTTCTTTGGACTTTGCCGGCGCGCAGGCGAGCTGCATATCGGGAACATTGATTTTGTATTTTTTGACAGCCTGATTCAGGGTCTGCAGATGGTCGGTACAGATTTGGTGACCGGCGCCGCGGGAGCCGCAGTGGATCATAACAGAAACCTGCCCTTCCGACAAGCCGTATGCGGCGGCCGCAACCGGGTCGTAAATCTTATCAATGTATTGGATTTCCAAAAAGTGGTTACCGCTGCCGAGCGTTCCGAATTGCGGGCGTCCTCTTTTTCTGGCTTTCGTTCCGACTTTATCGGGGCTGCCGCCTTCCATAAATCCGTAGGATTCGCAATTTTTGGTATCGCTTTCAATGCCGTATCCCGCTTCCACCGCCCACTGCGAACCGTGCAGGAAAGCTTGAGTCAGCTCTTCGTCGGTCACTTTAAATTGTCCTGTGGAGCCGACGCCTGACGGAATTTTACGGAACAAATTTTCTGTCAGCGTTTCCATGTGGGGCACCACATCTTCTTTTCGAAGATTTGTTTTCATCAGGCGGACCCCGCAATTGATATCAAAGCCGACGCCACCGGGGCTGATCACGCCGTCTTCGGGGCTGAACGCGGCAACGCCCCCGATCGTAAAACCGTATCCCATGTGAACATCCGGCATTGCCATGGAATAATCCAAAATGCCCGGCAGTTTGGCAACGTTTGCGACTTGGTCAATTGTTTCTCTGTCGATCGTCCCGAGCAGTTTTTCCGATAAAAATATGCGGCCGGGAACGTTCATTCCGCTGTCGTGAGACATCGGAATATCCCATATATTTTCATTGACGCGATTCAGACTTTTTTCCACGTCCTGTGAATCATCGTATTCGTTTTTTTCATAATCTTGCTTTGACATGATTTTCCCTGATAATCGTTGATAATATGAGTGACAATGTTGATATGAATGATAAATAGAGGAGTTTGGATATTAAACTGTTTGATAATTGTTCTTACAAAGCTGTTTTCTTACAAAGTTGTTCTTATAAAGGTCATTTTTACAAAAGTCATTTTTACAAAAATCATTTTTACAAAAATCATTTTTACAAAGTCATTTTTACAAATGTTATTTTACAAATCCAAAACAACTTCGGTTTCATAGCCGTCTTCTGTTTTATCAACGCGGATGCCGCTGTATGTGACGGCTTTCACTTCTGTCTTAAAATCCTGCCGTGCGCGGTCGATCGGCTCGCCGGAAGCGATGGCTTTTATGAAATATTTCTCTTCGCCGGTCTCGTTTTCATATTTACCGACCGCCGACACATTTATTTTACCGATTACGGTTTCTTCGGCATCAAACAAAAAAAGCAGTTCCGAGAGGAAATCCACCATCAAATTCTCCAAACTGACGGTTTCCGATTCGATTTTAAAATCAATTACCGGTGTGACTGTTTCAACATCGGCGATAACGGATAATGTTGCAAGAGCCGCGTTTTCAAAAAGAGTTTCCAAAGTTTTGCCGCGCGCGATAAAACGGATATCGGCAACATGATCCAAATAAATAAAAGGGGCGTTTTGTGACATTTGTTATCAAAAATTGTAAGTTTAAGAATCGGCTGTCATGTTTGATTTTCAGTTTCCTTTCTTTTTTTTTCGGCCTTATCTTCTCGATCCAATGTTTTCCATATATGGTAAATCCGCTGAAAAGCGGTGATGTGAGACCCGACGGCAATGATAATCATCGCCCATCCGAGGAAGGAGAAGCCCCAAAACGCGGCGGATGTTTCGTACCAAGCAATATAGCCGAAGTCGGCGAAGGAGGAAGCCAAAATAATGATTAAACGGTCGGCGCGTCCCATAATGCCGCCGTAATACCGTCCAATATCCATAGCCTGCGCCTGCGTTCCGAGGTAGCTTGTCAAAAGTACGCCGGCCAGCGCGATGATTCCGATCCACCACGGGCAGAAGCCGCCGAAAATAATTCCGGAAATAATAAAGATATCGGCATAGCGGTCAATGACGTGGTCCAAAAAGTCTCCCTTTTTGCCGGCAATGCCTCTTAAACGGGCAACGGCGCCGTCCAGCGCGTCCAATCCCGAGTTGATGAGAACACAGACAGCGGCGACCAGCAGGAAATAGTACGGCGCATCCATTTGGAAATAATTGTCTCCGGCCAAATAATAGAAAACGCCCGCAAAAATTGAAAATAAACATGAGATGATTGAGAGCGTATTGGGTGAAATTCCGATTTTTATGAATATTTTTGCAATCGGATCCACAAAAATTTCTGTAACATACGGTCTGAGCGAATTGGCTGCCATTGGATATATTGTCCTCATTTTTTGATTTTTTCGGTTGTCTATACTTGTTCGTTTACCTATAAATAACAATTCGATTAAATAATAATCGGTTGGCGGCTGACGAAAAAATTTCGGTTTCTCACCGAATCGTTAGAATAAATTCTTAGCCATCGCATACATATATTTGATTTTTGCCGCGTGTTCCAGCTGCGCCGTTATATAATAAGCTTCTTCCAGTGTTTCGCCGGCGGCAATTGTTCCATGTCCGAGAACAACGATTCCTTTGACATTTTCGTCTTCGAAAGCTTTGGCCGCGTTTTCCGCCAGTTCCTCACTTCCGATGCCGCCTTCCACGATCGGGATACTTTTCAAAAATAGTTTCCCTTCGCTGTCTATCGGAATAATGGCCGGGTTTCCCTATTCGAATTCCAGAATTGACAGGACAACGGAATAAGGGCAGTGAGCATGCAGGATCGCCTTTGCTTTCGTTTTCTGATAAATCAGGCGATGAACGCGTGTTTCGGAAGACGCCGTTTTTTCAACGGCCAAAAGCACATTTTCCGGAATCATTGTGTCTTCCGGCGAATCAAAGACCGGCACCTCGATGACACTGTCTCTTTGAATGTCGTCCAGCGCCGTCTTTGTTTTTGTAATCACGAAAGAATTGCCCGACGCCGAGCGGACGCTGATATTTCCGAAATTTGCTTCCACTAAGCCGGAGGTGACAACCTTTTTGCCGATTGCCGAAATATTCTGCCACATTTTGGATCACCCGATAAAATTGTATGATTGAATTGTTGTACAATTGTTGTATGATTTTATTGATTTTCATTATTTAAAAAAGCATCATTCCGGCATTTTACCATATTTTGCCATAAAATTTATTAATTATGAATTGTATTTGAGCATACTTCAAAGCGCCTCGTTGGCTTAGGGGTATAGCGGCTGACTTGTAATCAGCAGGCCGCGTGTTCAAATCACGCACGGGGCTTTAATTGAATGTTCAGAATCTGAAAATCTGAACATTCAAAAACCTTTTTTTAAAAAATCAAACAATCGGATGAGGCCTGCCTTTATTTTTCGGGTATGAGGAGAACAAAAGGATTGATGTTTAAATTTAATGTAAATTTAATGTTCAAATTTAACGTTCAAATTTATGCTCAAATTTGATGTCAAATTTAATGCAATTTAATGTTCAAATCACACCTTGCGCTTGAACCGTTATAGCTTCGTTTTTCCTAAATTGAATGAAATCACGCTGCCGAGTAAAAATGTAACGATGCCGGCGACAATGATTAACGCCGTCAAACCGCTTTGATAAACGATAGGGTCTCTGAACAGCGCGTAAACGGAACCTATGAGAAGTCCCAATATAATGGAATACGTGGTTTTGTAATGATTTTGTAAAAGTTTTTCAATCAATCTTGTCATTAAAAGGCCGCCGACAATTATACCCAAGCCCAGGGGCACCAATACTTTGGCAATGCCCGTCATTAACGCAATGTTCGTCATATCGAGTAATAAATGTCTGATAGACGAAACAGAATAAGTGGCTATGTGATAAACGCCGATCAATAACAACATAAAGGAGCCGCTGACCCCGGGCATCACCAACGCCGCGGCCGCGATCATTCCGGAGAAAAAAAGAAAGATCATGTAAGCGAGGGTAATCCCGCTTATGACGGCCGCCGGATCAGTCACAGTCGCCGGTTTTAAATGAGAAACAATCACTAACACCAGCATAGGAAGCGCGATCAAAGCCGTTTCTTTCGCCGTAAACCAACGGCCGGGTTCCTTCACTTTGGAGTAAATATGCGGAATGATACCGACGACCAAACCGATAAAAAACGCCATTGTCGGAAATGAAAAATTCGTCAACAGATAATTTATGATGGAACTGAACGTAATCAGCCCGGCGGCAGCGCCGATGATAAAAGGGATGACAAATTTCAGATATTTCCGATAATCTTCGGTAAAGTGGTTGACCGTTTCAATCAGTTCAGCGTAAAACCCGAAGACGATGGCAATCGTCCCTCCGCTTACGCCCGGAACGGTTTCAGTTATTCCGAAGGCGACGCCGTTCAAAAAATCTCTGATGATTTTAATCATTTATAATCTCTCAACAACTTTGAATAATACGCAAATTTTGAAGGGGATGCCGTATTTCACTTTCATATTTCACTTTCAGACTTCATTCTCAGACTTCACTTTCAGACTTCATTTTCAGACTTCATTTTCAGACTTCATTTTCAGACTGCGTTTTCAGACTGCGTTTTCAGACTTCATTTTCAGACTGTGTTTCCGGACTTCATTTTCAGACTTTATTTAAACTTCACGGCCGTCCCGTAAGCCAAAATTTCCGATGACGCTTTCATAATTGATGAGGAGGCATACCGGACATTCACAATCGCGTCGGCGCCGAGTTTTTCCGCTTCTTCGACCATTCTTTGGGTCGCGATGTCTCTGGATTCGTTCATCATCTCGGTGTAAGCCGTCAGCTCGCCGCCGACAAGGCTTTTAAGAGCTTGGGTAATGTCGCGGCCGATATTTTTCGATTGAACCATCGTTCCTTTGACAAGCCCGATTGATTCGATTTCTTTTCCTGCAATGGTCTCTGTGTTAACTAATAACATTATCTCACCTTTTTTTATTTGTTTTAATGTTTGAGTCCGATTTAATCATTTCGTAAATATTTAAACCCTTGATTTCATTTACTCTTTGCCATTACAATTCTTTGCTTTACAATTCTTTGCTTTACAATTCTTTGCGTTTACAATTCTTTGCATTTACAATTCTTTACATTTACAATTGGTGACCAAATCGGGATACACTTTTTCGATGATGGTTTCCAAATTGACGATATCCGCGCGGTTGTATTCCAAAAGGGTATCCAAAGCCGCTTCATCACCGCGCCTGTACCGCCGCCATAATCGGACAGCTTCCCAGCCGTCAATGTCTCTGACATTGTCGCCTCTGACAATTCCCATTTCCCGCTCAATCATTTTCAGGCCGCCGCCGTAGCCGATGCGTTTGAGCGGATACATCAGATCGATATGAAGCTGGTCGAATTCGATTTCGGGATATTCATATTTAATAAACGGCAAATCGAAGCGGGCGCCGTTGAAGGTGATCAGCATTTTGTATTTGGCAAATTCATCAACAATCTCATCCAAGTCAATGCCCCGAACATATGTCCGCGCTTCTTTCCGGTCATAAATCCCGACAACGGTAATTGTATCGTTTCCGGGGGCGAGTCCCGTCGTTTCAATATCAACGAAAGCGACGTCATCACAAAATTCGGGATAAGCGCGCCAATGTTCGGCGGACGGCAGCGTTTTTGCGAAATAGCCGGAATCGCCTTCTTTTAAATGAACTTTTGATTCTTCAATTCCTTTTTCAACCGCTTTCTTTTTTACGGCTGTTATCGGAAGCGCCGCCATATTTTCAATCGCTTCGTCCCACGAATTGACGCCGGCGTTCCAAATGTTTTTTTCAACCGTTTTGCCGATTCCGGTCATATGAATGTAAGAATTTCTGAGCATGACGGATTAAAAGAGCTCTTGATTTTTAAGGGTTATCAATTATCCGAAGTTTGAATAAAAAAAGGCGGCAGCAATTCTTCACCCTGCTCTTGCGCATCCGCATTTCATTTGTTTTTCTGTTTTTGTTCCAAAGCAAAAGTCAGGGCATTGATTTGTGTCGGGATGGCGCCGATTGCCGTGCATGTTTCAAGAGAAATGCCTTTGGATGTAATGTCCAAATGATATTCCGCTCTTTCAAACAAGTCTTTCGGGAGTCCTTTTCGGCCGAGGCCGACCAAAAACATATATGATTTTTTACGCATATTGCCGTCGGCGACATCGATCGGCCTCAATGCTTTTTGAGGGTACGGTTTTGACGTTGTTGTGACGATGGACCCGAAATGCGCCGGAAAACCTTTCGGTGGCAGGTCTGAAACATACAAATGATGTTCATCGTTGAGCAATTTCAGATATTTTCCGGATTCACCGATTGTGGTTTGATCTTTGACGAATTCAACGAGTTCGTCTTTATCCATCTTAAAAGGAAAGTCAAAAAGAGCCAACGAAAAGCCGAAAGCGTAACAAATCGGAGCCGCGCGCGCAATGGCGCGATAATGCGCGTCCACAATTTTGATTTTGTCATACATATTGACAATGCCCATTGTCAGCATTTCCATCCCTCTTCTCAGCGCTCGTAAACGGTGTAGCGGTGTTTTTGGAGCAAAGCGGCGGCGTGACGGGAGGCCTCTTCTTCATAAAATTCAATTCTCAATACGCCTTCCTCAAATTCCCGGTTGTGGATAATCCCGATGTTTTTAATATTGATGCCGCTGCCCGCCAAAACGGTTGCAATGGTTGCGATACCGCCCGCCTCGTCAACAATATCGCAGTAAAGAGCAAAGGCTTTTTTGATCGGTCCCGCGGAAACATCCGGAATGGAGTTTCGGTAATCTTTTGACGATGAAAACATATCATAAAGGGCTGACGCGTCTTTGTTTTCAACGTCATTTTTCATCTGTTCCAAAAGCGAAATATAGCTTTCCAAAACGGCGGTAATGTTTTTGCCGTTTTCCAAACAAATCTGCTGCCACATGACAGGCATGGATGAGGCGATGCGCGTGATATCTTTAAAACCGCCAGCAGCTAACCGTTTCATTAATTCATCTTCGGAATCGTTTTCTTTGACAAAATTGACCAAACCCGCCGCCAAAAGATGCGGCAGATGGCTGATGACGCCGGTCACGCGGTCATGCTGTTCGTAATCCAAAATGATCGGTATCGCTTTCAGCGAATCAATGAAAGACGACATTTTTTCGACTTTTTCCGCCGAAATTTTTGCCGACGGCGTCAAAATATAATATGCGTTTTCAAGCAGTGTGGCCTTTGAATTGGAAAAACCCGATTTTTCGGAACCGGCCATCGGGTGCCCGCCGATAAAGTTTTCTTCCATTCCCAAGGCAATGATTTCGTCATGGATCGGCGTTTTGACGCTGCCGACATCTGTCAAAATACAGCCGTCATGCATGTATTTTTTCAACCGGCTGAGAGACTCGTTATTGGCGGAGACCGGCATACACAGAAAAATGTAATCGCACGAACGGAAATTATCATCTACAGATGAGCAGGAGACATCAATCACCGATTCCTGCGCCGCCAATTCCAGAGTTTCCCGGCTTTTGGCAAACGCGACAATTTCACATTCGGGATCATGCTGCCGGATGGCTTTTGCAATGGAGCCGCCAATCAACCCGAGTCCGACAAAACCGATTTTTTGTTTCATTTTTTGAATCTCACGATTTTTAAATCTTTTTGACAAGAATTGTCTGCGAACATATATCTATTTTATCGCAGCGGACGCACTCGCTCCAACGCTGTTTCCGGTCTATATCCGCTTTTTCGAATCCTTCGCGGATGAAGAAGTCCGGCGCCGTTGTCCGCGTATAAATTTTATTAATGCCTTTCGCTTCCGGCAGCGATTGAATGTCTGAGATCAATTGAGCCAAAAGTCTCTTCCCGTATCCTTTTCCTTTGTACGGCGGCAGAACGGCGATGGTATGGATTTCAAAAAAAGTTTCTTTTTCCGCGGGCGTTTCCGATTTTTCAAACGCGGCGCAGCCGATTATTTTGCCGTTTTTTTCCGCAACGCGGAAGTGTTCGTAAGGAATGTCATCGCGGTCTAAAAAATAGGTTGACAGAATGATATCAATGGCCAAAGCATCCGTTTTTTCGGCGAAACGGAGAATGACGTCATTTTTGTTTTTATCCGATTCATTGCTTTTATCCGATTCATTGGTTTTATCCGGTTCATTGTTTTTATCCGATTCAATCAATTTTTCCGCCTCCCGTCTTTTTCAAATGATTAAATGTCCATGCTGCCGCTTCTGAAACCTTCCAAATCAACGGTAACGTAAGCAAAACCGTTTTGTTTCAAAAATGAAATGAGCTTATCCGCTTTCTCTTTATTTTTCCCGTCAAAGAAAATTCCTCCCTCATCGCTTCCGACTTCTATGCGGGCCATATTCCGGCCGGCCGCATCCGTATGGCACCTGACCCGAATTTGTTTTGCGCCTGTTTCCGCCAGTATTTCCTCGGCTGTGCCAATCGTTTTCAAAAGACTCGGCGTCAGTTTTGAATTGTAAGGGAGGCGTGTCGCCAGACAGGAACCGGAAGGTTTGCCGGCGGCGGATAAATTTCTGCGCTTCAGAAGTTCTCTGACATCTTCTTTTGTGATTTTCAAGTCCGTAAGCGGCGTCATTAAAACCGGCCCGCCGGTTTCTTTTTTGCTTTGCCTTTCTTTTTGTTCCGAAATGAATGCCAATCCTGGACGCGGGATTTTTCCCGTTTCGTTCAGCAGTCTGTCGGATTCGTTTGTTCCTTCAACGACGGTTTCAAAACCATTCTCAGCGGCGTATTCTAAAAGGGATATCAGCAGTTCTTTTTTGCAGGCGTAACAGCGGTTTTGACGGTTGTTTTCGATGTCCGGATTTTTCAGCATCTCTTTTTCAATGATGACATGACGAATGCCGATTTCTTCGGCGGCGGCGCGCGCATTTTCAATTTCCCGGTTGGAAACGAGTTCCGTTTTGACGGTGACGGCAAGAGAAACGATGCAGGCGGCTGACATTGTGGCTGACATCGCCGCGGACGCGAGAAGTGAACTGTCCGCACCGCCGGAAAAGGCGATAATGACCTTCTTTTGGTTTTCAAAAAACGCTTCCAACGCTTTTTCTTTTTTTTCAGCCGTCATTTTTTCTCCTTAATAATCGGCGCGAAAAACGGTTATTTTTTATACCGCCATGACATCCGATTTTGACTTCTTTGCATTTCAGACATTGAAATTGCAGTATTGTTGCATTTAACATTTTTAATTTCAAAAAAAGCATATTTATGCAAAAACGTTTGTATTTCATCAGCCGTCTCAGCCGCTGAATACCTCCGCTTTGTTTATTTTAGATAATATCGGCTCAGACGCCATAAATAAGAAATGCTTTTAGGCTCGTATCTAAAAAAAAATAAGAACAGGTTGAATGTTTAAAATTATAGCCTCTCTTCGTCTCTTAGAAAAATAGAGGAAAAAACATCCTACCTTTCGGTTTTTATTGTTTCAAGTTTCTTTTTATACCTGTTAGGAAAGGCATCTTTTTCAAATTCGGGGAAGGATTTATAAGTTTTTTGTTCCATGTTCAACACTCTTCC